>WOR8_10000129_pt1 | contig 84886 bp, 85 predicted proteins | sample DeeMarSeWOR38_10_FD_19890 | JGI IMG/M metagenome (IMG submission 19890)
ACTCGCGGTTTTTGGATCTTCTGGACGAATTTTCGAATACGTTTATGGACCCAAACGGTTAGAATGAAACGATTACCGACGTATAGGCCGTGATGGCCGGTAAAAGGACACGGAGTTGACAGCAAGGGAAGCTAATCGAACCAGACTGCGATTGGTCCACGGAGGTCTTCAAAACCAATGGTGGTTTCATCATATCCACATCGTCGCTGCCTCTGAGATGAATCCTCCGTTTGAGGTGAAGGCTCGCGCGTTTGAAGAGGACACATTTCTTATTATGAGCGCCAAACCAACGGTCTGTGCCCCCCCGGAACACCCCATTCGTCTGATGACCGATCTGATCAATACCAAACCGCAGCGGGTGGGCAGTGTTCGAGTCCAGGGTACCAGGTCCCTGCGATTTCTCGCTATCGTTCATGATGTCAACCAGGATCCAACCTGGAAAATAGAGTGGATCAAAAGCGCGCTGGAAGAAATTTGGCGTGAAGTCGAGCAACGCCAACTTACATCCATTGGTATCCCCCTCCTGGGTACGTTACACGGTAAATTAGAAGTGCCCGACTTTGTTGACCTATTTGCGGACACACTGCTGCGGGCACGCTTTACATCTCTGAAGCGGATCTGGTTGATCACAGCGGCCGAAACCATCTCGGTTCTCATGAAAATGTTTGAGGCGAGGCTAACCAAACCCGGCACCGAATGAACAAAAAGTTCACGCGTGGATGAACGAACACTCGTCTAATCGAGGTGTTGGAATGGTGGCTTCTGACAGCTCAAAACGAATGCACCGTTTTAATTTTTGATGATTGTTACCCTGAGGTGCTTCAACCCGAATCGCAAGGCCCTGGATCTCTCATTTTTCTTCATGGCAATATCCACTCCCTCCCGGTAACGCTTGTTCATCCGATCTGTAACCGTACAGACGCCGATCCTATCGATATGCAGCTTTGTTCCAAACAAAACAAAATTTGCTGCGCACCGTTTGAAACCCGCGTCCAAGGCCGCACAGATATTCTCACCGTTGGCTGATCGACAAGGGTCACCATAATTTTGAGCGGGATCTCCGACATTGTATGCCGTCACTTTACGAATACGAACCGCTCCATCTTCGAGAGTGGGGTTGCTGAGATCAACGGAACTTGCGCTTGTAAGGTTGCGGTTTGAAAAAGCTGACACCGCATTGTTTACCCGTTGTAAACCCATATTAGAGCCAAAAAGTGGGTTTGAAATCGTTATAGCATTTTGATCTATTTTCGCATTTTGATCTATTTTCATTTGACCGCAATAAATCGAACCTGATATTACATGAGCACCATAGATCGTCCTCAAAACATAGGTAATAAGCCCTTTTCGAAATGCGTTCGCCGGCTGGTTGACAACCCAATTCGCAAGCCGCTCAGACGTCTGTTTTGGGAATACGGAAATTATTAGGAACAATTATGAAACAAGATTGGAAATTGAAGTTCGCCCAGAATATCAGGAATTATGAAGGTTATTCAATTGGAAAGTTATTTAAATTGTTGCGCGATCCGGATTTGATCTCTCTGGCCGGCGGTTTGCCTTCTCCGGATATATTTCTAAGAGATGAGATGCGCTTGGCATCACAACACTGTTTGGATTACGAAATTGAAAAAATAATGCAATATTCAGATATTACGGGTGAAACCGGATTAATTGAAGCGGTGATAGAATTTCTCAAAGAAGACGGCATCACAATCTCAGAAAAGAATATTGTGATCACCACATCCGGTCAGCAGGGACTGGATTTAACAGGACGGCTCTTTCTCAATCCAGGTGATTCACTCATACTTGATCGTCCCACATTTGCCGGAGCTATTGTGGCATTCCAAATGCAAGGTCCTGTTTTCGGGGGGGTGAAAATCACCCAAGACGGTTCGGATATAGAAGGTATACGTCATAAAATAATAGATTTAAAGCAACAGGCCAATATGCCTAAATTCATCTATGTGGTGCCGGACTTTCAGAATCCATCCGGTATCACGATGAGCCTGCAAAAACGACTAGCGCTTTTGGAATTAAGCTATGATTATGACATTCCGATTGTGGAAGACAGCCCTTATCGTGATTTACGCTACTACGGGGAATCTGTACCGTCTCTTTACAGTCTTGATCAAAAGGGTAACGGCGCCAATGTCATCGGGTTGTACACATTCTCGAAGTTATTCTGCCCTGGAATGCGGGTAGGATTCAATATTGGACCGGAGGAGGTCATCGCGAAAATGACGAATATCAAAGAAGGCAGCACCCTGAATACCCCCAAGTACAACCAAGATATATGCACGGCGTTTCTGCAGGCCATGGATTGGCAAGCCCACATACAAAAATGCCGGTTATATTATCGGGAGAAACTTGAGGTTTTTCTGAGTGCGTTGGAAGACTATTTCCCACAAGAAACCGGTGTAACCTGGACAAAACCCCATGGAGGACTATTTTTATGGATCACGCTACCGCAAACCATGGATACCGCCGAACTGTTTTATGAAGCCGTGAAGTATAACGTGGCCTTTGTGCCGGGTGAGGTATTTTATGGTGAAAATCCGGAAAAAAACCATATGAGAGTTAATTTTTCATACCCGTCAAAGGATCAGCTGGTTGAAGCCGTAAAACGCCTCTCTGATTGCATTCGCAACCGACTCAATCTATAGCTCCGATTGACTTTCCACAACGCATATATTCGCGGCTGCATTTGAAATACGGGTTGCAAAGCATTATTATTTCTGCAAAAATGATGACATTAGACCAACCTACGAGTTCTCCGAGCAGTCGCTGAGGAATGTTGGCGATAGGTGACAATCGAGGTTACCAATACGGTAAACAAAATGGAGTTTAGGGCATGTTCAAGGAAAGCAAAATCAGTCAACGATTGCGAAAATTGGAACAGCACCTAAAACAAGAAAATCCGATCCTCGCGGATGTGGTTCAAGGTTTTCGTGAACTTGATCGCATCACGCGCCGGCTGGGGTTTTTCAACAAAGAAGAATCCCATGCGACCCGTACCCCTTGGTGGCCGCTGATCTCGGTGTTGGGTATTTATTCTTCGGGAAAATCCACGTTTATCAATCACTTTCTACAGTACGAGCTGCAGGCGGTCGGCATTCAAGCGGTGGATGACAAGTACTCGGTTATTTGTTTTACCGGAGATCAAAAAAAACGGGTTCTTCCAGGAGTGGCTTTGGATGCGGATCCTAGGTTTCCCCTCTACAAAATTAGCCAAGCGATTGAAGAGGTAGCCGAAGGAGAGGGTGAGCATATCGATGCCTACTTACAGCTGAAAACCTGTCCCAGCGAAAAGCTGCGTGGCAAGATCCTCATTGACTCACCTGGCTTTGACGCGGATGCCCAAAGGACATCCACGTTAAGAATTACCGATCACATCATCGATTTATCCGATCTGGTTTTAGTTTTCTTCGATGCCCGGCACCCGGAAACCGGTTCGATGCGGGATACCTTGGAACATCTCGTCAAGGCAACCGTAAATCGTCGTGATTCCAATAAGTTTTTATACATCTTAAACCAGATTGATGTAACTGCGAATGAAGACAACCTAGAGGAAGTTTTTGCAGCCTGGCAGCGCGCGCTGGCGCAATATGGATTAACGGCAGGATGCTCCTATGCAATTTACAACCGCGATTCTGCCGTGCCATTCGATAACGAAGACGTTCAAAGGCGCTTTGAAAGCAAACGTGAGGCCGATTCCACTGCAATTTATAACCGGATAGAACAGGTAGGTGTCGAGCGCGCTTATCGCATCGTGGGAATGTTGGAGCAAACTGCCCTGACGCTTAAGCAAGACATTATCCCTCTAATTCAAAGATTTATCGAACGTTGGCGGCGCAAGGTTCTCTGGTTGGAAGGGGCTGCTCTATCTGCCCTGGTAGTCGCTTTTCTGGCCATCACCACTTGGGCCGGTTATTGGGACGGGATTTCTTTGAAATTGCCGTTTTTAGACCTGGTAACACGCAACGAATACGCACTATTCGGCACCATATTCGTTCTGCTGGCAATTTTAATCTATGTTCACTATAAAATCCGGCGGTGGGCTGCGAGGGGAGTCGCACGCAAGCTGCTGACGCAGGTAAACGACCGGGACTTGCACCCAAACTACCGACAAGCCTTCCAGAGAAATACAAAGTGGTGGCGAAGTTTGTTTTTGCCCAAACCCGCGGGATGGGGACGCCGCACCGCCCAGCAATTGGAAAAGGTATTGGATGACAGCAATGCCTATATTCAAAAACTGAATGACGAATACACCAATCCTTCGGGCGGAACCGAATGTGAGACAGTTATCGATGAATCATTACCGGAAAAAACTCAACGATTAGAATCAACCAAATCCGCTAGCACTGAATTTCTGACCGATAGGACCTCCGGCGCAGCCTCGGATAATTGATCCAGCATAGCGACCGTCGGCGTCCCTGAAGGGGTCGAAAATGAAATTCCCCCCAAACGGCCATTATTCGCGTAAACTGCCTGGTTGGATGCCTCAACTAAACGGATCGCATGGCTAAAAAGCGCCAACAAATTGTCATCCCTAAAGAGAAGGCCGTATTCTGGCTTGACAAAAACGGTCACTGGCAAAATGAAAATGGAAAATTTGAGCATAAGCGGATTATCGATTACTTTCACTCCTGCATCAAAAAGGATCAGCACGGCTACTACTTGGCCCAAACCAATGATAACTACCAGGAGAAAGTCTATTTCCATTATGAAGATCAAGCCTTGTTTGTTATTGATGTGATACAGGGCAACGATGTCACCCTGGTGCTAAATACGAAAAAAAGGGTAAAACTGAAACCAAAAAAACTCTTCATTAAAGGTGACAGCTTGTACATGCGCGTCGAAGATGAGATTGTAAAGTTTTCCGAACAGGGGCTTATGAACCTAGCCAATCTGCTGGAAGACGAAAACGATCAATTATATATCCGGTTTAAAAATAGACGGTACAGCATATCCAATTTGAAATAATTAGGAGGTAACGGCATGCGATTACGAGATTTATTTTCCCCACTAAACAATCTGACGACGAAGAAAAGGCCCACTTAAAGAGCCTCGGCGAACTTCTGGAGAATAAAATATGATGAAATACTACGTGTATTTCGACGCCTACGGCCATGCCGGGCAGATAGCCAACGAACAGGAACTGGCCCAAAAGTATCATAATGACCCTCAGGAATTTTTGCAGGCCGTGTGTGGATCGCTTTCAAATGAGAAAGAGAATCACACAACCGGCCATGTGGGCACCCTAAGATTCGATTCGGAGGAAGAACTCAAGAACTATTTGGAGAGTTTGGGCGAGGAGATCATTGGATTCTACGGATGTCGATCGGAAAGTCGCCCGTATAATTTTTAGAGATGAAAACGCAGCAATATCAAAAGATGGAATCTATGTTCCATCTGATTCAGCATGATTGGCAACCGATTGGTCCCCTTGAGTTGACGTTGTTTCAGCTGGCACGGGGAAACACATTCAACATGCGCGTAATCGGTCTTGAGGGCTTAAAGCGTTTTAGAAAAGAAAATCCGGATTGTTCGATTACCTTCAAGCCTAATCATTTGAGCGAAGCAGATTTCATAGTATTGTCCATTCTTTTCAGAGAGCACGACATGAGGGTTCCTATTGAAGGTGGTTCAAATTTGTTTATTGACGACATTGATATTTTTAAAGATCTGCTGCCGGATTTCGTAAACAACGAGTTCAAAGAATCTGTCATTGACCACCGGATGAGCATCGCCCAGTATCTTTCCCGCAGGGGCGCATTTAAGGTTTTTCGAGAACCCATGAACATCAAACAAGAGGATGGAAGTGAAATAACCGTTGGTAGAAAAGATATCATCTCTTTGATTCGTGCCTATCGCTATCACTTAGTCAAAGAAAAAGAGATGTATGTCACATTTCCGGGATTCTCTTCAATTAAATCGAGCTTGCTTGACCTGCTAAAAAAAGACGGCATAAAAACCGGCAGAAGTTACACTGGAAAAATTGACGGCTTTCACCATCTCCCGTTTCTGATGGACATCGAGGCCTCTCTGTACTCCGATGTTGACGTCTACATAGTCGAGGTGAACATAGCATATGAGCGGGTTTTAGAAGACGAACACTTCCATGAATTGACGCTCCTTTATGAATCCGGTGCCGACAAGCGTGAGATTTATATAAAAGACCTCGGTTATATTATAAAAGAATTTCACAACGACAAGTATAAGGGTAATCTCTCAATTAAATTCGGTGAGCCCCGTAAAATTGAAACATCAGATTTAAAAGACGGCTTTATCGGCAGAAAAATCAAAAGTGCCGCCTACAAATACGCTGAAGATTCATTTGAAAGCATGCTTGCCATGCAACCCGTCTTTCCGGCCAATATTTATTTCACTGCCTTTAATGAAAATTTCAACAAAATGCCTGTGCGGGTCATGCGAGAAAAAATAGATGACATCCGGGATTTTCTGAGGACATTAGTGTGGGGCAAAGCTAAACGACGCATCGATCTTCATTATGTCATGGGTTACAACAATCGTATTATATCAGCCGATGAGATCATTAATCGAACCTTTCAAATATTCAGCTCGCCGGACAGACGCCTGACGGATATCGACGGCGATATGTTTGTTGTCTACAATAAGGACGTCGCGCATCAGTATCGAAACCATACCGCCCATTTTTTTGAAGGTATGCAAAAGTAACTTGACGGTTTTAATTAGAGGACTTAGCTTCAAGTTCAGCTTTAGCTTCCCGCAACTCTTCAATCGTTTGATTGAGACGAAATTCTCTTGCCTCAACTTTTACCATCATCATGCCAAAGGATTCGGCTAACTCAGCAAGCAGGGCCGGGTATCTACCCTTCTTGGCAAGTTCAAATAATCTATCTGAATCTGCTTTGTCATAGTGGCCTGAGGCGATCTTTTTGCAGCAGGAATTTAACATTTCAAACAGCGTTCAAACTCCATTTGTAGGCCTCCTCAAATCATGATTCCGAAAACAGCAAACACATGTATGAACAATAACGGGCTCGGAGGACCCGGCTCGCCGTCTTGATTGAATTATCGTTTCCAATTCAATATATTAACTTCTTTTGTGGTTGGCAAGTAAGATTGTTCAGGGCTCCATGCCGATTGAAACCGAACCAAGCACGTGGTATACAAGACAACTAGTCGATCTGCTGCCCGTCATCCTATGACCTCTTGCAAATTAGTTGACTCCAAAAGAAATAATGTGATACGTGGTAAACAATAAAAACCCAAATCTGCTAAAAAACAGTTATGGCCTGTAAAAGATCAAACCCCGTTTACGTTCGACAGTAGCGGGGTTTTTTACGTAGTGCCTATCCCAACGCACAATTTCTAAAAGGAAGGCACTAATTGGATCATGATCATCGGAGTGGAGGCAACCTAAAATGTCCAAGCAGTTGGAGCTGTTTTCGGATAGCCCCTTAAATGTATCGCAATCCCTTCAGGAAGAAAACGTTTCCGATCTTGAAACCATGATCAACCCTGTTGATGAAGTGTTTGCAACCACTGCGCAATTACACAGCCGACCTAATTTCATAGACCTGTTAAATTTTTTAGCTCGTTTCCCCAATTACTCACCCTTCAACGGATTTCTGCTTTATATTCAGAATCCGAGGGCGACCTATGTCGCAACGGCAAGAACCTGGTTGCAAAAATTCAGAAGGCGCCCCCGGCAGGGCGCTCGTCCCATGGCTATCCTGGCTCCCATGGCACCGATTCTCTTTGTGTTCGACCTTCAAGATACTCAAGGCATTCCCGTCCCGTCTAAGGTTCTCAAGGTTCCTGAAATCAACGTTTCGTTTCTTGGAAAAATGTACGAGAACACATTGCACAATTGCAGGATTCAGGGAATAGCAGTTCATGAGACGATTCTAAACCACGATGTTACCGACACCGCCAGCCGGCTCACACCGTCGTTGCGCAAAAAATATAAAGATCTCAACCTTTCGAAAGACACCAGTTATTTAATCCTGCTTGATAAAACTCAACGCCTTCAGAACAAATATGCGCTGCTCACATATGAGCTTGGGCACATTTTTTGCGGCCATCTTGGTATCGACCGCCATGCATGGTGGCCCAAAAGAAGAAATTTAAGCATTGACGGAGAAGCCTTTGAAGCCAAATCCGTTGAATTTTTGGTCTGCAGACGTACCGGACTGGAAGTAAGTGCTCAAAACTATGGGTTCAGTCAATCAGACGATAACCAGGAGACTCCCCCAATCAGCTTAAATGCGGTCCTACAGGCGGCACACTACGTGGAAAAAATGAGCACATCGCTCTGGAAAAAGCCCAGAAAAGAGAGCCGTTATTAATGGGTATGTGACGCATGCTGAATTCAGTGTTATTTGTTATAAATCAGTTTACAAAGGTATAACAAGCTCAAGATGAACAAAAGAGGTCGTTATGAATTCTATCTGTCTGACAGTAATGATCATCCTCGGTTTTATGTTCGGCAGTCCGATTTTTGCCGCTGATAAAGCTGAGGAAATTCTCAAAGCCGTGGTCAAGATTCAAACCCAGATTCCCGATGATGCAGCTACGGCATCGTTACTCGGTACCGAACGTGAAGGAAACGGGGTCCTCATCGATTCAGACGGTCACATTCTTACCATTGGCTACATCATCTTAGATGCCGAACGTATTGACGTCATTAGTTCCGAAAATGATGTCATCGAGGCTGCCTTTGTCGGTTATGATTATGATACCGGCTTCGGTCTGCTGAGGGCGAAAAAACCCATAAATGCAATACCGATGGCCCTGGGACGATCCTCGGAGTTGAAGGAGGGAGACCCGGTGTTGGTCGCCGGTCATGGGGGCTCCGAAGCAGTTATCGGCGCCCGGGTGATAACTATAGGCGAGTTTACGGGATATTGGGAATACCTCATCGATAAGGCCATATTTACGACTCCGCCCTATGCAAATTACGGAGGGGCGGTATTGATAGCTCCGGATGGAACGATTCTTGGCATTGGTTCTATTTTTACTCAGGTTGCGGTAAGGGGTTTTGGCGTCGTCCAGTCCAATATGTTTGTTCCCATAGATCTGCTCAAGCCGATTCTTAGCGACCTGAAGACCATCGGTAGATCCGGTCAATCACAAAAACCTTGGCTGGGAGTGCATACAGAAGAATCTCATGGTCGTGTTTTTGTTATCCGTATCATGCGGGGAGGGCCGGCTGAAAAGGCCGATTTACAAATCGGCGACCTAATTCTGAAAGTAAATGGCCAAGCCGTCAACGGACAGGCGGATTTTTACCGCAAGGTCTGGGCTCTCGGAACGGCCGGTGTTAAGGTGCCCATCGGTATTCTGCGGGGAACGGAGATACAAGAATTCAACCTACAATCTGCCGATCGTTACCAATTTTTTAAGCGCCCAACCCAGAATGCGCCTAAAAAAGACAATCTGTGAGGCGACAATGGGGCGAATGAGATCGGAGTAATCCACTGCTATTCAGCAAAAGCAAGAATCAGTCCTCTCCAAAACTTATCGTCAATCAACTCTATCGGTGACCCCTCAAGTTGTGTAATGAATTACATACAGACGGGTAACGTTTTTCATACACAATCGATATGTCTGATTCCGATTGACACTCTAACATTATAATATTTATATAAAAATTCATTGATTGGTTCAATATGGGCTGCGTGTTTTGCAGACTGGCGGATAAAAATCCCATCTGCTTAAGGACGTTTAGGCCTCATACCCGAGCGCACCTGGAACTCTAAGAACACATCTTCTTAACTTGTTTTCCCATTACCTATTGCCTTTTATAATTATATCTGCTTTATATTAACCCATTTGAATGGAGGTCCCTCTCAGAAAATGGATAGATCGGTCAAGATAATCGTTGCCGTTGTGGTGGTTGCCGTTATCGGTTTCTTTGTCTTCAACAAAGTTATGAGTTGGTACCGAGGAAAACTTGCAACCGCCGTCCAGGAAGAACAGGACGTTTGGCGACAAAAAACAGATGAACTAGAACAAAAAATCACCGATCTCCAGGAAGAACTGACCGTCGTCAAGGGACAGCATCTGCCTGAAGATAAATTGGCAGAAGTTTTTGGTGAAGAGAAAAAAGGGCTAGACCAGGAAGAGAGAGAGGATTCTGACGGACCAAAACAACCAAATATTGCCGATATCGAACGTCAAATTAAGTCGTTTTTTACATATCTTGACAATCAGCCATATGTTCAGGCCCACGAATTAAAAGGGGGCAGCTATCTTCAATATCAAATCGCAGTTGAAAAACTAACCGCCAATCCCCCAATAATCACCGGTGAAATGGATTCACTGTACAATATGGTTCGCAATGTTGCCCATTTCTATCGAGCTCTGGGCAAAAATCGCGTCCTTTTGACCAAACAGGTATTACATCACGAATCTGAAGTTATTGAATCGGCAATGAAAAACTTTTATCTTTGGTTTATCTTAGATGCGAAAGGAGCGGCAACGTTGAAGGGGCGCCCCTCTTTGGACGTCCTCTATGTGTATTCAGGTTATCTTTTGAACACCCTCGGAGGAAGAAGTTATCTATTACGAAGAGATCCCAAGGTACGGATATTAACAACGTTCTATTGTGTCCTGATTCTCGACAAAGCGAATGACGCGGACCTCAATTCTATGGGTATCGACATCAGGCCGTACATAAAAACGTCTCTAAATGAAATCAAAAACCAAATCGGCCTCGTTTATCAATCCGAGTATATCGCTAAGCTGAATGAATTACAGCAGAAATACCCCTAGAAAAACTCATCGCTTTAGATGAATGAATCACGCATTTATGCAATCTTGGATCAAGACACCCGTGTGGGAATATCGCAATGAGGCCTATCAAACAGCTGATAATTGGATTGATCGTCATCATGACAGGCAGTGCTTCGCTATGCGCAGCTGATTTGGAAACTGGATTCCTGGGAATCAAATGGGGCACGCCCATTTCGGAGTTAGCGCATTTTGCTAAAATATCGGAAAGATATGATGTCAGCTATTATGTAGACCCCCAAAAGTCTTACACTCTATTCGACATAGATATCCCCAGTGTTATTTACGGTTTTTATGAAGGCAAATTCTTTGCCGCTTACGTCAACGTCGAAACCATCGATGTGTTCAATCAGCTCAAAAACCAGCTGACTCAAAAATATGGATCTCCACGAACTACACTGGATGTGATGAAGGAACAAAAGATATATAATTGGAAATACAAAGACACCAAAATAAAGCTTAAGCTTTATGAAAAAAAGCGCACTATGAAATTAGGATTTTATAATACATCCCTTTCCGCGCGCGTAAATAAAGCCCAGCGAGAAGCTTTCCCGCAACCTCGCCAACCAACCTTTCCTCTTAATCAGCGCAGATTAAAAGACGCAATCGATGTAATGGGATTTTGAGCCATTATATATCGGAATCGACCAAAAATCATAGAATTGCGGTTGGATACTCGGTCCAATCTGATAATTTAGGCCGTCTGCCAGCAACCTAGCCAAAGGAGACGTGAATGTCGCTGAAAGAACATGAATATATTCGACAAACTTTGGAACGATATACGAACAGCAAGCTTGAAAATTTCTGTGAGCATGTGCTTATCACCAACTTCAAGCACTATATCAAACGTTTCCAGGAGCGGACCAAAGGAAAATTATCTGAAGGCAATTTTCGAATTGTTAATGCCAAGGGCCTTAACTGTACCATGATCGATTTTGGTATCGGTTCTCCCCAGGCCGCACTTATTATCAACTGCCTTGCATATGTCGACAAACTGAAATCCGTCATCATGTTGGGAATGTGCGGCGGGATTGACGACATCCTGAACGTGGGGGATTTCCTTGTGCCTACAGCTGCAATCCGGGGCGAAGGCACCAGCCGCCATTATTTACCTCCGGAGTTTCCCGCCATACCGGCTTCATCAGTCAATCTTTATTGTATCGGCGCCGTTCGTAAGATCGGTTTAACGCCCAGATGCGGAATCGTTTACACCACCGATAGGCGTTTATGGGAGTTTGATGAAGAATTTGTCAATTACCTGAGGAAACAACGCATCCTTGCCATCGAAATGGAACTGGCGACGCTTTTTTCTGTAGCCTATCGCTTCGAAGTCCCAATTGGATCTATTATGCTGGTTTCCGATATGCCCTTACAAAAAAAGGGAATCAAAGATAAAAAACTGTACAATATGATCTATTCAACGTACATGGATCCTCATCTTGATATTGCCCTGGACGCCGTGGCGAAGATAAATTCGAGTTGGCGTATGGTAGCACGCAGGCTTACCAGTGAGTGGTAGTCAACAAAAGAGGGATCTCCGCACCCTTAATAAAATTGAACCTATGCAAGCGGGTTGGGAAGCATAAGAATCTTTAATCACGAAAGCACGAAAATGGAAGTTGAGTTTTCTTTCATAATTTCGTGGTTTCGTGATTCGCCTTTATTTTTTGGCGCATTAAATCCAAGGGCAAAAAAACGCTTCAAGAGATGGAGCAATCACCCGTATTCCGGGGCAGAAGTTTCGAAATCAGTTTTCTGGGAGGATTGGCCTCTCTGAAGGTCGGCGCCCCCCATGACGCGCCGCAACTTGAAAACCGCTCGCCTACGCCTAGCCCCAAGCTGCAACTGGAAGATCCGGAAACAATCCGCATCTGTGAGCTCACCGAGCTCGCCCAAATGGTTGAAAAAAATCTAATTGCCCTGGAAGAATACAACCGCATGAAAAAGCAAATAATTCATTAGCCTGAGTTTAGATTTTGACCTGGCCAGTGCGTGTCAAATGAGAATCCTCAGTCGGGACACAAGGTCTTCAAACTCATCTTCAGGGATTTGCTCCCAGGGAGATGTTGGGGTGAACTGAAGAAATGATTTCACATCAGGAGCAAACACTTTCCCGCTCTGAAGATTGGGCTCCTTGAGACGATATTTGAATTCCTCTCCGAAATCCAACAACAGATCCAAATCATCGCTATTTTCCAGCAATTCAACCATCAAAATGTTACGAATACGGCCCCGTCCTTTTAAATACCGCTGGCCGTGTGAATCCGCGTATACCTCGACAATGGCGTCTTCAACCACCAACGCTATTTGATTGGCGGCCAGCATCAAGGTTTTTTCGGTCAGATATTGCCCTTCGGCAAATGGTATCCAGTTGTGCATCAAAATTTTACCGTTCCAAATTCGGAAGTGTGATAGGGTTTTTAAATCGCTTCCAAGATTGTATAACCGAAAACCACGCTAAACTTCAACTCCGACACACGCTATCTTGTCAAGAAATAAGTACCGACTTTCCGATGCTAGCTGTTTATCAAAACCGGAGTCAACCTAATCCATGGAAAATCCATTTCCACTCAGGGAATTCGCCGCATGCCGAGTAACGTAATATCGTCAAATTGATCAGCTTGACCGATATAATTTTGAAGCGTGTTGGCAACTTGGTCGATAAGATCTGCGGCGGTTGATACCGGTGTTTCAAGGATTGTCAGAAATCTATCCCGGGTAAAAAATCGGCCGTCGGTTGCGTTTGCTTCCGTCACCCCATCCGTGTACCCCAATAGTATGTCACCGGGTTCCATTTGAGCTTGCTCGATGTTGAATTCTATTTTCGGCTGGATTCCCACGGACGGTCCGGTAGCTGAAAGATGTGCTTTTACGCCCCCTTCGGGACGAACAATATACAGCGGCTCATGTCCGCCGTTTATGTAACTCAGCAAACCTGTGGCCGGGTTCAGTATACCAAAAAACAGTGTCGCAAACATGGCCAGATCGCCATGGTTCAGTGCAATGTAATTATTGGTGAGTTGAACCGCGTTTAGGGCCTTGACGTCGGCGGGGATTGACAGAGAATGCGTCGGTACCGAAGCCCGATCGTTGAAATGGCCGGCACTGCATGTAATGGGTGATCCTTCAAGGGTCGTTTGCCCGGAAAAAATGCGGATCAGACTGCGAAAAAGAGCCATAAAAAGCGCCGCACCCACACCTTTATCACACACATCGGCAATTACAAAACCGATGCTGTCTCCAGGCAATTTGAAGACATCGTAGAAGTCACCGGAAACCTGTCGAGCAGGCTTGAAAAAGGCAGCGGTCTCCCACCCGGGCAGCTGCAGAAGATGGTTGGGCAGAAAATTTACTTGCATTTGGCGACCTTTTTCCAATTCATTGTTCAGAACCTTTGAATAGGCTTCGACCTGCTGAAAACTCTCCTGCAGCGCTGCCTCGGCTTTCTTGCGTTCGTCGATTGCATTCGATATTTGGTGGTACATCTGGTTAAAGGCACGGATGACTTCTCCGAGTTCATCCTGCCGCTGAATATTCGCGGAGTAAAATTCCGGAGTTTTCTGATCTTTACTGATGGCTTCGCCGGCCCTGATCAAGTCATTTCTGAGCTTCAGGATGGGATTGACGACGATACGACGCAGGGGAATCCAGGTGCCAACCGTAACGAACAAAGAGATGATCACTACCAGCCCGGCAATCCGCAAAAAGAAAGCCCACAGATCTTGCTTTACGGTTGACGTATCATGACGCAGGATTAGGCGATAATCTCGTTGAAGTTCCACGGGCGAGCAGGCAATGTCATAACGGGATTTGTCGCGGCTTAACAGAAACGTCATTCCTGAATGGTTGACATTCGCAATCATAAGCTCCGGTATTTCGCCAAATTCTCCGATTTTTTCACCGTCCGCCTTAAACAGCGCCCCGCCAACCACAATCCTGTCATCCTGAAGTTGTTTGATATGAGCAAAGAGCACATCATCGGTTGCATCCGGTGCAACGATTTGCATGATCAGAGCAACCCGGGCAGCTGAAACTTCTTTTAGTTGATTTAATAGTTCTTTTTCCCGGTTTTTAAACGACGGAATGAAAATCAGAGTTTCAATAAAAATGACGCTGGTAAACACCCAAATCACAATACGACGGGATAGCCGCGCGACCGGAATGCGAGACAGGGCTTGCATACTAGCGGACATTGAATACCCTCCTGTATCGATTAGTGTCTGAAATGGCCTCCAATAGGGAGTAGTGCGTCACCTGCGTTGGCATTGATGAACAGTATGTACCATTTTTATTGATGTCAAATTACGCTCAGTGGCATTGGCGCTGGCGGTTTCAACAATTGCTACCAGGTACGATGTCGGTGTTTCACCTAAGTTAATGGGTATGTCGTTCACCCTGTGCGTATGATTACAATGATTGCCAACTTTCATGGCATCGGCATCTTTCTTGACTTTAGATCAAATCCATGCACTATAAAAAAGAGCATCAATCGTTATTAAGGAGGCGCCGTAATGTTTAAAAAACTGATCGAAAAGCTTTTGAAGTCCAACAAGTCCCGGGCATCCGGGGATGGCTTTTTCTTAAACGTGCGCTGCGGTAAATGCGGTGAAGAGTTCGATCTCTTCATCAACAAGTCGTATGAGCTGATGCAAAATTTTAGCGCAAACGGTAGTGTAACCTATTCCCTGCGAAAAGAAGTCATCGGCGTCGGATGTAAAAATCGAATCTACGTGACCATGCAGTTCGATGGAGGGAAAAATCTGGTATCAAGAGAAATTGAAAATGGCGAATTTATCGAGAAATAACTTGGAAATTATTACTTGCAGGCTGTCTTGAAAATGATTCCTTTTGCATTACGACGATGCTTATGAGGTTTACGATGCACATATGCAGGAGATAGACAAATGAATATTACCCGGCGCGTGTTCTTAAAACGAACACTAGGCATCGGCGGTTCTCTTTTCCTGCCGACCAGCATTCTGAGAGCCGCCAGGGAAAAAGAACACCAATGGATACCGGCATACGGGATTCTAGAACGTGAGGGTGTACTGGCCCCAAGAATTGAAGAGGCCTATGCTACGTTCGAGGAATGCCGCTTATGCCCCCGGGAGTGCGGTGTGAACCGACTCAACGGTGAAAAAGGATTTTGCCGGGCGACGTCCAAACTAATGCTTTATTCCGCTCACCCGCATTTCGGCGAAGAGGTTTCCCTGGTGGGCAGAAACGGCTCTGGTACCATCTTTTTTTCCAACTGCAATTTACGCTGTGTATTCTGCCAGAATTGGCCCATCGCCCACGAAGGCCGCGGAAAAGAAATCAGCGATGAAGATCTTGCCAATGTGATGCTCAACCTGCAGGAAATTGGATGCCATAACATCAATCTGGTTACACCGACTCATGTCATGCCGAATATCCTCAATGCAACCAGAATAGCCTGCAAAAAGGGCCTCAGCATTCCGCTTGTTTATAATACGAGTGGCTACGAACGCGATGAAATGCTGAAGATTCTAGATGGTGTCGTTGACATCTTCTTACCGGATATGAAATTTATGGATGTCGATCAGGCGGAGATTTATCTGGCGGGAGCCGCGGATTATCCCAAGACGACGAAAAAGGCGCTGCTTGAAATGCACCGACAGGTGGGTCTGCACATAGTGGATGAGAGAGGCATTGCAATCCGTGGAGTCATGATCCGACATCTGGTGATGCCCAATAACGTGGCCGGAACCGAAAAATTTGTGAAATGGGTAGCAACACACCTACCTAAATCGACTTATGTAAACATAATGCATCAGTATCACGTGGATTATAAAGCCTATGATTATCCCAAAATCCGGCGCAGTATCACGGCCCAAGAGTATCTAGAGGCCATGGAATGGGCTGAACAATACGGTCTGACCAATCTCGATCCGAAATCAGAGGCGGTAAGGGACTTTTTTATTAGACATGCAAAAAATTGAGGGATCTGAAAAATTCGTGCGCAGTTCGATCAATCCTCAACGCGTATTTTCCGGTAGGGGAAACAGTAAATTTCGATGGCACGTTTCACAAATAACTCGGCGCTCACGGCATACCAACTCCTTGGGTAATTTCAATTCCCGATTACATGAACTGCATTTAATTGGTGCCTTCATGGGTTTTTGACAGATTCGGGAAATTATAATATATTCGGTTTCAATCAGAATACGCAGTCAGATTAACCCATCAAATGATACAAACTGGGTAATCCATCATCACGTCAACTTTTCAACGAAACCTCAGGTAATAAATGCAGGAGATACGATTTCATGGTCGTGGCGGTCAAGGCACGGTCGTGGCAACTATTTTGCTGGCCAAAGCATTTTTCAGCGCTGGGTATTATGTACAGACCTTTCCGGTGTTTGGGGTGGAAAGACGGGGAGCACCGGTTGAAGCCTATCTGAGGCTTGACATAGAAAAAATTCTGGTTCGCAGCAATGTGTATACACCGGATCACGTCGTGGTGCAGGACATTAAATTGCTGGAAAATGTCGATGTCACCAAAGGGCTGAAACCCGGTGGTTGGATTTTAATAAATGCACCGGCACAACCTGAAAATTCGGGTATGTTTTCAGGCTTCAACTTGGCGCACGTTGATGCGACCTCTATCGCTCTCCGTAATCATTTGGGAACACGCACGCATCCCATAGTTAACACGGCCATGATCGGGGCGTTTGCCCGGATGCTGGATAAGCCGCCCATGGACATGATCGCCAATGCCATCCATGAGGACATCGCCACCAACCCGGAGCAAAACATTCAAGCTTCAAAAGAAGCCTTTGCAGAGGTTCAGCTTTTGAAACGCGCCGATTAAACCATGGCGCTCGCGTGGAGAACCCCGAGTGAACGTTTAAGCCAACGTCAGCCAATTCCAAACCGAAATACACGTGAGCCGTTGCGTAACAGGTCGGAGCAGAAGAAATCGGTGTGTCACGAAAGCTCAAAAGATGAAAAACACGAAAAGATACGATGTAATTTTTTCGTGCGTCCGCAATTTCGTGTTTTCGTGATTCTCTTTTATCTCTTGGGTTATGTCATGAATTGCTGGGACCCTTCGCGTCGAGGTCATATGCACTCAAACGATCCCTGAACCCGAACAGGACACATAAAATGAAAACCCTATCGACTGCTGAATTACCACTATTCATTCCCCGCTCCAACACGTCGACCGCCGTGAACAAAACCGGCTCCTGGCGGTTTTTTCGTCCAAAATATGACGAAAAAACCGCGCCATGCAGTGCGGCATGCCCTGTAGGTCAGGACATACCGCGCATTGAAATGCTGGCGTCATGGGGGCTGCTAAAAAGCGCCTGGCATAAAATCGTATTAGAAAATCCGTTTCCATCCGTGTGCGGACGGGTTTGTTTTCATCCCTGCGAACGCAAATGCAACCGCGCCAATTTGGACGAACCCATTGCGATTCACAACCTCGAGCGATTTCTGGGCGACACCGCAATTTCAAAGCGAAGAAAGCCAGATTTAAGTTTAAAACCAACAAACGGGAAAAAGATAGCCATTGCCGGATCCGGCCCAGCCGGTCTGGCTGCCGCCTATTTTCTGCGTCGATTGGGATACAGCTGTGATGTATATGAATCCCGGTCCGAACCCGGCGGTTTGCTGCGCTGGGGAATCCCGATCTATCGCCTGCCCCGGCAGGTTCTTAAAAACGAAATTAAACGCATTGAGGACTTGGGCGTCACCATCCAGTGTAAAACTCCGGTCACCAAAGATGTTCTGGAAAAGATATACAGCCAATACGACGCTCTGTTCATTGGCTGCGGCTATGGACGACCTATCTCAATGCAAATCGACGGTGGAAATCTAGCCCACGATGGGCTAAAATTTCTGCGTAATGTGCAACAAGACAACACCTCCACCCTCACTGGAACAGCGGCCATTGTCGGTGGAGGTAACACAGCGATTGACGTTGCCCGATCACTGGCGCGGTTAGGCGCGACGCCACTGGTCGTTTACCGTCGCCGCATACAGGATATGCCGGCCTTTACACCTGAAATCGAAATGGCAATCAAGGAAGGGGTTACCATCAAGGAATTGGTCTCCCCCATTCGGATCCAAAAAAATCGCACCGATGATTCAGATGCACCCCGCTACATCCTCACCTTGCAAAAAATGAAAGTCAGTAAAAAGGAAATCAGCGGAAGAGCCCGAGTAATACCGGATGGTGAGAAAACGGAAGTTATACATGTACGGCGAATTTTTTCCGCTATCGGCGCTGAGGCGCAAGCGATCTGGCAAATGTCGACAACAAAGCAAAGGCGATCGGTGGTCCTAAGCCACTGTCAAATAATTGATCATAAGATACCGCTCCTGTTCGGCGGTGATTTAACTGCTCCGGTCAAAAGCGTCACCGATGCAATTGCCTCCGGCAAACAGGCGGCCATCGCTCTGGACACATATTTTGAATCCAGTCTGGATGCGGTTGAAGAACGCATAGCTGCATGCCAGGTCGGGTCCGGTCCGGCGCTTTCCATGCAAACCTATCTGGATAACGGGCACCAAATCAAGAATGCTCGCGTCGTCACATATGACGAAATAAATATCGACTATTTTCAGACAGAACCCAGAGTAATTCCAACATTGTTGGATGCAAAAAAACGCATCCGATCGTTTGCTGAAATCGAAACCACTTTGGCAAACAATGCAGCCAAACAGGAAGCCAGGCGGTGTTTTAATTGCGGCAGCTGCAATGCGTGCGATTACTGCCGGCTTTATTGTCCTGAAATGGCCGTGATCGTCGAAAAAGCCGAGCGACGCATTAATATGGATTACTGCAAGGGATGTGGCGTTTGCGCAACGGAATGTCCGCGCAATGCCATGGCCATGGAGGAGGAAATAAAATGAAAAAGGTATTGGAAGGCAGTCATGCGGTATCGGAAGCAGCTCGGCTGGCTCGCGTCCAGGTGATTGCCGCCTATCCGATAACACCCCAGACCCACATCGTCGAAGCCTTATCAGAATATTGTTCAAATGGAAGCTTAAATGCCCGCTTCATAAATGTGGAAAGTGAGCACTCGGCCATGGCAGCCGTTATCGGTGCGTCCAGTGGTGGTGTCAGAGCATTTACCGCCAGCTCCTCTCACGGGCTGGCATACATGCATGAATTGCTGCACTGGGCGTCCGGCGCCCGCTTGCCCGTAGTAATGGCTGAGGTTAACCGCGCCCTCGGCCCGGGGTGGAATATCTGGATGGATCAAACCGACAGCCTTGCCCAGCGGGATACCGGCTGGATTCAACTCTACTGTGAGGATGGTCAGGATGTGCTCGACACCACCTTGCTGGCCTTTAGGCTGGCCGAAGCAGTCAATCTTCCGGTAATGGTTGTCCTGGATGCGTTTTATCTCTCGCACACATTTGAGCCCGTTGATGTGCCCGACCAGGAGCAGGTGGATCGATTTCTACCACCTCTGTCACCGCGCATACGGTTGAACACCGACGATCCCTGTGCCATTAATCAGTTGGTTGCCCCCAGCGCTTATATGGAAATGCGCTTCAATATTCAAGTGGCTATGGAAGAGGCTCTGCAGCGCTTCAGCCAATTCGAAAGCGAGTTTGAAGCGACTTTTGGCAGAAATCACGGTCCGGTGGAAGCCATCCAGTGCGAAGATGCGGATATCATCCTGGTCACGACAGGGACAGTGACCAGCACCTGTCGGCAGGTCATTGCCGAGCTGCGCTCTCGGGGTGAAAAGGTCGGACTACTCAAAATCAAGATGTTTCGACCATTTCCAACGGCGCTTATCGGTCGACATCTCGGACATTCTCAAAAAGTTGCCGTCGTTGATCGAAATTTCTCTTTTGGTGCCGGCGGTATTTTTGCCCAAGAAATTCGCGCAGCCTTGTGCAACCAAATGCCACATCCCCTGATATACAGCTATGTTGTGGGGCTCGGCGGGCGTGATATCACACCGGACACATTAAAAGAAATTTATGACGTTACCAAATCCAAAACAACTCCCGATCAGGAAAGCACCTGGATCGGGTTGAATCCGGAGATTATTGAAACATGGTTCAATTAGACCTGCAAACCAACGATTTGATGAATCCGGGGCATTTGGGCTGTCCCGGTTGCGGCGCGACTATAGCCATGAAGTTTGCCCTCCAGGCACTGGGAGAAAAGACGATGGCCGTAATCCCGGCCTGTTGTTGGGGAGTCATCGCCGGGCCGTATCCCCAGAGCGCTTTGAAGATTCCAATCTTGGAAACGGCGTTTGCAACCGCCGGTGCGGCTGCCAGTGGATTGAGGGCCGCACTGGACATGACCGGTGACACCGAAACCACAGTGCTTTCGTGGGCTGGCGACGGAGGAACCTTTGACATCGGTCTCCAGTCTCTCAGCGGCGCGGTCGAGCGCAACGAAGACTGTATTTTTGTCTGCTACGACAATGAAGCTTACATGAACACCGGTGTTCAGCGCAGCTCCGCCACCCCTTTCGGTACCCAAACAACGACCACCCCCGGTGATGCATGGAAAAAAACACGTAAAAAGAACATCGTAGAGGCTCTGGCCGCCCACAGAATTCCCTACGCTGCAACTGCAAGCATTGGCTTTCCTGAAGATATGATTCGAAAGTTTAAAAAGGCCGGAGAGATGAAAGGCGGATCGCGCTTCCTGCATGTTTTTGCGACCTGTCCCACAGGTTGGCGAATAGGATCCGAACTGTCCGTCAAAATTGCCCGCCTGGCGGTTCAAACCAATGTGTTTCCCTTGTATGAGGTTGAAAACGGTATATCGTATACCCTGAATTACCAAGGTGATCGCCATGTCAGAGAATACCTGGAACTGCAGGGAAGGTTCAAGCATTTAAGCCCCTCGGACATAGATCAGATCCAGCACATGGTGGATGCCGAATGGACCTTACTCCTGAAGAAGGCTGGCGTATAGGTACATGCCCTGATCGATACGTTCATTCCATTACAGTTATACAGATTATAAGTGGTCAAAAAAGTCAATGCCAAGCTGTCCAAGCTCGAACGGGATATTTTTCTCTATTGAAAAATATTAAGTTAGTGTGTTAGTATTAGCCAGAAAATTTACGTAAGATTGCGAGCGATGCGCCCGGACTTGGATCTGCCGGGACCAGCTACAGTTGGAGTAACATTTTTTAAAAGGAGGGACTCTGCAGAGTCCTTTTTATTATCTCGAACTTGAGAGGAGTTAATTCAATGAAATTTACGAAAGTAAATTGGGCAGTTATGATCGTTATTATATTGAGCCTGGTATTCATATCGATTTCTGCCCCGGCTGAAGAAAAGAAGGTGTCCGATGAAAAGGTTGCGGTGGTAAACGGGGTGACCATCACCCAGGTAGCGTTCCAAAAGGAATTGAATTTCCACCTTCAGCGCGCGACTCAGCAGGGGATGCAGGTATCTGAAACCGAAATGGCCAAATTGAAAGAGGACGTATTGGAAAGTCTGATTGAACGGGAAATCCTCTACCAAGAAAGCCAGAAAACAGGGATTAAAATCGAAGCGAAAGCTGTTGACGAACAGTTAAGCGTAATCAAGCAGCGCTTTCCCACTGAAAAAGACTATCAAAATGCTCTGGAACAGATGAACTTCTCTGAAGAAGACGTTAAAATGCAGATCGAACGCGGGCTCGCTATTAAAGGACTGATCGATCAGCAGATTGGCCAGAAGATCATCGTTACGGATGAAGAAAGCAAGGCGTACTATGACGGTAACCCACAGTTGTTCAAACAACCTGAACAGGTAAAAGCGAGCCACATATTAATCAAGGTGGAATCCAACGCGGATGAAAAGCAGAAAGGCGAAGCGCGACAAAAAATCATCGACGTGCAAGCAAAATTGGAAAATGGCGAAGATTTTGCGGCGCTTGCCAAAGAGTATTCCGAAGGACCGAGCAGCGACCGAGGCGGTGATCTGGGATATTTCAGGCGGGGTCAGATGGTAAAACCGTTCGAGGACGCAGCGTTTACAATGAAACCGAATGAAGTTAGCGGTATCGTTGAAACCCGTTTCGGCTACCACTTGATTAAAGTCTACGACAAAAAACCGGAGACTGTCTTGGCCTATGCGGAAGTCAAAGACAAACTTAACGCGCGCATGAAACAGCAGAAAACCGAGCAGGAAGCCGGTAAGTATATTGACGAGCTTAAAAAAGATGCAAAAATAGAAAAATTTTTATGAAAGAAATCGAGGTCTCCAATTCCCTATCAATGATCCGCTCGTCCCATGAATGCGGGACTTCACATCTATGATTTCGTTTGCTCCGGATGTCAGCCATCCGTGGCAAAATTATCACATCAATACAATCTGTTAGCTCAGATTGTAATCAGCAGGATTCTCACTAAAGATCGAGATGGACAGTCCCTCCAATCAAAAACCTGGTGTCAGTGGCTTTCCCGCCGCGGGTATCATTATCGTTTCAATTTATATCGCTGCGCAAATGCTATCTGACATTGCCAGTTTGAAGATTACGCTGCTTGCCGGCTTTAGTATGGACGCCGGGACCTTTATCTACCCACTGACGTTCACTATTCGAGATCTGGTCCACAAGCAACTTGGGAAAACGGCCGCGCTCACGGTAATTATCTCAGCCGCAGTCATCAATCTATTTATGGCGCTTTTCTTTCACTTTGTCGCCTGGCTTCCCCAGGACCCGTCCTGGGGACTGGGCAATCAATTTGCCGCCATTTTAGACCCGGTTTGGAGAATCGTCATCGCCAGCATCGTGGCCGAAATCGTCAGTGAATTGATTGACACTGAAATATACCATTTATGGCGATATCGTATTACGGCAAAATTCCAATGGATGCGGGTTCTGATCAGCAATGCATTCAGCATCCCGGTGGACAGCTTAATTTTCTGCTGGGGTGCATTCGCCTTTTCCCTTCCCCATGAAGTGGTCTGGTCAATTTTCTATGCAAACCTCATCGTTAAAGGTCTGGTAACGATCGTGAGCCTACCCTCTATATATCTGGTAAAAGAGAAACCGTAGTTTTAAAATCATCTGATAGTGTGCTATAGCAGACTTATTGCTTCGGATTTGAAAATTTCAATACTCAACTTTTTCTAAAAAGGAGGTTTCAAATGTCATTAACCATCACATGGTACAGTCATGCCTGTTTTTTAATTGAAACCGACGACGCCCGATTACTCGTCGATCCATTCATTACCGACAATCCTCTTTCACCGGTAAAGGCCGAAGAGATGCAGGTGGATTTCATTTTCGTATCGCACGGTCACGGCGATCATGTGGGGGATACGGTATCCATAGCCAAGCAAACCGGTGCAATGGTCATATCAAATTACGAAATCCAAAACTGGATAACATCCCAGGGTGTTGAAAATGTTCATCCGCTGCACATCGGCGGTGGATTTGACTTCCCCTGGGGAAGGGTCAAATTGACCATTGCCCAACACGGATCAGCGCTACCGGATGGCTCTTACGGGGGAAATCCATGCGGATTCCTGTTTTATGTAAATGGCAGAAAAATTTATCACGCCTGCGACACCGGATTGTTTTACGACATGAAACTCATCGGGGAAGAAGGCATTGATTTGGCAATTTTACCGATTGGTGACAACTTTACCATGGGCCCCGATGATGCGCTACGCGCTGTGAAGCTCATCAAACCCAAACAAGTCGTCCCGATTCACTATGACACGTTCGATGTGATCAAACAGGATCCGCATGCCTGGGCTGTCCGCGTGGAAAAGGAAACCTCGGCCAAGGCTAGGGTGATGACGCCGGGCGAAAGCTTAACGCTTTAATTCTGATCCTGATTGACATAATCAACCTAATTTTCGTCCCTAGGTGCCTTAGTGCTCCTATTCGTCGCCACAGTGACGTATTGGCAGTAATTTTTTTCCACCAGGACGCAGAGAATATTTTTCTATCCTTGAACTAAGGAATAAAGTTAGATCCCTCAGCCGGACGGCTTGCAGTTCGGTGCCGTAAACCCACCGGATCCGGAGGGAATACCCTTTGCTCGTATGCAGCTTGCCGACATCAATCGTTCCACATCGAGGCACTGACATTCGGGGCATTTGGGGGGTGTATCATCGGACGACAGCATGAGTTCTTCAAAGCAATGACAACATGCGTTGCACTGATATTCATAAATCGGCATTCGTAACTCCTTGAATGAATTTCTACTATAAAATAATTTTTATCGGCAACAAGTCAAGGTAGTACCGCGAAACGAATTTAATTTTTCTTATTCGGGCATTTTTCTTGGCTAGTGCTCATTCAAATTTTATATTTTCAAGAGGAACGCACTGATTACGAAAGATGGCATCCACCGTTTGCCACGTTCCGTTCCGGTTCGATAGCACTGGATTATTTTGACAAATCGACAACCGTTTATTATGCTTCTGATCATTAAACGTCTCAGTTCCACAATTCTGAAGTAAACACCGACAATACGATGGAGGCAACCACTATATCAGGCAGATACCATGATCATCGTTACCGACGCCCATGTTAGCAAAACCAAAGGCAACTATGTAGAATTTTTCAAGATGCTCAGGGCCTTAGAGGAAAATAGTCAGGAATTAGTCTTTTTGGGCGATATTTTCGATTTATGGATCGCGCTGAGCCGCTATGAAAATGATATTCACCACAACTTTATTGCATGGTGCCGCGAGCAGAGAAATCATCGCCAAATTGGTTATTTGGAAGGCAACCACGAATTCTATCTTGCCGATGAACGCAGTGAAGCATTTACCTGGTGCGCCAAAGGGCCCTGGCGTAGAGATGATATGGGGAGCCTTTTTGTTCACGGAGATCAAATTAATCGTAATGACCGGAATTACCTTATATTTAGAAAACTCGTCAGAAACAGCGTTACTAAATTGCTTATCCGCTACGTGCCGTTTGGTCCTATCATTGCAGAAGCTGTCAAGCGCGGATTAAAAAAAACGAATAACAAATTTCGAGAGTATTTACCCCGGGATGAAATAGAATTTTTTGCGGAATCCAGATTTGCTGAAGGAATCGATATCATATTCGTGGGGCATTTTCATAGGGAATATCATTACCGCCGCAACCACTCAAAAGAACTTTATGCTGTGCCGGATTGGTACAGCACGCAAAAAGTCACTGTTTTTGATCGCGAATCGAGAATGGTCGAATCAATCCATTGGAGAGATGTAAAAAACTAATGCTCCAGACTGCACCAGCTGGTTTATACCTCCCTTTTTACACTGCCATTATGGTTCGCATAAAATCAGAAAAAGCTGCCAAAAGATCACCATGGTAAACGCAAAAATTATAAACGAAAAAAGATACCGTGTGTTAATTTTAGCTCGCGTGAGAAACGCATTTTTAAAAATTAACAGAATGACGACGCCCGTAATGGTCAACAAATACTTTGCCACAAAAAACGACAACGGCCCGTATTCGAGAAAATGCGCCATAATCGGATTCAATTCAAACGAGCCGTTGTCAATCAGATATAAGGTCAGCAAGGCATCAAAAATGCTCAACATGAGAATGGCCATAATAGCCGCAAACAATTTCGGATCGTAACGATCGAAAAAATAGGCTTTTTGTCGGTCATCCTCGCGGCGAATTCGGGTTCTGCGGCCATTAAACAGTAAATACTTTACTCCCCCTCGTATATTTTGCCGGCGATCAATTCCGGACCTCTTGTCCCGCTGGGAATATTCAGAGGAATTAGCAGATATATCTTGGTTACGTCCGTTTCCCGTTTTCATTTTCCCTTAGATCGCAAATTCACTATGATGTGAAGATTTCAACGTTGATGGTTCAAAAGTCGGTGCAATTATCGGCTCTTCGGGAGTTAACCACCGGCGATAATCGATAGGATTCGATTGGTGCAGTGAAGCGATTTCGCCCGCTGCTTTTGCAACGGTGTCCACATTGAAGGCTTTGGGCAAGCGCATGATTTTTTCTAAGAACCGCTTTGCACCCGCGAATTCCTTTAGCAATGTTTTTATCAAAATCGCGCACTCCGTATGAATAAATCCAGATGACAAACGGCTGGCGAACCCTACCTCCGAATAACCCTGGGTGTTGACCACCAAAATATTATCGGCGAATTGATAGCAGACTTTAGACATTAATCTAAGCGCGAGGCTAGCATTGAACCTATCGAACTGTTAGGTATCCACAATGGGGCCTTTTTATACCATAATGGTTCTCAAAGGGTCTTAAATATGATAACAACACGGCGTGAAGGCAAGATCAGACGCTGGTGCCCCGATTGATCAAAAAACCAATAGGGATCTCTATGGTGATGGTTGAGCCGAAATATTCTCCGTTCTTATCGTTCATGAATCATAGAATTATCGAGAAGAGGAAATCGATTAAATGAATCTGATCAGCGGTCTAAAATATAATCTGCGAGGGTTGGGCTTTGGCCTCAAAACTCCAAAGCTGCTTTTGCTCGGGCTGATTCGTTTTGTCGTGGTTTTTGTCATTACCGTTATTACGGCAAGTCTAATTCTGGCTTACCATCAAGAACTGCTGAATGTTATCTGGGCTAAACCAGAAAGCCGGTGGGTTATGTGGGTGTGGTATCTTCTTTCCTGGATGCTTTCAATTGTTTTGGTCGGACTATCGGTGGTGGTCTCCTATCTGGTCTCGCAAATTATTTTCAGCGTGCTTATCATGGATTTAATGTCCCGCATAACAGAGAAAATGATAACTGGAGGTACTCATGAACCCGTTAATATGCCCTGGTGGCAGCAATTTTTATTTCTAATCAAACAGGAAATCCCTAGAGCACTCATACCCTTATTTCTTACGTTAGTTTTGACCCTACTCGGTTGGTTGACACCTCTGGGTCCGGTTGTAACGATTTTCACTTCAGCAGCAGCGGTTATTTTTCTGGCATGGGATAACACGGATTTGATTCCTGCCAGAAAGTTGTTAACGTTTAAAAAGCGATTCCGGATTCTGTTGAGCACCCTTCCATTTCATCTGGGCTTCGGTATTCTGTTTTTGATTCCACTGCTCAATATGTTGTTCCTCTCATTTGCTCCCGTAGGAGCAACCATTTACTACATCGAAAAATACAGAACCTAGCACAGCGGGAAGTCGGCATCCCGCAGGAAGACAATCGCAATAGGGCTGATATGAAAATAAAGCGCTTCAAAAAATTAACGAATTTAAAATGGTTGAACATATTTGAAGTCAACTATATCGATAGTAACGGACGAGATCGGTGGTGGCAGATCACCTCCAGGGCGAACCTTCCGAAATGCGTCACCAGGGACTTTACGGTTCCCGATGCTGTTGTCATCGTGCCGTTTCATACGGTCAAAAATAAACTAGTGATGACTAGAGAGTACAGGGTCCCGCTGGCAGGTTATGAATACGGTTTCCCGGCCGGACTCGTCGATGAAGGTGAAACGACTCTGGAAGCTGCCCGTCGAGAGTTGAAAGAAGAGACAGGCCTTGATCTCACCCGGATTGTCCGGATCAGTCCAGCGATATATTCATCAGCCGGTATGACCGATGAATCCGTAGCCATGGTGTATGCGGAGTGTAACGGTGAACCCTCAACGGTTCGAAACGCTGAATCCGAGATCATCGAGGTCGATCTTATTTCTCAATCGGAGGCATCCCGGTTATGTGATAACACGGCATTGAAATTTGACGCCAAAGCCTGGCTGGTGCTATCATATTTCGCCAAAACCGGTCAACTTTAGACGTGATCAATTTAGGAAAGGAATCATTCAGCAATGGCGCAAGAAGATTATTATCAGATCCTGGGGGTCGATCAAAATGCCGGTGAAAAAGAAATCAAAGAAGCTTACAGGCAACTGGCGTTTAAATACCATCCAGACCGCAATAAAGAAAACTCCCGAGCAGCCGAAAGAATGAAACAGATTAATGAGGCATATGCGGTTCTTTCAAATCCGTCAAAACGTGGCGAATATGACACGTTTAAGCATCAATTTGGCAATTCAGCATATTCTCAATTTAAACAAACGTATTCGGAACACGACATTTATAGCGGATCGGACATCAATCACATTTTCGAAGAAATGGCCAAATCTTTCGGTTTTAGGGGTTTCAACGAAATTTTCAAAGAATTCTACGGACAGGGTTATCAGCAGTTCGAATTCAAAAAACCGGGATTGTTCGCAAAAGGGTATGTGTTCGGTGCTTCACACCGAAAAAATAATCATCACGCTCAATCCCCGTTTCCCTTACGAGGAAATTTCGGCGGGATATCCCGATTCCTGTTAGAAAAAATCAGCGGTGTCCGGCTCCCCGAAGATGGAGCCGATATCCTTGAACATCTTTATCTGGAACCCGAGCTTGCGCTGCAAGGTGGGCCTTATGCGTACTTTTTTCGACGGAAATCAAAAAAACTGGTAGTGAAAATTCCCCCCGGTGTTCGGCAAGGGCAGCGTATTCGTCTAGCCGGAATGGGCATGGAAGGTAAAAGCGGGGGGCACCCTGGGGATCTCTTTTTAAAAGTGCATATCCGAAAACCGCTGCTGAGGTCTGTAAAAAATTTCTTGGGCAGACTGATCACGTAGTGTGAGGTATTCGTAAACCGCAAAACATCACAGCCAACTGAATTGATTGAGCATAAAATGAAAACGATCGTTTGCCACGGCGATAGTTTAACTGAGGCGTCTGATGTAGATAGAAATATTATCTGGCCGACGCTGGTTGAAAATAGGCTCCAGGTCAAAGTCATCAACAGCGGTATTGGTGGAGATACAACCGGGGGGCTGCTGGGTCGTTTTTATCATGACGTGGTCCACCACCAGCCGGACATTGTTATGATTTTGGGTGGAACCAATGACCTGTGGTGGAATCTGGATGTGAATATCATCCAGGCCAATATATTCGCTATGGCTTGTCACGCCCAGCACCATAGGATTGCGCCGGTAGTAGGACTGCCTCTCCCCTTGAACATGGAAGCTATCCAGCACCAAGATATGATGGCGCCCATCGGCGGCTGGGATACATGTGCCCAAAAATTATCTGAGCTGGTTGAGGCGCTGAAGGCATCGGCTAAAGAAAACGATATTCCCTGCTTAGATTTATATCATCTGTTTTTCGATGGTAGCGGTAACCTCGAGGAAAAATATTACTTAGAGGACGGTTTACACCCCAATAGAAAAGGGCACCAATTGATAGCCGAGAAAACGGTAGAATTGATGCGCAGCGTGTTTTATTTTACGTGATCTGGTTATCTTCAAGGCCCGCTGTGACTCACTTGAGTTTTCGGGATAACCCGAATACGTAAATTCAAACAAAAGAATCTTGTCACCTGATTGAATCCGTCGGGGATTGTATACACGTTTCAACTATTTCACATTGATTTCTCCTAGAAGGGTCTTTTTCAGTCCTTTGAGGGTCCCTCTCCACGATGCATCTTCACCGGCCATGATGGAAATAATAACATCTTCTTCGACGCTGACTTCCAGAATAATTTCCTCGTCTCCGATCTTAAAAACCGCCTCGGCCCACCTCTCCGCCGGGAGGCCGCTGGTTTCACAGTCCCAGTCTGTTCTGATCTCACCGGTCATCCGGATTTCGCTCATAAAAGGCTCCTTTCAGACCTAATTTATATCAACTGATGAAGCGTTTGCATCAAATCACTGAATGCATCGCCGGAGAAACAATACTTCATCTCCAGAAACCGTTTTCGGAATTCACTCACCGCATGTTTGACCTTTTTGTTGTGTAAGATGACATCGGCCATGAACTGCGCCAATTCTTGAAAATCATCGGGTCTCATCCCAAAGCGCGTCATTTCCTGCACCCCGGTCCTTAAGGAACCGGCGGCTGTAAACCCTTCCTCTTCCGGAGCCGCCTGATAGTTCAGGATAATGTTGTTTTCTTCCAGGCGGCGGGCGATGTCAGGTCCTTTGGCATAGCCCACATTTATCACAACTTGATGGGTTTCCGTAAAGGAAAGCTCCGGATCTCCCGCGATATCGAGACCGCATTCCTTTAGTGCTGATGCAAAGGCTTTGGCATTCTCCACAACGCGTTTTTGATATTCGTCCTTAAAATAGTTCATTTCATAGGCTGCTAGAAGCAATCCCAACAATGTCCCCGGGTGATGGTTGCTCAGACTGCCCGGAAATGATCGGCGTTGAATGGCCTCCCAAAACTCATAACGAGCATCATCCTCGCTAAAATTGACGGCCGCAATGCCGCGCTGGGTGCCATAGTAGGTCTTGTGAGTGGAGCCGGTGACAATATCAGCGCCTTCCTTAAATGGTTGCTGAAAATGGGGACCCACCAACCCCAAGACATGAGCCATATCATACATCAGCATACAATCCAGCGCCAGATCATCAAGGATGTCTCGAATTTCCCGGACCGGTTCGCGATGAATCATCATGCTTTTCCCCAGAATAATCAATTCAGGACGGTGTTCGATGATTAACTTCCGGGTCTCTTCGATATCAATTTTGTAAGGATTTTCCTCTAATACCGGGAAATTCACAACGGCGGGTTTTTCCCATTTGGGATCACGCATCACATAATCCCGCAGGGCACCCATGGGCTGAGCGCTCAGGTGCCCCCCTTTGATAATGTGGTTGTTCATGATTTTTCGAATACGACGCTGTTCGCTTTTGCGGTCTGCCCGGTTCAGGTAATCCACCATGGCACTGAAAACCGCCATGTTGGCCATCTGGCCGGATACCACGCGCGTTTCAACCTCGGTACACCCCAGATATTTCTGAAACTCACAAATGAGCAGGTGTTCGACCTCAGAGATAAAATCGGTACCCTGATAGTAAAATATGTCGGCCTCTTTGAAGGCCTTCACTTGTTTATGTTCCGCATATCGTCCTACCGGGTCCATAACAGACAGCAGCCGAACCGTGGCCGAGGGAGTCTGTTCCGAAGGGATCAAATTGACGCATTCGGTTTGACGCCACACAGTATTGGCCACAGCGGACTCTACCAGTGAACGGGCATTCTGAGGCATTTGATCACGGGCGGCACATATGGTCGTCTTTGCCTCCCGCAACTGATCACTTTTAATCGGCCAGGAATATGGCGGGGCTTCGTTACGAATTAAGTAGGGAACAATTACCGCGTTAACTTTTTTACCCCGGATATCGATCTCGACTGTATCGCCTTCCACCAGGTCACTGTCCATTAGCGCCAATCCGATGGCCCGCATTTGTTTTTCGCCGCTTTGCCGGGATGAGAGTCCGGTGCCTTCGCTTTGCCAAAAAGGCACCATCGTACCACTCGTGACATAGCCCACATGCTTATCGTCGCGATATACCTTGGCACCAGCCCGTGCAATTCCTTTGGCCTTCAATTCTAAAGGCTGAATGATACGCGGAAGATCGTTGATCAGTGAATAATCTCGATCAACGATACGTTGAAAGGCTTCGAATTGTCTCAATAACGGTTGCCTTCCGATAAATTCTCCTTTGAGCGGCGAAAAGCTCACAGCAAAACGCGCAAGACTGCACGCAAAAATCGGGATATCCTTAGCTTCCGGATCCGGACCCAGTTCGTGGCCGTAGAGCGGCAAACCGGCCTCCAGGCGCAGGGTATCGCGAGCTCCGAGGCCAACCGGGGAGGCCCCTTTTTCAACCAGCAAATTCCAGACGGTCGGTGTGTTTTCACGCTCTACAAACAGCTCGAAACAAATAGGTTCACCGGTGTAGCCGGTACGTGCAACAAAAACCGGCCGACTATTGATGCCAACGGTACTCAAAGAATTCCTGAGCGGCTCTGGAAGTCGACCTGAATCGAGAATAGAGGACAAAATATCTTTGGATTTCGGGCCCTGCAGGCTCAGCATCGCCAGTTCCTGGGTCTGGTCCTCAATGGATACCGGATCGAATTGCTTCTTGTGGGTCATAAAATGCGTCCAGTCTTTTTCGCGATTGGCGGCATTGACAACCAGAAGATACGTCTCCTCCACAAATCGGTAGAGGTAAGCGTCGTCAATCGCTCCGCCGTGTTCATTGGGAATCATGGTGTATTGACCTTCTTCGATTTCGACGCCGGCCGCACTGTTGGTCAGCACGTGCTGCAAAAATTCCAAAGCATTCCTACCACTGACAATGAAGCGTCCCATATGAGATACATCGAACAACCCGGCCTGCTTGCGGGTGCTCAGGTGCTCTTGCACAATGCCGGAATCATAGTGCACCGGCATATCCCAGCCGCCGAATTCGACCATCTTGGCGCCGAGTTGAACATGCTGATCATGGAGTACGGTTTTTAACAGCTTATCCATTAGTTGCTCCCCTTCTGTTTAAGATTAAAAAAACTGCGCGAATGAAGAGGTGGAATCATAAATAAAAGCGTTTGTAGTGTCAAATGAATATGCTATGTGAATTCAGGGCAACTTGACACAATCCCTGGATTCTCCTTATAGTGTCTGAGTCAATTTATTTATCAACCATCGGCGGAACGTCACAGCCGATTACGACATAACCACAGGACACAGGTGATCCAAATCATAAAGAATCTTTGGCAGAGGAGAACAGCTCATGACTACAACAACTGTGCGATGGACACATGAACGGCATTTTGTGGGGACGGATTCAACCAATCATTCCGTGGTGCTTTCAGGCCAAAAACCCGGCATCGGCGTTAGTCCTTCCCAGATGCTCTTGATCGCACTGGCATCCTGCTCGGCGGTGGATGTCGTCGAGATCCTTGAGAAAAAACGAAAGAAATTGACCATGCTGGAAGTCATCTCCAGCAGCGAACAGGATCCAGACCCCCCGTGGGCATATCGAAAGATTCACCTGCAATACCGTCTTAGCGGCCATGGATTGACTCCAAAAGCGATCGAGCAAGCCATAAGCCTCTCTCAAGAAAAATACTGTTCCGTAGCTGCTACCGTCCGCGGGGTCGCCCAGGTTACGACGGGGTACGAAATACTACCGGATGAATAAGCAAGAAAATATATATTGACACTTTCACGGTAAGCTATTAAAATTGTTTTAAAAACCGAAGTTTTCGGTTGTGTCGACGCCGGCGAGCGCGAAAATTTGTCTCCATGTGAAACAATGCTGGTTGCAAAATCCTTGCGATCCCGGACAATACGGGTCAACATGATTCCGGTAAAAGACATTTCTGGCGCTTCCCTTAATCTAAAGGAATCTGATTATGGCAGCTTCCGATCCAGAACTTGGGAAATTCGGTATTACGACGCGACTATTCAAGTTGATTGGCGACATGCCCAAAGACCAGCAGCTGATTCTTCTGAAGCAATTAGTAGGAGACAACGTCAGCAGGCATTTGTATAAGCTGATTGTAGAAATGACCGAGGAACAACAAATTATTCTTCTAGAACAAATGGGTCAATTGTCCGTTGTGGAATTACCCGTCAGAACGGTTAGCCTTGAAGAAACCGAATCATCGATGCGGGAGAATCCGCGCAAAGCCTGCCTGTTAAATGCCAATTACAGTATTCAGGATCGTATCTTCCGCAGCAGCATTTTGGATATCAGCATTGGCGGTGTTTTTATTGAAACCAATGCAAAATTACCGATCGGCGAAAAATTGCATCTTAAATTCTCATTACCGAATCATCCGCAACCCTTCACGTTTGCCGGCAAAATTGCATGGAGTAATCCAAAAGGCTTTGGTGTAAAATTCAATAAAGTGACCCCGCTTCAAGGAGATATTTTAAAGTCTTTTGTCGAAAAAAATGAATAACGAACGGAGGAATCATGAATATCTTGAAAACTAATATGATTGTAGTTTTGTTCATCTTTCTGGGTGTTGGTGCGCTGAATGCAGACATATACACCTGGACAGATAACAAAGGCATTAAGCATTACAGTAATGTACCGCCCGAAGGTGCGACGAATACTGAAGTCGTTTTTCCTGAAGTCCAATATGATGAATCAAAGGATCAGCAGCGTTTTGAAATGGAGCAAGAAGAGTGGCAAAAACTCATCAACGAAATCGAAGAAGAAGATCAACGAGAGCAGGAGGAAAAGAAAAGGCAGGCGGAAGAAGCAGAAAGGAATCGACCACCTACACAGCCGGAGCTCATTGCGGCTGAAAAAGAAAGGTTAGAAAAAAAAATTGCCGATTTAGAGGCAAAACCTCTGGATTATTTCGGCTCCCAAAGGAACAAAATTGTCCGGCTAGGCTACTATCACTATCGCCTGGAAGCGTTGTTGCAGGATCCGGAGAAATATTTTAATAGCCCTGAAAAATTTGAGGGAAATGTAAAATACCCCAATGATGATCCCACAGAAAGCAGCGGTTCCGAAAATTAACGGTCATCCAACCATTCGAGGAGATTTTATATGAAACGTTTTTTTTCATTAGTTAGTCTATATGGTGCTATCTTGTCGGTGTTCTTGTTAACTCCTTTTCTAACTTCAGCCCAAGATACAGGACCGGTGAAAGTTGCTGCCACAGTTATGTGTAAAAATGTCACCGATCGCGAACCCGTCGATGCCGGCACCAGTTTTTCGGTAGACGTTGGAAAACTCTACTGCTTTAGCAAGATCACTGAAATTCAAAATTCCTCAAATATCGTCCATGTCTGGTATTTTGGAGATACGGAACGCGCTCGTGTATCCCTGAATGTCAATCCGCCGGCTTGGCGAACATATAGTTCAAAAACGATTCAAGCGCACGAAATTGGCGCCTGGCGCGTAGAAATTCATGATGCTTCTGGAAATCTGCTGGAAACCGTTCACTTTGAAACTACCCAATAGCGAAAGGTGAACGCGCGTTCACTGATCTAGCGTGATTGCCGTTTGTGCGAGAATTCCCCTTTCTTTTTCAATGGTAGGGTTCAATTCACCTTAATTCTCATGCGGAGTGCGTGTTATCCAAAAGCAAACGCGCATCTTTCAGCATGGAATTTTCCTCAAGTTTTTCTTTTCGACGCCGATAACCTGATGTATAGCTACCTTCAGAGGCAGCCCTCGATTTAATATTATTATATTTAATTTCAAATAGTTGAATAAATTTTCGTTGAGCTGTTGAACCTTTATACAATCGTCGCGCAAACCGGGAGCCGCCGGCACTATGTGTCGACGCTCACCAAAGGTGGTCGGAACGATTGAATTTCGATCCGATTTCTGCTAGGCTAGTTTAGGGGACTGCGGATTATCGACGCTCTGCAGTCGAACGTTCACCAGGCGTTGGGTTGCCAATTTCCCGACCTTGTGTGTAAGTATCTGAATTCAAACGGAGGTGTATATGCCTTTTGCAAACATGTTGAGCATAACGGCAAATCCGTTCCTATCCATGCTTGTATGGATTGTGTTGTTGTTGGCTGCGCTCTATTTTGCCCGAAAACCGTTTCATCGTGCGGTGGGATCTCTCAGCAAAATCGTTCATAACGCCATGCGGCTGTCAGCTGCATCAGTGATGGCGGCGGAAAAACGACTGCTGAAGCGCAATCGAGAAGTCCTTATGGCCGCCGGCCGGGAGCATGCAGAACGCATAGTAGAACGGGAATTCGACCGGATCAATGCTTCGGTAATCCGAGATTTGGAGGGATATCCCAATCTGCATCGTCGACTATCGGAACTCACCATCAAACTTGACGAAGACTACAGCAAAAGTGCGGATTTACCTCCGGAGTTGCCGAACTGGATCCCGATCATTGAATCCATTGCCAAAATCAAACATACCGGTGATACGATGGTGTCCAACATGCTGGCAGAGATCAACCGCACGCTGGCAGAACAGCATAAATCTGCCATTGAAAGTCATCGCGCCTCTGGTTCGGCACGCCACGCTATTTTGAACAAAATGCTTCCAGTCTGGCGAAAAGTGCAGAAAACCCTTAACGATGTTAACAAGGCTATCGGCAATCTCAACCAGCGAGCCCAGAGTATTGATCGTTATATGGATGATTATGAGCAAATCCGAATGCAAACGGATAAAGCCGCTCGGATGCTATCCTCCTCATCTTTCACACAATTTTTTATTTCCGGACTGGTACTGGCGATTGCGTTTGGCGGCGCCATCATCAATTTCAACCTGATTGCCCTTCCAATGTCAGAAATGGTGGGCGGTGCAAGCTACATCGGACCCTACAAAACATCGGATGTTGCCGGTCTGGTAATCATTCTGATTGAATTAACCATGGGATTGTTTTTAATGGAATCGCTTAGAATTACACGTCTTTTTCCCGTTATCGGCAGTATGGATGACCGAATGCGGTATCGCATGATCTGGATTACGTTTACCATGCTGGCCATTCTGGCGGGAGTCGAATCAGCCCTGGCGTTTATGCGTGACCGAATAGCCCAGGACATGGAAGCATTGAGGCAGACACTCGCCGGAGTTGAACAAACCACGGTGGTGACCAGTGCAATCCCTACTGTCGGACAAATGATAATGGGTTTCATTTTACCGTTTGCCCTGGCCTTTGTTGCGATTCCGTTGGAATCGTTTGTTTCGTCTTCCCGCACAGTTTTAGGTATATGCGCCACCGGCGGACTGAGACTGGTTGCCTTTATCCTTCGATTGATTGGAAATATCGGTTATTACACCGGACGACTCGTAATTACCCTTTATGATTTAATCATCTTTCCAACTATTTGGCTGGAAGGCGTGGTAGTGGGATCAAGGGTGAAAAGAAAAGAACGCTTAGAAGGAAATCTTTATAAAGAAAGCGCCATCACCGATGAAGCAGTTGAAAATATTGACGATACAGTCAAATTCAAGGAGAGTCAGGAATGAAAAGAATCGTTGGTATTGCCATAGTGCTGGTTGTAAGCCTGACGGGCTGCTCGGACACCGAAAACAGATCCAAAGGTGTCTATATGCTTCTAGATACCTCAGGGACATATGCCCTGGAACTGAATAAAGCTCAATCGATTTTAAACTATTTGCTCGGCGTTCTCCAGCCGGGAGACACCCTTGCAGTGGCCCGGATAGATACCGGAAGTTTCAGCGAAAAGGATATTGTCGCCAAGGTTACATTTGATGAACGACCGTCGATCACCAACAACCAAAAACGTTCATTTCAAAAAACAGTGAACACCTTTACATCAACCGTAAAAAGCAGTAAATACACCGATATTTCCGGTGGGATTTTACAGGCAATTGAATTCCTCAACGAGCAGAAATCAGGAAGGAAGTACATTCTCATTTTTTCGGATCTGAAAGAAGAGCTGGCGCAAGGTTATGTGCGGGACATCCCGTTTCAGCTGGCGGGATTCAACGTTATAGCCCTGAATGTAACCAAATTGAGAGCGGATAACCTTGATCCGAAAATATATCAGGGTCGAGTAGAACAGTGGCGCGGCGAGGTTGAAAAAGGAGGTGGGAACTGGAATATGATCAACGATCTGGAAAATCTTGACCATATTTTTTCAAAGACGTGAAGTCATAGCTCGCCGTTTTGCTCTGCACGTTAATCTTTTTGATTCCCCAAGCTTACAGCAAAAGACGATGTGCTTCAGTCACGACTGTAAGTTCCTCCATTTTTTGTATAAATCGACGTTTCAGAAATTGACTGAGGTGATTGCAATCATGGGTGGTTATGAATTCTTAATTCCTGGGAACGTAGGCCGGGTATTTGGATTTACAGTAAATAATCCTGCCCAAATTGGAGGCCGAGGTATTGCGTACGACATCGTCAGTTGAATCTCATTCTGAAACGTCGCCGTTTACCATCCGGAATGTTCGATTATTCATTGCCTTTCGCGTCTTTTTTAATTCGCGTTTTTACTACCCGGTTTTCACTATTCTGTTTTTGGATTTCGGTTTAACCCTCGAGCAATTTGCTTTACTAAACGCCGCTTGGGCAGCAGCTATCGTGCTGTTTGAAGTACCTTCGGGTGCACTGGCCGATACATTTGGCCGGCGGAATCTTTTAGTTTTGACCGGCGTATTGATGGTGGTTGAAATTGCCCTGCTGTGTTTTGTCCCCTTAGGAAATATCGATTTACTCTTTGCGGTATTTATGGTCAACCGGATCCTGAGCGGTGCCGCAGAAGCTGCCGCCAGCGGGGCGGACGAAGCCATTGCATACGATGCGCTTAAAGCAGAAGGCGATACCCGGGATTGGCCTCGCGTTCTCGATAGGCAAATGCGGATTCAGGCAATTGCATACATGGGGGCGATGAGCCTTGGAGCCGCCGTTTATGATCCGGCCCTGATGCAACAGGCAGTGAATCTACTGGGTCTAAATATACGCCTTACTCAGGACATCACCCTACGCTTTCCACTTTACCTTACCCTTCTCATGGCTGTTTTGACGTTGAACACCACGTTGCAGCTACGAGAAAAACAGACGTCCGTTGACCTCCAGCGCGATCTCGCAGAAAATCGCAAACCCCAAATGTTTGAGGCCTTCAAATTGACCCTGCTGGCAGGTGACTGGATATTAAAAACGCCGTTCGCATTGGTGATCATTCTTGCCGGACTTATTTTTGACAACTGCATTCGCATGGTCATTACCTTATGCAGCCAATACTACCGGCTTATCAGTATACCGGAAGCATCATTCGGCCTGATCAGTTCGGGATTTGCCGTGCTAGGACTTATTATACCCAGACTGGCCTTAAAAATGGTGAACCGAAGATCACCGAGGTTTAATCTAGGTGTTATGACGGTGATCACCATCACCGGTCTCGCCGGGATGACGCTTTTCCTTCCGATTATCGGTCTCCTCCCGGTTGCACTTCTTACCGGTGTTATGTACATGGGTCGCTTTTTTCAGAGTCACTATCTCAACCGAATCACTGCCTCGCATCAACGTGCCACGGTCTTGAGCTTCAAGGGCTTATCGTTTAACCTGGCTTATGGTCTCATCGGGGTGCTGTACTCACTGTTACTCATCTTTTTACGGCCCCAAACCGCCGCAACCCATCCCGAATTGAGCGCTGTCAACCTCGCAAATCTGGTATTCGTTAAATCAATCGTTTGGTTTCCCTGGTATTTTCTGTTCACAATGACCGCACTGCTAATTTTTGCGGGCTGGCGTTTGCGTTATAGCGACGAGCATAAAAAACCTGGGTAAGGTTTTTGTTGCCTTTATTTAAAAAGATGATTACTTATCCATAGTATTAAAATTCCGGAAAGGCGGGTGACTATGGCAGATCACAGACGCGATGATCGAGATGATTTTGTTATCAGCAGAGACCATCACGAGAATGAGAAGGAGGCATTGGATCAAGAATTATACTACGATAACGCGACTCATGCTTTCGGGAAAAAGTCGAAATTACCGTTCATCGCAGGCGCTGCGAGTTTAATCGTCATCGTTCTGCTCTTTATCATGTTTTGGTCCGGACCCGAAGATTCGATAAGCAAAACGGACCTGCGGACTTTGGAAGCACGCATTGAGCAGCTGGAGAATAGACGGGTAAAAACGGATGAAATTGAACAAAATCTTGACCGCCTCAGCAAGCAAGAAAAGGAAGTCGGTTTACTCATCAATCGTTTCAATCAATTCGAATCCACAATTTCCACCCAAATTGATCAGATCATAAAAGAACTGGGTGCATTACACCAGAAAACGGCAAAATCCCCGCTTCCACGACAGCAGTCGCCTAAAGCGGCTGAAACTCAGACAGCCGATTCTTCCAAAAACGCCATAACATCCCAAATTCATGAGGTCCAAGCCGGCGATACCCTTTTCGGAATCAGCCGCCGTTACGGTCTCACGGTACAACAGCTGCAAAAATATAACAATATTGGGCCCAATGCCGCCATCTATCCCGGACAGAAACTCAAATTGGCTCCGAATTAAACACTTAAACAAAGATGCCCACGGATGTTTTCAAGCAAGTCGAGTTTCATCCTCTCATTGAAAAATGGTTCAACGGTCGATTCCCTTCGGCCAGTCCGCCCCAGCAGCATGGTTGGCCATCCATTGCTGATTCGAAACATACTCTGATACTCGCACCAACGGGTTCGGGGAAAACGTTGGCCGCATTTTTATGGAGCATTGATCAGTTATTTCGCCAATCATTGAAACCTGACAACCGGGAATTTGATGAAAATGTCAGCGGAATTCACACCCTGTACATTTCTCCTCTAAAGGCCTTAAACAATGATATTCATCAAAATCTGAAAATCCCTCTGAAAGAAATACATCAGCTCGCTCTGAGTAACGACATCAACCCTCCACAAATCACGCTGGCCCTTCGCACCGGCGATACGCCTTCCCGTGTCCGTCAGAGCATGTTGCGCAAACCGCCCCATATACTGATTACTACACCCGAATCGCTTTACCTGCTGCTGACGTCCAAACGGGGCCGTGAGCTTTTTCAAACCCTGCAATATGTTATTGTCGATGAAATACACGCTGTCTGTAACAACAAGCGCGGTGTTCATCTGAGCCTTTCATTAGAGCGAATGACCGTGCTCTGTCAAAAGGAGCCAATCCGTATAGGTCTTTCCGCGACCCAAAACCCGCTCAAACGAATTGCGGCTTATCTCGGCGGGCAACACTATCACACCTCTAAAAACATCTATGCGCCTCGCGAGGTAAACATCATCAATTGCGGCCAGCGCCGAGATATGGATCTGAAAGTGATTACGCCAGTAAGGTCTTTCAGAGCACTCCCCGAATCCAGTGTCTGGCAACCGACCTATCGCAAGCTTTATGAATTGATTCGAGATCATCAAACAACCTTGGTTTTTGCCGGAATGCGGTCGCAAACAGAAAAAATAGCCAGAGAACTCAACCTCCTGCATCGACACATAACGGGGGACCCGACGGTGGAGCTTGCTCTGGCTCATCATGGAAGCATTTCTCGCGAAGCTAGGTACAGCATTGAATCACGCTTAAGGGCAGGAACTATCCCGGCGGTTATTGCCACAGGCTCCCTTGAATTAGGAATCGACATCGGCAGCATCGACCTCGTGGTCCATTTGGAATCCCCGCGAAGCGTATCCGCCGCCTTGCAACGGGTGGGTAGGAGCGGGCATCTGCTCTCGGCTACCGCAAAAGGGCGTGTCATCGTGCTCTATCCCGCGGATCTTGATGATGCGGTGGCCATTGCGCAGGGCATGCAACAGGGCGATATCGAACCAACCCATATTCCGGAAAATGCGCTGGATGTTTTGGCCCAGCAAATTGTTGCGGAAGTCGCCATGAAAGAATGGCCGTATGACGAATTATATCGCGTCGTGCGGCAAAGCTTCTGTTACCGCAAGCTTCCGACTTCGCTTTTTAGAAATGTGGTTGATATGCTCTCCGGACGATTTGCAGATGCACCTTTGCAGGCTCTAAAAGCACGGCTTAACTGGGATCGAATCAATCAGCGTCTCGTTGCACGGCGCGGTAGTCGCCAGGTCGCTGTGCTGAACAGCGGCACAATTCCGGATCGGGGGTATTACGGAGTTTATCTGGAAGGTACCACTGTAAAACTGGGTGAGGTCGAGGAAGAGTTTACGTTTGAATCACGAGTGGGGGAAGTGTTTTTTCTGGGGAACAGTGAATGGTTGATCAAACAAATCACACCGGATCGTATTATTGTTTCTCCCGTTTCAGCCATTAATCCGCGCGCACCTTTTTGGAAAGGAGACATTCAACACCGAGATTACACCACAAGCAAAAAAATCGGCAAATTTCGTCAGAATCTCGTTGAAAAAATCGACGGCGGTAAAGCTCTTTCCTGGCTTCAGGAATATTGTCCCGCCGATGAAAACACCGTCAACAATCTGATCCAGTATTTTATTCGTCAGCGAAAACGCGGTCGGTGTATTGCCACGGACAGTCGATTGGTGGGAGAATGGACCACCGACAGCGGCGGTGAGCCCTTGCTTATTTTGCATGCCCCCTTCGGAGCCCGGGTTAACGGCGCCTGGGCAATTGCCTTGGCGGCGGCACTGAAACATCATTATCACACACAAATACAATATTCATATGATGATGACGGTATTTTAATGCGCTTGCCGGACACAGTTGAACCGCCTCCGTTTGAATGGCTCTTTGCGTTGTCAGCTCCCGAAATTGAAAATTTCCTGCTATCGCACTTACCTGAGACTCCGGTCTTTCTGGTCCATTTCCGTTACAATGCTGCCCGCTCTCTGATGTTGCCCCGTTCTCACCCCGGCAAACGCATTCCTCTGTGGCTGCAACGGTTGCGTGCGTCGGACTTGCTGCAGGTTGTCAGTACCCATTCGGATTTTCCGATCATCATCGAAACATTTCGGGAATGCCTGCAGGATGTATTTGACGCGGCCGCTCTAAAAAGAATTATAAGGGCCCTCGGCGACAATAGCATTCGTTTGGACCTTGTAGAAACATCAACGCCGTCACCCATGGCCGCCGGCATGCTGTTTAAATTCGTCTCCATCCATCTTTATGAGGAGGATCAAAACAGGCAGACCCGCAAAGGAGTTACTGTCAGCGGTGAAATGTTAAACGATATACTGGCGCCCCAACGCATACCCACGATAGTCTCGCTGAACACGGTTAGACGAGCCGAACAGCAATGGCAGCATTTGGACCCCCATTATCAAGCGGCCGATAGAGAAGACGTATTCACCATCATTGAAAAACTGCAACCGATTGATGAAGAAGATTTAAAGCGTCGCTGCAAAGGGGATATTGCCGGATGGCTGGAAGAGTTACAAACCGCTAATCGAATTTATGCTATCCGGCCGCAAACCGGAGCTCAAATCAGTTGCTCGTGGGCTGTTGTGGAAAGAGACGTCGAAAGCCCCGCTTCCGATGTCTCCGGCAAGAGCGTCCAGAGAGTTCAGCGTTATTTGCAGGTTCGAGGACCGGTCACCAGTGCGGAGATGGTGCGCAATTTAAAATTGTCGTCCAAGCAGATCGCCAACGCCTTAGAGCACTTGCGACAACAAAAACGAGTGGTATACGGACCCTTAATCCGGGGTGTCGATGAAGAACAGTGGTGTGATCGATACAACTTTAAGCAACTGTATCGAATGGCTGTTGCCGAACGCAGAGCTGTGCACCAACCGGCGGACCGGACCAGTTTTATCCGGTTTCTCTTAAAATGGCATCGCCTGTCAACACCCGCGCAGCCGTTAAAAGACATCATCCAGCGCTATCGCGGTTTTCGATTCCCTCCTTATTTTTTTGAGCGTGAAATTATCGGTAACCGATTGTGTGATTCTGTTGCGGAAACGAAAATTAGATCAAAATTTTCAGAATTTGAACAACTCATTTCAGTCGGCGAAATTATCGTGGTTGCAGGCAAAACTTCGGATGCGGGCAACCGCTATATTGAGTTTCGCACACGCGGTGAGGGCAATTTGTCGACCGACAGCAATGCCATTCAATCCCGGCCTGAACGCCTGGATGCGTCTGCTGAAGCGGTATTGGGTTTTCTGCAGCAAAATGGAGCCAGTTACGGGCGGGATCTGCAATGGGGTACAGGCCTGCGTCCTTCCGAGCTGAATCGCGCGCTTCAAGAGCTTGCCCAAAGAGGATTGGCAAGTTGTGAAAACTATCAATCCTTTCTCCAAACCTTCCAGTCTTCAATATCATCGCCGGATGCAGATACTAAATTGAACTCGACCGGGGACGGCCTTATTCATTCGACGCGGGGAGGCCGCCGCCATCGACTCAAAAAGTCCGGCATCCGCAAAATGATTCGCCACCACAGCAGGATCAAAGATGGGCGTTGGTTTTTGACAACCTCTCCGGCGGTCATGGGCAGTCCCATAGACGATCAGTCACGGGCCGAAATGCAAGCCAGAATGCTGCTGAACCGCTACGGTATTCTCGTCAAGGAATGCTATCGCCGGGAACATGGCTTGCTACCGTGGTATCGGATTTTTCAAGTGCTCAAACGCCTTGAGTGGCAGGGGGAAATCCGCCGAGGATATTTTGTTTCCGATCTCTCCGGGATTCAATTCGCAACTCCCGAGGCCGTAGAATTGCTTGAACGCCTGATCCGCTCACCTTCCTCCCCGGAACCCAACCCGATAGTGCTCAGCACATTTGACCCGGCGCTGCCGTACGGAAGAGGTATTGGATGGGATCTTTTGGACTCCCTCGGCAATCCATTAAATGTGACCCGCGTCCCAACCAATCATGTCGTAATTGTGGATGGCAGCATTGTCATGTATTGCGAAAACTTTTTCCGGCGCCTTTGGCTGCTGACCGATTTCTCGCCTCTCATGATCAAATCAATCGCTTCAAAACTTCAGCATTACCTTAAGCTGCCCCACCTGCTTAGGCCCAGAAATCGCATCGAAATTCAGCGGGTAAATAACCGGCCCGCGGGCCAAAGTCCGTTTGCCAATCATCTGATTAACACCGGCTTTGAAAAAGAGGGAAACACACTGGTTTTTTGGCCGTCGTCTTTAAAAGACCAGAGTGAATAAAATCAGTAAAGCTTTTACCGTAAGTGCCGATAACTCAAATTAGAATTCTGCCGAAGCGGAGCAGCAGATTGCAGGTTATCGTCAATAAAATTGCACCGTCATACGACCCGGTCTGCGGGTATAAAGGAAAATTGGCCGTCCCCGGTAATTCAGTTCGTTCACGATTGACATCCTGGTTTTTTACTCCCATTCTGGCTCCTCTGCTGCTAAAGCCGCGGATGATCCGCACATTGACAGCCATTGGCTTGGTTCAGGTAGTGCTGACCGCCATGGGTCTGAGAGGATGGCAATGTCCGCTCCATTCCACTTTGGGAGTGGGCTGCCCCGGATGCGGTTTGACAAGCGCGATTGTGATGTTGCTCAGAGGAAATTGGCGCCTGGCCGTTCATGCGCATGCTTTTGCACCGCTTTTCTTGATTCTGTGGATAGGCATGCTGGTTGCAAGTGCTTTGCCGATTGCCTATGCCGAAAAAACTGCCGCCCGGGTGGCGGTACTGGAACGTAAGACGGGAATAACCGCCATCGTGTTACACAGCATGATGCTTTACTGGTTACTACGGCGTTTTATCATTTTATGAGAGGGGAAAAATCATGTCAATGACAATTGCAATGGGTATATCGTTTCTCATCGCACAGCTTCTGTGCTTTGTATTATTTATTTTTGTTTTGATCAAGATGTTTAAAAATGAAGGGGCTCTAAAGGGAATTCTCGGGTTTTTTTGCGGGATTTACACCTTTGTCTGGGGTTGGATGAAGCATAAGGAATTAGCTCTGACCAAGGTCATGGCGGTGTGGAGTATACTCACCGTGGCCACGTTTGCCTTGGTACCCATGATGGGCGTCAGCAGTGCCTTGCAAATTCAAAGTTATGTGAATAATCTGACAGGCGAAGCCAGCATTGAATTGGCAAATTTGAATTCAACCCAAAGGGCACAAAAAATAACGTTGCCCGGCAAAATCAAAAAAAGAAAAGCAACTGCCAAAACAATAAAAGAGAAATCGCAAAACCAAGTGGTGAATGGAAATGTAGATTGGAGCCAGGAAGCAATGGCTCTGTGGAAAAACGGGAAGTATCAGAATCCCAATAAAGCCATCAACTACTGGAACCACGCCATCCAAAATGATCCGAAGTCCGCAAAAGCTCACAATAATCGCGGTCTGGCTTATTATGACTTAAAGTTATACCAGAAAGCGATCCAAGATTTTGACCAGGCGATTCGCATAGATCCCAGCTATGTTTCGGCTTTCAACAACCGGGGAAATTCTTATTATCAGCTGAATGAGTATCGACTGGCCTTGACGGATTTTAATGAAAGTCTACGCTTGAATCCTGACCATTCAAAAGCCCATTTTAACCGCGGCCTGGTTCATTATCAGCTTGATAAAAATGATCAAGCCTGCAGCGATTTTCAGAAAGCCTGCGACTTGGGAGATTGCGATGGAATAAAATGGGCGATGAAAAACGCCATCTGTAAACAAGAAATGATTGGAAAAAAGGAGTAAAGGTCATTTTCAAACGCATGCACATAAGCGAGATTGATCACAACTCGCCCGGTGTTTCACTGCATCAATGCATCTGCAACCATAGAACTTAAAAATTTAACCTCGACACCCATTTTATAGTGGTCGTTTAAATTGCTGAGCTGGGTATGGCAGTTCTCACAGGCCGTTGTCAGAATCTTGGCGTCGGTGGCCTTGACCTGATCCACTTTGACTTGGGACGACTTCATCCGAAAATCCAAGGTTTCATCCCCCAGAGCCACCAAACCGCCTCCCCCTCCGCAGCACCAGTTGTATATCGGTTCCGGAGACATTTCGCGGAAATCATCGGTTAGGTGCTGCAGAATATAGCGCGGCTCATCAAATATGCCGCCATTTCTGGCAATCTGACAGGGATCGTGATAGGTGATACCGCCGTTCAGCTTGGACTTATCCAATTTTATTCGTCCTTCACGCAGGTAGCGGGCATGCACTTCGGTAATGGAGGTCACGATGAAAGGTTGCTTGCCGGAAAGCTGCTTCATAACCCGGTAAGCGGTGCCGCATTCGCAGATGCAGACCTCCTTGACCTTCAGACGCTTGGCTTCGTTGACGATTCGGTCTAAAATCAATTTGGTCTTGGTAGGATCTCCTACAAAGGCTCCGAAATTGACCGCTTCAAAGAAACTCAGGGTCCAATTTTCTCCGGCTGCATTAAATACGGCCGCCGCCGGAATAATTGAATGCGCACCGGCCAGAGCCACATACAGAAGATCGGCACCTTCCACATCCACGGGAATGGCGTTTTCACCGGCTTCAACCCGCCATTTTTGAACCACGTCCTCTTCAAGCCGTTTGATGCCCTCGAGAAAGCCCTCTTTGAAAAGCTCCAGGGATTTACCTTTTTCTACAGAGGTGTCTGCCAGCAGGGTTAGTATTTCCGGTTCGGCATTGGCACCGATCAGCAGAAGTTTGGCGATCGACATGATCATCTGCGTATCGATCCCAAAGGGGCAGTACACCATACAGCGCCGGCAGCCGGTGCAGGAATAGGCCGCCTCAAAAAGCTCCTCGATGGCCATGTTACTGAGTTCTTTGGCCTCACCGACCGAGGGCCAAAATTTGCCCTGGCTTTTGAAATATTTCTTGTAAAGCCGCCGGACGATTTCCGCTCGATAGGCAGCGATAAACTTCACCTGGCCCATGGATGCATGCACATGGCAAGCTTCGGTACACGTACCGCAACGCGTGCAGGTTTCCAGGTAAAAGCGCATCGCTTCATTTAATTTGCTCCGGAAAAGCTTCAGCAATTCATCTCGCATATTCTGATCCATAACGGTTATCCTCTTCTTAACTTATTCACCGGCAAAGACAGAAAGGAATGCATACTCTGGCTGAACGGGAAAAAAATCAGAAACAGATTGGCCAAGAATACATGCAACACCAGCATGAACGAATGTCCCGTTTCCGTCAGCTCATAGGGTAACTCAGGTCTTAAGTGCAGCATACTGGATAGATATGTGCGGTAATGCTCGACATCCAATTCAGCGTATTCATACCACCGTCTGGCCCAATCCATCTGACTGCCAAACAGAACAATGAGAAACAGCAAAATGAGAAGATAATAGTCTTCCGGCACCGATAGCTCCCTTATCGGGGATGTAAAGCGTCGAAACAGAAAATAAATTAGTGCTATGCAGACCAGCAACCCGATGAATCCCCTACCCAGGAACACCTCATGGGGAATGATCTGAAAGATTGCAAACTCCCCAAAGAGTTCAAGGTGCCCGATGATCAAAAGCAAAAGACCGATATGAAACACAACCAAGAAGACCCACAGAACCGGCTTGTGACGCCGCACCGATGGAAAGGTAAATGTATCATACAGGGCCCACAGCCATTTTGGGTGTTTCTCAGGAAAAATCTGCAGGGTCGTGGGGTGCTTGGGTTCCCGAAAAATCTTGATTAAACGGACAGCCGTGCCAATCAAAAAAACAGCAAACGAAATATACACCATGGGAACCAATATAAAGTAAATCAGAGTTTGCACAATTTCCTCCTGTCATACAGAGGCAGCTTATCATGCAGGGCTATATTTACCGAATAATGATCGAGCGGCATCTCTGATATATCAGAACCAAAATGCTCCATCACGAATGATGCAAACACACGCCGTTTTCACGATGACTCAACGAGTGTTTTTGATACCTTTAAACTAGTGGGGCTAGGTCAGACGCTTTATGAAAAATTTAATCAGCTTGTCTTCCTGCTCGGTTTTCACGATTTCGTTTCCACTGGTTTTGGCCCAGGCCGGAAAATCGCTCAAAGAACCGGGATCGGTTGTCAGTGCCTCTACAATTTGTCCCACCTCGACTTCTTTGATTCCCTTGCTGATTTTTACAACCGGCATTGGGCAGGCCAATCCTTTTAGATCAAATACTTTAGCTACTTGAATATCGTCGCTCATTTTTTTCCTCCTGTAAATTTATGTAGAATTTTGATTATTGACGGATTGCTAACGCATATCCGACCTAAATGAACAACTGTACTTTGCTGTTCTGAGCTTCCTGCAAGAACGTGGCAACGCCGGCAAAATCCATGCCTTTATAATCAATAAATTCTTCGCGCTTGAAACCCATCAAATCCATTGACATTTCACATACATAAATCCGGACGCCAAGTTCCTCGGCCAGGGAGATCATCTCTTCCAGTGACGCCACGTTCTTTTTCTTCATCAGGGATTTCATCATGGTGGTTCCCATTCCGCCCATATTCATCTTGGAAAGTTTCACGTCTGAGGTCCCTTTGGGCAGCATGGTACCGAACATCTTGCCCATCACATCTTTTCCGCCGACATTTTTTTTCTTATCCCGCAGAACCGACGTTCCCCAGAATGTAAAAAACATCACAACATCCATCCCCATAGCCACAGCTCCGGTGGCGATAACAAATGACGCCAGTACTTTGTCCAAGTCACCGCTGAAAACGATCATGGCGAGTTTGTTTTCCGCGGTTTTTTTGTCTACGGCCTCAATTTGAGATTTAAGGTCTCCAAGTTGATTTTCAATATTCTGCATATCCATAGCCGTCTCCTTTAGTTTATGATGTTAATAATATATTCAATTAAAATTCAGATAGTTGAAATTATTTTGCCTTTTTTTTGTTCCCTATATGAACATTTTAAGCCAATTTGGGGAGAATCATGAAAAATGGATGCCATTCTCACACGTGTCCCGGAGAAAATGTTTACACCATCATCTCTTTTACAGCTTCCATTGACGCCTTAAGAATATCCAAATTCGTCAGCATGGTCTTGCGTTGATCCGGCGCCATTTGTGAGAGCACTTCAAAATGTACAACCTTTAAAAAGTCATTGATTTCATTTAGTTTTTTCTGGCCGGCGGGGGTCAGGCTGAGCAAGCTGACCCTGGAGTCTTCAGGGTCTTTAATACGTTGGATTAACTTTTTCCTCAGCAGCCCATCAATGATTTTTGACACCCGACTTTTGACCACATTCATTTTAAGGGCGATGCCTTTGGCGGTAAGATAGCGTTCGTCACCAAAAAGTGATAGACATCGAAGCTCGGCATCGGGCAGCTGAAATCGTTCACACTGATACTGCATACGCTCCTGGCAGCACTGAAATAATTTTGCAACAAGCTCCTGAAATTGTCTTAATTGATAAACGGAAATATCTGAATTACCACCATCATCAAATTGGTTCATAGCAAGAACTATATCATCAAAAAATCATATGTCAAGTGCTTTTTTATTGATGATGAAATCGAAGGTGCGCAGAATTTTAAACGAAAGGCTGAATGCTGCAGAAACATTCGGAAATTAAAAAGGAGCAAATCCACATCCCCTGCTTAACCCATCTTGGATGCCTCACCAAAGGTTTTTATCTCAGCCGGCAAATCATCGACCTCTATTGTTAAATCAACGCCCAACGCAAAGGCCCGTTCAATAACATTTTCCAACTGGATGACATTCCCAGGCCAATTGTACCGCAGCAATAAATCCAACGCGTCGGCGGAAACGTTGAGGATCTTTTTTTCGCTTTTGGCGTTAGCCCCATTTAAAAAATGATGAATTAGGAGGCAAATGTCCTCCTTGCGCTTTCTAAGCGCAGGCATCTGAATGATAACGTCATCAAAGCAGCTGACAAACTTTTTATTTAAAACGTGATTTGCAACCGAAGCTTTCAAACTCTTGCCTGTTGCCGCCAGGAGCCTGACGTCGACAACCGGGGTGTCGACGTCCCGGTCTGGATTTGCAATAGTTTCCCGATAGGCTCGATAGATTTCAACCTGCATGGCGGAATTAACATCCGCAATTTCATCAAAAAAAAGCGTTCCCCTATCTGCGGATTTGAACATTTCGATAGCGTGATCGTACATTTGGTCTTCGGGAAGCCCTTTTCCGAGATTTTTACAGTTAACCATAATTAACGGCTTATTGCTCCGTCTACTGCGCTTATGAATGACTTGGGCCGTGAGCTCTTTTCCGGTACCGCTTTCACCCTCAATAACGACATTTGGAAGGTTTTCGTCCATTCGATCAATTTTATTGTAGATTTCCTGCATTCTGAAACTGATTCCCACCAGCTCGGCATATCTATGCCTTTCTTTCAAGCGGGTCTTGAGTACAACATTCTCCTGTTTCAGCTTTTTTTCCTCGTATATTTTGTCGATTAGAATCTTTAAAATATCGAGCTTGAAGGGTTTCTGGATGTAATCGTAGCTGCCGAATTTCATTGCTTTTATAGCTGATTCCATCGTACCGTGCCCGGTAACCATAATGACTTCTGTTTCAGGTCTGTATTCTTTGATCACGGCAAGCAGTTCCAGCCCATCAATGTCGGGCATTTTAAAGTCGGTGAAGACAACGTCAATATTCTTGTCTTTGATGAGCTCAAGTGCTTTCAGGCCGTTGTCGACAATATGAACATGGTAGTCAAAGGTTGCCAGATATTCTTTGACGAGCTCTAAAATCGCTCTATCGTCATCAACAAATAAGATTTCAAAATCCTGCATTGCTCCCTCCACATTGTCAAACAGAGGTCAATGATTACTTTGACAAAGTGAACTTGAACCGGCTTTACCTTCGGCGCAGAACCGAAAAACATTGACCATTGACTATCGGCGGTATTCTATTCTTTTTCTAAATTGTATTTCTTAATTTTTTCAACCAGCGTCGTACGTTTTATTTTGAGTAGTTGCGCAGCCCGATTTTTCACCCAATTCGTTTTCTCAAGCGCACTGATGATGAGTGCCTTTTCAAATTCACTGACCGCCGTATTAAATGAAATGCCGTTATCTGAGACATCCGTTTTGCGTCGGGCCCTCTCCCCACCCTCACGTCTTATTTTTTCGGGAAGATCTTCGGGTAAAATCTCTTCTGCTTCATGCAATACAACTAGTCTTTCAATCAGATTTCTGAGTTCTCTCACGTTGCCGGGCCAAGAATAATTTACCAGAATCTTTAAGGTTTCCTCAGGTATTTTTGCGGGCTCGGTAGCATTTTTCTTGGCAAATTGCTCAAGAAAGTATGCCACCAAAATAGGAATGTCCGTTTTGCGTTCCTTTAAGGTCGGCAGCATGATCGGAATGACATGCAATCGGTAAAAAAGGTCTTCACGGAAATTGCCCTTCTGAACCTCCTCTTCCAAGTCTCTGTGGGTCGCAGCGATGATTCTGGCATCGGTTTTGATAGTCTCATGGCCGCCAACGCGTTCAAATTCGCCCTCTTCCAGCACCCGTAGTACTTTAACCTGCAAATCGGCACTCATGTCGCCGATCTCGTCTAAAAAAATGGTTCCGCCTTTTGCCAGTTCAAACTTTCCGGGTTTATCCGAGGTCGCTCCGGTAAATGCTCCACGACGATATCCAAAAAACTCGCTTTCCAATAGCCCCTCGGGCGTTGCACCGCAGTTAATCTGAATAAACGGTTTTTCGCTTCGTCTGGAGGCTTGGTGGATAGCTCTGGCTATCAAGCCTTTCCCGGTCCCGGTTTCTCCATTTAACATGATTGTCGTAACACTGTCTGCAACCTTTTCAACGATTCGGAATATGTTTCGCATGGCGGGACTACAACCGACGATGTCCTTGAATCCGGCCTGGGATGTTAATTTGATTGGAATGACGTTATCTCTCAGTTTAAGATTGGAGTCGGTCATTGAATGTTCCCCCAGGGTGGTTGAGAACAGTATCTAACATAAAAAGATCAGCTAAAGCTCTATCAGAAATTTTGATTCGTTCTATTAGTGAAGGCAAATCATGATAAAGTCAAGGCCAGAATACTAAAAATTCATAATTTTTCAATACTTTAATGATAGTATCGACCATTGCTCGGCAGCATCTTCTCGAATTGCCGCATCTGCCGAATCTTGACTTCATTTCTGAAAACTTCTACATTGGCGGCTCCGAGGGATGTCCCATAATTTGTTAGGCTATTACAGACAAGAAATCTCCGTTTAGAGCCTTGGGCCAGGCTCAGTGAAGCGTTCATTGTCGATTGGCGTCACCCGGTGAAATCATGAGTTTCGCGTGGGTATTGATCAAGGATTTCAATCTTAATTGAAAAGACAACTTAATATCGCTGTTCGAGATTTGGTTCACCACGTTTTCAGCTCTGGTGATCTGACTTTTGAATTTCTAGCATCAACACGTCCTGTAGATGCCATTCGCATCCATCAAAAAATCCAGCAATCCCGACCGCATAGTTATCACCCGGAAGTTGCGGTCTCCTTCCAAGTCGAAACCAAACTGTTTACGTTGACGATCGGCGGCAGAATTGATGGGGTCTTCATTGATTCCGATCCGGTGCTTGTCGAAGAAATCAAGACGACCACCAGAAGCCTTGATCAGGTCGAACAGAATCCAAACCTCGTCCACTGGGGTCAGGTGAAATGCTATGCTTACATCTATGCAAAAGAGCACAATCTAGGCCATATAGACGCCCAGCTGACATACTATCAAATGGATAGCGGCGAAATTCGCGAGTTGCACCATGCGTTCACGTTTGACGAATTGGCTGTATTTTTCGATGATCTGGTTGCCGAATACGTGTATTGGGCCGAAACCATCGGTCGCTGGGCTCGTTTGCGGGATGACTCCGCCCGTGAGCTCGAATTCCCATTTGCCGAGTACCGGCCGGGACAACGAGAAATGGCTGTCGAAGTCTATCGAAGGATTAAAAATGGCGACCAATTGCTAGCACAGGCGGCGACAGGGATAGGCAAGACAATGGCCGCTGTTTTTCCGGCTGTAAAATCCATTGCCGAAGGGCATTGCACTAAAATTTTTTACCTGACAGCCCGAACCACAGGCCGCATGGCGGCCGAGAAAGCCCTGGATGAATTGCGTTGTAAAGGCCTCAAGCTCAAATCCCTTACCATAACCGCTAAAGACAAAATTTGCTTCCAACCCGATAGTGGCTGCAATCCGGAAGAATGTGAGTTTGCGCATGGACATTTTGACCGGGTCAAGGCAGCCCGCCAGGATATGTTTGGCCGGGATTCGTTTACACGCGCACTCATTGAACACGTAAGCCGGGCTCATCGAGTATGTCCGTTCGAATTTTCCCTTGAAATGGCCCTCTGGGCGGATTGCATTATCTGCGATTACAATTATGCCTTTGATCCCAGGGTTTATTTACGCCGATTTTTCCTGGAGGAACATGCGGATTATGCGTTTTTAGTTGATGAAGCCCACAACCTGGCAGATCGGTCGCGGGACATGTTTTCAGCTGAAATCTTCAAGCAACACATCTTGGATGTACGACGTACCATTCGCAAGCAACTTCCTCACATTTACAAGAGCCTCGGCAAAGTCAACTCCTGGCTGGTCAAGGCCCTCAAACAATGTGAAGAAGATGGTCTCACACGTTACGAAAAAGACGCACCGGAGGACCTCTTGTCGCTGCTGCGGACGTTTTCACGAATCACAGAGCGCTGGCTTTCCAAAAATATCAAGGCACCGTTTCGCGAAGTATTACTCAATCTGTTTTTTGCCACAAGCGGCTTTTTGAGAGTCGCTGAAGAATTCAACCAGAGTTATGCGACCTGCTTTGAAAAAAATGACAGGGACCTCAGGATTAAACTATTTTGCATCGATCCTACCGAACAGTTGAAAAATACATTAACCCGCTGCAAGGCAGTGGTCTTTTTTTCCGCAACGATGACTCCGATGAATTACTTTAAAAGGATCTTAGGTTGCGATGACGGTGCTGCATGTCTCGATATACCTTCACCGTTTCCGAGTACCAATTTAGCTCTTTTTGTACAAAGCGGCGTCTCGACCCTGTATCGTGACCGGGAGAAAACCAAGCGGCAAGTCTCCCAAGCAATTTGCACCCTGATTCAGCAAAAAAAGGGCAATTACCTGATATATTTCCCGTCATATGAATATATGCGGATGGTGTTTGACGAGTTTTTAGGCGATTGCCCTGATATCGAAACGATTTGTCAGACACCGGGCATGAGCGAAACCGAGCGGGAAGATTTTTTAATGCGGTTTGCCCGAGAAAATCCTCGAACTTTGGTAGGTTTTGCCGTAATGGGCGGCATATTCGGTGAGGGCATTGATCTTGTGGGCGACCGGCTGTCCGGAGCAATAGTTGTGGGCGTTGGTTTGCCGGGCATTTCACTAGAACGGGAGTTGATTCGAAATTATTTTTCCGGCACGTTAAACGCCGGTTTCGAATATGCCTACCAATATCCGGGAATTAACCGGGTTCTGCAGGCGGCCGGCCGCGTGATTCGAACCGAAACCGATCTGGGAGTGGTTCTTTTAATTGATCAACGCTACGCAACCTATCGCTACAGATCGCTTCTCCCCAAAGAGTGGAATCCGGTTATTGTGCAAAAGGATCAATCATTTGCTGAGGATTTGAAGAAATTTTGGGATCGATGAATTAACGTTTATATTTCTCCATATGCTTACGTCAGTCACCAAATCCCTGTCAATCGATGTCGACAATAAGCAGTGGGGCATCGTCTCAAAACCTTCCTGAATTTATATCCGTGCCGTTTGACACAGCCAAAATTTATCAATATAATTAAATCCGTTAACCACCAGTGCGGATTATTCCCAAATTTGGTTATCTACAAAGCCCAAGTGACGTCTCTTGGAGCAGGCGTCAACGCCGACGTCACGTACTTGAGCTTTTAGGATAACCACGTTTCCAAAATTCGGAGAGATACATGAAACATGTCGTACTAACGATGATATTTCTGATTGGTTTATTCGGTACATCCCTCCTCAGCGCACAAAGGCTTTATACCTGGACAGATGAAAACGGGGTTACGCACATAACGGACCAGCCGCCGCCAAAGCGGGCCAAGCTGCAAAATGTATTGACGTACAGCGAAGAAGCTCCCGAAGAAACGGAAGCAATCCAACGCCGCAAAGAAGAGCTCCGCAAAGAACTGGATCAGGAAGAAAAAATTGAAAAAGCTCAGCAAGCTGAAATCAGGGCACGCAGGGCTGAGGAAGAGGCCAACCAAGCCATGAAAAAAGCCGAGGAGGAGATTGCCGAAAAACAAGAGTATATTCGCAGGCTCAGCTCGACTAGAGATAAAAGAAAACAGTTTCGAAAAAGAATCGAACGCTTAAAAAAGGAAGCCGAAGCAGCTCAGGCCGGCGCCCAAAGCGCCGTTCAACAAGCCCAAGAAGCTGCCGAGGAAGCCAGAGCAGCAGAAGAAGAAGCGAGAAAACCGCAATAAACCGGAATTCAGAGGTTAGACGGCAGATGGCAACGGAAACCCAATAGACGCTCTCATCCCGCAACCAAAGCACCGAGTCAGGCGAACAGTGCTCTCTGACCAAGAATCGCCGCCAAAATCCTTGCTCTTTCCCCTTGACATACCAGCCGACAAAATTTAATTTCCCACTGTTTTATAAAATCAGGAGGCACCAATCAGAAAATGAATTTCTATCGCAATTGGTTTCTGGCCAGTCGCCCCTGGTCGTTTACCATGACTGCTATTTCAGTGAGTGTCGGCGGCGCTCTGGGAGCAATTGAGGGAAGTTTTTCCTGGACCCTCTATTTGATTACGCTGGCGGGAACAATTCTTTTGCATGCTGCAACCAATCTGATGAACGACTATTATGATGTCAAAAGCGGTGTTGACACCCATGAGGTTTCAACCGCCCAATATCGCCCCCATCCTCTGGTGGAAGGTAAACTGAAAGCCGAACACGTGCGCATTGCCGCCTATATTCTCTACGTGATGTCGGCATTAATCGGTGTTTTTCTGGCGGCAACCCGGGGCTGGGAACTGATGTGGATCGGTCTTGTCGGTGCATTTGCCAGCCTGACGTACACGGCACCGCCACTTAAATACAAATACAGTGCCCTGGGCGAAATATCCGTTTTTTTGATGTGGGGACCTCTTATGGTGGCGGCCTCTTATTTCGTACAACGGCAGGTGTTTAGTATGAGCGCCTTTTGGGTCTCCTTGCCCTTTGGGGTTCTCGTCGCTTTGGTATTGCTGGCCAATAATATTCGCGACATCACCCATGACCGCGGTAAAGGCATTCTAACCCTGGCAATCGTCCTCGGACAACGCAAAGGCATTGTTTTATATGGAACCCTGGTGGTTGTAGCCTATCTGGGTATCATTCTGATGTCGATTTTCGGCCCCTTGTACCTGTGGTCGCTGATCGTCCTGTTTTCGGTACCTCTCGCGTTGCGCTTGCTACGACAGATGCTCAAGCAAATACCGGCTGATGCGGATGCCCGCACTGCTCAACTGGATACGGCATTCGGTGTCTTGCTGGTAATATCGCTGGTACTGGAGGGCTTTTTTTGAATCGCGCCGAATTTCGGCCGGCTGCTTTAATTGGGACCGTGCTGCTGGCCGCAGCATTGTGGTTCGTGACGTTTTATCTGACGTGGACCACATTCTGGATTAAGATTTCTTTTTCAGCGGCCACTCTGGCCATTATCTCATTATGGCTGCAACCGGATCGTAAAAAAGAGTTGCAGTTTACCAGCAAGGCCATTGGTCTCGGGTTGGTATCCGCCGTCCTTTTGTATATGATTTTTTGGACAGGTAAAATGGTTTCGACCACCCTGTTTCCTTTTGCAGACCATCAGATTGCCGGCATATATGATAAAGGTACCGGGACATCCATGTGGGTCATTGCGCTGCTGCTCGTCTTTATTACCGGGCCCAGTGAGGAGATCTATTGGCGGGGATACCTGCAAAAAAACCTGATGCGTCGTTTCGGTAGTTGGCAAGGCTGGCTTCTGGCAACCACCCTGTACGCCGGCGTCCACATCTGGTCATTCAATTTTATGCTTGTTGGTGCCGCCGGGGTAGCGGGTGCTTTTTGGGGTTTCATGTACTGGCGTCTGAAGAATATGGCGCCGGTGATTATTTCGCATTCATTATGGAGCATGGTGGTATTCGCCGTATTCCCAATGCACTAACCTAACTGCTGGTCGGCCATTTAGCTGGTATTCGGCAAAGCCGCGCTTTCCGCCAATTCTTTAATGACATCCAGCAACGGCGATGTTAGCGTTCGCCATCTGGGGCTGATGGCTCTGTCATCTTGCCAGTTAAAATCCACCACATCGTATTTTTCAGAGATGACATGCTGTCTTTTCTCACCGTAAAGGGTTTGCGGATAATATTCGATGAAAAGCATCCGATGCGGTCTGATGCTAAAATCCCGGACGACGCTGGTTGCGATATGGCCGGTACAGCTTCTGACGGACATCGGGCTGTCCGGAACATCTGAAACAATAACGATGATCGGTCTTAAGTGCGCCAGCGCTTTCGTATGTTTCTCTTTAAGGTCAAAAATTCGCAACCGACATTTCCCGCTGGCCAGACGCAAGGCTCCCCCCCAGCCTTCCCAATGGTAGATATCGTCATGAATAAGCATAGAATTCTTGAACTCTAAGATGTTCGGTGTTGATCTAGATCAATATTTGCCCCGGTTAATCCTTAGTTAATGCTCCATATATCCACGGCAGCCGGTCGGGGAGTTCACGGGCATCGGCGATCACGCTGTGATGAATGTTACCGTAGAGTTCATCTAATTGGGGATCAGCTGCAATGTTTACAGTAATGGCGTGAACATAAATATTTTTTGATTGGACTTCTAACAGCGCTTGCCGTGTATCTGCAATCGCGTAGCGCCTTTTATAGTCGACATCATTTGGAAATCCATCCCCTAAAATTATCAGCAACCGTACTTTAGCAGGTAGCTTTTCGAGCTGACGGGAGGCATGCCTGATAGCCGCCCCCATCCGGGTGTTCCGTTGGGGAGCCAGGGCATCTATTCGATAACGAACCGTTTCGTTCGTTGTTTCATCAAAATATTTCAGCCAGTAATAGTCCACCCCGAGTCGGCCGGTGCCGGAAAAACCGGCTATGGCAAATGTATCGCCGACCACCTCAAGTGCTTCGCTGAAAATGACGATAGCTTCCTTTTCGACATCCAGCACCGAAGCCTGGGACTCTGAAGTCAGGCTGGATGTGGAGTGAGACAAATCCACTAATAACAACACCGCTACGTCTCGCTGGTTTTTCATGCGTTTGATATAAATACGATCGGAAGGCATTAAACCGGCTTTTTTATCCAAAGCAAAATCCAGAAGTGCACGGTAATCAAACTCATCACCTTCCACCCACTGGCGCAAAATTGAAAGCGCTTCCGGCTTTAAAAGCTCAAACCCTCGTCGCATTCGCCTGATGAGAGGATAATGGCGTGAAAGTGTTTGCCGATAAAAATCGTTCGTTGCAACGGGGACGGTTCGCTCCGACAACCTGACATGGTCGTGCAGATAATCTGCCAGTTTGTTGTCCCATTCCCTGTACCAAAATACGCGGTCGGCCGCGGTCCCGCTGCGATAGTGATCACGACCCTGAGATAACGACGATTCAAGTATTTTTTCAATATCTAAATGACCAATTTCATTCTGACCTGCAATATCAACAATATCTTCACTGCTGATAAAGCCGTTTCTCTCTAATAACCTTCGTTTTAAATCAGATTTGGATACCGAAATTCCTCTATTTGCCAATTCAATCATTAGCTTTTGGGCCAGACGATCATATTCCGGATGGGCAGAAAAATATAAATGCGGCCATGGTCGCCAATTAAAAGCCGGTATTAGCGGCCGGTAGCCGCTGCCGGTTGCAGGGGTGTGATCATCCGCTAACGATTCAGCCGTTTGGTTCAAAAGTGGAAATGTTTTCAAAACCAGCTCCGTGCTAAAATCTACAGTAGGGCTGCCGGTCATCTCGCCTATAAACAGTTGCACTACAGCTTGAAACGTGTCTTGGACGTTTGCGGATCGTTTGACGGCGTCCGTAATTGGTAAATCCAAGGCCAGAAAGGCATAGAGCCAAAACACCGTTTCTGTCATAGTATTTTCATACCGGAGCCGCAAAGCCTCATCTCTAAGCAACGGATAGGAGCGCCTCACCAGACCCGGATAGTGATGTAACAGCAGAATCCGGATACGCGCAAGCTCGAAGATGGTATATAAATCAACCGCCAGGTCTTCGTCGGGAAACTGCGCAAAAAAATTGTCGTGATTGAAATCGAATGATTCGAACTCATAAAAAGCGGCTTCGAGCCGGATAAGATTTTTATACATCATTACATTGTCATCTTTAGTTCGAAAATCCCCGATTTCATCCGGCAGATAGATGAAGGTCCCATCGGAACATACCACGGAACTCTTAGGGAGTGTCTCTGTGAATGATTTCGGTAGAGATGAAAGCGTCCTTACGGTTAACCCTATTCCGGTTCGAGCCAGAAGATAACGGTTCAGCTGCTGGCGGACTTGAAAAAGAGGAACCGTCACCTGCAGTTCTTGACACGTCGTCAAACCGGTTCCTGATTCCAATGCAAAAAACCTAATTCCGGCACGTCGGTTCCGATGATATTTTTTTAGACCACGGTCAATAAAATTTTCCAGAGCATCTTGAGAAAGGAATTTGAGCCCTTTTTCCATGCCATCTAAAAATGGATCTGCCAGGCGCTGATCTTCCCTGATAATCCGGCGCAGCTGTTGGGTCTGCCAAATACGACGGGATGGATCAAAGCCAAGAAATTTTTTGGGAAGCACCGATGCAAAATACTGACAGCGGCTGTAGGTCAACTCATGGGAAAATGTATCCATGAGAAGTCCCAAAAACACCGCCGCAGATTCTACCTCACCTTTTTTAAGCAGCGAATCCAAGCCTTCGAGAGGCTCCTTCAACGTATAACTCCCTTTTGCCCGCATGAGTGTGGTAGCTTGAATAAAACGTCCAAGAAGGTGGTTGTTTCCCAATTTCAAAACCGTCACCAGATAGGTGGCGATCATTCTGCCCACAGTCGGCCCGTGCCTTCCGGCTTCACGCACCAGTTCAGCGTAAGTCTGCAAGCATTCTGAATTGGTTTCACCGATCAAATCCGCATAACCGCCGGCGATGGCCTGACCAAATGAGAATTCCAACGACAAACCCCACAGGGTTTCTCTGACCAACAGCTCAATTGCCTGTTGGGAAACTGCCCCGCCCTTTTTCATTAATTTATGGGACACTCTCTCAGCCAGTTCCGGATCGGCAACTGCAAGGGTTTCCACGGTATTTTCTTGGCAATTATTCGCGTTCATTAGAATATGTCATCGATGAGATCATGAAGTGTCTCCAGCACCCTTGTATCATCGGTCAGTGGCAAACATACCGCATGGCGACAGGCCTCGCTCCCCGGAATACCCCGTGTGATAAGCTGAGCGGCGTAGATTAACAATCGGGTACTGGCACCTTCGGTCAAACCGTGCTCCCGGATATTACGTATCTTTCCGGCCAAGGTGACCAACCTTGATGCAGTATCCAGGTCCACCATGCCTTCGTGTGCAACAATTTCGGCTTCCTTCAACGGTTCAGGATAATTAAACTTCAGGGAAACGAACCGCTGCCGGGTACTCTGTTTTAGATCCTTAAGAACGGATTGATATCCCGGATTGTACGATATCACGATCATAAAATTGGGGTGAGCCTGTATGTATTCCCCTTTTTTGTCAATTGACAGCATACGGCGGTTGTCGGTCAGAGGATGAATGACAACGGTTGTATCCTTGCGAGCTTCAACGATCTCGTCAAGATAGCAGATGGCTCCCATCCGAACAGCGCGGGTTAACGGCCCATCGAGCCATACTGTTTCTTCATGCTTTAATAAATAACGCCCGATGAGATCGGATGCAAACAGGTCCTCATGGCAAGCTACTGTTATTATGGGAAGCTGCAGGCGATAGGCCATGTATTCAACAAATCGTGTTTTGCCGCATCCCGTCGGGCCTTTTAACATTAACGGCAGCTTTGCTTGATGGGCGGCTTCGAAGATGTTCACTTCATTACCAATTTGCCGATAGTACGGTTCTTCGTCTATTAAATGGCTTTCACTGTACAGCTGACTCTCATCAGGCATCGTCGCAGACCTTCCGTCCAATATTGAATGAAGATTATGTTCAGGCTACCTTTAGCCTTGTCATCTTGCTTTAAATGTAATATTTTTAAAAGCTAATGATAACCCTTACGGCTTCCCCTCAAAAAATATCCCTAATTATGGGTTTCTTATAATCTTGGATAAGCCGGATAGCTCAAGGAAAATAGGACTATATCGCTGATGCCGATGATAAACAACTCCAATATGATACACCGCCTCGAATATGACGGTAAAACCGTCATACTGGTTGGAACCGCACATGTCTCCAAAGAAAGCGCCATCCAGGTCAGCCAAGTTATTCAAGATGAACAACCCGATACCGTCTGTGTTGAACTGTGTCAATCCAGATATCAGGCCATCCGCCAGAAAGAACGCTGGCAGGACACAGATATCATCAAGGTAATCAAAGAAAAAAAATCCTTTCTGCTACTTTCCAACTTGTTACTGGCATCGTTTCAAAAACGGATCGCCAAAAAATTGGATATTAAGCCTGGCGAGGAAATGATCAAAGCCGTAAAAAGCGCAGAGGATATCGGTGCTGAAGTTCATCTGGCAGACCGGGATATTCGTACCACCCTTTCCAGAACTTGGCAACTCATGGGGCTCTGGAGTAAAATTAAACTCTTGTTTCAAATGCTTCTATCTATGGGTGAAGTTGAGGAAATCAAGGAAGAGGACATCGAAAAAATGAAGCAGGAGGACGTACTGGAGACGCTCCTGGCTGAAGTGGGGAAATCCTTACCGATTTTAAAGGACATCCTGATTGATGAAAGAGACCAGTATTTGGCGGAAAAAATCCGAACGGCACCCGGTCAAAAAATCGTAGCGGTCGTGGGAGCCGGACACGTTAAAGGCATAAAAAAATATTGGAATGAAACCATCGATCTTCAGAAACTCGAGCAGCTTCCTCCCAAAAATAAAACCGCCGGATTGTTGAAATGGCTCATCCCTGGGGCTATTCTGGCAATGTTTGTCGCCGGTTTCTTTTACGGCGGAAAGGAGGCCGGGAAGGACATGATTATCTGGTGGATTGCAGCCAATGCCATTCTGGCGGGGATAGGAGCAATCATTGCGTTGGCGCATCCAGCAACAATTCTATCGTCGATGCTAGCGGCACCGTTGACATCGCTCAACCCTATGATCGCCGCCGGCTGGGTTTCGGGTCTGGTCGAAGCCTTTTCCCGCAAACCCAAAGTAAAGGATCTGGAAAATTTACCTGAAGACATACTTTCCTTCCGCGGATTCTGGAAAAATAAGGTCACGAGAATCCTGCTGGTGGTCGTATTTACAAACCTCGGAAGTTCTATTGGCACGTTTGTGGCTTTCCCGGTAATCGTCAAGTTATTGCTGGGAGTATCGCCATAATTTGCAGTCCGTTATGATCGAGAAGCGGCAATATCAATTTGAACGCTCTCAGATGCGGCAGCTGCTGATGTGGCTGATCCTGTTGCAAGCAGTCCTTATCATCAGCTGCGGCGGTGAGACCGCAATTTCGAAAGACCGTGCTGACCAGCAACCGCCAACGTCAATTCCACATGTGCGGTACACCATCCAGGTTGGGGCGTTTGCAAATATTAACAACGCCGTTCGGCTTACCGCAAGACTCCAAAATAAAGGCCTAACCGCTTATCATTTTCTTCACGACTCCGGTCTCTTTAAAGTCAGATTTGGTAACTATTCATCCAAAAAGGCAGCCCGCAGAAGGGCAGAGAATTTAAAAACTGCCGGTGTTATCGACGTGTATTACATCGTTGGACCGGATCAATATGCCGCGGATAAAGATGAACTCCGAGAAAACATCATAACCACTGCCAATCGGTATGTCGGAATACCGTATCGGTGGGGCGGGGAATCCGTGTGGACGGGCTTTGACTGTAGCGGATTGACCATGGTGGTATATAGGTTAAATGGATTGGAGCTGCCGCGCTCATCAAAAAAGCAGTGGAAGGTAGGAAAACCGATCAAGCGCCGTGAACTGGCCAAAGGCGATCTGGTTTTCTTTGCAACGTCCGGGGGAACGCGGGTATCTCACGTCGGCATCTATACGGGAGACAACAAGTTTCTGCACGCTCCCGGCAGAGGCCGCAAAATTACAACATCATCCATGTCCAATAGCTATTTCAAATCCCGCTATCTTGGTGCGAGAACATATTTGTAATTTTAACGACCTTCCTCTTCACTTTTTTCCCGTTTTCCAGTTGGCACATCATCTCTTTGACCTGAATCCGGCCCTCGGCATAAAGCTGGATGCATTCAGACAACAGCTCCCATTCCAATTTCAAGCCTTTTTCTTTAATGGTATCGATAGTGTCCTCCGGTAGGATCTCAAAGGTGCGTTGACCAATAATCGGGCCTGTATCTTCGCCGTAATCGATAAAATGCACCGTACACCCCCCCACTTTGCAGCCGTAACGGAACGTATCTCCGTATCCGTCAACGCCCTTAAAGGCCGGCAGCAACGATGGGTGGATGTTCATGATCCGAGGTTTGCTCCATGCGGTATTCACTCGATCAATGAAATACGGAGTCAAATTGCGCATGAATCCCGCCAAAACCAATAAATCAAACGGATACGGTTTCATCGCCTCGAGCAGCCTGGATTCGGCGATGGCACGGGTCTTCAAGAAAACTGTGATGGTATCAATATCATCTCGATTGGGGAACAGAGTCTGTTTCATTCGTGTGTCATCAAGATCAAAATCATCGGGCAGAACCGCTTTTGGCGGATCGTTTTTAAATTTCCGAATTATGGTTTTATAATCCACGACAAAGGTAGGAATATTGTATTTGCGAACCCGCGTGAGACCATAGGCATCCGGATTATCAGAACCGACAAATACCAAATATCCGTCAATTCTTCCATCGTTGCATGCATCAAGAATAGCTTGAAGATTTGTACCGCTCCCCGACACAAGCGTCCCAATCCTGATTTTCTCCATCAACGTGAATCCTCCCATTTGACTAAGGTCTGAAATATAAAGCCGTAATTGATAGATGCCAAAATCCGGGGATCAAATCAATGGCGAAGTTAAGGTGCCTCTGGAAAATCATGAAAAATTCATGTACCAAAAAACAAATCTCAAACAAATACCAATGCCCGAAATTCAAAACAGATAGAATATCGCAAGACGTCCCACAAGTGAGTGTAATGTTGTGATCATTGTAATTTGTAATTTTGATATTATGGGTATTTTATGTATCGCGATTTGGAATTTTTGTAACCTATCCGGGAAGGTAAATCGCGTCTATCCGAATCCGTTAGCGTTGACTTTGACGTTCTCCTGCCCGGAGCTTGACCAAGGTTGACAACAACCTTCGCCATAACTATAATTGGCCAATTAAAATCTCAATCCAAGGAAAGGACGATATGTTATGGCAGAGGGAATTTTAGAGATAGATGACGGAAACTTCGAAATGGAAGTATTACAATCCGATAAACCCGTTTTGGTTGATTTTTGGGCACCTTGGTGTGGACCCTGCAAAGCGATAGCACCGCTCGTCGAAGATCTTGCCAACAACTTCGGCGACCAAATAAAATTCGCAAAGTGTAACGTGGACAATAATCCTATTACTCCCGGTAAATTCGGAATTAAGGCCATACCCACTTTAATTTTCTTCAAAGGAGGCGATGTGGTTGAACAAATTACGGGTATGGTTGCCAAATCAAAACTGGAAGAGGCCATTAACAAAGTACTGTAATTGCGGCTGCTTTGATCATGAAACCTGACAAACGACTCATCCTAATCGTCTGCATTCTACTGATGCTTATGGGTTCTGGATGTTCGGCGCTCAAAAAATCGTGGAACGCCATTATAGGTAAAGATGAGACCGGATCAGCCCAGCAGCTGGCATGGGACGGCATGGATGCTTACGAAGACGGTGATTATCAGGATGCCATTGATTATTTCCAAAAATTGAAAGACTTTTACCCGTTTTCCAAATATGCGATCCTTGCGGAACTGAAGATTGCCGATTCTCATTTCCATTTAGAACAATATGAAGAAGCGATATTCGCTTATTCTGAGTTCGAGAAGCTTCATCCGCGAAATGAAGCAATACCGTATGTCATCTATCAAATAGGACTCTGCTATTTTGTCCAAATCGATACGATTGATCGGGACCAGACGCCTGCTGCCATGGCGCTGTCAACATTTCAGCGGTTACACAAACAATTCCCGGATGATCAATATGCCCGCAGCGGCGCAGAGCACCTGACGAAATGTTACAAGAGCCTCGCCGGAAATGAATACTACATTGGTGAATTCTACTACAAGTCCAAACACTACAAGGCAGCTCTAACTCGTTTCATGGCGGTGCTTTCCAATTATCCCGACGTGGGCTATCACCAGAAGGCTCTCCAGTATATAGCCAAATGCGAAGAGTCGCTGACAGAAGAAGATAACCAAGCGCAGCAAAACTAGCCCTCCGCGAACCCCGTAATGTCGGCAACCATACCCGATCGATGATTGTCAGACGATACTTCGCCCATGCTCGAATTTTTCTAAAAAATCCTTTACAGTTTCATCATTTAAGTGTAGATATAACAATTTTGCTTTCAATCAGCTAATTTGAAATAAGGAGAACCCAATAATGGCACGGATGTGTGAAATATGTGGCAAAAAGCCAATGGTGGGGCATAATATCAGTCACGCCCACAATGTGACGAAACGCCGGTTCAATCCAAATCTCCAAAGGGTGCGAGCACGTTCAGGTGGAAGAGTCAAAAAGATGGTTGTGTGCACAAACTGCATCAAGTCCGGCTATGTGGTTAAAGCACCTTAGCCGATCCTTTTGACGTCCTGTACGAGTTTAACTTTTCTAACCGCAGAAATTATCTTTTCTAAATGGTCGATATCCTCGACGCCAATGGTGAAAAAGCTGTCGACCATCTGGTTTTCCCGTGTTTCGGTTTTCGCAGTAAGGATATTCGCACCAAATTTGCTGATGTTGCCGACAACGTCAGCCAACAACCCTACTCGATCGTGCGAGATAATCCGAATTCTTACCGGATATGTCTCGGCAACCTCCTGACTCCATTCGACTTCAATTTGACGGTCAGGATTCATACGCAAGGCATTGACACAGTTGGTTCGGTGAACCGTCACACCGTACCCGCGAGTAATGTAACCGATAATCGGATCTCCAGGAACCGGTTGACAGCATTTACCGAATTTTATCAGAATATCATCCGCCCCTTTGACCAGTACACCGCTCTTGATTTTCTTTTTGCGTACAACCCGATCCACAAGTTTATTAAATATTGATTCCTGGATTTCCTCCGGTTCTTGTCTGGGGGCAAATTTGCGGACAATCTGCAGCGGTGTAATTTTTCCATACCCCACATTGGCGATAAGATCATCGACCGTTTTAAAACCGAAATCGGCAACGACATCCTCCATTTTCTCGGATTTTACTAGGGCAGTGAAACTCAGTTTTTCTTTTCGAAAGGCCTTTTCAAGCATTTCCCGTCCTAACGTAATACTGCGTTCTTTTTCTTGGGTTTTAATCCAGTGACGGATTTTGGAACGGGCTTTAACGGTTTTAACAAATTTTAGCCAATCTTTGCTTGGGTGATGGTTTTTGGAGGTTATTACCTCTACAATATCACCGGTTTTCAGTTCATAGGTCAGCGGAATCATTTGACCGTTTACTTTAGCTCCGGTGCATTGATTGCCGACTTCCGTATGGATCATATAGGCAAAATCCACTGCCGTCGCTCCCTTAGCCAATGTTTTGATTTCACCCCGGGGAGTGAAAACGTAGACTTCATCTGGGAACAAATCAATACGCACATTTTCCAGAAACTCTCCCGGGTCCCTGAAATTTTCCTGATTTTCGACGAGATCCTGAATCCAGGCAAATTTTTCGCTGATATTTTCATCGATACGCCTACCTTCCTTATAACTCCAGTGCGCGGCGATTCCCGATTTGGCGACCCAGTCCATTTCCCAGGTGCGTATCTGTATTTCTATGCGTTCGCCGAATGGACCGATAACCGTTGTATGCAGAGACTGATACATGTTCGGCTTGGGCCGCGCGATGTAATCCTTGAATTTGTGATCAATGGGTTTCCACATGGAGTGAATCAGCCCCAGGGCTTCGTAACACTTGGAAATCGAATCGAGGATAATTCGGAAGGCAATAATGTCGTAAATTTCTTCGAACGGGAGATTCTGAGAAATCATTTTATTGTAAATGCTGTAGTAGTTCTTGTTGCGTCCCACAACCTCACATTTCAAATTCGTCTCGGCCATTTTCTTTTCAATATAGCTTTTGACGGTACCTATATATTTTTCTCGCTCTGTTCTGGATTTGGCAACCAGCATTTGAATCTGGTTAAACTCATCCGGTTGAACATTTTTAAAAGAGGTCTCTTCGAGCTCGTTTTTTATCCAATATATCCCGAGACGGGCGGCAATCGGAGCGTAGATATCGAGCGTTTCCCTGGCGATTTCTTTTCGCTTGTTTGGTTTGTGGAATTCCAAAGTACGCATATTGTGAAGTCGATCGGCCAGTTTGATCATAATAACCCGGATATCGTCGGCCATGGCGAGAAGCATTTTACGAAGACTTTCTGCCTGCCGTGCACGAGAGCTGTGAAACGAGAGGCTGCTGAGTTTAGTGACACCGGAGACGATGTGAAGTACTTCAGGGCCGAACATCTTTTTAACCTCTGATGGATTTGCGCGTGTATCTTCGATGACATCGTGCAGCAGACCGGCCGCGACACTGATTGCATCCAGCTTCATTTCAACCAGAATGCCGGCCACCTCAAGGGGATGAGAAAGATAAGGCTCACCGGACAAACGGACTTGACCTTCGTGCACCCTTGCGGAGTAAATATACGCACGCTCAATGATATCCAGATCCGCTTCCGGATGGTACTCTTGAATCTTATCAATAATATCGTTTATACGGATCAATGCTGGTGACTCGCAAATGGTTGTTGGCCGCTCTGTGCGCCTGGTTGATCGTCGATAGCTTGGTGGTAATGGTTATATATCGCCTGTAAAGAATCAGTAATTACCGCATTCAAGCGACCATTTGGCGACTACCAAAGCCCAGGGACCGGTTTAATACGCTTTCGCAAATACAGCCTGGCTGGATCCTGGCTTACCGCAGGATATGCATGCCGCAGTTTCATTCCCTTGATCAAAGGGAAGGCAACGAATGGTCACACCAAGATCATTTTTAATTTTAAGTTCACATCCATCATCCCCGCACCAATGGGAGAAAGCAAAACCACCATGGATTTGCGGTTTTTCCGCATGCGGCGAGGTAAAAAATTCGTAAAAGGAGCGGCCGTCTTCTATGATCTGGGTGTTCTCATTTCGAAAGGTTAGCGCCCTGTTAAAAAGATTGGCCTGGATCTCATCTAGAATATTGGCAATATCTGCCACAAGTTGCTCTTTCTTTAAAGAATATTTCTCATTATGTGCTCTGTCCCGGCGTCCAAGATAAACGGAGTTATTCGCTATATCCCTGGGACCGATTTCAATTCTCAAGGGTATTCCCTTTTTAATCCATTCCCAACCGCGGGCTCCACCAATTTCGCGTTTGTCGATCTCAACGACTATCCTGCGTTGATGATAGGATTGGTCACCCAACTCAGTGGCAAGACGTTCCGTATAGGACAGGACCATGTCCCGATCTTCGGGTTTACGAATAATCGGCATGAGAACCACATGGGCCGACGCAATTTTCGGGGGTAGGATGATACCATCATCATCTCCATGGGTCATAATTACCCCCCCAATAAGCCGGGTAGACGTCCCCCATGATGTGGTCCATGCATATTGCTCAGACTCTTCGGCCGTCTGAAACTTAATCCCGGATGCTTTGGCAAAGTTCTGCCCCAGAAAATGAGATGTGCCGGCCTGCAGGGCCTTTCGATCCTGCATCATTGCCTCAATACACAGGGTATCCACCGCTCCAGGAAAACGTTCGGCAGCTGATTTCCTTCCTCGTACCACCGGCATCGCTAAGTATTCTTCGGCCACACGGGCATACACGTCGAGCATCAGCTCTGTACGTTCGATCGCCTCCGCCTCGGTGGCATGAACGGTATGCCCTTCTTGCCACAAAAATTCACTGGTGCGCAAAAATATACGGGTACGCATCTCCCATCGCACCACGTTGGCCCACTGGTTGATCAGAATGGGTAGATCTCTATGGCTGCTAACCCATTTCGAAAACGAATCCCCAATAATGGTTTCTGATGTGGGCCGGACCACCAGCGGTTCGGTTAGAGAACCTGCCGGAACAAGATTGCCGGCAGGACCCTTTTCGAGACGATGGTGGGTGACAACCGCACATTCTTTGGCGAAACCTTCGACGTGCTCGGCTTCCTTTTCCAGAAAGCTTAACGGTATAAACAGAGGGAAATATGCGTTTTTAACTCCGGTGGCTTTAAACATATCATCCATGACACGCATGATATTTTCCCAAAGCGCATACCCCCAGGGCTTGATCACCATGCATCCTCTCACCGGTGATTTTTCCGCTAAATCGGATGCCTTAATGACCTGCTGATACCATTCCGGATAATCCTCGGTTCTCGTCGGCGTCACGGCCGTTTGTGTTTGCTTTCCCATATTCTTCCTTTCATTCGCCGCCTGTTTTTTCGTATCTTTCCACTTCCGCCAGCAACACGTCGACCAGTTTGTCCTGGGGAAACTTTTTCACCACTTTCCCTTTTCTGAAAAGAATTCCGTTACCGTCACCGCCTGCAATTCCAATGTCGGCTTCGCGTGCTTCACCCGGTCCGTTTACAACACAACCCATGACGGCAATCTTAATGGGTGAAGAGACAGTCATTAGCGCTTTTTCTATTCGCTCTACAATATCAAATAAATCAATGTTGCAGCGGCCGCAGGTGGGACAGGAAATGATATCGGGTCCTCGTTGTCGGATACCCAAAGCCTTAAGAATTTCAAAACCGACACGCACCTCCTCCACCGGATCCCGTGTCAGCGAAACTCGGATCGTATCACCGATCCCTTTTGAAAGCAGCATGCCGATTCCCAGAGCAGACTTGACGATCCCGGAATAAAGGGAACCGGCTTCGGTGACACCGATGTGAAACGGCAGATCGGTCTTCGTCGCCAAAAGCTGATAAGCTGCTACCGTGCGTTCGACATCCGACGCCTTCAAAGATATTTTCATCTGGTGAAAGTCAAGTGATTTCAGCAATTCAATGTGCCGCAATGCGCTTTCAACCATGGCCTCCGGAGTGACTCCCTGATATTTTTTTAAAAGATCTTTTTCCAGAGAACCGGAATTCACGCCAATGCGAATCGAAACATTCAGATCACGGGCACAATTCACAACTGCTTTAACTTTTTCGCGGCCGCCGATATTGCCGGGATTTATCCTTAACCCATCAGCACCCGCCCGGGCCGAGGCTATTGCCAGACGATAATCAAAATGAATGTCGGCAATAAGCGGTATAGAAACGTTTTTTTTGATGACAGCAACGGCTTCAGCAGCTTCAGCATCAGGAACGGCCACCCTGACGATTTCACAGCCCGCCTTGATTAGACGGTCAATCTGGGAAACGGTTGCGGCGACATCCTGAGTCGCTGTGTTGGTCATGGACTGAACCGCAATGGGCGCTCCACCCCCAATCAATACATTCCCAACAGCTATCTGATATGTTTTTCTGCGCGAGTTAAGTAACGACATAATATTTATAGTTATTTTGATCTAACCTCTGACCGGCACGTTCAATCTTTCCATGTCCAATTGCAAACGAAATTAGAACTATGGTATACTTTGATGTTTATTTAGAGTCGTATTTGTGATTTTTTTACATTTTAAGAAAAAACTTTTATTATCCTTCTAGGTTCGGGTTTGTCCGGCTTAGGGAATAAACGTCGTTTTGGGGTTTCAAGTAGAAATATAAAATTTTAAAAACTTTAAATTATCAAACAAGCTGGGTTTATTCAAGTCAAATAGAAAATCCGTCCATTGATCTCATGGAGTTCAAAGACGAAAAACGCACTCAAAGGAGAGAGGTAATGAAAGCTAAGACGGGGCAGAAATTATCAGACAAACACAAGTCCGGGGACCACGTGGATTCTACGGTTAAAGAGGCAATCGGAAAGACTGCCAAAAATGGGGAAGTTGCTTGCGCCGCTGCCTTTAAACTGGCCAAAGAGTTTAAGATTTCACCGGCGGATATCGGCAAGGCCTTGGATTTACATGAAATTAAACTGATAAAATGCCAGCTTGGATTGTTCGGCTACAAACCTCATAAAAAAGCAGTCAAACCGGCTATACCGGATAACCTCGAACTGAAAGAAGCCATTCATGCGAATTTAAGGAATGGAAAATTGTCCTGTATTGACGCATGGAATTTGGCAAAAACCTTCAAGGTACCAAGAATGTCCATCAGCGCCGCCTGCGAAGCATGGGATATAAAAATAAAACCTTGTCAGCTGGGGGCGTTCTAAGCTCTAGCAAATTTTCAGCTGCATGCAAGCGTTTGGTATGTAAGGACCAACAGTGACCGCGACAAAAAACAGAATCGACATCTGGGATATTTTCGGTGAACCTATCAGCCGTCAATAAGATTTTAAGAGAGCGACACACCTTTCAATTCACTATCGTCGTTGTGTGGATCGTGCTCATTCTCTACCTCATCAATCCAATCGTAAATAGGTATAAATTTATCACCTTACATAAAATACTCAAAACGGGTGAAATAACTGTCATAACGCGCAATACGCCACACTGCTACTATATTTATCGCGACGAGCCCATGGGATTCGAGTATGAGCTGCTGAACGCATTCGCAGAATATTTGAACGTCCGCCTAAATCTAAAATTAGCCGACAATTGGGGAGAAATGATTTCAGCATTAAAAAATGGGAGCTGTGCATTGATCGCCGCCGGCATGACGATCACCTCTAATCGTAAAGAACAAGTGGCGTTTTCAAACGGATACATGCAGATTCAACAGCATATAATCACCCATCGAAATGGCGTGAAGATAAAAAATTTGAATGATCTCGTAGGTAAGACGATTCACGTTCGCACGGCCACATCGTATCAGGAACGGCTCCAAGAATTGCAAAATCAGGGAATTAATTTTGCCATTGAGCTACATGATGATCTGCCTGCCGAAGAGCTGATTCAACGGGTGGCCGAGGGTGAAATCGATTTAACGGTCGCCGACAGTAACGTCGCCCTGCTCAATCAGCGCCATTATCCCGCTGCAATTATGGCCAGTCCGATCAATGACGCAGAGCACCTCGGTTGGGCGGTGCATCCCCAGGCAAATCAATTGATGAAAAAAATCAATGCGTTTTTTAAGACCATAAAGGAAAACGGTAAATTTCAAGAAATCTATGATGAATACTACGGAGAAATCGGTGAGGTCGATTTTGTCGACCTAAGGAAATTTCATCGCCGAATCAAAACCCACCTATCTCGCTACAGCCCGTTTATCAAAGTTGCTGCTAAAAAGCACGGTTTTGATTGGCGACTGATTGCTGCGCAAATTTATCAGGAATCCCATTTTAATCCATGGGCTAAAAGTCGCTCCGGAGCCAGAGGTTTGATGCAGCTGCTTCCAAGCACAGCCCGCAGCTTGGGTGTCAACGATATTCATAATCCGGTGGAAAATATTAATGCCGGTGTTCGGTATTTAAAAAAACTGTATGAACATTTCGACAGTGTAGAAGGAGACGACCGCTTGCTGATCGCCATTGCGGCATACAATATTGGGCAGGGTCATATCTACGATGCCCGCAAACTGGCAATTCAAAAGAATCTTGATCCGAATTTATGGGAATCTCTTGAGGAAACCCTGCCATTGTTAAGATACCAAAAATATTATAAAAAATCTAAATACGGCTATTGCAGAGGAACCGAACCCGTCCGTTACATAAAACAAATTATGATTTATTATGATATCTTAAAGCGACAGGGGATAGAATACGGCGGTGTTCAGGCAAAAAAGGACCTCTTTTCCCCCACAAACGGATTATGACGTCTTTCTTCCCCGATCATAGTCGGCGGTCCGTGGCCTGGATATACCGTTACTTCATCTCCAAGTGTAAACAGTTTATTTTGGATGCTGTCCCTAAGCGTCTCAAAACTGCCGCCCGGAAAATCAGTGCGGCCGATGGAACCCGAAAACAGTGTATCACCGACAAAAACGCAACCATTAGAATACAGAGAAATACCCCCCGGTGTATGCCCAGGGGTATGAAGCACTGTGAACGTGATGTTTCCAATAGTAATGTCATCACCATCCTGCAGATCTCTGTCAGATGGTCGTGAATTCTCCGCCGCCAGGCCCCAAGCCGCAGCGCTGCTGGATATCTGATTGAGCATCGGTGCGTCAAGGGGATGAATCAAGATAGGCGCACCGGTGGCATCCTGAAGTGGTTTATTCGCACCAATATGGTCAAAATGACCATGGGTGTTTATGATCATTTTGACGGCTAATTTTAAGTCCGCAAGTGAATATAAGATTTTATCGACTTCGTCTCCTGGGTCAATCACGGCTGCTTTATGGGTCTCTTCACAGCCGACAATGAAGCAATTCGCCATAATGGGTCCAACTGCGAGTGTTTTTATAATCAATATTCGTCTCCTTAGCCTTCATAAATCAGAACACAGATTTCAGATCTCAGATAGACCGGACTGAAAATTGTCTTTGATTTCAATCTCTCCGTTTTCCAAAGCGATGCGTATGCTGTCGATAATCCCGTTGATGAATGCCCCGGATTCCTCAGAACCGAACTTTTTCCCGACATCCACCGCTTCATTAATAGACACTTTCAGGGGTATATCCTCACAGTACAGCATTTCGTAAACCGCAATTCGCATGACGTTGCGGTCAACACAGGTCATGCGTCCTATCTTCCAGTTTTTGGAAAATCGCTCGATCAGCGTATCAATATCAGATTTGACTCTTAAAACGCCGTTTACGAGTTCCAAGAAAAAAGGTCGCATTTTTTTTGACGGAGGAAAGTTTTCACAGAAGCGCTCCAGCATCTCCTGGGATGAATTCTTCCGAATATCCATATAAAAAAGCGCTTGCATGGCAAGCTCCCGCGCCTGGCGACGAGTTCCCATGATGGTATACAGCTTATTTTATCGTCTCAAAAAGGTTCGCCATTTCAATAGCGGCCAGCGCGGCATCGTGACCCTTGTTGCCGGCCTTGGTACCGGCTCGCTCGATTGCCTGCTCAATGGTATCCGTGGTAAGGACTCCGAAGATGACCGGAATCTCGAATTCCATGCTGACCATGGCGATGCCTTTCGATGCCTCAGCGGCAACATAGTCGAAGTGCGGCGTGGATCCACGAATGACCGCGCCCAGGCAAATCACCGCATCGAATCGATTTGTGGTGGCCATTTTTTTGGCTGCCAACGGAATTTCAAAGGCTCCGGGAACTTTTACAATTTCAATATCGTCATCTTTAGCGCCTAAACGGAGTAACGTATCCAATGCACCACTTAATAGCTTTTCGGAAATAAAATCGTTAAACCGGCTGACAACCAGTGCAAACGATTTACCTTCAGCGATGAGTTTTGCCTCATGGATTTTCGGCATGCTTACTCCTTTCGGTTTCTGAAACGGTTTTATGGGTTGGCATCCATATTGAGCATATGTCCCATTTTTAATTTTTTACATTCAAGATAACATTGGTTGTATGAATTCGGCGGTATTTCAATGGATACTTGCTTTACGATACTGAGGCCATAGCCCTCAAGACCGATCATCTTTTTGGGATTGTTGGTCATCAGCTTCATTTTCCTGACTCCGAGGTCAACCAGTATCTGGGCACCGATACCATAGTTTCGCAGATCCGACTTAAAGCCCAGTTCTTCGTTGGCTTCAACGGTGTCATACCCTTGGTCCTGCAAGGCATACGCTTTGATTTTGTTGACTAAACCAATACCGCGCCCTTCTTGTCGAATATAAAGCAGAACACCGCTGCCGTCATTTTCAATCATCTCTAATGCGCGCTGAAGCTGAGGTCCGCAGTCACAACGCAGGGAACCGAATATATCTCCGGTGAGGCATTCGGAGTGGACCCGCACCAAGATCGGATTTGCGGAATTAATTTCCCCTTTAACCATGGCAAAGTGCAGCAAGTTATCGACATCATTTTCGTAGACAACGGCTCTGAATTCACCGGCAATGGACGTGGGTATGACTGTTTCTGCCGCTCGATGCACAAATGATTCGGTGCGCATGCGGTATTCAATCAAATCTTCAATAGTACAAATTCCGATACCGTGCTTTTCGCTGAATTTTTCAAGTGCCGGCATCCTGGCCATGGTGCCGTCCTCATCCATCATGGCACATATGACGCCGGCAGGTTTCATTCCGGCGAGACGGGCCAAATCCACCGAGCCTTCCGTCTGTCCTGCCCGGACAATAACACCACCATCTTTTGCCCTTAGAGGAAAGATGTGCCCCGGCCTCACAAGATCGCGCGGTTTCGCATCGTCGGCCACTGCTGTCAGAATGGTGGTTGCTCGGTCGTGAGCGGAAATCCCCGTGGTAACCCCGCAACGGGCCTCAACAGACACGGTAAATCCGGTCCCAAAGGGAGATGTATTGTTGTCGACCATCGGTGTAAGGTTCAAAGAATCGGCCTTTTCGCGGGTTAAAGAGAGGCATATCAGCCCGCGCCCAAACTTGGCCATGAAATTGATGTCCTCCGGGCTTACTTTTTCGGCCGCCATGCAGAGATCGCCTTCATTTTCCCGATCTTCATCATCAACGAGGATGACCATTCGCCCCTGGTGAATTTCTCGTATGGCTTCCTCAGTGCTAAGGTGTGGCATGTTGTGTTGGTCTCCAGATTAGTGTTTGCCGCCTTGAGGCGTTTCATATATTGTTTGCGCCTAGTTTCTAATCAATGAATCCGGTTTTTCTAAGAAATTCTTCTGCAATTCCGGATGGCGCTACTGGGTTTTCCTCGACACCCTGACGTCCGCCGAATGTAAACCGTTCAACATATTTTCCGATCATATCGGTTTCGATGTTAACACGGTCGCCATTTTTTTTTTGGCCAAGCGTGGTCACTGCCGCCGTATAGGGAATGATGCTGACGGAAAAACTCGTTGACGCGCATGCATTAATGGTCAGGCTGATACCGTCGACAGCAACCGATCCTTTGTTAATCATATAACGCGAGAGGTAATCGGGGACATCAATGGTGACGATTATGGCATTGCCGAGGTTCTCGCTTTGAGTTAAGGTACCCATTCCGTCAATATGTCCCGATACCAAATGGCCGTCGATTCGATCCGAAAGTCGCAGCGCCCGCTCAAGATTTACGCGCTGACCGACGTTTGCGCTGCCAAAGGTTGTCTTTTGAAGAGTTTCAGGAGATATATCGACGTCAAATCGTTTGCCGTCGAGCTTTACCATGGTCAGGCACACACCGCTGACGGAGATACTGTCACCGACTTTGGACTCATCCAGTCGATAATCCGACTCAATCGCCAGGCGCTTTCCTTGATTGGCTGAACGTATAGCTCTAATGGTACCAAAACCTTCTATGATGCCGGTAAACATGATTTCATCGATTGAAATGTATCAGATTTCCTTCGCCTGTAAATCCCAAATAAACTTAATATCAAGCCAACTGATTGTAAAACCACGATTTTGCAGACTACTTCAATATAATAACTTTTTTTCGGTATACAACTAATCCATGTGCGGAGGGACATTGAAAGCCTACCGGATATATCCCTCAATCATCACGTCATCACCAAATCGGTGAACGGTGATATCTTTAATCCGGATTGCCTGGTCCATAGATTTCGGACTCGGTCCGCTGCAAATGGGAACCCCATCATCTCCCCCCAGTATTTTCGGCGCATAAAAGAAGAGAACTTTATCAACAATACCGGAACGAAAGGCCGATGCCAAGACTCGACTCCCTCCTTCGATGAGTAAACTGATAATCCCCATAGAACCAAGGATTTGCAGCAATCGGTCCAAATCAACAAGCCCATTCTTGAGAGGAGTTTCGATAATTCGAGCATTCAAATCGTCTAAAATTGCTTTTTTCGTTGGGTTGTCTACGGTCCCGGTGACCAAAATCGTTTCTGAGGTGGAGTCTTGTCTCAATACCCTGGCATCCGGAGAAATGGTAAGACAGGAGTCCAGTATAATTCTGACTGGATCTTTTCCTTCACCATGTTTCAGGCGGGTCGTCAGGCTCGGATTGTCGGTTTGCACCGTGTTGATACCGACCATGATCGCATCAACTGCATGCCGCAACCGGTGGACATACTCGCGCGCCATTTCGCCGGTTATCCATTTTGAGTCTCCGGTGCGGGTGGCAATCCGGCCGTCTAGTGTGGCGGCGCATTTCAAAATCACAAAAGGCTGCTTGGTTCGAATATATTTGATAAAGGCTTCGTTTAGTTTGCGGGCACGATCTTGCCCAATGCCGGTCGTTATCTCGACGCCGTTCTGTTTTAAGAATTCAGCGCCGCCCCCGATAACATCGGCATTGGGATCCGCCATGGCCATGACGACCCTCCGTATACCGGTCTCGAGTATCTTTCGGGTACAGGGAGGCGTTCTTCCGGTATGGTTGCACGGTTCAAGCGTAACATAAAGGGTCGCCCCATCTGCCAATTTCCCGGCATTATTTATGGCATTTACTTCTGCATGAGGCTTACCGGCGCCCTCATGATAGCCGGTTCCCACAATCTTGCCATCTTTGACGACCACGGCACCAACCATTGGATTCGGTGACGTGAATCCTTCGCCTTGCAGAGCAAGGTCCAGGGCAATTTCCATAAAATGTCTGTCGTCCATTATTTTTCAAAAATCGGAATGCAGAAGACAAACCACAGCAGTCAAATCAGTTATCTGTCCTCCAATTTTTCATGATTGCTCAGCAGACTTTTGAGTTCGGCAACAAAATCGTTTACGTCTTTAAATTCCCGATAAACGGAAGCGAACCGAACATAAGCCACATCATCGAGTTCGTGAAGTTTTTGCATGATTTTTTCACCGATAACCGAGGCCGGCAACTCTTTTTCCCCCATTTCGCGGAGATCCCGTTCCAAATCATCGATGAACTCTTCGATGAGGTTCATACTGATGTTTCGTTTCTCGCAGGCCCTTTTGATGCCGCTGCGCACTTTTTCCCGAATAAATACTTCCCGACGCCCATCTTTTTTAATGATCATTATGGGGATTTCTTCAATGTGTTCATAGGTCGTAAATCGGCGGCTGCAGACAATGCATTCCCTGCGCCGACGGATAACGCTGGCATCCTTGCTCAATCTGGAATCGATAACCTTGTTGTCAATCTCTCCGCAAAATGGACATTTCATTAATTTTCCTCCTGCATGCCGGAAACAATTTTTTTCAATTCAATCCCTGCTTCATCCAGCAGCTCTTCGGCCAGAGCGTCTGTATAGCTGGACTGAAAGAAAATTTTCCGTATCCCCGCATTGATGATCATTCGAGCGCAAATGGAACAGGGCTGATTTGTACAAAAAAGGCTGGCGTCTTTGACGGATACACCGTGGTAGGCGGCTTGAATGATAGCATTCTGTTCCGCATGTATACCACGACATAGTTCATGCATCTTGCCGGATTCCACGCCTAACTGCTCCCGCAGGCAGCCAACTTCAAGGCAATGCCGGAGACCTGTCGGCGCACCATTGTAGCCGGTCGACAAAATCCGTTTATCTTTGACGATAATCGCCCCAACCGCCCGCCGAAGACATGTGGACCGTTTAGCCACAAGATTGGTGATATTCATAAAATAGGTTTCCCAAGAAGGGCGCGCATCCTTTTGTGTCATAATTGTTTACCACCGTCATATCGTTAACAGATTTCGCTGAATTTCCGGCTTCGGATATAATCGCTTCCCCATTTTTTAACCGGGGCAGTTGTTTTTAGACTATATCTGGTGGTGGGTCGTAAGCGTAAATACTATATAGCATTTTGAATTACCGCAAGAAAAAAATTATCGAGATTATCCGATTAAACAGTATGATGTGGGGGCATGGATAGGATAAACAGACGACAAAAGATCAGTAGCAAATTCTGATGCATATCTGCGTCCGCCTACGCGTTTTCGCACGCGCACCGCCTTGGCCGCGAGCGTCCAGTCTGATGAGAAAAGAAACTTTTGGGGCTCGGTTCCGAAATCGGCCGTTGTTGGGTTTCACATTTCGCGATGGCACCGGCAGAACGTAGGTTGGGTAGAGTGCAACGAAACCCAACAATGTCTGGAGAATGTTCAACCCAACCTACGAAATACTGAGTTTCATTAAGTTTCACACGAAGCGAGTGAATGGAATAAACCCGCCTCTATCCGCTGTACTTCGATAAAATCAAGGTTGCATTGGTACCGCCGAAGCCAAATGAGTTGGTCATGGCGTTTACGACTCGGGTTTTGCGGGCCACGTTAGGCACATAATCCAGATCACACTCGTCATCCTGATTTTCATAATTGATGGTCGGAGGTATAATGTCTTCGTTCACTGTCAGGGCTGTGAAGACGGTTTCAACACCGCCGGCTCCACCGAGCAAATGACCCGTCATCGATTTTGTCGAGCTGACCGCCAAGGAGGGTGCATGCTCATTGAAAACCGCTTTGATCGCCCGGGTCTCATAGAGATCGTTCAGCGGTGTGGAGGTTCCATGAGCATTGATGTAGTCAATTTGACTGCCGTCGAGCCCGGCATCGTCGAGCGCTGCCTGCATACAACGCACAGCGCCACCGCCATCCGGAGGCGGCGATGTAATGTGGTACCCATCTCCGCTCATACCAAAGCCCGTAAGCTCCGCATATATAGTTGCTCCCCTTTCAAGGGCAAGATCGAGAGCTTCCAGGATTAAAATTCCACTGCCTTCTCCGGGCACAAAGCCGTCCCGGTCGCGATCAAAAGGACGTGAAGCTCTTTGGGGCTCATCATTACGCGTCGACAAGGCTTTCATTGAATTAAATCCGCCAATACAAGTTGGACTTATGACAGCCTCGGTGCCGCCGGTAATCATCGCATCCGCTTTCCCGCTTTGAATGAGTCTGTAAGAAGTACCCACCGCATGGGCACCGGCGGCACATGCCGTAGCAAGCGAGGAATTGGGTCCCTTGGCTCCGAAATATATTGAAATCACTCCGGGCACCATATTGCCCAGCATCATCGGAATAAAAAATGGACTAACCCGCTTCGGGCCTCGTTGGGAGACTTGCATGACAGTCTCTTCCATAAACCTCAATCCGCCCAATCCGCATCCAGTGATGGTTCCAATCCTAAATCCATTGGAGCTATCAATAGTCAGCCTGGCATCTTCAAGAGCCATGCGGGTTGCCACCACCGCAAATGCGATAAATGGCTCCAACCGTTTGGCTTCTTTTTTTGAAAGAAAATCTTCAGGATTGAAATCCTTAACTTCAGCCGCAATTCGGGTCTGAAAGGCAGATGCATCAAATCGAGTTATTTCGGCAACACCCGATTTTCCGGCGCAAAGTGCCTCCCATGTCTGCCGGACACCGACCCCTAAAGGCGTAACAAGTCCCAAACCTGTAACCACAACCCGCTTGTTCAAAAGACCCTCCACTCAAACGCTTAGATCCATGCGGTTTCAAAGCTCGATTCACAATCTCCGATGCCTCAGCTTCTTTAATTTATCTAGAAACCGGTATTTTCAACCCGCAAAATCGCCGCCTCACGGCAACCCGCCCGTCTGGACCGGAATTCAAAAGGACACACCGAGCATTGGCAGTCAATGCTATTGACCATAAAATCCTTGATAAAAAATTCTCGTATGGTATCTCTTAGCGTCTAATTAGCATGAATGTAATCGATTGCATCCTGGACGGTAGCAATTTTTTCCGCATCTTCATCGGAAATATCCACGTCAAATTCTTCTTCCATGGACATGATGAGTTCAACGAGATCGAGGGAATCCGCGCCCAGGTCATCCACAAAAGAAGCCTCAGGAACAACTTCTTCCAGATCGACACTTAGTTTTTCAGCAATGATCTTTTTTACTTTATCCTCGACGGACATCGGCTTTACCTCCTTTACCAGTCAAATTGTAAACGTATTGACATCATTTTTTGAATTTAGTGTGACCTTAAATTTGAGGTGTTACATGTACATACCCCCACTCACATGTATAACCTGCCCCGTAACATAGGCCGCGTCGTCGGAGGCAAGAAACTTCACCACCGCAGCGACATCTTCAGATGTTCCCGCGCGACCTAAAGGGATCTGGGAAAGCATCAACTCCTTGACCTTATCATCAAAGGACGCGGTCATATCCGTTTCAATAAAACCCGGTGCAACGACATTAACCGTTATGTTGCGAGGTGCCAGTTCTTTGGCAACCGCTTTAGCGAGTCCGATAATACCGGCCTTTGAAGCCACGTAATTTGCCTGCCCCGGGTTGCCACTGACGCCCACGATGGATGAAACATTGATGATACGACCTGACCGCTGTTTGATCATCGTTTTGGAAACCGCCTTGGTGCAATTAAATGCCCCTTTTAAATTGGTATCGAGCACGTCATTCCAATCGGCTTCCTTCATGCGGACAATCAACCCGTCGCGCGTAATACCGGCATTATTGACTAACACATCAATTCGTCCGGTTTCCGCTACAGCACGCCCGACAAACTCGGTCACTTCTTTTTCGGTGGCCACATTTACCTGCATGCCAAATGCAGTGCCACCGGCTGCTGCTGCAAGTCTTTCTGTTTCAGCGGCGGCTTCGGTGGCCGAGGCATAGTTAAAGTAAATCTGGGTTCCAGCACCGGCAAACGCCAGGCAAATGGCCCTGCCGATTCCCCGTGAACCGCCTGTAACCAAAATGGTCTTTTTGTCCGCATCCACCATGATTACCTCTCAAAGACGATGTCGGCGAGCTGATCCATGTCATTGACAATATTTTGACAACTTGCCGTCAGCTCGGTGAAAGCAATTCTCCCCATAAAATCATTGGTCATATCAAGATCACATGCTCCGCAGCCCATCACGATTTTTAAGATTCCCTGGGATACAACCTGGGCGACTTCATTGGCAAAAAGCTTGGAAATGAGTTTGGTTTTTGCGGCGGTCGGGACTCCATTGTGAACGAGTTTAAATGCCTTACGAGCCAGGCTGGCCCCCACCTCGACATGAGCCATCATATCTGCCAAAGCAAACATGATATACTGCTGCCGGGTCAAACGCTGATCGTTAGCCAAAAAAATAGCTTGATTCAGCGCGCTGGCCGCAAGCCCATATACTCTGAATCCAAGATCATCCGCGTCGCCGTCCACCCTCAGCATCTCATCACTGATGGATTTGTAAAACTCGCCTTTGGATTTGCGGGTTTTTTTCCAGCGAAACGTGCTGATAATGTTTTGCTGAATCTCACTGGTGCCCTCGTAAATGCAGGTAATTCGCACATCTCTTTTGATCTTTTCTACTTCGTACTCGGTAATGTAACCATAACCACCCAGCGCCTGCATGGCATCTTCGGCCGCTTTATTGGCGGTTTCTGTGGCAAACAGCTTGGCAATTGATCCTTCCACCTCGAGATCTTTTTCCCCGGCATCCAATCGTTGAGCAATTTCCTCGATAAATGCGTCCACTGCGGCAAGCCGAACGACGTGAGGTATGATCAGCTTATGCGTGTATCCCTGCTTTTCGGATAAAGGGGCTTTGAATTGAATGCGTTCTTTGGCATAGGCGATGGCAATCTCGAGCGCGGCTTCCCCTCCGCCCAGGGCCATGGAGGCAACCATCAACCTCGTATAGCCGAAGACCTTGCTGGCCTGTTTGAGGCCCTGGCCGGGGATACCGCCAATAAGATTTTCCACCGGCACAAACGCATCCACGAAGGTCAGCGGAGAGGTGTTCGAGGCCCGAATCCCGTGTTTTTCCTCGCCTTTTCCCGGGATGAAGCCCTCAGTGCCCTTTTCTACAATAAAAAAAGTTGCCCCTTCAGGTGTATTGGCCAGAACGGTCAGAAAGTCTGCATACAGGCCGGTGGAAATAAACTGCTTGGTGCCGTTTATTTTATATCCAATTAATTCGCCCGCATCATTGGTTACCGGCTCGGCTTTGGTCTTGATTGCGGCAACATTGCTCCCGGCATCCGGTTCGGTAACCGCGTACGCAACCAACGAATTTCCCTCGGCGATGTTACCAAGCCATTTTGATTTCTGCTCTTCCGTCCCACCAACGATTATAGGATCGGCCCCGAGCTGAATCGCAAAAAAGGCGGTGGTAATTCCCAAACAAATTTTGGCCATTTCCCGGGTCACTGCACAGCTGTCGCGGGCCCCACCACCCAAGCCGCCGTAGGCCTCCGGAATCATTAAAAGCTGTAATCCAATCTCCGGACTCAGCATGGCGCGAATCGTCTCTTCGGGAAATCTTTCCTCCCGGTCGAATTGCAGTATTTTTTCTTTGGTCAATAACCGTTTTCTGAGCTGTCCGATGGTATCCAGCACCATTTGCAAGGACTCTGAATCCAATCCCTGTAATTCAATGTCTTCTAACGCCTGTTCTGTCGGCATTTGATTTTTTCCTTCTGAAATGTTGCGATCATCATGACAACGGCGCGAGAATTTGCGCATGCCGTCCACACCCATCGAGAGTTGCAATTAATCTTCGTCTGTCGAAATGACAGTTCGGCCCTTGTAAGAGCCGCAACTGGGGCAGGCATGATGCGGAAGCGTTGCTTCACCGCAGTCGGGACAGGTTGACAGATTCGGAGCCGCCAATTTATCGTGGGTTCGTCGTTTGTCACGTCTGGATTTGGAGGTTTTTCGTTTCGGCACTGCCATAAGTAATCTCCTAACTATTTGTAATATTTATAAATTAAGTTATTAACTACTCAAATTGAAAAGTGCGCTTCTAGTAATTTAAATCTGCAAAATTGTCAAGTCTTTTCAATCGAAAAATGAACGCTTATTACTTGTAACCCAAG
>WOR8_10000079_pt1 | contig 84815 bp, 72 predicted proteins | sample DeeMarSeWOR38_10_FD_19890 | JGI IMG/M metagenome (IMG submission 19890)
TCAAGCAGTTTTACTTCACAAGGTCCTCAAGGCTCGACGGCTACGCGCTGTCGGATCTTCTCACATCCGAGTTCGGGGTGGCGTTATTGCTGGATAATCACGTCAACCGCCCAGGATATGTGCACGCTTGCGTGTCCGAAGCGCTTCAACAAAGCAACCTGACAGCCGCAGAATTGTCCCGCAGCGGTGACACAGAAGAACAAATGGTTATCAACAGTTATTTGGAGGTTCTCGAAACCTACGGACGATATCCCCTGACGGATGCCCGGCATCGAGCATCCATCATCCGTGGGTATGTGGTCGACGGCATCATTTCTGCTCAACGAGACTCCTTTATTTCGAGTACCGTTTGATAGTTACGCGTTATAACGACGGAATTGAACGGCAATCATTCGCAGGATTCTCGGAATTCGTAAGCCGGCCGATGAAAAAAATTCAGCGCTTAGGATGGCGAAATTGAAAGAAATCTTGAAAAAACACACGAAAAGTAGAACGACACGATGTACTATGTCGGGAAATTACATCAACTCAAAATGAAAGGAGATACGATGAGCGATCAAGTTGTTTATACGTCAAACGTCCGCATCGAGCGAGTAAGGGGTCCGCTGCGTCGGGCTTACCTGCCACAGGTAAACGATCCGGTGATGTTCGGAGTTCATTCAGAAATTGCCGAACACTATGGAGTGGATCCCGATGTTCATGCACCACAGGCCGCAACGCTGGACTATGTGATCGCATCAGCAGCCGGATGACTGACCGGTACGTTTGGAGGCGCGCTGGAGGCGCGTAAGATCGATGCCGGAGAAGGTTTTCTGACGTCTGAAGCCCGCGGGGAGGTTGAAAAAGAGGGCAATGTCCTGGTAATTAAGCGTATCCATGTAACCTATCATCTAAGATTACAGCCTGAGCAGCGCGAGACTGCTGAAAAGGTGCTGGGATACCATGCCGATGCCTGCCCGGTGGCGCGCACCATCAAAGGATGCGTGGATATTACGACGGAATTGAAGATGGAAAATATATGAGTAGGTTCTTAGAGTCATGATGGTTGCGACCGTTTGGTCCATTGGTTTACTGATTTCGCGTGAAGCCGAGGATAACATATGAGCAAACTGATCGATGTAAAGAGAGATGGTGTCATTGCGGTCGTCGCTTTGAATCGGCCGGAGTCTTACAATGCATTCAATTATGAACTGCTTTCCAATCTGGCAGCAAATCTGACTGCTCTAGCCGACGACGAGAGAGTCAGAGGTGTTGTCATTGTTGGAAAAGGCAAGGCTTTTTGCGCTGGTGGTGATCTCAAATGGGTTCTTGGATCTAACGCAAAACCCTCAGCTGCCTTTCACAGACTGGTAACCCAGTTTCACTTGGCTATACTGGAAATTCGCTGCATGAAAAAACCGGTTGTCGCCGCTGTCAACGGCGTTGCCGCTGGAGGTGGTTTTTCCCTTGCCCTGGCATCTGATTTTCGTGTGATGGAAAAATCCGCTGTGTTAAAGCTGGCCTATACCTCAGCCGGTTTATGCATTGACGGCGGAGGCACATTTACGTTGCCACGACTTGTCGGTTTTGCTCGGGCGCTCGAAATCGCCGCTTTTGATGAACCAATATCTTCCGAGCAAGCCTTCGAATGGGGACTGGTGACCAAGGTGGTTGGAGATGGCGAGGCATTGAAGGAAGCTAAGAAATTGGCACAGCAGCTTGCGAAACGCTCTCTTCATTCGTTTGCCGTGACAAAAAAATTACTCACCGACTCGTTTGATACTTCTTTTGAAACTCAAATCGAGCTGGAAAGAGCTGGGATGTCGGCATGTGCCGATCATCCCGACGGACAAGAGGGTTTGACTGCATTTTTAGAAAAGCGCCAACCTAAATTTGGTGGTGCCTGATACACCCACGTGCAGGTTGTCTTGGGCGGAATCGCATACGACGTGGAGGGAATCGATCCTAATTGCTCAGGTTTCGCACTAATCGCTCTGAATAATTCTATGGATAATGGCGAGTTAAACACGAAATCAGATGTGAATTGGGAAGATCCTGTTGTTTTCTGAAAGGCAATATCATCAGGACTCGTGACTTTTGGTCGCGCATATAGTAGGATTAACGCAGTCATGGTAGAATTCGACAGAAATAAAATCCCCTTCATTTTTCAGGGTATATTGGCACTGGTGGCTGTTGGCGTGGTGATGAAATACGCTGGTACCGTCATTCTCCCTCTCGTCATAGCCTGGCTGCTCTCATATCTCATCGCTCCGGCGGTAAATTATATGACCCAACGTAAAATTCCCACCGCCTTAGCTGTTTTTATTATCTTAATTGTCCTCTTGGGTATTTTTTATCTTTCCGGCACGTTTTTGTATACTCGTATTTCTGCTTTTGCAACCGCATATCCAAAATATCATTCCCGAATGACCGAATTGATCGCAACCATTACCAACCAGTTAAATCTACAATTTGATCCACTGGCTGGATTTAACTGGGGCCAAAGTATTGGACGTTTTTTAGTGACGTTATCAGGATCCATCTTCGCTTTTGTGTCGAAGCTGGTTTTGGTCGTAATATTTTTATTTTTCATATTGCTCGGCAAACCTTACTTCAAATATAAGATTCTAAAGTCTTTTTCACAGGAAAACGCCAATCAGATCAGCCAGATCGCGTTTTCAATTACCGCTCAGATACGTCGCTATCTATTAATTCAATTTCTAATCAGTTTTGTTACCGGCATTTTAGTGTGGTTTGCGTTAATGTTAATCGGGGTCGATTTTGCTGTCACCTGGGGTGCATTGGCCTTTTTCCTGAATTTTATCCCTACCATCGGTTCCATTGTGGCATCAATTCCGCCGATTGTGCTGGCCCTGGTTCAATTTTATCCGAGCTTTTGGCCCGGAGTCATTGCCGCGATGTCGCTGATAACGATACAGCTGAGCATGGGTAATGGAATTGCACCAAAAGTTCTGGGAGATCAATTGAATCTCAGCCCGGTGGTTATCCTGCTGTCACTATTGTTCTGGGGTTGGTTGTGGGGAATTGTTGGAGCCCTGCTTTCAGTTCCGATTGCCGTGGCGATTAAAATCGTGTGTGATAATATTAAAACCCTGCATCCGGTCAGTGTAATGATGGGCTCCGGCAAAAGCTATCGCCGTGAATTCAACAAACTACAAAGGAGCTTTCCGAAAGTCGGCGATGTCATCAATCCTAAGAGAAATCGGGAAGAACGAAATTAAGCTGCCGTTAGCTACCACCCAGCCTGCTTCTTAAGCGACTTCAATGTAAGAACAAGGCATGCTTTCAGAGTATCATTTATGTTCTGACCAGTTACGGCGCTTGCCGCAAAAGACGGGGCCTTTAGTTGCCGGTTGTAAATCTTTTCCATTTCATCCACGGACATTAAAGGTACCCCCTCGTTAGCAAGATCCCGTTTATTGTATTGCATCACGAGCGGAATTTTCAAGATGCTCAGGCCATAGCCTTTCAAATTTTCTGCAAGGTTCTTCAGAGCAATGATGTTTTTTTCGTGACGGATACTCAAGGAATCGGCGACGAAAACCACCCCGTCAACCCCCTTTAACACCAATTTGCGTGTCGAATTATATTTCACCTGGCCGGGGACCGTATAAAGTTGCACCCTTACATCACAACCTTTGATTTTGCCCAGTTCCATAGGCACAAAATCAAAAAAGATGGTCAAGTCACCTTTGGTTTTGATGGAAACCATTTCATCGGTCATGAGCCGTCGGCTGTTTTGAAATATATATTCCAGATTGGTTGTCTTTCCGCATCGGCCCGGACCATAATATACGATCTTGCACTCCACTTCCTTTTTTTTCAAATTAATTATCGCCATAATATCCAGACAGTTGACTCCTCGGTGAACATGAATGAGACCAACACCATTTCAGAATCTCATATGTCACTAAGGATACGTTAGTTATTGAATTTTTTTATATTTTAATAATTATAGAAAAACTGTGTTGATTGTGTCAAGTTGGAAGATTGCTCGATTATTACAAAAAACCGGGAGCATATTGCTCCCGGTTTTAGAGATGGATTTTTTTTGGTACGGAATCCTAAAAGACTGAAGATACGTAAATCAACATTCTAATCAAAGCCGTTACCCGCATCTAATTTCCATATTCACTGCTTCGGGAAGCCGGCACATCAGTCTCGACGGCTTCTTTATCGCCGATTTCCAAGGCGTTGTCGATGATGCTGAAGGCTTCGTCGAGCTCCGCTTCCGTAATAATCAGCGGAGGTGCAATCACCAGAGTATCGTACCAAGCGGCCATATAAACCCCATTTTTCATGGCTTCTCCGGCGATTTTAGCGGTCATCAGGGATTTGCCGCTAAACTTTTCGGCTTTAACATCAAAAGGCTCTTTAGTTTTTCGGTTTTTCACGATTTCCAAAGCCCAAAAATGACCAATACCTCTAACATCACCGATGCACACATGCTTCTCTGCCAATTCATAAAGCTTCTGCTTTATATGTTCGGCTGATTTTTGCGGCAGACCGCTATCAAATAATTTCTTATATTCGGCAACGGCCGCTGGTATGGCCGAAGCTGCCAGCGCATGATAGGCATAGGTGTGGCCATGACAAAAAAGTTCACTATCAAAGAAATTTGCCACGGAATCTACCGATGCGGTGATGGCAACCGGTGTGTAGGCAGCGCTGGCACCTTTCGCAGTAGTAAGAACGTCCGGAGTAACATTCCAATTTTCCATTGCAAAGACTTTGCCGGTGCGGTACCAGCCGGACATGACTTCATCAGCGATAAGCAGCACACCATGTTCGTCACAGATTTGCCTCAGAATCGGAAAATATTCCGGAGGCGGTACAATGCGGCCGTTTGTTCCCACGACCGGTTCAACGATGATCGCCGCAACATTGCCTTCTTCTTTTATCATATAGTCCAGATATCTGGCGCACTGCACGTTGCACTCGGGATACGTGATATCGAATGGACAACGATAGCAGTAATTGTCCGGAGCAAAACATACTCCGTCAACCACGGTACGGGCCAGTTCGGCATACCAGCGGCGCGGATCTCCGGTCATTGCAGCTCCGGCTGGAGTAGCGCCGTGATAGGAGTGATAGCGGGAAATCACTTTGTAAGCCGGAAATTTTGACTGTCTCACCATTTTCAATGCGGCTTCATTGGCTTCGGTTCCGCTTGTTGAAAAAAATAATTTTGTGAGATTCTCAGGCAAAACCGAACGTAATGCCTCTACAGCTTCCATGGCAGCTTCAGTTACGAATCCCGGGGCGACATACGGCAACTTCTCAGCCTGTTTAATAATGGCTTCAATTACGACTTTGTTTTTATGACCGAGATTTGTGCACATCAGCTGAGATGAAAAGTCGATGTACGGCTTGCCCTTGTCATCGTAAAAATAGACTCCTTCAGCATCAGTGACGAGTAAAGGGGTTGACCAAGCGTTTTGGCGGTTCCAGGTACCGTACGTATGGTCTGTCATTTTCTTAATCTTCTCAGTTGCATCTGTCATAGCGCTTACTCCTTATACCTATCGTTTAATCAATTGAACCTGCGGGCTGTTGCCCGGTTGCCGGTCAGGCGTTGCATCGGGCAGGTAGCGGTTTAAATCCGGTTGGGGGTCGTCGCTTAGGTGCGCATACCTAAAATTCTGTTCCGGATGTCTAAAGAGCAACCAGCTGCTCCCTTTGCGCTTTATGTTTTTTGCATATCGACTTAAAAGCGCGAGAAACTTCCGGCAGTGCCTTAATTTTCGTGGCAGCTTCAGTGTAGTAGCGTTCCGCCCTGTCTACCAGACGATGTGCTGTTGCAAGCGCATCTTCAAGGCTCATTGTTTCTGCCTCTGAGCATTCCTCACAAAATGGTTCCCGCGTAAAACCACTGATCGGTTCGAGAATCATTTCAGTGACATTTTCCCGACGGGTTCGTTGAACATTCTTTATATTCTTATTTGCATCAGCGGCGAATTGCTCAAACATCTTCCGGTGTTCGGAACATGCCGGATTACCGGCGACAGCTGAATAAAACGCAAGATCCTGCTTCTCCATCTCTTCAGCAAAATTGAGTATACTTCCAAAATTTTCAAGAGGCATGCTTCTCTCCTTAAAACCAGCGTTGTATGACGACCTTCGTATCCGTAAAGAATTTAAAAATCTCCTGCCCATGCGCTTTGATATCACCAAACATCGAATTTCCGGCGCCGCCAAAGGGGAAAAAACTCATCGGAGCGGCAATACCGATATTAATGCCGATCATACTCGGCAAGACACGGTATTTAAATTCACGGGCGGTAGCGCCGCTGCTGGTGTATATGCAGGCTGCATTGCCAAAACCACGAGTATTGATTAAATCGATCACGTCATCGAGATCCTTACAGCGCACGACACTGACCACGGGGCCGAATATTTCCTCTCTGGCAATGGTCATATCCGGCTTGACATTGTCGAAAATACATGGACCGATGAAATAACCGTTTGGATAACCATCAACTTTGCAATCCCGCCCGTCCAATATCAAGTCCGCGCCTTCCTCAATGCCCTTTTCAATATATCCCAGAACGCGTTTTTTGTGAGCCTCACTGACGACAGGTCCCATGGTTGTCTGTTCGTTGAGACCATCGCCGACTTTCACCGATTGGGCGGCAATTCTGAATTTTTCAACTATTTCGTCTGCGGCGTCTCCGACCGCGGCCAAAATTGCCCCCGAAAGACAGCGTTGTCCGCTGCAGCCATAATACGAGGTTATCAGTGACGGCATACCGGCATCCAGATCGGCATCCGGCATGACGGCCACAATGTTTTTCGCACCACCCAGCGCCTGCACGCGCTTGCCGGTTTCACCGCAGCGCTGGTAAATATATTTCGCCGTCGGTGTGGAACCGACAAAAGAAATTCCCGCGATATCCGGATGATCCAGAAAACCATTGACGACATCACGGGCGCCATGAACCATGTTCACCACACCTTCGGGAAAGCCAACCTCGTCCATAATCTCAAAAATTTTAGTCTGGGTCATCGGAACCTGTTCCGACGGTTTCAAGATGAACGTATTGCCACATACGATAGCATACGGCAGAAACCACCATGCAACCATTCCCGGAAAGTTATACGGCACGATAGCCGCAAAAACGCCCATGGGTTGGGGATGGCCCATGCAATCGATGTCCTTGGCGATATCCTCCAACGTATATCCGCACATCAAGGTTGTCACACCGGTGGCATGCTCTACATTTTCGATCATGCGCCGAACTTCACCCCGGGCTTCATCTATGCATTTGCCTTGCTCGGTGGTCAGGACACTGGCTATTTCTTCAAAATTTTCTTCAAAGGCATCTTTGAGTCTGAATAAATAACGGGCACGTGTTAAGGGCGGCGTCGTGCGCCAATCCCAGTAAGCTTCCTTAGCAGCTTTAACCGCCTTATCCACATCAGCTGCGGTTCCATACGCGACCTGGGCGATTTTTTCGCCCTTAGCCGGATTCCATACGTCACCAATAGTCGTGGAATCGGATTCCATCCAATCACCGTTGATATAGTTTTTCATTAATGGCAGTGACATACCGTTTCCTCCTTTACTGGTTTGATATAGTTGATACGTGTCAATATAAACGATTTAAGGGGATCGTTTGATTTGTCAAAACGGTTTACATTATCAATTTTAAGGCACTTTAGGCAATTGCTATTTTTTTGTCAAGATAATTTTTGTATTTTTCTGCGAAAAACATTAAAATTATATTAACTAATTTCGTAAAAAATAAATTTTTATATAAAAAAAATCGGTATATGATAAATACCTGTTGAAATATTTTTTTTTAGATGGTAGGGATACTAAGAATAATCCGCTTGCGGTGGAACGAGTGAATAGGAGTTACTTGGCTCCGCCCCACCGGATTGCTTCATTTTTCATTCGAAATTCGACATTCTCAGAGGGGAGGAAAATATGAAGCGAAATAATTCATCGGGCAGGAAGAAGGTACTTGATCAGCTCGACTGTAAAATGATCGAGTTGCTGCAGAAAGATGGTCGTATTTCAAATACCGAAATCGCTAAAAAAATCGGCATATCCGAAGCTACGGTTCGAACGCGTCTGAACCGTCTAATTAAAGAAGAATATATTCAGATCGTAGCCGTTAGCAACCCGATTAAATTGGGTTTTGAGATTGTCGGCAATATCCGCATACATGTTGAAATCAAGAAAATGGATAGGATCATCAAGGAATTAAAAAAGTTGAAACAACTTTGGTTTATTGTTCAGACCACAGGTGGCACCGGCATCGATACCGAATTTGTGGTTAAGTCACTCGATGAGCTCAATGATCTTATATTTGAAAAAATTAACAAGATCGACGGGATTATAAAAACCGAAACATCCTTGTTTTTGAAGTACATCAAGAGGCAATACGATTGGGGCACAGCCCTCGATTAGGAAAGGTTTTCCATTCACTCATTGTCTTAATCGGTTATAGGATTTTTTTCTATTTCCAGTTAGGCACCGCCGACGCCATATTCCGGCTCACCCATTGCCCCCCAAACTTCTTTCCATTTACCTCGCATCTGAGTGATTTTACCTTCAATCGCATCTTTATCAGATGCCCACTCCGCCGGACATTCGCGGGCAAGAAGCTCCAAGCGTTCATTGAGGTCATCTACGATTGAATTGAGTTCCTGAAGCAGGGGATCAACCTTTTCTTTATCTTCTCCGGACATGGAATCCGCTTTGCGAATGACATCGTAGAGTTTCGCTTTCCAACCGGATAGTTCAACTCCCACGTTGTCGCAATATGATTTGACGTCCATAGCATTATCCTTTCAACAAAAAGTCCGTTGTTTTATGTCCGTGGTCGGTTGTTAATAAATAAATTCAGATTTTTCACTGATAAATAAAAAACGTGAAATAACGTGCATATTCGTTAAATTAAATCGTTCGATAGGGATGTCAACGATAAGAGATGTGTTTCGGGTTTTTCTCTATTTTTTGATCAAATTTGATCAAACTGGTCGCCTCGACAGCCAGCGGCTGGGCTAAACCTGTAAATGCTTACTTTCTTTTAATCAGGGCGTTATCGATGGCCTGCATCCACTGTGGTGGGTAGGGCACTTTAAATGCAGCGGTGTCCTTTTCATTTTGTTCATTGATGAAATTTATTTTAACGAGGGATTGGTGCAGGTCAATGCCCTTATGAGATCGATCATGATAAACCCTGGCTATACTGGAGGCCGGGATTTCCAATTCTATTTTTTTCAACCGGCTGCGGTAAAATAAACGATCGGAGAGCAGAAGCAGAAATCCGCTGCTTTTGCGCGGCGGCCCCGATTCTGTAGCGCGACCAAAGTAATTGACACCAAAGCTCATGGCCAGAATCCTATGGCTGCCGAAGCGCTCTTGGATCCATTTGCGGTCCCGCCAGCGAACCCAGGCAATATAGGCAATGATTCCGAAGAAAACGAGGGCAATGATGATCCACTGCTGGTTTTTAAAAAATTCGACCATTATTTGAATTCAGATAAAGCAATAACCAGCTTTTTCCGTGCCAGATTGTACCTGTATCCGCTGTAGCTTCCCATGGCAGCTAGAATGGAAGCGGCTATTTCCTCATCGCTTTGGCCTTTTTTTCTCAGTTTTCGGATCTGATCGGAATTGAGATTCACCAAATGGCGAAAACCTTCGCGGTCACGTGAAAAAAAGACAAAAAATCCTAAGATGAAAACCAGCACCGATGAAATTGCGGCTACGTAGATATCTTGGTTCGGATCGGAAAATATCGGCCGCAGCAGGCTGTCCGGTTTACCCGCATTGAGCAGGGAATACATGGCGACCAGTCCAATCACGATCATGAGCCCGTAAATTATGTACATAACAGGTTTGGGCAATGATTTGGTACCTTATGATAGTGGGACACCGATTGACACAGATTGTAAAATTCAGCTATTCGGAAAGTGAAAAATCGGAATTCATCATTGTTCGGTAAATCTGAAATCCGCATTCCAAAATCCCAAATCAAATAAATCCGTGTTCATCCGTGTCCCAATGTAAAAAGGAAAGAATGGGGAAACCCCATTGCGGTGATTCCCCATTGACTTTGTGGCCACTTCATTGAATTAAACCGGCCGCATCTCACCTTCCTTCATCGCGGCCCATTGGGCTTCAGCCTCTTCCCAGGCTTCCTCGGATGCGTCCTTTTCCCAGACCTCCAAACCGCGTTCAGCCCGGGTGGCACCCGGTAAGAGATTGTCCAGGAGTATACCAAGGAGGGCGGTCACCGCCATTCCGGTGGTTAAAATCGCCTGGAAAATGTTGCCGACAACCCTGAAAAACGCCCCCGCTCCGCTCCAATCAATCGGAACCGCATTGGCGGAGAGCAGCGGGCTGAAATGATATGGAACCGACAGTCCCGCAAAAAAGGAAATCCCGATGATAAACAGATTACGGGAGTTGTTCAGGTTGACGATTTGAAGGTTGGAGAGCCCCACGGAGGCAATCATTCCGAAGAGACCGACGAACATAGCTCCCACCACCGGTTTGGGCAAGGTGGCCAAAATTGCACCGAATTTAGCCACAATGGGTATGATCAGCATAATCGCCGCCCCGCAGCGAACCACCCGGCGGCTGGCGACTCTCGTCAGTCCGATGGAGCCGATATTTTCCGAATACGTGGTGGTCCCGTTGCAGGTTTGCAGGATACCCGCGACCAGACACCCCAGCCCTTCAGCGCCCAGGCCCTTTGAAATCATGCGTCCGGTCGGCACGGGAGCTTCGGAAATCCGAGCACAGGCATAGTAATCGCCTATGGACTCAATCATGGAAGCCAGGTAGCCGGCCAGCATTCCAAAAGCGCCAGCCCACAGGGTAGTGCTGCCAAGGTCGGGAAAACCCCATTTAAATGGCACCAGCGGTTTAAAGCTTAACCAGGGTGCGGCCCCAATCAGATCCGTCTTCAGATAGGCCGGGCTGTCGGGAGAAATCATGCCCGTAACCGAGCCGATGAGAGACGCTATCCATCCGGTCACGATGGCCAAAAGTACCGGGAAGAGCATGAACGCTCTGGATTTTTGCGAGAATACCTGGGAATAAAGCACCAGAGCCACCAGGGTGATAAGCGAAATGATCCAGTTGGCGGCCATCCAGGGAGCGCCGATACTAAACAGCGCCAGTCCGATCATGGCGATAGTGGGACCGATAACAATGGGACTGATGAGCTTTCGGATCTGCCCCATGACGCCCGTGTATCCAAGCACGATTTCCACCACGGAGGCGATCATGATAGCCCCGGCAACTTCCTGGATCTGGATTTGCCACATGGGTTCCGGACCGGTCAGCTTTTTGGCCGCCACCATGCCAATAATGGCAAATGTGGGTCCCAAAAATGAAAAGGTTCCACCTTGAATAACCGGCAGCCTGTTCCCCAGAGGGGACTGCTGGATCAGGGTGCAGATTCCGGAAGTGAAAAAAATGGTTGAAATCATCAATGCCAGCTGTTCCGGGGGTAGCTTCATAGCCCCACCGACAATGAAAGGGATCAGCACCGTGGCACCGAACATAGTTAGATACTGCTGAATTCCGAGCAGCACCGCCAGAGGCCACTTGGGTTTACTGCCAAGCGGATAAACTATCCAATGCTGCTTTACCTGAGTTTGTTCTTCGCTCATTATTGTCCTCCTCCTTATGGTTGTCCCCTCTATAGGGAATGTTAATGATGGTTTCCGTCACCTCCTTTATCCCACAAATTTGCGACAAACTCGCTTAACGAAAGTAGGCATGAATGGAACCGGCGAGAAAGGCTTCGCATCTCACCCGGCAAGCACCTTATTTCCCACAGATCATCAGGTTTTTTCCGCCAGGCAGATTGTCTTCTGCGTGCGTCTAAAAATGGATCTCAAGCTAACCCACTGCAATGGTCCGGCTCAAATCCGTATATTGATCGGGGCGCAAATCACGAAAAAACTGCCAGCCATCCCGTACCTCTCGGATTTCATCCAGATTAAGGTCGGCAATGACCACCTCGTCTTTGTCTTCGCTTCCTTTTACCAATAATTGACCACGGGGATCCACAAAATAGCTGGAACCATAGAATCTCCCAAACTCCCAGGGTTTCTCGAGACCGACGCGATTGTTGGCCCCGATGAAAACGCCATTGGCCACGGCTTGGGCCGGTTGCTCGAGTTCCCATAGATACTGGGATTTACCGGCGGTGGTAGCTGATGGGTTAAATAGAATTTCAGCCCCTTTCAGTGCCAAAAGGCGGGCACATTCAGGAAAATGGCGGTCATAGCAAATGTATATGCCTATTTTGGCATAGGCGGTTTCAAACACCGGGAATCCCAGGTTGCCCGGTTTGAAATAGAACTTTTCCCAGAATCCCGGCCACGTATGTGGAATGTGTATTTTTCTGAACTTTCCGAGATAAGCACCATCGGCATCGACGACGGCTGCAGTATTGTAGTAAACCCCCTCAATTTCCATTTCGTAAACCGGAATAATCATAACCATCTGGTACTTTTTGGCATATTCGGAAAGCATGTCGACCGTTGGGCCTGGAACCGTCTCCGCATTGCCATACCATCTAATGTCCTGCTCGGCGCAAAAATAAGGACCATAAAAAATTTCCTGCAGACAGAGAATCTGGACGTCTTTTTGACCCGCTTCTTCTATGAGCGGAATATGTTTTTGGATCATGGCCTCTTTTATCTCCGCGGGTGATCCATCATGTTTAGCGTTGGACGCCTGAATGTGGGCACATTTAATAATCCTGGACATTTTCTTTCCCCTTTTTAGTAGATTTCATAAGAATTCTAAATCAAATAGGTATACAGTTTAATTGGATCTTTTTTAAATTAGCCTTCATATATAGTCTCCGGCAAATAGCCGTCAAGAAATTTATGAAGTCTTTTAATAACGTGAATCTGCACTAGCAAATCAGGCGTTATTAATTGACAATTCGGTCTGAAACGCGTAAGGTAGGGCCTTTATTCAGTATAGGTTATTTTTTTGAATGCCTTTTTTGCGCCTTTCCCACTGATAAAGGCGCGATGACGTATGGGCAATACGTGGTACATTATTTTTTTCAATTTCATACCGAAATGAATACATGTCCATTGAGGAGGAAATATCGTGAGTAGTACCGACAAATTTAAAGAGATGCGCAAGGGATTTGATCTACCCCAGGCCATTGCGGAAGCCGATCGCTGCCTGCTATGTCATGACGCGCCCTGTTCAGAAGCGTGTCCGGCGGAAACCCAACCGGCTGAATTTGTTCGCAAGCTTCGATTTAAGAACGTCACCGGGGCTATTCGAACCATCAAACAAAACAACATTCTGGGAGGTGCCTGTGGTGTTCTTTGCCCCACGCATCGATTGTGTGAAGAAAAATGCAGCGCCATGTTTAAATCTCAAAATCATCCCGAAGGCGCCGCGCATCCCATTCAAATCGGAAAAATTCAGCGTTTCCTGATCGAACATTCTTGGGGCAGAAAATTCAACGTCTTTGATAAACCCAAGCCCCGATCCGAAAAAGTGGCCGTTGTCGGCTCTGGACCGGCCGGATTGAGCTGCGCAGCGGAGCTTGCTAAAGATGGGTATCAAGTGACGGTTTTTGAGGCCCAACCCGAACCCGGCGGTGTCTTACGCTATGGCGTTGTCTCTTACAGATTCGATATGAACTTTCTCGAACACGAGATGCAGGAAATAAAAGATCTTGGAATACAATTTCGCTGCAATTCACCCATCAATGGCAGGGAAGGTGCAGAAAAACTCCTTAAAGACGGATTCGATGCCGTATTTCTGGGGCCTGGTCTCTGGGCAGCGGCAACCTTAAAACCGAAAGGAAGAGAGATTGATGGTCTCTTTTCTTCGGTTGACTATCTGGCGGCGTTGCGTGATGGTCGGTTTGAGGAAATAGAGAAACGAATTCAAGGCAAAACGGTTGCGGTCATCGGGGGCGGCTCAGTGGCGATGGATTGCATCGAATCGGCAATACGGCTGGATGCCAGGGATGTCTACCTGGTTTACCGACGATCGTATTCCCAAATGCCGGCCGAACCGGATGAACGCATCGAGGCCCAGGAGGCCGGGGTTCAGTTTCTGCTGTTGAACCAGCCCATAGATTATCTCACCGATGCTAATAATCGCCTCACCGGCATAAAATCAGTCCGTACCCGTTTGGGAGTGCCCGATAATTCCGGACGACGGAAGCCGGAACCAATCGAAGGCTCTGAATGGATTTTGGATGTGGATATCGTCATCGAGGCTATTGGTAATAAAGCCCCGGATGACTCTCCCGAATGGTACCCCAGCGTCGAAGTCGATGACAAAAACCTGATCAAGGCCGATCCGGAAACCGGTAAAACTTCAGTTGAGGGTATTTTTGCCGGGGGTGATATCGTGCGTGGCCCGGCGCTTGTTGTCACTGCGGTTCAGGACGGCAAACTCGCTGCCCGGGCCATTAAGGAATTTCTGGTGAAATAGGTTCAGGGTTCCGGGTTCAAAGGTTCAGGGGTTCGCTTTAAACCAACCTTGGACCTTTAAACCTGTGAACCGTAGTTTGCCTTGCAAACTAACAAATGAAGGAGGACTAACCGTGACCAACAACGTCGATTTATCTGTAGATTTTTGTGGGATTCATTTTAAAAATCCATTCCTGTTGTCTTCGTCGCCCGTTTCCAATAGTGCCGAAATGGTGGCACGATCATTTGACGCCGGATGGAGCGGAGTTGTGTTTAAAACCTTGAATTCCGATCGGTTACCCATAATTCATCCCTCACCCCGGATGCATTGTATCCATTATGGGGCCAAACAGGAAATTGCTCTTCAAAACGTGGAGATGATTTCCGATCGGCCCCTGAAAGATAACCTTACGGAATTTCTCTACCTAAAAAAGCATTATCCGGAGCACCCCATCATCGCCAGTATCATGGGATTTTTTATGGATGAGTGGGTGTACCTTGCTAAAGCCTCCGAGGACAACGGAGCCGATATGCTTGAACTGAACTTTTCCTGCCCCCATATGTGTATCGAGGGTGCCGGCCATAAAGTGGGTCAGGCGTTTCAGTTGCTGGAAGGGTTTACGGCAGCTGTCAAAGAAGCTGTGTCGATTCCGGTCATCGCCAAAATGACGCCGAACATCACGGACATGAATGAGCCGGCGATGTTTGCCAAGCGTGGGGGTGCGGATGCTATCTCCGCGATTAACACGGTCCGGGGCATTTCTGGAATCGGTCTCGATGATTTTGTTCCCACACCGAACGTATTTGGCAAGGGCGCGATCAGCGGAACTTCAGGCCCGGCGGTAAAACCCATTGGCTTGAATTTTATCGCATCTATGGCCCAGAATGATCAGCTCGGGTTGCCCCTTTCGGGCATCGGTGGAATCGAGACATGGATTGATGCTCTTGAATTTATGCTGGTTGGATCCTCCACCGTTCAGGTTACCACCGGAATCCTGCATTACGGCTATCGGATCGTAGAAGACATGATCGAAGGCCTTTCCGATTATATGGTGGAGCGGGACATTACCCGTGTATCGGATCTAATTGGGAAAGCGCTTCCCAACCTGCACGAAACGGAAGCATTTGATGTTGAACGCCAGGGCATTGCCCAGTATGATCTAAATCGCTGCATTGGCTGCGGGCAGTGTTACATCGTCTGCCAGGACGGTGCTGGACAAGCAATCGAATGGGATGCCGAAAATCGCCGGCCAAACTTAATTGAAGACAAGTGCCTCAGTTGTATGATATGCAGTTTTGTCTGCCCCGTCCCCCAATTGATTACCTTCAAGGAAATGCCTCCCGAATGGAAACGTCAGGAGACGGCAGTCATGGAAAAACGTTTGGAGAAAAATGTAAAATTAGAGCCATTTACAAAGGAGGGTCCCAATGAGTGTGTTATTTAAGGGAGGAACAGTCGTCAACTCAGCCGGTCGCCACAAAGCCGACGTGTTTGCCGATGGCGACAAAATTACAGCGATCGGTATCGATCTGGACAACCCGGCCGATGACACTGTCGATGCCACAGGAAAATATGTTATTCCCGGAGCGATTGATCCCCATACCCATATATCCATGCCGTTTATGGGGACCTATGCGCAGGACGACTATGAAACCGGCACCAAAGCCGCCGCCTGCGGCGGTGTCACCTGCGTGGTGGATTTTGACCTTCAGCAAAAGGGGGAAACCCTTTTCGAAGCGCTGGAGCGCAAAAAAGCGTTAGCTGAAGGTAAGGCCTGCGTAGACTATTCCCTGCACCCTGCGGTCATGGATCCCCGACCTGAAATTATTGAAGAAGTTAAAAAAGCCTGTCAAGATTATGGAACGCCAAGCTTCAAAATATTCATGGTCTATGATTTTCGGGTAGATGACGCCACCATGATCAAGCTATTGCAGGAGACCAAGGAACACGGCGGTCTGGTTCAGGTTCATGCTGAAAATGTTCACATAATTGACTACATGAATCAGGTATTGGAAAAGGAAGGCAAACTGGAGCCTTATTACCACGCGGTGAGCCGTCCCAATATCGCCGAGGAGGAGGCCATTTACCGGGCGTCCAAGATGGTTGAATTGACCGGCTCGCGAATCTATATTGTTCATTTGTCTTCGAAAGAAGGTCTGTGGATTGTCAAAGAGGCGCGGGATCGCGGAGTGAACGTCTATGCCGAAACCTGTCCCCAGTATCTGTTGCTGGACGAAGAACGCTATAAGGAACCCGATTGGAACGGAGCCAAATACGTCATGTCGCCGCCGCTGCGAACCAAAGAAAGCAATGCCGCTCTCTGGGAGGGTCTCAAAGGTGGTGATTTACAGGTGGTAGCGACCGATCATTGCCCGTTCGACTTCAAGGGTAAAAAGGACATGTTCGGCAAAGACGATTACAAGAAAATACCGAACGGTGCGCCCGGCATTGAAACCTTGCTGATTCTCTTACATTCCGAAGGAGTGGCTAAAGGCCGCATAAGCTTGGAGCGTATGGTGGATGTGCTGTCCACCGCAACGGCTCGAATGTTTGGATTGAAGGACAAAGGCGAGATTGCCGTCGGCAAGGATGCCGACGTGGTGGTATTTGATCCGAATCAGAAATTCAACATCACCCAGGAAAAATTGCATATGAATGTGGACTACACGCCGTATGAAGGAATGGATATCACCGGTATGCCCAGCGTGGTTTATTCCCGTGGCCAGAAAGTCGCCCAGTGGAACGGAGATCAGATGGAGTTTGTGGGTCAAGTTGGTCGCGGGCAGTTTATAAAACGCGAGCCTTTCACAGGGTTTTAACATCGGGGTGGAATCAGCAAAAAGTTTACCGAAAACAAGCAATATCAAATATGCAGCCACACCAGGAGGAATATTATGGCTCAAAAGTCGAAAGAGGAACGAAGACAAAAAGTTATCGAGGTTCTCAACAAAGCACGCTCCATGGAACTGCTTGCCATACATCAATACATGAACCAGCATTATGGCCTGGACGACATGGACTACGGAGAGTTGGCCGGAAAGCTGAAGCTCATAGCGATTGATGAGATGCGTCACGCAGAGCAGTTCGCCGAGCGGATCAAAGAACTGGGCGGTGAGCCCACAACCGACAAAAACGGCGATGTTTCAAGAGGTCAACACGTCGAGGCCATCTTTCCATTCGATGCCGATCTCGAAGACGATACCATCGATGTTTACAACCAGCTCCTCAATATCTGTCAGGACAATGGCGACAGTGTTAGTGCGAAAATCTTTGAAGACATCATCGAAGAAGAGCAGGTTCACTACAATTATTTTGACAACGTCAGCGATCACATCGAAAAACTCGGTGCTACGTATCTGGCCAAAATCGCCGGCACGCCGTCCTCTACTGGATTGACACCCAAGGGTTTCGCCATCAGCGGCGGTGAGGCATAGCATCGATCGGTTGAAATCCGGCGCCGCGCAATGTCGCCCGGGGCTCTGACCGAGATTAGAATCGCTAAATAACGGAAAGCGTTGGTAGGACGCCGTGGGATCATTCCCGCGGCGCGTAACTTCTTGATCCGAATGAAACGACAGGAATTCCGCAGGCTTCCAAGGTGTCTTCCTCTGCAATCATAAATCCCAACCGGGAGACACAGCCATAGCATACCTTCATTTTCGGTTGAAAGCATGTCTCAGCATACCCAGGGTCATACCAAGGCGATTTTATTGGGCTTTGTGCTCTGCTTGTATTATGCGTTAATAGGACACAAACTTCTGCGCTTAGGAAAACACGGCGACGGTATCGAGTATGCGTGTGTAGCCAGGAATTTGGCCGAAGGCTGGGGGTCCTTCTGGAAACCGTATTTAAGCGATACGGTTCATCCGGTATTTCATGAGCATCCGCCGCTAGTCTTTTGGATTCAGTCGATCGGGTTCAGATTATTTGGCGACGGAGCTTACTTTGAGGCCTTTTATGGACTTATTATCGGTCTGATAATTCTTCTCTGCATGGCGTTGTTTTGGCAACGGGTGCGTCGCGACTTCCAGCTTCCGCCCATCGGCAGCTGGTGGCCGATGGTGTTGGTAACCGTTTTACCGTTGTTCACTTATTTTCTCCAGACCAATCGGATAGTCATCACCTTTACCATGCTGGCGATCCCGGCTGTGTATTTTTCATGCCGGAGTGCGTTCGATCGAAAATTTTTTATCCTGCACGGTATCCTCTCCGGCGTTTGGATCTATCTGGGATTCATCGCCAAGGGACCGGTGGCGTGCTTCGCGTTTGCCGTACCGGTTATTGCATGGATAGTCTTTCGAATCGGATTCTTTCGAGCTGTCATCAGCACCCTGTCGGCCGTTACAACGTTCGCGTTTATCGTATTCGCGACGTTTTATCTTTTCCCCGACAGCCTCGCATTCTGGAAAGGTTTCTGGCAAGCCCAGGTCGTGTTGAGTCTCACCAGTCAGAGGGCCGCTGGCGACACCCATTGGTACCTGGTGGAACGTTGGATTTTAGAGATGATTGTACCGGTGATTGTGGTCGGGGTGGTGATGGTCGTCGCCAGAGTCTCCTTTCAACAAATTCGATTCAACCGCCAAGCCCTGTTTTTTTTACTCATCGCACTGGCTGGCAGCCTCCCGTTCTTAATCAGTACGCGTCAACACGCCCGGTATATACTTCATTCATTCCCATTTTTCGTCTTAAGTCTGGCTTTTTTTGCAGACAATGTCGCACTGGGTCTAGAAAATGTTCTGGTAAATAAACGCAAAATACAGGCCATCGTCGCCGTGGCGGCGATGATGGTTTTTGCCGTCGGCATAACAACCATGTTTCACAAAAAAGATTATATTGCCAGAACGCGTCCTTTTTACACCGATTTTTTCCTGCAAGCTATCAAAATGCCGGAGCGCATCCTGATTTCCGTGTGTCCCGAGGACATGATCCACAGCGACTGGCTTTTTGCCGATATGCAACGGTTCTACAAGGTCAGTTTAACCGGTCAAATGGGCAATGACTATTATATTGTCGATCAACATAGCACCTGCCCGATACCGGAAGGCTATCAAAAAGTCCACCAGCAGCCCACCGTCAAGTATGTGCTCTATAAGAAAAGCTCGCTACAAGACCCTCAATAACGGATCATCTGTGCTCAGCCGCGGTTAAACTTTTTTCCGGCCCTCTCACACAATAAAAGAAGAGAAAGACCCACGACGGCCACAGTTGAACAACAAGTCGTCTAATCGAAGAACCAATTTGCCATGCCACATCGTGAGGAGAAATAAGGTAGGAAAAGAAATAGCCGCACACCATTAAAAACATTAAAAAGAGGTAAGATAATATCCGCTTGTCAGGGAAACGCGATTTATCGAATCCAGAAATCACTAAATACAGGATCATAAGCCAGACAATGCCTTCGTTAAACGTAAAAATCTTTTTTAGAATTGCCGTCAGCACTAGCATGTAGCGATCTGCGTCAAACAGATAGGCACCTAATTTCTCTAAATTATCGTGACTAATCAGATCGTTTGCGGGAGCATATTTTAATTTAAAGAAAATCAGCGTAGCTACCACAAAGGCCAGTCCTGATGTAAAGCTCAAAAATTCTTTCACTAATCTAGACCATTTCGGTTTGCCCGGTTGGCTTATAAATCGAACCAACCCGACTAATACTAAAAACAGCAAACCTTCATTTTTGGTCCAAGCCGCACACGAGACTGCCAGGCCGGTTAAAAAAGCGATTCGGTATGACTGCCTTGGGTAATGATCCTGCAGGCTCATCAGGATTATTGTGCTCAGAATAAAGAACGCCAGTGGAACATCACCATATTGATAGGAACCGACATTAAAGAACTGAGTCGATATAAACATAAACATGGCCGCAAGATAGCCCTGATTTTTACCCCGAAGCTCGGCAATAGAAAAGAAGATCATAAGAATTGATCCAAAAGTAAACAGTGTTGCAAGTAAAATTGGAACAGCGACATAATCGTTTCCGAGGATTTTCCACATGCGATAAATAGAGCCGGTTATCAACAGGGGATAATCCGGAGAATCGCCCATGGAAACACGGGCAAAGGCAAACATCCACTGATCATCGCCCCGAAACATCCACCGTGCGCGATAATTCCATCCCGTCCAGGCATCAAAGATACCGTGCGGATTATTAAACACGGCTTTTATGACAAACGAAACCATGGAAATAACCAGCAGGATGACAAACATACGTTTTAACCACTCGATACTGGCGCAATGTGCCTCAATTCGCAAGGCAGCATTGTTTAAGTCACCAGAACGTAAATGCCGAAAGCGATAAAAGGCCGACAGGCTTAAAATGCATGCGACGATCAATTCTGCTGCAAAATAAGCGCTATTGGGGGATCCTATCAAAGCCAGCCAGAGAAATATCGCAGATGATGTGATACCCAAGCCGATGCCTGCTCCCAAACACACGGTTAAAATCAGCCATATGCCTCTCAGGCTATTTTCCGGCAGCAGGATCACAACTATCGCAGCGCCGATGATAAGCGGCGAGATTAAGGCCACTGTGTCCATTAATCACCTATTTCTTTGGAAAAGCATAACACCATTTCCATAGTCCCTTTTCAAAAAATAACCACCGAATTTTGGAATCGCATTTGTGTCTAGATATTGCACGACCAGATAGTCCTGGCTTGGTTTCATACCCCTCACCGGGCGCGCAGGTATTACGGCATACCGCACAAGGACGAAATCTTCTGCCGCGTGTTGGTCTGAGATATAGTTGAACACCGCATGCGGGGGCAGATCTTCCTTCAAGGGGGCTAAACGACGTTCATAATCAATCGCAGACTGATGGTATTCTTCAATGAAAATTTCTGTAACGATGCTGAAAAAATAGATAATGACGACAAAAAAGGCTGGAATGACAATCAGCAAAACTGCACCACGCATTGCGGGGAAATACCTATTTACATAATTCTCCAAAAATAATTTCAATTTTTTGACGTTTTCTTTGAGCATTTTGACATCGAAAATGAAGATGCTTAAGGTCCCATCCAGGATAAGACTGATCTCAGTTAGTTCCGATTGCTATTTTCGAATCGGAAAATCCTTGGAATTTCGACCTACATCATTCGGATATCACAGACACATTGGGATTTCAAAGAAAGATTGCGGTGATACCCTGTCCTGCGTCACATGATGTTTACTGCAGCAAGCTTACTTATAAATTGCCTTTGATATGATATAGGCAAGCGTCCCCGCTTGACTCACAATATGGTTTTTGCAATACTTTACATTGAAAAAAAGTCTCGTTTATATGGTGTTGAATCGGAACCGATAGAGAATGAAGATCAATACGATTCTAAATCGATACATTTTCAAAGAAATGCTGCCGCCGTTTGCAATTAATCTGATGTTTTTTACATTTATTTTCGTAATGATGGAGATGACAAAAATTGCTAATTGGGTCGTGAATTACAGCATCAGTTTGTGGGTGGTAATCCTAATGATCATCTATGCCTCCCCTTATTTTTTAATATTCGTCATTCCCATGTCAACAATGATGACGATTTTGCTGACCTACTTGCGGTTATCCAATGACAACGAAATCATCGCACTGAAATCAGGCGGTGCAAGTATTTACGGTTTACTTCCGCCGGTGTTGGTTTTTAGTTTTTTAAGCTTTCTATTGACAAATTATTTGACGTTATTTGTCGTACCGTGGGGCAACGTTTCACTCGAAAAATTGGCACTACAGGTGGCGGCGTCTAATGTTGATATCGGTTTGAAGGAGAGAACATTCAATGACAGCTTTGATGATGTCATGCTTTACGTCAATCAAATCGACTTAAAGAACAAAAAGATTATCGACATATTTATTGAGGATAAAAGACAGCCCAATATGGTCAGCACAGTCGTCGCGCCTGAAGGCAGACTAATAAGTGAACCGGACAAACACCTCTTTCATTTGCAACTATTCAACGGCACCATTCATCAGACCAATTTAAAGGAACGCTCAGCGAATGCAATCCGTTTTGACACTTACAATGTGAGTCTTGATCTAAAAAGAGAATTTTCCAAATTTGAAGATAAAGAAAAAGATCCGGATGAAATGCAATTTTCAGAGCTTCGTAAATTCATAAAGGAATATCCAACTAAAGATGAGGACTACTGGAAGGCTCAGATAATCCTGCATCGCAAATTTGCATTCCCGGTAGCATGCTTTGCGCTTGGACTTTTGGCGATGCCGCTAGGCATCCAGTCAAAGTCCGCAAAAGCATCATTTGGTTTGATACTGGGTCTTTTCTTCTTTTTTCTTTATTATATGTTATTATCGGCAGCAATTATTTTTGGCGAAACAGGTGCCATTCATCCGGCTATCGGGATGTATCTGCCGACCATTATTATCGGCAGCATCGGTCTTTATCTTTTTGTGCGGACAGCCAGAGAACGAACCGTACCGATCGTTGTTGCATTCAAGCATATCCGAGGTTGGGTATTAAAGTTGCACCGCAAATAGGGCATATTGAATTTCGACTGCGATAGTCAGCCGAGAGCAGAAATTTACGGGAAAGGTTGCGGGTGAAAAAAATTCTGATGCGTGAGGAAATAACAGCTAAACAATTAGCTGACAGCTTTTGCCGTCACCACGAGAAATGGATTGTTCTAGTGCTTCTGTTGTTGAGCTACCCGCTCTTCTTTCACAAGCTTGGTGATCGAGACATTTGGTCACCGGACGAAGATGAATACGTTCAGGTTAATCGTGAGATGGTTCTTGACGGCCATTGGATTTACCCGACGGCAAACGGCCGACCTTACAGCATCAAGCCGCCGCTTTTCAACTGGATAGGCAGCGCCTTCGCCGTTATAAACGGAAAGGTTACGGAATACACGAGCCGCCTGCCCTCGGCGATCGCAGCGGCGGGCGGAATCCTAATACTCTATTACTTTGGCCGGCTGATGTTCGGCTATCGCTCCGGGCTGCTCTCCGCGTTGATTCTCGGCACAACGCCGCTCTACATCGAGTTCGGCCGCTGGATTCAGATTAACATGATTTCCGCAGTGCTCCTGACGGCCACCCTCGGGCTGTTCTATTGGGGCTATAGTAATGAACGGCAACGGGCTTTGGCTTACCTCCTCATGTATGTTCCCACAGGTCTCGGCACTCTCAACATGGGACTGGTGAACGTCGCGATGCCGGTGATTGTTATCGGCCTGTATCTGATCGCCATGCGGGACATCAAACATATTTTGCAGCTGAAAATCGGCTGGGGCATCCTGATCTATCTGGCGCTAGTCGCTCCCTGGTACTTCACTGTGAGTCTTCGGGGGGAGTATGCTCAAAATTTGATTATTGTCACCAACTTCAGCCGCTACTTCAAAGAGTGGGCCCATGTCCGTCCCTTTTACTATTACCTGAGCACTATGCCCCCCTACTTTCTTCCATGGTTCTTCTTCCTTCCCGGGGCGATTTATCTTTGTTTTTCGCAACGAACCAGGACGGATAAAAAACAACTGCTTTTTCTATTCGTCTGGATCGTCGGCCTTTTCATCTTCTTCTCCCTGTCGAAAACGAAGCGCAGCGAATACCTCCTCCCAATATTCCCTGCAATGGCACTGCTGGTGGGATACCTAATCGATCGTGGCCTGCGGGCGTGGGATGAATCCCTGTTTTGGCGGCGTTTAGTCCGCTGGCCGGCCTTCATTTTATTTAGTACCCTGATGGCCGCTGGTGTCGCCTTGACCGTCTATGGTGTAATTCTCTCCACAGACTGGTTACTTATTCTTCTGCCGATTTCTCTCTGCTTACTCTTCGGCGCACCCGTTGCGTTCATGCTTTTTTATCGAGGTAAACGCATGCTGTCTATCTTGACCATCTTCCTGATCATGGTGTTGTCAGTCGCCTATGGTGTTGGACCTGTTGTTGCGAAGAAAAATGAAAACGATTCGGCGAAGCCTTTTTGTGTCAAGGTCCAAAACTACCTGAATCCGGGTGAAAACCTCAAGATGTATCGTTTCTACCGCCCCGTCTACGGTGTCTACACCGAGCGCTTTGTAGATATGGCAGACCATCCCGATACTCTGGCCGAATGGTTCGATTCGAAGAAGCCTGTCTACGTCGTCACCAAAGAGAAAGAGTACCTAAAAATCAAGGACAGCTTTCCACAACCGATCCACATCGTGCTCCGCGAGTGGATTGATCACCGCTACGTTCTTCTCATATCGAACTATCCAGCACCCAAGGCCGTACCGGAAAACGGTTCCTCCTGAGCGAAGCACGCAACCCGACCTCGCAAACCTTCAAGGGCTATCGAGCCGGCCTGTGTCGGGAAGGCCAGTTTTAGGAAGGGTTCTATTTTTCATTAGCAGACTGTAAAATAGCGTGCAGCAGCACATTCGCACCGGCTTCACAATCTTCCCACTTGGTATTCTCGACTTCAACATGACTTCGGCCGCCAATGCTGGGTACAAATATCATGGCAGTCGGGCATACCTGATTCATGTAACTCGCGTCGTGCCCCGCGCCACTGACCATGTACAGACTAGAATACCCGAGTTCGTCGGCGGTATCCAAGATCAGCTGCACTCGGTGTTCATCAAATGGTGAGTGCTCCACACGCCAGGTTTCCTCAATTTCAATCGGACAACCTCTACGGGATGCGATGTCTTCAAAATCTTTGCGCACCAATTCCCAGGCCTTGATTGCATGGTCATCATCCCAGGATCGGATATCCACCGTAAAGTGCACCTTGTCCGGAATAATGTTGCGGGAGTTGGGATAATTCTGAATCTCACCAACAGTTGCTACCATGTTGCCACCCATGCGATCCGGCAGTTTATTGACTTTCAGAATCATTTCGGCGGCGGCACACAGGGCGTCGTGCCGTCCTTCCATGGGCGTCGGACCCACCTGATTGGCTTCGCCTTCAAGGTAAACATCGTACCAGTGTAAGCATAAAATTCCTTTCGGCGCTCCTATACGTTTTCCCTCTCTTTCCAAAATTGGCCCCTGTTCGATGTGATATTCGAAATAGCAGTGAACCGGCCACTTTTTGCAGGGCTCCGTGCCCTTATAACCGATTCGGATCAATTCATCCTCGAACCGCTTCCCGTTAATATCCGTTCGGTCATATACCCACTCTCTATCCAGGGCACCGGCCCATACACCGGACGCGACCATGGCAGGTGCGAAGCGCGAGCCCTCTTCATTGGTCCAATCTACGATAACTATCGGTCGCTCGGTTTCGATGTTGTTTTCATGAAGCGTTCGCAATACCTCCAGTGGTCCCATGACCCCTAAAATGCCATCGAAACGCCCTCCCTTTGGCTGAGAATCGATATGTGATCCGCTCATAACCGGCGCTAAATTATTGTTTTTCCCTGATCGTCTGCCGAAGATATTTCCCATCTCGTCAATGGTGATTTCAAGATTCAATTCTTTTAGCCATTTGATAAAAAGATCTCGAGCCTGTTTGTCTTCATCCGAGAGGGTTAAACGCTGGACACCGCCCCCTGGAGTTGCGCCAATTTTGGCCATTTCATCAAGCGAGCCTTGCAGCCGTTTGCCGTCTACCCTCAAGTCTTTTAGATCCATAAAAGCACCTCCATCAGTCCCTTGCTAAGATATAGTTTTCGATTCTGCATTCAAATATTTCAAGTTATGCAAGTTCGACCGTGCTGTCAATTAGGAAATCCGAGGTGACGTCCGTCTCTTCATCATAGATCAAGAGCCAAATGCCCCTTAGTGTATTCTCAATATATCTCTCCCACGCCAAGCCTAAGTTTCAATCCCCCATGAAAAAATAATTGTTCTGTTTGGTGACTAAATCTTACTGACACGGATGTCCGATTGACATTGCTATGTGTTTCCTGTATCAAGTTCCAGATTGGTTTGAATGATTACAAGGAGGTTCAAATGGCCAATGGTTTAAATAAAGCCATTCTTATCGGCAACTTGGGAAGAGACCCGGAGGTTCGCTACACACCCAGCGGCGTTGCGGTGGCAAATTTTACCATCGCTACATCTGAGAATTGGACCAGCAAAGAAGGGCAAAAGGAAACGCGCACAGAATGGCATCGTATTGTCGCGTTCGGCAAACTTGCAGAGATTTGCGGTGAGTATCTCTCAAAAGGTCGACAGGTATATATCGAAGGACGAATTCAGACCCGAGAGTGGGAGGACAAAGAAGGTATTAAACGCTATACCACCGAGATCGTCGCAAACCAAATGCTGATGCTGGGAGGCAGAGACACGGCCGAGTCCGGCAGATCTCAAGGTCCACCAACGTCCGAGTTCCCGGGGAGCCCGGGACCGGGACCTGAAGATGACGATATTCCATTCTAAACGTTAATCGAGAGCTGCTGAGCAAGTTTTGAAGACGGGTCGGGTAATTCGGTTCTACAATCAGATAGGAGCGAAGTGAATTTCAGCGTTGGCGGGGAAAAAGGCAGTTTGATCATAGGTTCAAACTGCCCGCTGCCGTTAAATGATGGTTTGTGGGTTACCGGTAGGTTTCATAGCAGCGCTTCAGGATTTATTTTCCTCTTTGATCTTCTCGGGTTCCTTTTTTTCTTCATCATCGGATGCACCTTTAAAATTTCGAATGGCTTTACCCATTCCCGCACCAATTTCAGGTAATTTGCCGGCTCCGAAAATTATAAGGATAATCACTAGAATAATTATGAGTTCTGGCATTCCAATTCCAAACATGTTACCTCCTATTCCTCGGGCCTGGTTTGTTTGAGTTCATTTAGAAGTTGCATAAATTCGTTCGATTTGAGATATTGATCAACACTGCTCTGGTAGTCTATCCATTTCTTCCAGGCATCAATCCAGGCCTCATTGTGCCAGTAGCAATCCGGATCCCCTCTTCCTTTTAGTCGTTCGATAAAATCAAGGTATTCTTCTTCGCACTCTTCACAAAATGTATAGGGCAAAGTCCGTTTGTGAGGATGACCTGCCGATTCTTTAGGGGCGCGGCTGATTTGAGTACCGCATTTTTCGCACTTAAACGCACATTGGGAGCACTGAAAGACCTTGCGCACCGCAAGAACCTTGCGTTTTCTGGATTGCGCGGCTTTTTGCTCCTGGGCAAGATCTTTTTTATTATCAAACGATATGATATCCGCCACATCAAACCCCTAAGTTAAGGGACTTCGCCCAGCAATATTTGGGCGAAAGCATATTATGAAATGCTGAATAATTCAACACAAAGGATATATACCATCGGGCCATATTGGTGTCAATCATTTCGATCTGCAGCTTACGAGATAAAAGTTGAGCGTTCGAATCTGATCGAAACCATGACGGCGCAGTTGCATGAAACAATAACCTGCTTATATGTCATCTAGGCCTTGTCAATCTGTAACGTGCATGATAAATTGATAGATTCGTTTTTCAGCTGACCAGATATGATAAACTCGTAAAAAATCGACTTTCCATGAGTTAATTAATATTATTTACTCCAAATTATTTTCTAATAATACACAATTCAGAAATGAGGATGTAGATGGAAGACAACAACCGTAGAAATGATTTCACCGGTGCGACCCGTTATGTTTTGGATGAAGAACTGGCAAAAATCGTAAACATATCCATGGCCCTTGAAATGCCGCTGCTGATAAAGGGAGAACCTGGAACCGGTAAGACAATGCTCGCCCATGCTATCGCAGAGAGCCTAAAGATGCCCTTAATTGTATTAAATGTGAAGTCGAGCATGAAGCTCATTGATGCCTTGTATCAGTATGACACCCTGACCCGGCTCAACGATAGTCGTTTCGGTGATTCGAACCGGGATGTCAGCAACATTGAAGACTACATCAAAATGGGCAAGATCGGTCAAGCCTTCACATCGGATATTCGAACCGTACTTTTAATCGACGAAATTGACAAAGCGGATACGGATTTTCAGGATGACATGCTCGACGTTTTGGATCAAATGGAATTCGATATCATAGAAATCGATAAAACCATTCCGGCCACATTTCGTCCGGTAATCATCATTACCTCCAACGCCAAAAAGGATCTTTCGGATCCATTTTTGGGACGCTGCAACTTCCACCATATTGCGTTTCCGGACCCGGATATGATGCGACAAATAATCGGCGTTCATTTCCCGAATATCGATACCGAACTCATGGAAAATGCCATAGACGCCTTCTACCGCATGCGGAAACTGGACGCAATTGAAAAAAAACCGGCTACACGCGAGTTGATAAACTGGATTCGAGCTCTAAAAGCTGACCCCGATTTTCGGCCTCAAAAACTGTCAAAAGGCAATCTGCCTTATCTGGGTGTTCTGTTTAAGAAAAGTCAAGATTATCATCGAGCTCAGGCGTCGGTCACTAAGGCAAGTCTATACTAAAAGATATCGATGCGTTATGAGGAGATTAACTTCAGACTCTAATACCAAAACGATGGACCCGTTTTTTATGATTGAGCCGTTAAACAATTTCCGTAGCGGAGCTTGAAGATGTTTGTCGATTTTTTCTACAAATTAAAGGAGGTCGGAATACCCGTCAGCCCTACCTCGTTTCTAACCCTGCAGAAAGCTCTGGCCAGCAATCTGGTGAATTCCCTGGATGATTTTTATACCGCCTCGCGCACCGTGCTTGTGAAAAGTGAACGCTATTTTGATCTGTATGATCAAGTGTTTGCTCACCATTTCCAGGATGCAGAAATGCCGGAAAGCGAGGGTCTAATACTCGATGACATGGTTAAAGCGATGTTGGATGACTGGTTGAAAAATCCCGAAGAGCTCTCAAAATTACTTGCAGTGGATGAGTCGGCCCTGGCAGAACTGACCCCCGAAGAACTAATCGACTATTTCAAAGAGCGTCTCAAGGAGCAAACCGAAGAACACCATCGCGGCGGAAAGTGGATCGGCACCCGGGGGTATTCACCGGTGGGGCATTCGGGTTATCACCCAGGCGGGATGCGTGTGGCAGGAGTTTCCAGAAACAAATCGGCTGTCAAGGTCGCTATGGACAGGCGCTATAAAGACTATTCTCAGAAAGGACCGTTAACCCACGCTCTTGTCGGCGAGGCCTTAAAACGTTTGCGGAATCTAATTCCAGTAGGGCCCAAAGATCAGGTGAATATTGATGCGACGATTTATCAAACCATGAAAAACGGTGGTGAAATCGAAATCGTTTTTGACAGGATGCTGAAAGACCGGTTGAAAATAATACTTGCCATTGATAACGGAGGTTGGTCGATGGATCCTTACGTACCGGTTGTTCAGACTCTTTTTGATTATGCCAGCGCTCAATTTAAAGAAATAAGCACCTTCTTTTTTCATAACACCATTTATTCCAATCTTTGGAAAGATCCGACCCGCTATAAAGGACCGAAGCGAATTGAAGAATTTATTCGGTCTGACCCTCAAACCCGGCTGGTTATCGTCGGGGATGCCAGCATGGCCCCCTATGAACTTATGGCCACTGATGGATCCATTTACATCGAGGAACGCAGCGGCAAGCCGAGTATTGAATGCCTTAAGTTTCTGGCCAAAACCTTCCAACATTCGGTGTGGTTGAACCCCGTACCCGCAACCGTGTGGGACTACACCCACACCATCATCTCCATACGCGAAATTTTTCCAATGTTTGAGCTGACGATTGATGGGTTGGAAAAGGCCGTTACTCATCTTATAGCCAAGTGAGCTGACCGTTGGTCGACACCGGTGAGCGGAAACTATCATCGTTTGTCTTTATCACAGGCAATCCTGGCGGCGTTTTGCATCATGCGGATGAACTCCCGCGGAGCCATAAATCCTGGAATGGATTTCAAGCACTGCAACAGACTGAATTGACGGCCATTAAATAATTTCGATGGTCGTCTCGAATTCGCCACCGAGTATGCCGAACATCACTATTTTTGCCTTGATTTAATATAGTGATTTTGAGATTATAAAGTCTTTGGCTAGAAATTACCAATAGTTATCACCGTAATCGAATAGTTGATTGTAGCATAGGGCAAATAATGAGTTGGAGGTAAAACATGTTTAAAATTGTCGAACGGGAAGAAATGTCTGAGGGAAATGTTGTCCTCAATGTAATCGAAGCGCCCAAAATCGCTGCTAAAGCCAAACCCGGGCAGTTCGTAATTTTGAAAGCGAATGAAGATGGCGAGCGCATTCCGTTGACCATGGCAGAAACGGATCCGGAGAAGGGAACCATAACCGTCATATATATGGTCGTCGGAAAATCCACCGCGTTGTTTAAAACCCTGCAGGTGGGTGACGGATATCAAGATATTATCGGCCCACTGGGGAAACCAACTCATATTGAAAAAGTGGGCAAGGTCATCTGCGTTGGGGGTGGCACCGGAATTGCCGTGCTGCATCCGATAACCCGGGCCTTGAAGGAAATCGGCAACCACGTAATTTCAATAATCGGCGCCAGAAGCAAAGACTTGCTTATTTTGGAAGATAAAATGGCAGCCGCTTCTCACGAGATCCGTGTCTGCACAGATGACGGTTCCTATGGCCATCACGGTTTTGTGACCGATGTTTTGAAAGAAATATTGGAAAAGGAAAAAATCGATCTTGTAGTTGCGATTGGACCGGTTCCCATGATGAAATTCGTATCTCTGATAACCAAAGATTACGATGTACCGACGTTGGTCAGTCTGAATCCTATCATGGTCGACGGAACCGGCATGTGCGGCGGCTGCCGTGTAACGGTTGGTGGGAAAACACAATTTGCTTGCGTCGATGGACCTGAATTTGACGGGCACCAGGTGGATTACGATGAATTAATGCTCCGACTCCAGGCCTATTGTGAGGATGAGCAAAAGTGCTACAACGAGTATTGCATGATAGAGGCTTAACATTCATTAAAAAGATAGAGTGAGGAATAAATGGCGGAAGAACTCAAGAAAAAAGCAAAAGCGGATAAGGCTCCTCGCGTAGCGATGCCAGAACAGGAACCCCAGGTCAGGGCTCGCAACTTTTTAGAAGTACCAACTGGTTACACACCCGAGATGGCTCAAAAAGAAGCCGAACGATGTCTGCAGTGCAAAAAGCCGAATTGTGTTGCAGGCTGCCCGGTGGAAATTGACATCCCCGGTTTTATCAGACTTATAAAGGAAGGTGAATTTACCCAATCGATTCGACACATTTGGCAGAAAAACAGTTTACCCGCCGTATGCGGACGAGTTTGTCCCCAGGAGATTCAATGCGAGGGCCTCTGCATTCTGGCAAAAAAGGGCGATCCAGTTGCAATCGGCAATCTCGAGCGTTTTGCAGCGGACTGGGAAAGAGAAAACGGTACCGGAGCGCTGCCACCAAAAGCTGAACCGACCGGCAAAAGAGTAGCCGTCGTCGGTTCCGGCCCCTCAGGCCTCACCGTGGCAGGAGATTTAATCGCCAAAGGTCACGATGTCACCGTGCTGGAGGCCTTTCACAAACCTGGAGGCGTTCTGGTGTACGGCATTCCTGAATTCAGATTGCCCAAGGCCATCGTGGCCCAGGAAGTGAATTTTCTGGAGCGATTGGGTGTCAAAGTTGAATGCAACGCCGTGGTCGGAAGAACCGTGAGCCTTGATGAACTCTTCGAGGAAGGTTATGATGCCATCTACCTCGGCGTTGGAGCTGGACTCCCGCGCTTTATGAATATTCCGGGTGAAAACCTGATCGGTATCCTTTCCGCCAATGAATATTTGACCCGAGCCAACCTAATGAAAGCATACTTGTTCCCGGAAGTGGACACACCGATCCCCAAAGGCAAAAACGTAGTTGTTCTGGGTGCCGGTAATGTAGCCATGGATTCCGCCCGCACCGCCATGCGATTGGGTGCAGATAAGGTTCGTATTGTATATCGACGCTCGAGACAGGAAATGCCGGCCAGGATCGCAGAAATACATCATGCCGAAGAAGAAGGTATCGAATTTTTCCTGTTAACCAATCCAACTCGCTATATGGGTGATGACAAGGGTCGTTTGACCGGCATGGAATGTCTGAAAATGGAGCTTGGTGAGCCTGACGATTCCGGACGCCGCCGTCCGATTGCCATTGAAGGCTCGGAATTCGAGTTGGAATGTGATCTTTGCATTGTCGCCGTGGGTTCCGGCGCCAACCCGTTGTTGACAAAGTCAACACCGGATCTAAAGTTAAATAAATGGGGATACATTGAAGCCGATGAGACCAACGGCAAGACCTTTAAAAAAGGGGTGTGGGCCGGCGGTGACATCGTAACCGGCGCGGCAACCGTCATTTTAGCTATGGGTGCCGGCCGTAAAGCCGCAAATTCGATCCACGAGTATCTTATTCGAGGTTGGTAAGCATCTAGAACGAATTTTTTCAGATTCTGAATCGAAAAGCCGGCAAAAACCAATGTACCATGTTAGAGTAGAATTTCAATGGGGTTCATTCAAGATGTCCGTCGTCAATTGTCTGCTGTCCGTGGCATTCTAAAATGATCGCTTGCGATGAACGATAAGCGAAGTTACTTTTTGGCTAACAAAACCCCCTCGATGAAAGGATCGATGTCACCGTCAAGCACACCGTTTACATTCCCAATATCCAGATTGATGCGGTGGTCCTTGACCATCTGATACGGATGCAAAACGTATGATCGAATCTGGTTCCCCCAGGCAATATCGTCTTTGTTGTCGTGCAGCTCCTGCATTTTCTGATCCTGTTTCTGCTTTTCAAGCTGGTGAAGGCGTGCTTGCAGCACCTTCATGGCCATGTCTTTGTTTCGATGCTGGGATTTTTCCTGCTGGCACTGGACCACGATCCCTGAAGGAAAATGGGTGATACGAACCGCGCTGGAGGTTTTATTCACGTGCTGCCCGCCGGCACCACTGGCTCTGAAAACATCTATCCGTAGATCTTTGTCATCTATGTCAACAACAATTTCCGAATCTAGCTCGGGATAAACGAAAACCGACGCAAATGAGGTGTGCCGCTTGCCGCTGGCATTAAAAGGGGAAATACGGACTAAACGATGCACGCCGATTTCCGATTTAAGGTATCCATACGCATTTTCACCGCTCGCCGTAAAGGTAACACTTTTGATTCCAGCCTCTTCACCGGGTTGAAAGTCAATCAGCTCAAATGTGTACCCTTTTCGCTCGATCCAGCGGGAATACATTCTAAACAGCATCTCAGCCCAATCCTGGGCCTCGGTACCGCCGGCTCCGGCATTTATGGATACGATCGCATTTTTTGAGTCATCCTCTCCGTCAAGCATGATATCCAGAGATAGTTGATCGATCTTTTCATCCACCTCGCTTGCCTGCAGAGTGACTTCCTCCAGAACCTCTGCATCCGATTCTTCCTCAGCAAGATCCAGCAGAACTTGAGTTTCTTCCAGTTCATTCCAAAGCTTTTTAAATCGTTCAATCCGATTTGAAAGAAAAGTCCGCTCTTTGAAAATCGATTTCGATTCTTCGGGATTATCCCAGAAACCTGCTTTGGCAATAATTTGCTCAATATCTGCTAATCGTTTTTCCTTGTCCGCAATGTCAAAGATAACCCCGTAGATGTTCTAACTTTGTCTGGAGTTCCTTTAAATTTTGTTTCAGTTCAAGTGACATTTTCTACCTCCTGAAATAATATTAGATTTCTCTGTGTATGGTCAAAAATTTGTTAAATCGGCGTCCTAGTTTCAATCAATTGAATTGCTGCACCTCATGTGTCAGCCTCTACCGTGATTAAATTTAATGGCAAATTTTCCAATTTCAACTGCCGCAATGATGAATGTCAGGACAAAACAGGCCATCGCAAAAAGGTCGCCGAAGCGCGTATAAAACGTTTTTCTCTGTATCAGGGGTAACAATTCAGTGGCGACCGCCTCTTCCAGCAACGCTGTTGACGCTAAAATGCGTCCAGCCGGATCAATAAAGCCGCTGATTCCCGTATTGGCAGCTCGTGCCAGGGCACGCCGGTTTTCCACCGCTCTAAAAACCGTCATGGAAAAATGCTGATACGGACCGCTAGTTTTTCCAAACCAGGCATCATTGGTAATGTTAATAAGCAACGACGCATCATTTCTGGCCATCGCCCTGGATAGACCTGGAAATATGACCTCGTAGCAAATCTGTATTCCCAGGCGATAATCTCCCCAGGATAATGTATTCCCTTTTTCCCCGGGTTTGAAATCCCCCACTTGAGCCACAATTTTACCGAGAAAGGGCAGCCATTTTTTCAGCGGAATATACTCGCCGTAAGGTACCAGGTGAGCTTTGTCGTATTTGCTAATTTTTTGGGTTCGCGTACTGATCAGGTATGCACTGTTGTAATACTCGAGTGCATCATGGGTCTGCACAACTGAGGGACTTCCAATTAAATAATCCGCATCCGTTTGATGAATGCCTTCAAATACCAGCTCCGATGGCTTTCTGTCAGATAAAAAGTAAAAGGGCGTCGCAGACTCCGGCCAGACGATAAGATCAGGGCGGTTGTTTACCAATGATGCAGACAGGCGATTATATTTTTCTACCGTATCGATTTGAAACGCCGGATCCCATTTCACGGCCTGATCAATATTCCCCTGAACAACGGAGATCTTTGCAGATGGAGAGGCTGCCGCCAGGGCATCGATTGTTTTTATACGTTGGTAACCATAAAACCAAGTGATTCCGACTCCTACGATAAGGGCCAGGATTGCACCCTCGACCAAATGGGTTGATACTCTTTTACCCTGCCACCTCTTTCCGGCAAAGTATAGGATCGTCAAGAATATCGATGCATTGCAGAAGACAATCAGAGCTGAAAGACCGTATACTCCGAATATATCTGAAATTTGAATGAGTTGCAATCGCTTAAACTGGGAGTAACCCAAAAATTCCCAAGGAAAACCGGAGAAGATGAAAGATCGCAAATATTCCAGAGCAATCCATGCGATTACAGCCATCGGAAGGAACATACCGGTTTTTTCTCCGGTACCCGCTAAGACAGCGGCAAACAATGCCATAAACAGGGCCAGAACTGCCGCAAAAAGAAACAGGATGGATATACTTAGATATAAAGGCAAATATCCATACGTAAGCATGACGGGCACCACCCAATACAGCAGCGATAGAAAATGAACCAGACCGGTAATAAAGCCCATCCGAAAACTAGATAGTGGAGAAAAATCCCTGATGGCCCAGAAAAATGGAACCAGGGCAAACCACGCCAAGAAGTCCATCCCAATTTTGGGAAAAGATGCCGTCAGCAGTAAGCCGCTGATAGCCGACAATAGTATGTTTTTTTTATCTTTAATCACGCTTTAAGCCTAAACTCACAAAAAAACCCCGGCCCAGCGGAGTTGCGCGTTTATTCATTTTACCTTTATGTGCGATTGATCACGAACTACCCAAATATACATTTTCAGGTTATCAAGCCAAAATAACCTATGGCATTTTTCACATCAGTGGATATCTGCGCTATTTTTCCCTATACACCGATATCACACACCAGCTTTTTGATGCAAATGATAACTTTTTTGTGCCTCTATATGACACCGGCATAACCGTGTGCAAATCCTGTTTTATTTAACCACGACATCCAGACTATAAATCAAGTTGTCTTTCATAGCATTGTTGGTTAAATTGACATTCGAGATAGGTTGTTAAAACGGGTTGCAAAACCTCTGCTTAACCAATTTTGAGAACTTCTGTCTAAAGGCGATCAGCGAATATGAAAGAGTCGGTTAAAGGTGTGATCTTATCCGGTTTAGTGTATCCAGGCGTGGGTCAACTCGTTGCAGGATCGGTATTGACCGGTGCGGGTTTTGTGTCTGTGACAACAGCCGGTTTGTTAATTATTTTATATCGATTAACGCAACGCATATATCACGCAATTGATCAGCTTTTGGCTCTGCTCAACGGAGAAACGCCAAATATAGCCACTTTCATCCAACTGATTAGCCGGTCGACGTATAAAAACTGGCGTGTTGAAAGCTTCTGCTTGATCCTCGTTATGTGCTGCTGGGTGGTTTCCATTCTGCATGCTTATCTGATAGGCCGCAAACGTGACCGAAAAATAAGCTAAGCAAGCGCTGAACCAAGGATCTTATGCCCCCACTCCCTCGAATTTCACTAATTTTTTTTATTTGACCTGAACAAAAAGACGTTGCCGTTTCCGAAAAATGTACCTATTTTAGCAGGTATTCAAAAGCGAACAAAAAAACAATTATAAAAAATTAATGAAAATTTTAGAATAAATCCAATGATCAAGAAAAGGGGGTCATGCGCATGAATGTAACCTCTTACGGTGCGGTTCGGGAAGTAACGGGCTCAATGCATCTGTTGACCACCAAACATGACCGCATTTTGCTGGATTGCGGCATGTTTCAGGGCCGCCGCAAGGAATCAAATGAAAAAAATCATGTTTTGTCTTTTGATCCCGGAATCCTGACGAATGTCGTTCTTTCCCATGCTCATATTGATCATTCCGGGCGCATTCCGTTTCTTACCAAGCAAAATTTTACCGGAAGAATCATTTGTACTCGGGCTACTTATTCAGTCTGTGAGTTTTTATTGCCGGATTCGGCTCACATCCAGGAATCCGACGCTGAGTATTTGAATTATAAATCGGTCCGTTCGGCTCTTTTGCAAATGGACTCTCGGAAAAAAAAGAAAAATAATAAAATTGAAGACATTCGAAAAAAATTAAAGAAAAATCGACATAAGTTGGATGTGGAGGCTATCAACGAGATCATTACAACCTATAATCTTAAAAAAATAGAGCCCCTTTATACCATTGAAGATGCCGAGGAAGCGCTCTCATTTTTTGACGGGTATCCTTACAAGCACCCCATCTCAATTGGAAAAGATATGAGCTGCACCCTTTACGATGCCGGTCACATTCTTGGTTCTGCAATCACGATCATCCGAGCCGCTGAGAACGGGCGCACCTATACGGTTGGCTACAGCGGCGATCTCGGCCGCTTTGATAAACCGATCGTAAACGATCCAACCCTCGAATTCGACAACGCCGATCGCAAACTGGATTTACTGATAATGGAAAGCACCTATGGAAATCGGGTACATGATCCGGTTAAAGATCTGAAGCCGCATCTGAAGCAAGTGCTCATCGATACGTTTAATCGCGGGGGATCTGTGGTCATTCCGTGCTTTGCCTACGGACGCACCCAGGAATTGCTATATGTGCTGCACGAATTGTATCATGAAGATGATGTACCTCGCATGCCGGTTTACGTCGATAGTCCATTGGCTACCCGGTTGACCCGAGTATTTGGCGAACACCCGGAAATGTATGATCAAGAGACACATGCGTCTTTCCTTGAACAGGGTAAAAATCCGTTCATGTTCGATCAGATCCATTTTGTCGGATCTGTGCAAGAATCCATGGAGCTGAACCGGGAAACAAAACCGCACATCGTGGTGGCGTCATCAGGCATGTGTGAAGCCGGACGGATTCTCCATCACCTGCGCTTTAAAATCCACAATTCTAAAAATACCATTCTGATCGTGGGCTTCATGGCTATGAACACGCTGGGGCGCAGAATACTCGAAGAGGGTGAAGCCTATGCACAGACCGGGCGGGAGGGAAAAGCGCCGGTGTTGAAATTTTTTAATAAAGAGTATCCGCTAAAGGCCCGCGTCGTCAACCTGGGAGGTTTCAGTGCCCATGCGGACAAAAACGAGCTGTTACGCTTTCTCAAGGATTCCAATTTGCAAATTAAGAAGATTGCTCTCGTGCATGGAGAAGAAGAGCAAAGTGAATCGTTTGCCAATGACTTAAAGAATCAGGGGTATTCGGTGGTGGTGCCCAGAAGAGGGGAGACGATTCCGGTATATTAATTAAAACGCCGATTTTTACAGATCCTGACATACCTCCGCTTATCGGGCAATTGGTTTTGTTAACAAGGTCAACAAATCGACCGAATTCTCAAGATCCGCACAGTTCCAAATCGTATCTTCCAGTTTTTTGGCCCTGTCCGCTGAAATCTGTTCCTTGGTCAACCAATAAAATTTCTGTTTGAGTTCGCTGTCCGTCGGTGGTGTCGTGGCGTCCCATGTTGTCTCTACGTCACCGGAGGCATATATCTTACCTTGATAGGTCTCAATCTTGACCTGTGCTAATCTTCGGGCCGGGAAATACGCATTAAAACGTTCAGCCTCGATTATTTCCACACAATCGGAAAGCCGCAATACCTTTTCATCTGAAAGAGTCGAACCACTGAGCTCTCGGGGACCTAATCGACCATAGACTAACGCCGCCGAGAGGGGAAAAGGCAAACTGTATTGAGCTGCTTCGGTGGTTTGCGGACGCCGGATGCTTAGTCTGACAGCCTCATGAAACGTAAATACTCTGATTCGTTTTATCTGCTCAAAGAGTATATTAAATTTTTTCTGTAACCCCAGGGCGGCCTCAATCGCGGGCTGCGCCCATCTGCAAACCGGATGAAGTTTAAAATACTGCCTGGTAATTTGCCAGCGTTGACCCAAATCATACCAGATTTTTTTAACATTTTCAGACTCAACGGTGACGGCCGGTGCGCCGGTAAAATCTGATTGAGCTAAATATGCTGCACTAGTGCCCGCCATGGCGCCCCATCCCGACCCGTCTTTAATCATTGTGGGATAGTCGATGCAGCGCATCATCTGGGAGCGGGGACCTTGGTATTCGGCAATTCCCAAAGCCTGTTTGGTTTGGTCTTGATTCAGGCCAAGACGTCGAGCTGTTACCGCGGCACAACCCAAGGCGTTCCAGGCTCCTGAAGCGTGATAATCACACGCTGTTGCGTGTAAAGCGATGCCGGCCCTAAGAGCAATTTCGTATCCGATGACCAATGATGTCAACAACTCCTGACCGGAGATGGTGACGGGACCCTTCAGGGGGATTATGCCAAGGACCGTCGGCACAATTGCAGCACCTGCATGGCCTTTGGCCAACGGATGACCATCATGAATATCCAGTGCGTCGATGGTCATGCCGTGAGCCAATGCAGAACCCGGAGGTGATACCTCACGGCCATCCAACCAAAGGAGGGCACCCCGTCCTCCAAAAGCAAACGCAACAAAATCGTATATGGTTTTTGACAGAAATGTTGATCGTCCGGCGATGCCGGTGCCGATCGTGTCCAATAGGCAGCGGCGCGCCTGATGACGAATTTCTTGCGGTAAATCCTTCCATGTCGTTTTATGAATAAAGTTGATAACATCCATAATTGGTTCAGTCGGGTAACGGAACAGGATTCGGTACCTCCACCTGGCGAGGATCTGTAAGTTTGTTAACGCTATGAAAATTATCTACTTGGTACATAATGGAATTGAGAGTGTTATCAAGTTCCTGGCGGTATTGTTCACATTGCTCACGGGAGGCATCAGGGGGAACAACAATGAATTTATCGGCAAATAAAGCTACAATCTTTGAAAATGGCTTTGGAATGATGGTTCGATCCCAGCTGTTCAGTTTCCAGAATCTATCGGCGCTCCATATCACCGGCACAATCGGAAGTCCGGTACGTTTGGCCAGGTAGATGATGCCCAACTTGGAAACAAATCGTGGCCCCCGTGGGGCATCTACCACCAGCCCGCCTTTGTATCCCTTTTCGACCAATTCTTGCATTTCACGGTATGCCTTTCGGCCCCTACGGGATGATGAGCCTCTCACGGTCATCCAACCAAAACGCTTTGCCGCCTGGGCGGCAAGTTCTCCATCTTCACTGGTACTTGCAATAGAGACAACATTTTGGTTGCGATACCAATAAATCACAAAAAACAGCCCGCGATGCCAGCTGGCATAAAGGAGGCCTTCATTCGGATGTTCGTTTAAGTACTCTTCTTCTATCTCACGGCCGAATTCGCTAATGCGGCAAGTGCCCAACCACAGAGTTGCAACTATTTTCGAAACCCAACCGAATGCAAAAAAAACCGCACGTTTCCAAATCCTCATGTCTAAACACCTTGCCATAAAGTTTCTCTTCGCGCTTTGCCCAAAAAGGAAATCTGAAAGAATATCCCATATGGTATCAATTTTGCAGTTATAACTGTGAGTGAATACCTTATACACCACCATAAAATTTGGCAAGGTATTTCGCTCAATTTTGAGTTATATCATAACTAACTGAATTCATATTAATTTTTATAAAGAACAAGCTCTTTGAAAATATCAGCCAAAAAGGTACAGATTTGAGAACTATATGCCTGGCTTGCGAATCAGTAGATTCTAAAGCGCTGGCAAAGTTGTCAATTTAGCGTCAAAAACCTCAAAAGCGTTAATCTTTACTTGAATCTTCGTGGTTGAACCTTTATCTATAATGATTACGATATGGTTGTAAGGTTATTTCGGGATCTTTCCGACTCGATAGGTCTGAAAAGAAAAATTTGTTTTCCCTCCGGACTGACTCACCCGATAGCGATTACACCATGTCTTTTAACAGCTAGTGTTGCAAAATAGATCGACATGATGCCTAGCGTGTATGTCGAGCTGATGTCCCCAGGTCAGAGGGAAGTGCAATAAAAACAATATAATTTGTCGACGGGAGGAAACATGTCCAATAATTCTAATACACTCCACCACCATATGAAAGCAATAAAAGAAGGCCAACGTCATTTTGAAAATGCGTTTCAGAGTGTGTCTCGTATGATCCTGGGAAGTCCCATTGAAAAAGTCGTGGTCAACGGGAAAACAACCTACGATTTCAGCATCTTTCGTGAGGGATCCAAGCATGTCATCGGCATGTATGACGAAATCAACAGCTTTGTATCTTATGTAAAGGATGCAGCCGAAGGCGGCTCTTCCAAAGAAATGGCATTTGTGCTTGTGGGAGAACCTGGAAACGGTAAAACATTCTTAGTTGAATTTTTGGCCGGAAAATACCGCAACTTCCTCTCAAAAGAGAAAAACCGCAAGTATACGTTTAAGTTTTTAAATCTCGCTGATATTGGTAATTACGGTAAAATCAATATCATTGAATCACAGACCTATGAGGATCCGATGATCCTGGCGATGAATCTGTTTGAGGATCCTGACCGGAACAAGGAATTTCTCGCCAAACAAATCGGCTTTTCTGACAACGAGATCGAAACCCTATATGAGAATTATCGTCCTTTAGGGGCCTGTAGCGCCTATATATGGAATGATATCCGAATGTTTACAGGTGGCGCAATTGATGACATGCTCAAGTTTGTTGAAATCACGCCGGTTCCGTTAACCGAAAGCCTGGGAACAGTGACCGGAAAATACCCGGCCAAAGACAAGATTACATCCTCCGCTGTTGATTTACTCGGTGAGGAGTCGATTCAGCGGCTGCTGCACATCACCGACACCAATAATCCGTACCGATTTGATTTGAGGCGGGGGGCATTAGCACGCGTTGCTGGCGGCGGAATTCATTTCAGTGACGAAATTTACAAAAACAAAAAAGACCTCGTCCAGGTCTATCTGGGTGTTATCCAGAACCGCAACATTGAAATCGACGGCTACAAATGGCCTATCGATACACTCATTGTTGCGACCAGCAACAATTCGGAGTTTCACCGTTTCCTCTCGGAGAAAGAGGAAGCTCCTATCGTTGACCGCTGCCGTATATGTTACGTTTCGCATAATACCAATTATAAACTACAGAAGGATCTCACCATCTACGCCATCGGAAGTGAAACCCGGACGACGTTGACCAAAGAAATCCTGCACCAAGATCCGAACCTGAACTATGCCGCCTCCGTGGCTGCTGTTTTGAGTCGACTGCCCCGCTCCGAAAAGTTAACGCCTGTAGAGACCATGAAACTGGCTGCCGGAGAAGTGGCCGGTGAAAAAAGTATTAAAACCCTGGCGGAGGTCATTGACACCCTCAACCAGGATCCGGAAATTATCAACCGGTTTGGGCAAAAGGGACTAGGACAACGTAACTTGGGCCGTTCGATCCAGCTGTTGATTGAAAGCTCTGAAACCAATGAAGGCCAGTGCATGTTTGCCTATGACATCTTCAGAGCGTTGGAACGAATCGTCTTAGACTACGTGACGGAAGCCAATGATCGCACCAAATACCTCGAGGATCTCAAGACTGCCAAAGGAATGTATCGCGAACGCATCATGACTGAGATGTTCAATGCGTATATGGATGAGCCATTTGCGATTCGGAAAGATGTAATGAACTATGTGAATATGATCATCGGGATCGATGCCGAAAATCTCGGTCCGGATAAGATGTGGAAATACAAAGATCCCCAAACCGGAGAACTCAGGGCACTGAAGATTGATGAGCGTTATATTAACAGTGTGGAAGAGCGGCTGGGCCTCAAGACCGAGGAGCAGCGCGAATCGTTCCGAACGTCCATTCGAAAAATTTACGGGCAGAAGATATCCGTGGATCCGGATTATGATTTTATGGACAATCTGGAACTGGTCAAAGCCGTTACCGATGTCCGCTTGAAGTCCGACATTGCCGGTGCCGGCAGCCTGATTGGTGCCTTAGCAAACCGCACCAATGAAGAAAATCAAAAACTCTACGATCGTATGATCGATACCATGCTCAACAAACTCGGCTACTGCCGGACATGTGCGCAGAAGACAATTGAATATTTCTGCACGCAAGAAGACGAAAAATAAGTGGGGAGGAGATGGAAAACGCAAAACAAACTCTAGGGTTCACATTACACGTAGAGGTGGTTTTCATAATCCTCTCTTCGTCGGAGTAAACCATGGATTCTAAACTTGTTGATCTCTATAAAATCCTTGAAAAGAAGGGTCTAACACCCGAACAAGAGCAGAAGTTTCTTGTGGAACTGGAGAATAGCGGTTCCCATGAAAGCCCCGTTGACGATTTTCCTAGACCGGGGAAGGCACCCACCGGCAACGCTTTTCAGAGTGTCTATGCCTACCACGATCTTCTGGATTTACAGGGCATGGTCGCTATGCAAAGCACGCCTAACGTCAGCGTTCGCTCTATTGATGAATTGCTTGAACGCGACAAGCAACGGGAAAAAGACGGATTTCCGCGTAAAATCAATGTAGGACGCCTGATCAAACCGGGCAAAAGCGGCAAAGACAAAATCGTGATTGTACCCAGCACGGTTGAAGAAAAACTTTTGCACGACACGTCTTTTCGAACTGATGAGGAACAGGGCGGCGGCGGGGCCGGTGACGGTGAAGAAGGAGACGTCATCGGCGAACAACCGGTGCGGGCACCCGATGTGCAGGGAGGCACCGGACCCGGCCAGGGCGAAGGCGGCCAGCACGAAATGGAGTCCAACGCTTACGACATCGGCAAAATCCTAACCGAAAAATTTGAACTCCCTAATCTCAAAGATAAGGGCAAGAAACGATCGCTGACCCGTTACACGTATGATCTGACCGACAAACACCGGGGGTTCGGCCAGCTGCTCGACAAGAAAGCCACCCTACGAAAAATAATCGAAACCAATAAGAGTTTAGGCAAGTTGGCCGACATCGATGCGATCGATCCAACCGGCTTTCTGGTGTCTCCGAATGATCTGGTATACCGGATATTATCCCGCGAAAAAGACTATGAATCCCAGGCGATGGTGTTTTTCCTCAGAGACTATTCCGGTTCCATGGCCGGCAAGTCGACCGTGTTGGTCGTGGCCCAGCATGTGCTGATTTACAGCTGGTTGCTCTACCAATATGCCATGCAGGTTGAAACGCGGTTTATCCTGCATGACACCGAGGCTTCCGAAGTTCCTGATTTTTATACATATTATAATTCAAAAGTGGCCGGCGGAACACAGGTGTCGTCAGCCTACCGCCTGGTTAACGATATCGTCGAAAAGGAAAGCCTGGTTCGCGATTACAATATTTATATCTTCCACGGAACCGACGGTGACGACTGGGATACAGATGGTAAAGAAAGCATACCGGAGCTCAAAAAAATGCTCAACTATGCCAACCGTGTGGGGATAACCATCGCCGAGCACACAAGTGGATCCACCCAAAAAAGTGAAGTTGAAAAATATCTGAAAAATTCCGGTTTGCTGGAAGATAAATCGAAGCTGCTCAGATTGGATGTGATGCAGGAAGATGCGGATGAACCGAGGCTCATCGAGGGGATTAAGCACTTGATCAGTGAGTAAGCATCGAATTACGGATAGGATAAGCGAGAAATTCGCGGGAACACAGAATTGACTATTGACGATCGACAATTGAATATTGATGGAATTTTGTCGTTTTAATTTGAAATGGTCGAAGTAAATACTTTGGAATTTACTCTCTTTGAAAAAATAAAAATGATTGCAGTCCTTAAATAGCCAATTTTCAATATTAAATTTTTAAATACTATTATGGAACTTATCGACCAACATACCAAAAAGATTATGGAAGGGTGCAAGCAACGCGCCTTGAATGCGGGTCTGCGATTTCAGGATGAAACTTTGGAATATATTGTTTCCAACAGGGATTTGTTGGAGTTAACGCCCAAGCTGATGATACCGACTCTCTATGATTATTGGGTTCACGATGTCGAAGTGCTGAAAGAAAAAGGCCGTTATGAATTGTATCCGAGCAACCCGTATGAAACCGTCATCAACACCCGACCGGCCATCTCTTACTACAATGACAACAATCCGGACTGGATGAATGTCATGATCTTCTACCATGTTCTGGCACACATCGATTTCTTTCAAAACAACCTGTATTTCCGCCATTCGTGGGACTATGATTTCACCGGCCGCGCCCTTTCGGACAAACGCATGATCGCCAAGCTTCGATCGGAAAAGGGCAGATGGGTGGATTACATCATTGAATTTGCACGAGGGATCGACAACCTGGTCGGATATCACGACGAACTGTCGCGCCTGAATCGTCCGCGCCAGACCAACCAGTCTAAAATGCTGAATTTCTACTTTGATGTATTCTTACAATCGACGAAAAAAGTACCAACCAGTGAATATATAAAAGAAATTGAACGATATAACCAATGCATACAGGAAAACAAAGCCCTCGGTGAAAAAGCGTTTTTTTCAGAAGTGTTCAGAAAACATCCGGAATTCGATGCGCTCTTCAAAAAAAGCCAGAAAGAAAAGGCCCATCAAAAAATGGACTTGATGCAATATCTGCTTGAAAACTCCGAGTTTTTAAACAAAGAAAAAAACACCTGGATGAAACCGATAATTGAAGTGGTTCGGAAAACATCCATTTTTTTTCAACCGCAAATCCGAACCAAAATTATGAATGAAGGTTGGGCCAGCTATTGGCATGAAAAATTATTCTTGCAAGATGACCGTATTGAAGGTCATGAAGTTGATTTTGCCCGAACCCATGCGGCTGTGACCTCCATGCCGCGAGTCGGACTGAATCCCTACGCATTGGGCTTGCGGATGTTTTACTTCATTGAAGAATTGGCCAACAAAGGAAAATATTCGATTGAATTCAAAAGGCTTTTAGATGCCAGAGAGAGGGAACAGTTTGACGCTCAAACCGGTCAGGGAGTGAGTTTTTTATTTAAAATCAGGGAAAATCTGAATGATTTTATGTTTATCAATACGTTTGTGGACCAGGATTTTGTTAATCAGTATAAGCTTTTTGTCGCGGGCCGGCGTTTAAACCAAAACAAAGCTGTATGGGAATATTACATCAAGAGTAAAAGCGCTGAGGACTATCGCCAAATGTTACTGGACACCCTTTATCATCCGCCTTACATTGAAATAGTGCCGGACAAAGCCAAAGACGGTGGCTTGTACCTGGTACATCGCTTTGAGGAAAAACCCCTGGTGAAAGAATTTATCGCCAACACCATGCTCGGCATTGAGTACTTATGGGGCGCACCGGTTCAACTTGAGACCAGCGAAGCAGTGCTAGCTGAATCCAAACAATCTCCGCTGCCGATCCCCGGTTTGCCCATGCCGGTTGACGAAGAACTGAAGGCAAAAGACATTAAATGGCAGAGGGTTTTGTACACGATAAAAAACCGTAAATTATCTAAAGAAGTAATCTAGAGATCAGAGGCCAGACGACAACAGCTTCAAAAGATATCGGAAGGTGAGCACCGACATTCCTCGGTCATACTATCTCCGTATTTGGTTTCTGACAACGGAAGCTAAACATGGACATCATCAAAAAGGCAATCAACTCCATCGGACGGAAAGAGCAATCCCTTCAAAGCGATGATATTAATGCGGACAATATCAAGATCGCCATACAAAACCTCAACCAAAGCATGAGTGAGCAGGATCAGCGTTCCTCCATTTCGTTTGAAGAGTTTTTAAATGAACTCGCAGCCAATCCGCATATTGCGATACGCAATGTGTTTCAAGTCTTTCATGATATGATGAAGGCTTACGTCGGTGAGGGTGTTGATGAATACCCGGATGACCCGGAGTCCATCAATTACGCCTTCTATGATTGCAGCCAATTATTTGTTGAAGGCGCCGACTATCCGTTTTTCGCTGATCGTCTGTTTGCCAACCGCTTGGTCACTTTGGTGGAAGCACTCAAAAGAGGAGCGCAACAAAATAAAATTTATATTTTTAAAGGCCCCCCCGGTTGCGGAAAAAGTACTTTCCTAAATAATCTACTTCGAAAGTTCGAGGAATTTGCCAACACCGATTCCGGATTCCGCTATGAAGCCGTGTGGCGTTTTGATCAAAAAATTTTGGGCAGATTACGAGAATACGACGAACATCCGGTTCTGGAAAGGCTATCTCGTCTGTTAGGTGATTCATATCCGGAGCATGCAGAATCAACCTCTGAAAACAGCCGCCCTGATTCGCCGCAGGACCCCGAAGCTCCAATCGAGACAAACTATTCCAATTACCTCAAGGAAGATTTTGTTGAAGTTCCGTGCCCAAGCCATGATAATCCGATATTGATGATCCCCAAACACTACCGCCGGGAATTTTTTGACGACTTGTTTAAAAATAACGAGTTTAAATGGAAACTTTCAACTGAAAAAGAATATGAGTGGGTTTTTAGAGACAACGCATGCACCATCTGCAGCTCGTTGTACGAAGCACTTCTGAACCGCTTAAAGAGTCCCCAGCGAGTTTTCGATATGCTCTATGCGCGTCCTTACAAGTTCAACCGTCGCCTGGGAGAGGGCATCAGTGTCTTCAATCCCGGTGACAAACCTCTACGTCAAAACGTCATGAACAATGCTTTTTTGCAGCGACGGATCAACAGTCTATTGAAGGACAGCAATCAAGTAAAATACATCTTCTCTCAGTATGCAAAGACGAACAACGGCATATATGCCCTGATGGACGTAAAGTCGCACAATACCGATCGGCTGATCGAACTTCACAACATCATTAGTGAGGGAGTTCACAAGGTTGAGGATATCGAAGAAAATGTAAATTCGCTTCTGCTGGCGGTCATGAATCCGGAAGACGAAAAAAACATTCAAGGGTTCCAATCGTTTTTAGACCGGGTGGAATACATAAATATTCCCTATGTCATGGACCTCAGCACCGAAGTGGAAATTTACCGTAACATCTTCGGCAAACACATTGATGCAGGATTCCTTCCAAGGGTTCTGCATAATTTCGCCCGGGTAATTATCTCATCACGCCTAAATCCGAAATCCGAAGCCATGCTCGAGTGGATCGGCGACCCCAACAAATACCGCCTATACTGCGATGAAAATTTACAGCTTCTTAAAATGGAGATCTATACCGGATACATTCCTGCCTGGCTCTCAGAAGAAGACCGGAAACGATTGACCGCCAAGCGACGGCGCAACATCATCGGTGAATCTGAAAAGGAAGGCGAACATGGTATTTCCGGCCGCGATTCCATTAAGATCTTCAATGAATTCTACTCAACATATGCAAAAGAAGACAAACTGATCAACATGTCGGATCTCTGTAAATTTTTCACCAAAATGAAAAAAGAAGTAAAAGAGCTAATCCCCCAGGGATTATTAGACTCGCTGCTGCGAATGTACGACTACACTATTTTGCAGGAAGTAAAAGAATCCCTTTATTACTACAACGAAGAGCAGATATCCAGGGATATTCAGAATTACCTGTTTGCCGTTAATTTCGAAACCGGCTCCACAGAAAGGTGCACCTATACGGGAGAAAAGCTGGAGATCACTGAAGAATTTCTAGAGAGCATCGAACGCCATTTGCTGGGAGTAAAGGCCGACAGCAGTCAACGCACAACCTTCCGCAAGACAACCCAAAAGGAATACACCACCAAAACGCTCACGCAGGAAATCATGGTAGAGGGGTTGCCGATTACAGACACGAAGATTTATCAATCCATGCACGACCGCTATGTTTACAATCTGAAGGAAAAAGTGTTGGATCCGTTTTTGGAAAATGAAAATTTCCGAAGAGCTATAAAAGATTACAATGAAGAAGATTTCAAAACCTATGATAAGCGGATCATAGACGATGTCACATATTTAATCAACAACCTATGCCAGAACTTTCGTTACACCGAACAAGGTGCCAAAGAAGTCTGCATGTATGTGATTGACAGTGATCTAGCTAAAAAATTTGCCCGCCCATAAAACATGCAATTTATGCGGTTTAATAACTACCTCAACTGCCTCACGATCAATTCGCATCATACGGTTACCCCAAGACACTAAATCTCGTGACCCGCATTCAACTGCGCGTTCAGACAATCGCAGTATTCATCGAAAATGAAATACATACACCGCTCGGCAAACTGTGACTTTTCATAAAAACTGCAATCTGTCTGTAGGTTCTTGCTATCGGCCGTACATACGGACATATCGTCTTGTTTGCATAAATTGATTATCATCGGGGTCATCACGATCACCTTGCCTTAACAGGAATCTGCTTGTACTCTGAGATGCTTCTACTAATAGTATCGGCCACAAAACCTAAATCCTTAAATTAATTTTTTGTTTGTTGAAGTTTAAATTAATCTGCTTATGTTAACGATAACTCACGCCATCGGGACAGGTAGATGATTATGTTGCGACAGGGAAAAAAATGGCTCGACAGGGAACGTCGGAAACAGCAGTTTGAACTCACCCGAGACGGTGAGGAAGCCGCCTATTTCGGTTTTCAGCGCATTCACGCAGCGGAGAAAACTGATAAAGTATTGCAGCATTTTAATTCAGTTGCGCGACGCTACGATTTTATGAACACGCTGCTGAGTTTCGGTATTCATCACGTTTGGAAACGTGTTTCAGTGCGGATGATGGAATTGGTGCCCGGAGATGCTATTCTCGATGTCTGTGGCGGAACAGGCGATCTCGCGATTTTGGCAGCGAGAAAAATAGGCTCCGCCGGGCGAGTGATTATCTACGACATCAACCGTGCAATGATTCAAGCCGGGCTTCATAAAGTGATTCGTACCGAGTTGGAAAAACGTATCCGATACATTCAGGGAGATGCCGAAAATATTGCATTCCCGGATAATTCTTTTGATGCCACGATGGTCGGATTTGGAATTCGAAACGTGACGCATGTCCAGAGAGGCTTTGAAGAAATGTATCGAGTCCTGAAACCCGGGGGAAAACTGATGTGCTTAGAATTTTCTAAACCGACGTTACCTATGTTCCGCTGGCTGTATGATGTGTATTCATTTTACATGATGCCCCTTTTGGGAGAGCTGATCGCCGGTTCCCGCAAAGCATACACCCATCTCCCCGAGACCATTCGAACGTGGCCGTTACCAGCTGAACTGGCAGACGCATTGAAAGAGATCGGTTTCTCCCAGGTAACATATCGAAAACTGACCAATGGTATCGCGGTGATCCATTTGGCAGTGAAATAGCCGGCAATTGCTCGAGATTAATTCCACATAAAAACAACGAGGACCTTCGGTTAAATGAAACTCAACTGGATCGAGCGGCTATACGTGAACAGCCCGATTCGGCTAGCCGCACAATACTTGGAGGTGCAATGGTTTTCCTCCATGCTGCCGATGGATCCCGGGACCAGCATCCTGGAAATCGGATGCGGCCGCGGAGCCGGTGCTAAGCTTATTCTCGAGAAATTTAAACCGGCTTGCCTTAATCTCATGGACTTGGATTTTCAGATGATCAAAAAGGCTTCGGCCTATTTGAAAGCCGGTGATCAACAAAAAATCCATTTTTGTACCGGCGATGCAACCTATCTACCCTTTGGCAAGAACATTTTTGATGCCGTTTTCGGATTCGGATTTTTGCATCATGTCCCGGAGTGGCGCAGCAGCTTGTCTGAGGTCGTTCGGGTGTTAAAAAGCGGCGGTATATACTATATGGTCGAGTTTTATCCGGGATTGTATCAAAATCTCATCACCAAACGCCTGCTCGTCCATCCCGAGGGCAACCGCTTCAACAGCCCGCAGTTACGTGATGCATTTGAGGATGTGAATCTGACCCTCACGCACACCTTTGAAATGAAAAAACTGGGAATACTTGGGATTGGAATAAAGAATTAGATCGGATCCTTTACAGGCTATAAATATATCTCTCCAATTTTCACCGGAATACGGCCAAACCGGCTAACCGGCAGGCTCCTACTCCTTTTCTACCGGAAACGTCATCGACGCCCCAAACCAGCCGATCACCGTCACCATTGGCACAAGCGCCAGCACCAACAGCACATACACTAGACTGCCGATATGAAAAGAGTTCAATATGTCCGGAACCAAGATACGCCAGATAAAAATTACCGCCTCGGTCACAAGCATGACCAACGTGAGCGGTATTTTTATTTTGACAGCGCGCAAGGGTTTAGCCATGTAGTTTAACCACCAGGTGTAGATCCCTGTGGTGATGCCCACCATTGTAAATAGTATCCCTCCGGCCAGACAGTGCAGCGCCGTGAGCTCAAATGATTTAACACCCGTGATCAGGTATAAAATATTAAACATGGGAGTCGAAAATACAAATGCAATGGGGAAATGAACCGTCATGGGATGAGGATGCCGTCTGAGCATGGGGAATTTTGCAATCAGCCAAGCTATCGGCTGCGGAATTTCTTGCTCCTCAACAGCTTCCTTTTTCAATACGCCGACCTGCGGGTACCGCGCTAATACATCAACTTCATGGGGTGCTGCCTGGATGTCTGTGCTCAGATCGTTACCCGCGTGATGGCGTTTCATATGAACGCCGCTGCGCCAAAATTTACTCTCACTGACATCATAAACTTTACCGTCATGCGCAATATATGTAGGACGTCCATTTTTACCGTTATAGGTTGCAAGTTCTTCAGCATCGAATTCTTTCATAGAATACTCTCCGCACAATTTGTGAATCTCAGATCACTATTTTAAGTAACACCACCAGGAGCAGCGCCAATGGAAAATAGCTGGCCTTGTTGAACATGGCCATGGCATAGGCACGTTCTCGTGTATTATTCAGTTTCAGCGCCGGAAACAGAAGCAGATAGCACCCCACCGCCAGTGACAAAACAGCAAAAAAAATGTCATAGTGTACTTGGGAGAAGAAGAAAATCACAACATTCATGCCTAGAGCCAAAATAATGGTCCCCAGAATAATTCTATTGGCAGCTCGGACGCCCCACTGGATCGGAATGGTTTTGGCTTGCAACTGACGGTCCTCATCAAAATCTGCCCAATCGTTGGGGACATTCTGACCCCCGATTTCCCAAAAAAAAAGAAGTAAAAACAACGCGATTAAATACAGCAACGAAGGATTAGGATCGACCGCGTAAACGGCTGCGATGGCACCGGTGGTTTTCACGGCACCACTCACAAGCGTGCGAAATGGACTCACTCTCCACAATAGACAATAAATCGTTTCCAGCGCACACCCGCCAAAAAATATAAGCACACAAACGGGGTTCAGAATATAGGCCCCTATCAGTGCCAGAAATGCCCACGCCAATGCCCAGAAGAGGCCTTCTTTGAAACTCAACAAGCCTTGGGCCATGGGATGACGAACCAAGATACCATCCAGGTCATTGCCTGAATTCATCAGATCTCCCCTAGCCGCTTTTTCTTTATCTGCCCTGTAGTCGATTACATCGTTTAAGGCATACACGGCAGTATATCCGGCGAAAGTCGTAATAAGCCCTAAAATAGTAATATTCAAAGGAGGAAAATACCCGAGCCACAAGAGGGCACCGAAGGCGGGTGTACACATATCCAATAGACCGTGAGGCGTTCTGGATAAGGCAAAGAAAAGCTTTAACCGGTCGATACCGGTGAGGTGACGCCGCAATGATGTTTCAGACACCTGATATATCCTAGTAATAATCCACAAAATGGATTGCGCTTCGGTTATGCTTTTAACGGGGCTGATGCTTGGCTTTCTACCCTGTGGGCTTTCGTTCGCAGCGTTTGCCCGGGCCCTTTTAACCGGGAGCCTATTAAACGTCGCTATCCTGGTCCTTTAGTTTACACTCTTTGTCCCATTCAGGACACGCGTCTGCCATTTTTTGAGTAAATTTGAGCATACATTCGCCGCATTCCAGGTCGAAATTGGGTACATGCCCGTACTTCTCTTTCATTTCATCCTCGGAAAGAACCTGAGATCTGCTGCAGCCGCATTGGGGACAGGCCGTGTTGATCGTGTACCGTTTTTTTGCCATGCAAAACCTCCGATTTGGTTAGCTCGTTGAACAGGTATTCGTATCAGTCAAACCTTTGATCGGTTTCATACCCGAATTCGGAATAAAAGTAAACGCCTCCCTGATCATTTAACTGCGTTTTGAGTGAGCACGTAATAGTGTGTCCAATTCCTCCTCAGGCAGAATATTCTCTTCTAAAACAACTTCTCGAATGGTTTTTCCGGTTTCATAGGCCTTTTTCGCTATGGATGCTGCATTGTCGTAACCGATTTTGGGAACTAGGCCGGTTACCAGTGCAAGGCTGCGTTCAATGTAAGCCGAACAGACGGCCCGATTGGCGTCAATACCCTGGATACATTTATCGACGAACAAGCGGCTGACCGACGCCAGCAGCATAATTGACTGCAGAAGATTGTGAGCAATCACCGGCAGCATGACGTTCAGCTCAAAATTACCGGCCTGCGCGCCCATCATTATGGTGGTGTCGTTGCCGATGACCTGGGCAGCCACTTGAATGACCGCCTCTGGAATAACGGGATTGACCTTTCCCGGCATAATCGAGGATCCGGGCTGCAACGACGGAATCGTTATTTCGCCAATACCACTGCGCGGACCGGATGATAGCCAGCGGATATCATTAGCAATTTTAACCAAACTGACCGCCAGCGTTTTTAACGCACCACTGGTCTCGACCGCGGCATCCTGAGCGGCCTGAGCTTCAAAGTGGTTTTGGGCCTCGGTAAAGACCAATCCAGTATATTCGGAAATCAAGGCTATAACTCGCGAGGCAAATTCAGGGTGGGTATTCAGGCCGGTTCCAACAGCCGTACCACCCAATGCCAGTTCACCCAATCGAGATTCCCCCGCCTGAATACGTTGGATACCAAGTTCAATTTGTCGCGCATAACCTGAAAATTCGTCGCCTAAAAAAATCGGTACCGCATCCTGCAAATGAGTTCGCCCCAATTTTTGGATCGTCCCAAAATCACGAGCTTTTTCGGTAAGCGCCCGTTGCAGGCTTACCAAAGATGGTATCAACGTATCATGGATCAGTCTCAGTGCCGCAATGTGGATCACTGAGGGAATCACATCATTACTCGATTGTCCCTGATTGACGTGGTCATTGGGATGCACCGGGGACTTTCCGCCTTTGGTGCCTTTAATAATCTCATTGGCGCGCGATGCAACCACTTCATTCATATTCATGTTGGTGGAAGTGCCGGAACCGGTTTGGAAAATATCAACCACAAACTGGTCATCAAAGGTTCCTTCCATAACCTCCCGTGCGGCCTGCGCTATGGTATCAGCAAGTTTTGGGTCCAAAAGATTGAGGGCTTTGTTGACTTCGGCGGCACATTTTTTCACCAGCGCAAGAGCATGAATAAATGCGCGTGGAAATCTCAAACCACTGATTGGAAAATTATCCACTGCTCGCTGGGTCTGTGAACCGTAGTAAGCATCTTGCGGTACACGAATGGTTCCCATTGAGTCTTTTTCTTCTCTAAATCGCATGCTATCCTCTTTAGGAGCTCCAATTATGAATTTATCTGACGGGCATCCGTTCAATATTTGCTCTGAGTTGCGCAATTTCAATCCCAAGATTGACACACTGAATTCCATCCAAACATTTTTCCGCATCCCCATCTTCAAGGTAGGTTTTAAGTTCGTGGCCGTCTTTTTTAAGATCTACAACCCACAGCTTCTGTTCTTCGTCAAACTCGACCCGGACCTCGATACCGCATTCACCGATATCGGGATAAATTGATCGTATTTTTTCGCAAAGCTCATTTTTATCAATCATTATACATCTCCTCTCTTTACAACGCATTAAGGCTGCAATTCACCATTTTTCCGACTCAAAAGTCATAGCGGCAACGTCATCATGGGACTAAATTGCGAAGTTTAACCAAAAACTCACGTTCGATACAATAATTTAAGACGAATGTTAACTTTGGCAAGATCGGTGGGGAAAGTGGACAAAACTTCACGATACGTCATCGCAGTGGTCGGTTATGGTAAAAATCGAAAAAGAAACTGAAGTTTCATACAAGGCGTCAGTAAATTCCAAAACCAGAAACCCCAACACTACCGGTAAGCGGTATTACCCACTTCACTTCTCCGGGGCGGACCAAACCCAGCCGGCAGGGTCTATCGCCCCGGTTATTTACCTGGGTTTCTCCATCCTAATGAAAAACATCAGAAGCGCCGGTATCACAAAAATGGTGAAGACCGTTGAAATCGCCAATCCGCCAAGCACAACGCTTCCGAGGCCCCGGTAAAACTCAGAGCCTGGACCGGGGATCAGGACGAGGGGTAACATCCCAAATATACTGGTTGAGGCGCTCATGTAAATTGGCCGTAAACGGATACGCGTGGATTCCAGAACGGCCTCGCGGTAGGACATGCCGTTGTAGCGAATATTGTTTAATGCTTGATGAACAATGAGAATCGCATTGTTCACAACCACACCAACCAGAATAATAAATCCCAGCATGGTTAGAATATCAAGGGGTTGGTTGGTGATGAAGATGTTGACGAGCTTTAGCCCAATCAACCCCCCGACAGCAGCTAAGGGCAACGTAAACATGATAATAAATGGATAGATAAAATTGCCGAACAAAGCGGCCATCAAGAGATAGGCAATCAGAGCAGCAAGTATGAAATCCCACTGGAGAGTCTGACGCGCCTCGATGAGTTTGTCAGCCACCCCGCTTTGGCCGACACTGGTGCCCGTTAACAGGCCTTGTTTGGCTGCGGGCAGGAGAACGTTGGCATCAACAATCTCCATTGCCTCCTGAAGCGGTAATGCAAACGGAGGTGTGACTTCTAATGTAATTGTGCGCTGCCGTTCGATGTGCCGAATCTGTGTAATTCCTGAAGTGCGCTTCATGATGGACAAAGAAGATACCGGAACTACCTTGCCGCCGGGAATCGCAATTAAAGAATCATAGAGCTCCTCAGGTGTTGACACGTCCTCTTCAGAGGCCTTAAGAATTAGATCTATCTTTTTCTGACCTTCCTGCTTAAATTCTCCGATTTCCCTGCCGTCCATGAGGACATCCACGGCCAGGCCGAAATCTCGAGCGGTCATTCCGGCGGCCTTGATACGATCACGGTCGGGAATGAGCCGAACCTCAGGAAAGAGCAGCTCTAACGAAGGTACCGGCCGTATTTGGGCATCCGGAATTTCTTTTTTTATGGCGCCAAAAAGCATTCCGGCCACCTGAACAATCCGGTCGATATCATCACCGCTGATATTAACTTCAATGCTTCGGCCGCGGCCGAGACTCGTCTGGAATACACCCGCCTGGAGGCTGATCCCGTACATCCCCGGTATGGAATAGATTGTGCGCATAAATTGAGGTATCAGCTCACCGGCACGCTGCTCGTGTCGGCTGATGGCACCAAATAGCATAATTTGTTCCGACCCTACATAGAACATGTCTTTGATTCCGGGGTAGCCGTCGTTATCCTTTCCGATATATGGCTCATTAAAATGATAGATGTGCTCACCGATTGTTTTGCGTTCATTAAAGGATAAGCCCGGTGGTGGAATAAGTATATTAATCAACAAGTTGCGGTTACCCTGGGGCAAGTATTCCATTTTGGGCAACAACAGCCTGGCCGCGTAAATCGAAAGCGTGCTCAAAAAGATAATGACGCTTAAACGCATAGCCCAGTGCCCTGTTGCGACCTTTACGAGCCATATAATAGCCGATTGGATCCAACCTCCGATGCGCCCCAAAATTGATCGAGAGCCTGCCGAAGACGGTTTTCGTCCGGTTAGCGTAAAAAGCTGCTTTGAAAACATCGGTATCACCGACACGGAGACAAACAAGCTTATGGCCACCGCAAAGGTCACGGCAATAGCTATATCTCTGAATAGCTGACCGGCTTCTTCTTCCATAAATACAACCGGAAGGAAAACTGCAATGGTCGTCAAGGTGGATGCCAAAATGGCACCCCAGACTTCCCGGGCTCCGTCATAGGCTGACTGAAAAGCCGATTTTCCCATGCTGCGATGTCGATCGATATTTTCCAGAACAACAATAGCACTATCAATCAACATACCTACAGCAAATGCAATTCCGGCCAGGCTAACCACGTTCAGGTTGCGTCCTAAAAGACTCATGAAAATGAATGTTCCAATGATGCTGATCGGAATAGCCGTTGCGACAATGATGGTCGAAATGAAACTGCGCAGAAAAATGAGTAAGACAATGACCGCCAGGATACCTCCGATAATAATATTTTGCCGTACCAGATTGATCGCCCCGCGGATGTAAGGACGTTGATCATAGACCCAATCCAGATAGATCTTTTCAGCGGCCAATTTTTCCGCGTTGAGCCATTCGACAATGCTTTCAAGACGATCGGAAAGCTCCAGTATATTGGCATTCGGCTCCGGCTTGACACCGATGGCAATCCCTTCCTCTCCCAGATGCAGCATGGCGGCCGTAAGCTTTTCATACCCGAAGCGCACTTCGGCTATATCCGCCACACGAATGCGCTGCAGACCCGTGGATCGAATAACGATGTTCTCAATATCTTCCGCAGATTCAAATTGAGCAATAGCCCGAATTCGGTAGTCTCTTCTGCCAACCCCCAAGGTTCCGGCAGAGATATTGATATTTTCCGCCCTGAGGATGTTGATCAGGTCGATGATAGTGAGACCATAGGCAGCAAGTCTTTCAGGTTTGACAATAATATGCATCTCTTTTTGGATGCCGCCGCCGATAAACAGATCGGCGACACCTTCGGTTCTTTCCAGGTACTGTCTGATGTTATTCTCAAAATAGGTACGATACGTGTATGCTGAATTAGGATTGCCTTTCACGGATTTTAAAACCATCCATATTACCGGGGAGGCAGCAGCTCCAGTTGCGGTAATCACCGGTTTGTCTACATTATCGGGATAAGCCGGCACTTCATCCAGTTTGTTTGACACCCTGAGCAATGCATTGTCCACATTGGTGCCCAGACTGAATTTAAGCGTGATGGTTCCCTGATTGTTAAAAGACGAGCTTTCCATCTCAACAAGGCCGGGAATTCCTTTTAAAGTTTTTTCTTGTTCTTCGATGATTTCGCGTTCGATTTCATACGGAGTTGCCCCCGGCCAGGTGGTACTCACCGTAATCTCCGGTTCAACAACCGTGGGACTCAATTGATAAGGCAAACGAATCAGTCCGATCAATCCGAAAAGGATGACTAAAATAACGCCGACAATGATCGATACTGGTTTATCTATTGAGAATCTTACGGGATCCATGTCAATTTGTCGCAAATCGCTTTCTCATGTTGAAAACCGGGATTAATTCTACGGGTGTGTTCCATTTAGTTCTGCTTGGTATTTTCTATAGGTCCATAAACAACCGCTTGACCATTGCGTAACCGCTCGTTCCCCTCCAAGGCTACAAGCATCCCTTCCTTGAGGTCAGGTGCCTCGACGCCGGCATTCAGACCGTTGTAGCCGACAATGTCAACCGGCATCATTATTGCTTTTGAATCCAACACCGCAAACACCGCCGTCTTCCCGAACGCGGATATAACGGCATCGCGGGGCACGATTAGGGTCTTTTTACCAATCCCGGTCGGCAGGGTGACCTTTGCCGACATCCCTTCAATCAAGGAGAAGTGATTGGGGGTTCGTATTTTTACCGGAAATGTGCGGGTTGCTGCGTCCGCTTTTGGAACTATGGCAGTTACCGTTGCGGTAAATTCCTGACCGTTAGAGATTGTTCTCACCCGCATCCCGGGTTGGACAAATTGAATCAGCCGCTCAGGCACTTCGGCAACGATATCGACGACATCATCTTTCCCAATCACCGCCACGGTTTCTCCCTCCGCGAGCCATTCACCCCGGTCGACATGCCGCTTGATAACCACTCCGTCAAAGGGAGCAACGATCGTCTTTTTTTGACGTTCAATCTCCAGTTGTTCGACCTCGGCTTTTAATGAAGCCGCACGTTTTTCAAGTCCGATAACCCGAAATCGATTCTCATCATATGATTGCTCTGAGATCGACTGCTTTTTAAACAACTTTGCTCTTCTATTCAAATCGATTCGTGCAATCTCCAGCTCTGACAGTATTTGTTCATAGGATAATCTCGTTGCTTGAATTTGCTTATCCAATAATTCCGAACCCAGTTTGACCAAAATTTGTTTGTGTTTAACTCGTTGACCGTCCTCAAAGCTCACCGTTTCGACCAGACCGCTTATTTCTGCCGCCGTATCTGAAATTTCCTGGTAGAAAACGGTAGCAATAAATTCGCCCTGCGGTGCAACCATTCCATTGGTCACCTTGGTTACAGTGACACTGGCCGGAGGGGGGCCATTCGCCTTTTGCTGGGCCCAAATGTTCGATGGCTGGAGATAAAGCAAAATTAATAAAACCCACGGAAAAAATTGGATCTGAAGGCCTCTTTTTTTGAGCATGTCGACTCTCTGCTCCTTAACCCCATTCTGGCGTTCTATTGTTAACCACGTAAACCCTCATTGTTCGGAAGCAGTTTCAACGGCCCGGAACCTGATTAAGGGCCGAGTTTCAAATGCTATGTGGCGTTTTTAATCCATTTCTATTCTACATCATACAACAATTCATTCAATTGACAAGTATCTTCATTTATAGAACAATTATATTTGGTTACGTACCAATTAGGATTTGACACACAACCGTCTTTTCCATATTATCCTAAACGAGCAGACTGGCTGGTTTGAAAACTCTGCCGCATGCGTCCTTTAAGGTGTTCTCTGCAGCGCGACACAGATCCTTTCGCAACCATACACAGCGTTCTGCATGGTTAAACCCGATACGGTTGTTTTAACGTCAACCAATTAGTATCACAGCCAATAAAGGTCATACCACAATGAATCTTACAGCGTCCTGGAATGCCGAATTTATTGACTCGATGTACACGCAATGGAAAACAAATCCAAAAAAGCTATCCCAGGATTGGCGTTATTTCTTTGAAGGCTTTGAACTGGCAATTTCCGATAAAAAATGGGCCAAAGACGAAAATGGCGAGGATCAGCTTCTGCAGCACGCCCGGGTGCAGGCTTTGATCTATCGCTATCGTGATCTTGGCCATTTGATGGCATGCCTGGACCCGCTGGCAGCTTGTCCGACCGACCACCCGCTTTTGAATCTGCACGCCTTCAATTTATCGCATGAGGATCTCGACCGAGAATTTTTTACTCGACGGTTTTCGAAAAGCGGAAGAGCGTCACTGCAAGAGATTATTCAGGCACTCAAAGAAACCTACTGCCATTCTATCGGTGTAGAATTCATGCATTTGCAGGATCCGCATGAACGCAAATGGCTAATGGATCGCATGGAACCGATACGAAATCAACACCAGTTTGACGTCAGTGTAAAACGCCATATTTTAGAAAAACTGATAGATGCAGCGCTCTTTGAGCAGTTTCTTAACAAGAAATTTATTGGGGTGACACGCTTTTCATTGGAAGGCGGCGATGCACTTATACCGGCTATGGATTTGTTGGTTGAGCATGTTGCCCAACGAGGGTGTCGGGAAGTGATCCTGGGCATGGCTCACCGGGGACGCCTGAATGTCCAGGCTCACATTTTGCACAAATCCTATGACGAAATTTTTAGCGAATTTGAAAGTTGTTACAGTCCCGCCGACCTCGTGGGCGCCGGCGACGTAAAATATCACAACGGTTATCTCGCGAATCGAGACGTCGCCAATGATCAAAGCGTACGTATCTTTTTGATGAACAATCCCAGCCATTTAGAGTCAGTGAATCCGGTCGTCGAAGGGTTTGCCAGAGCCCGTCAGGATATTCTATCCGACACCGAACGAAGCCAAATACTGCCGTTGTTGATTCACGGTGATGCCGCCTTTGCCGGACAGGGTGTAGTGATGGAAACCCTGAACATGTCACAGCTTGAGGGCTACAAAACCGGTGGTACGATTCACCTCGTGATCAACAATCAAATTGGATACACTACCCTGCCCGAGAATGCACGTTCGACCCGGTATTCCACCGATGTCGCCAAAATGCTGATGGTCCCGATCTTTCACGTGCATGCTGAAGACCCGGAAGCCTTGATTTACGTATTTCAACTGGCTGCAGATTACCGCTGGGAATTTCACAAAGACGTCGTCATCGATATCGTCTGTTACCGCCGCTACGGGCACAATGAAGGCGATGAACCCTATTTTACTCAACCCCTTATGTATGAACGCATTCGGGAACGCCCCTCACTGCATCACATATATGCCGAAAGGCTTTTAGAAGATCAAATTGTTCAAGAAGATGACATCGAGCAACTGACCAAAACGATAAATTCACGTCTGGAAAAGGCCTTCGACAGAGTTCACGGCAGTGAATGTCCATTCCCGATACCTGTTTTTTACGACAATTGGAACGGATTTCATGGAAATTATACCCAGAACCGGGTAGAAACCGGGGTGGATTCTGAAGCCCTGCGACTACTTGCCCAAAAATTGAATACCGTCGCGGATAGCTTTTCTTTAAATCCAAAAATTGAGCGATTATTACAAAAACGGCTCAACGCTGTGGAGCGGGGAGAGGGAATTGATTGGGCCGGAGCAGAATCAATGGCATTCGCTTCCCTGCTGGTCGAGGGAACGCCTATCCGCCTCAGCGGACAGGACAGCGGTCGAGGGACATTCAGTCAGCGTCATAGTGTTTTGGTGGATAACCAAAGCGGCGAGCGCTTCATACCGCTTAACACCCTGGTCAAAGGCCAAGCCGCTTTCGATGTGTATGACAGCCTGCTATCCGAGGTCGGCGCTTTGGGTTTCGAATATGGTTATTCGGTGGCGCATCCCCATGCCCTTGTCCTCTGGGAAGCTCAGTTCGGTGACTTTGCCAACAATGCCCAGGCGATTATCGATCTGTTTATCGTCAGCGGCGAATCAAAATGGCAGCGCCTTAGTGGTCTGGTGCTATTGCTCCCCCACGGCTTTGAAGGACTAGGACCCGAGCATTCCAGTGCCCGCCTGGAGCGCTTTCTGCAGCTGTGTGCTGCAGATAACATTCAGGTCTGCAACCCGACAACGCCGTCGCAATATTTTCATCTTCTGCGACGTCAGGTAAAAAGCACATACCGCAAACCGCTGATTGTGCTGACCCCTAAAAGTCTGTTACGGCATCCTGCGGCCGTATCGACGCTTGATGAACTTGCAAACGGCGCGTTTCACATGGTTTTGGATGATCCACTCGCTGTCAGAGAGCCACAGAAAGTCCTGCTTTGCAGTGGTAAAATCTATTACGAATTGTCAGCTCGATGTAACGAATTAGATATCAAGAATATAGCGATTGTGCGACTGGAACAGCTTTATCCGTTTCCGGAGCCCGCCCTAAAAAGCCTGACTAAAAACTATTCAGAAGCCGACTGGTATTGGGTTCAAGAAGAACCCGAGAATATGGGGGCTTGGCAATTTGTCCGGCCGTGGTTGGAACGTATCGTTCATAAGCCTCTTGAATATGTGGGTCGGGAAGCATCTCCCAGCCCGGCCACCGGCTTTCCGGCACTATTTAAGCAGCAACAGCAGGCGATTATTGAGAGGGCCATAGGATCTCCTGCAAAAAGAAAGGAACAGGCAGCCGCAAACTAGTATGTATTCGCAATCCGGATTTAACCGTAAGCAAAAAAATTTTAATAGCGGACGCTGAAGGAGTTCAAATGCTCATAGAAATCAAAGTCCCCAGTGTAGGCGAATCCGTCACCGAAGCGCTTTTGGCTCAATGGTTCAAAAATGACGGCGATAAGGTTAAAAAAGATGAGCCGTTGTTTGTGATTGAAACCGATAAAGTCACCCTGGAGGTAGTCGCTGAGTCAACTGGTGTTCTATCCATTAAGATTTCTGAGGGTGAAACGGTAGCTATCGGAGCGGTGGTCGGCACAATTGATACCGAGGCTGCACCGGAAGTCTCCGCAGCACCTCCTTCTCCCGAGCCCGTGCAAGCTCAAGCACAGCAGCCTGCCGCGGACGGAACGGCAAAACCAAAGGATTTCGAGCCGCCACCGCAAGTTGCCCCAATAACACCGGCAGATGAATCTGCCCAGCCCTCGACAGCAGAACCGATGGCCGCTGCGGTGCCGTCGACTCGTCTGGCAACCGCTCAATCGCAGTTAGCGCCATCCGTGCGTCGCTTGATCGCTGAAAAAAATCTGGTTCCTGCAGAAATTTCAGGCACCGGCCCCGGTGGTCGTCTCACCAAAGGCGATGTGCTTTTATATTTGGAGGCCCGTCAAACACCGATATCAACCGGCAGCCGGGATCAGGCGATGGGTGTCACCGCTGCGGAAGCGACGGCGGACATACAGCCCGCAATCACCGTTTCTGTCGAGGAACGGATCAGCCGAAAACCGATGAGCCGCATCCGGCAGCGTATCGCCGAACATTTGTTGCACGCCAAACAAAATACCGCCATGCTCACCACCTTCAATGAGATTGATATGGCACAGGCGATGGCCCTTCGAAGAAGATACAAGGAGAGCTTTAAACAAAAATACGGTGTCAACCTGGGCTTCATGTCGTTTTTTATCAAGGCCAGTCTCGAAGCCTTGAAAGAGTTTCCTCAAATTAATGCCTTTATCGATGGAAAAGATATCATTGAACACCACTATTTCCATATCGGAGTTGCCGTAGGATCCGAACGTGGTTTGGTGGTTCCCGTTATTCGCCATGCGGATCAGATGAGTTTCGCTCAGCTGGAACAGGCTATTGTGGAGTTTGTTGAAAAAATCAATGAAAATCGTCTGGAGCTCTCAGATTTGGAGGGCGGCACATTTACCATCAGCAACGGTGGTGTTTACGGTTCCCTGTTGAGTACCCCGATTCTAAATTCTCCTCAAAGCGGAATTTTGGGAATGCACAAAATCGAAAACCGCCCGGTCGTGATTGACGAAGAGGTGGTGGTGCGCCCCATGATGTATGTTGCATTGAGCTATGACCACCGCATTGTGGATGGTAGAGAAGCGGTAACCTTCCTCAAACGCATCAAAGAGTGTGTAGAAAATCCGGAACGAATTATGATGGAGATATAAAAATGGCCAAAAAGGACAACTATGACGTGGTTATTATTGGAAGCGGCCCCGGAGGGTACGTAGCGGCTGTTCGGGCAGCACAGCTCGGTATGACCGTCGCCTGCGTTGAAAAAGAACCTCGACTGGGCGGCGTTTGCCTGAACGTAGGCTGCATTCCGAGTAAAGCACTTTTGGACTCCAGCGAGTACTTCCAAATGGCCAAAGACCAATTTGCCGAGCACGGCATCAAGACCGGGCGCTTGAGCCTGGATCTACCGACCATGATGGCACGTAAGGAAAAAGTCGTGCATGAGTTGACCGAAAACGTCAGAAAGCTGCTGGAGGGCCACAAAATCGACATCATTCACGGCACCGCCAGATTGACGGGACCGGATCGGGTTGCCGTGGATGAAAACTCAGGCAAAAGTGGCCTTTTAAACTTAGAAGCGAAGGCAATCATTTTAGCCACCGGCAGCGAACCGGCAGCGTTGACGGGATTGGAATTTAACGGTCATCAAATTGTCGACTCCAGTGCTGCCTTGAAATTTAAAACCATCCCTAAACATCTGTGCATTGTAGGTGGTGGATACATCGGTTTGGAATTAGGATCGGTTTGGCTCCGCTTAGGCGCAAAAGTGACCGTCATCGAAATGCTGGCAAAAATCGCCACTAACCTAGACGGGCAAGTTGGACGAAAGCTGCAACGGGTACTGAAACGCCAGGGAATTAATTTTCACATGCAATCCAAAGTGACCACCGCGAAAACCCTAACTAAATCCGTTCGGGTGGAACTGGAAACAAAAAAAGGCAACCAATCATTGAGCTGCGATCGTCTCTTGGTGAGTGTCGGACGAAAACCGCTAACCCGCGGCTTGGGTTTAAAAGAAGCGGGTGTTAAAACAGATCCGGATTCGGGTCACATCGTCGTGGATGCGTCATACCGCACCAGCATTCCTTCAATATATGCCATTGGAGATCTCGTTCCCGGTCCCATGTTGGCTCATAAAGCCTCGGCCGAAGGCATTGCCGCCGCTGAATGCATCGCCGGAAAGCCGGGTGACGTCAACTACGACGCCATTCCGGCCGTTATCTACACTTGGCCGGAAGTCGCCAGCGTAGGTTTAACCGAAGAACAGGTAAAAGAGCGTGATATACCCTACTGTACGGGAACGTATCCGTTTGCCGGAGCTGGACGGGCACGTTGCATGGGTGAAACAGAAGGATTTGTGAAGGTCATTGCTCATGGCAAAACCGACCGGGTGCTGGGTGTTCACATCATCGGTCCTCGGGCGGCCGACATGATCGCCGAATGTGTACTGGCGGTTGAGTTCGGTGCAAGCTCCGAGGATATCGCTCGAACCATTCACGGCCATCCGACATTTGCCGAGGCCTTGCAGGAAGCAGCTATGGCGGTTCAAAAATGTTCGATTTACGCATCCTGAAGGATCGCTAATTTATTCGAACAAACCAAATCTTCATCGGGAAACGTGTCACACGAAAACCATAAAGTTAGTTACCAGGCTTTGCTGGGTTTGGACAAAGATCCCTTTCAACCCGAACCGGATCTTCTCTTGTACCACCCTTTCGAGTCGTTCGAGCAGCGATTGAATGTGTTAAAACGGCTGGCTCAAAGTCCGGGTGTCATCGTACTGGTGGTCGGTGAATCGGGCAGTGGGAAGACGACGTTGTTATATCGATTCTTGTCTTTAAACGAAGCTTTTTGGAAGGCCGACAAGGTTCAAACCGAATCATCTAAAATAACTAGTAAATCTGCTCCCTCTGGAGATCAGAGCGGACTCCCGGCAATTATCCTTCATGATTCAGAGGACCCAATTGTAATTATCGACGATGCCCACAGGCTCTCACCCAAGGAGGTGCGGTTTCTGCTGCAAGGCGCCGTTGTTCCCGGTACGTCGCGTAGAATTAAACGCCTGATGCTTTTCGGTGATCCATCTGTCCATTCTTCGATTGCAAAAATCGGAGCGTCTATCGAAGAAATTGCCGTCAATAGAATTCATTTACCGACATTAGCCAAAGATGAAACCGTCACGTATCTCAATCATCGACTTGCCCATGCCGGTTATACCGGGGAAAGTCCATTCAGTGATACGGATATCGAGAAAATCTATAAGGCATCAGGGGGCCTCCCCGGACGCATTAATGAGAGCGCCAAAGAAATTCTTAGCGACGCATATTCCCATGAAATAGAAAAGGAGGTAAACGTGGAGAGTGTCAAAAGCAGTCCACGGCGGCTTGTTGGTTGGATTGTTGCCGGAATCTGTCTCATCGGTCTGGCATTTTGGTTATTCACTCAATTCGGTTCGGACCGCGGATCCGAATCGCAGGACTCAAAGTCGGCAAAACGGGTTTTTAGCGCGAAAATTTCTCCTCCCGATGAGCCGAAAGGGTCAAAGGTATTTATTGCGAAAGTACCCAAACCGGCAGTTGAACCACCAACGCCGATCGAGAAGGCACCGCAATCCGCAGAGACGCCGCAACCACTAAAAGAAGACGAGAGCCATCAACAACCCATTGCCACACAAATAGAAGAACCGGCGCAATCGGAAAAAGCGGCTATTTTACCGACCGAAATAAAACCTGTAGAAGAGACGCCACTGGAAAAGATGCCCGCAGTTGCCGAAAAAGAACCCGTCACACAACCGGAAACGAAAGCGCCAGAAATAAAACCCTTGGCTAAGGCGCCGGCAACAACGGAAACAAAAGCAGAAGAAAAGAAAACGATCCATCGCGAAAGCTGGTTGCTCGCGCAGGATTCATCGTTTTATACCCTCCAAATTCTGGGCGTTCGCAATGAGCAATCACTGCTTGATTTTGTAAAAAAATACAATCTGCTGGAGACCAACGATATCGCCTACTACCAGACGAAATTGAGAGGGGAAATTTGGTTCCCGCTACTTTACGGTGTTTATCCGACAAAAAAAGAGGCTCAATCGGCCGTCAAGGATTTGCCGGAACAAATTCAAAAATCGATACCATGGACGCGCAAGGTGTCGGCGATACAGAGGGAAATTCGAAGATAATAATGCAAGTATAAAGATTCGCCGAATGCGACATTGAAAGGATAAATTCAACCCCAATTGAGCGAATCATGCTCAATTGGGCATTATGCGTCCTAACCTGCCAACATCATGAAGCCTCTTCTGATCCCAGCATCTCCTCGCTCTCCATCCACATTACATTTATGATGCCGAAAGCGCAAGCCAGAAGAACCCCCAAGATCCACGCAAAATACCACATAATTGCTCCTTTTGCTATTTAGGTTACCTAAAATTCAATATGCCTGAAATTAAGGTCAACTATCATTTTTCCCCATGGGCCAGTTGTCAGTAGGCATGTTTTATTTTAAAAAACCACCAATATCCGATGGTCAACTGCTGCATGACATTAGTAGGCAGTGTGGGTTTCCTTTTTTATTTTCTCCTCTGTTATCTTCCCGCGCATCACCCGATATGCCCAGCTGGTATAAGTCAAAACGATGGGTAAAAAGACCAGCACGGCAATGAACATCAAATTCAACGTGCGATGACTGGAGGTGGCGTCATAAACCGTCAAGCTGCCGTTAGGTGTTGTGCTGGATGGAATGATAAACGGGAACATGGCAAAACCGGCGGTCAGGATCACCCCGGCCATGGCCGCACCGCTGAACATAAAAGCTGCGCCGGGTCGGTTGATGCCGGACAATAAAAGAGCCAAAATCCCACCGGCAAAGGCCAGTACCGGGGCCAGAACCGTCCAACCGCAGATGGAGTAGTTTTGCATCCAAGCGCCTGACGCCACTTCCACTTTCTTTGCCAGCGGACTGAGGGCGGTACCGGGATCCGGCATTGAGACGATTCGATAACCGTCGATACCAAACGCTTGCCAAATTCCGGCAACTGCAAAAGCAGCCATGAATACGATACCGAATATCCGTGCGACTTTTTTTGCCCGGGCGTTGATTTCGCCCTCGGTTCGCATTTGCAGATAAACTGCACCGTGCATGACAAGCATGGTTAGACTTACGATACCAGCTAGAAGAGCAAATGGATTCAACAGGCCCCAGAAACTGCCGGTATAGGTTGGCCGCACAAATTCATCGTACTGAAACGGCACCCCCTGGAGCAGATTGCCGAAGGCCACTCCGAATATCAGAGCCGGAACAACCCTCCCCACAAACAAATCCCAATCCCATGCGTTGCGCCAGCGGAAATCCGAAATTTTACTGCGGTAATCAAACCCCACCGGTCTAAAAAACAGGGCAAATAATACCAGCAGCATGGCCCAGTAAAATCCGGAAAAGACCGCAGCATAAACCAGCGGCCAGGCGGCAAACATGGCACCACCGGCTGTAATCAGCCAGACCTGATTGCCCTCCCAAGTAGGTCCAACGGAATTAATTAACACCCGCCGCTGCTCATCATTGCGCCCAATTGCTGGATTTTGTCAACTCCCTGCCAGACGGTCTGAATACCTGGATTGGCGAGGCCGGAAGGCGTTTATCCGGAGGTGAGATTCGGCGGGTAGCCGTTGCCCGGGCCATCCTTCATAATGCACCGGTTTGGGTGATGGATGAACCTACGGAAGGGTTGGACGCTATTACGGAACGCAGCCTGATGCAGGCACTGCGGGAGTTGACCGCAGGGCGAACATTCTTGATGGTTACCCACCGGCTTATTGATCTGTATTGGATGAATCATATCGTAATGCTTGAGAGAGGTCGCGTGATAGCCCAGGGAAGCCATCAGCACTTGCTGAAAACCAATAGGCGCTATGTCGCCTTGCATGCCAGAATAGGTTGAGTGAAGATCCGGGTCCATTTTTTAATGAACCTCGTTATCACTCGCTCTTCTCGAAAAGATCGGTACTAATGTAGCGCTCCCCAGTACTGGCTATAATGACTACAATGGTTTTTCCCGCGGACTCCGGTCGCTTGGCAACTTCCATGGCCGCCCAGATGGCTGCTCCGGAAGATATCCCGCAAAGAATCCCCTCTTGTTTTGCAGCAGCTCTTGCGGTTTCAAATGCATCATCATCGCTTACCCTGACCACATCGTCGATGATGGATTGATCCAATACCTCGGGAACGAAACCGGCCCCGATTCCTTGGATTTTGTGGGGCCCTTTTGCGCCGCCGGACAGCACCGGTGAATTTGACGGCTCGACTGCGATGGCTTTAAAAAAAGGTTTACGCGGCTTTATGGCCTGGGCCACCCCGGTAATGGTACCACCGGTACCCACACCGGCAACCAAAATGTCGACGTTTCCTTCGGTGTCACGCCAGATTTCTTCAGCCGTGGTTTCGCGGTGAATCCTCGGATTGGCGGGATTGGCAAACTGGTTCGGCATAAATGAGTTTTTCTCAGATTCAAGTATTTCTTTGGCTTTGTCAATCGCACCTTTCATGCCGTCGGCACCCGGTGTAAGAACCAATTCCGCCCCTAAGTGGGTGAGAAGCTTGCGCCGTTCTATACTCATGGTATCCGGCATCGTGAGACGGAGGCGGTAGTTTTTAGCAGCAGCGATAAACGCCAACGCAATTCCGGTATTTCCACTGGTAGGCTCAACGATCAAGGTCTGAGGGTTGATCGATCCATCAACTTCGGCCGCTTCGATCATGGATGCGGCAATCCGGTCTTTAACGCTTCCAAGAGGATTAAAAAACTCGAGTTTGGCGTAAATATCGGCATCGATATCGATACTCATTCGATTCAGTCGGACCAGCGGCGTTGAACCGATGGTGCTGCTGATAACGGTGTGAAATCTCATAGTAAACCTCCTTTTAACGACCTGCGACACAAGTGACGTGGAAGTCAGTAGTCACAAAACACTGGTGGGTTGTCAGATGAACGGTAACGGATGGAGATCAAGCCTTCCTATGATTAACCCGCCACACTCACTCTATCCCAAGGCTAAGACCCGAGCATATGCAGCAGGCATTCTCCGAATTCAGGCCGCTGGATCAAGAGAATGATGCAACGAAAGTCCCTTTTTAGACTTATAAATTAATCGCGGGGTTTCCATAACAACCGTCGTATCCGCAGGAACCGATTCCGTCAGCCACACGTTCCCCCCGATAACCGCACGGGCACCGATCACCGTATCACCACCTAGAATCGTCGCTCCGGAATAGATGATGACATCGTCCTCTATGGTTGGGTGACGTTTCTTGCCTCTAAATTTGTCTCCCGCGTTTTTCGGCAGTGAGTGAGCGCCCAACGTAACGCCCTGGTAAATTCGGACATTTTTCCCGATTTCGGTAGTTTCCCCAATCACCACACCGGTTCCGTGATCAATGACGAAGCTTTCGCCGATATCAGCACCGGGGTGAATGTCAATACCGGTGACGCTGTGGGCATGCTCGGTCATGATCCTCGGCAGCAGCGGTACGCCGTATTGAGACAGTTTATGGGCAACCCGGTATACGGTCATGGCAAATATTCCGGGATAGCTGAAGATAATTTCATCGTAACTTTTAGCTGCGGGATCACCTTCATAGGACGCACGTACATCCGTGGCCAGTGTTTTGCGAATAGCTGGAATATCCTCCAAAAGTTTGAGCGCAACTCTGTGTCCCTGCTCCTCACATTCACTGCAGGCTTGATTATATCGGAAACAGTCATGACGAATGCTCCGGCATATTTGCTCCGAGAGCATGTCGAAAAGCGTAGCGGTTGCCTGGCCCATACTGTACCTTAAATTCACCGGATCGAGTTTTCCTCTCGTAAAATATCCGGGAAAAAGAATTTCTCTTACGCGGTCTATAATTTCAACTACGCATTCTTTGGATGGAATCGGCTCATAGTCAACATGGGTATAGCATTCCCTGTCGTTGCAGTCTGCAATAATCTCTTCAGCGATATCAGGAAGCTGGCTTCTGATTTGCGATAACGAATGCGCGTCGATTTTGCAGGAATCTTGTTTTTGCGTCTGGTCAACCATTTTATTACATTATCTCCATTTTCTCGGGTATACCAGGTATACTTTTAAGATTAAAGCACAAAGGGCAGCTTGTCAAAAGACTCGGACGTTAATGGGATGGATCGGCAATCTGGTTGTTTGGAAACTGGAAAAGGTTTAAAAATTGCCGGTTTTTAACAAGCGCAACGTGTGCCTGCGACGCAATTTATGCAGACCGGTCTTGAAACTAAACCCAAAGCAGAGCCGGCTGACTCTGCTTTGGGCCTTTTGGTAAACACTATGGGCTAAAAATGGAAAGGTTTGCTTCCGATTAAAACTGAAGCACGGCCGACATCGCATCATCATATTTTTTTTTCAAACCCTCGGTCGTCTCCTCTATTTGCTTTTTCTGTGCTCCAAATTCAATCGGGCACTCCGTCCGCAGCTGATCGAGGATACGTTCCATTTCGGTGATGTGCTTATGCAGTTCCTCAACCTGAGACGCCATATTGCCCTTGTCAGCCCCCCTCAGTTTATCAACTTTGCGAACCATATCATACATTTTGGTCTTCCAGCCGTGAAGCTCGACTTCAGCAGCGCGACAAAAATCTTTAACATCCATAACAACCTCCTTCCACAGACCGATGTTGTATCTAAAATCGGCTATTTTTGCCACACAAACAGTGTGGATCTGTTTCGCTGTATTTTGACAGGATTTATATTTCTGCTAGTACACCAAACATAACCCCCTTTAGTTTCATGTCAACAATTAAGAGAGCTCTCAGCGCTGACAGTGTGTTCGAACAAATTTGATGAATTAATTTTTTGCCGTAAAAATTTTTGATTTTTTTCTTGACAGCTATATAACTCACATGTAATTCATACTAAATTTATATAGAATAAAAAAGTCAAAAAAGAAAAGAGGTCCAATGAAATTATCAACCCGAAGTCGCTACGGTACTCGAATATTGGTTGATTTAGCCCGCCATATAGACAAAGGACCTATCCAAATCGGCGATATTTCCAAGCGCCAAGATATTTCAGTGAAATACCTCGAGCAACTTATCCGACCGCTGAAGCAAGCCGACCTCGTCACTAGCGTTCGGGGACCGAAAGGCGGGCACCTATTGGCAAAAAATCCTGAAGACATAAGTTTGGGACAAATTGTCAGGCTTTTCGAAGGACAAAGTGAACTGGTCGAATGTGTCAGCAACCCTGAAACATGCGAAAAGTCCGATGATTGTCAGGTCCGGCTGGCCTGGACGGAAGCCACCCGGGTTCTTTATGAAAAACTGGATAGCACGACAATAGCCGATCTACTGCAAGAGAGTCCATCTGCAAAGGAGTGAATGGATCCTTTTGCCGTTTCGATACGCACAGGAAGGAAGGTTAATGGACGCTAGCTCTATCTACTTCCGGCAATTTAAATATCAACACTAAACATTTAGGAGGGTGCTATGAAAAAGATTCTGATTTTAGGTTCAGGTGCCGGCGGAACAATGGTCGCCAATCACTTACGAAAAAAGCTGGACGTCAGAAAGTGGGACATCACCATTATCGACAACGACGAAATTCATCATTATCAACCAGGTTGGTTGTTTATCCCCTTTGAGGTCTATTCTCCCGAAGACTGTCAAAAACCGAAGCGGGAGTTTATTCCCGAGGGCATAAAATTCATCCTCGATGAAGTCGTTGCGCTGGACACAGCTAACCGTAAGGTGGAAGGCAAAAAAGGCAAGTATGACTATGATTGGCTGGTAATCGGCACCGGATGCACGATTGTGCCTGAGGAGGTGGATGGAATGATGGATGACTGGCACAAAAATATCCATGATTTCTACACTCTGGACGGAGCCATCGCACTGCGCGAAAAGATGAAGTATTTCACATCCGGCCGGGTGGTTCTCAATATTGCCGAACTGCCTTACAAGTGCCCGGTTGCTCCGCTCGAGTACATTTTCATGGCCGATTGGTTTTTCGACACCAAAGGCGTGCGTGACAATGTCGAGATCGAACTGGTCACCCCCATGGCCGGTGCATTTTCAAAACCCATCGCATCCGGTATTTTAAGCGATATCGCTATCCAAAAGAACATTAAAGTAACGCCTAACTTTGATATTGCCCAGGTCAATGCCGACGAAAAAACCATTGAATCACACCGGGGCGAAAAAGTGGACTATGATTTACTGGTAGCGATTCCACCCAATTTTGGAGCGAAGTTCCTCGAGGGTTCGGGATTGGAAGATCCCCTACGTTTCGTCGATACCGATCATTTCACACTCAAAGCCAAGAATGCAGACCACATCTTCGTGATCGGCGATGCCACCAACGTTCCGGCATCCAAGGCCGGAGCCGTGGCCCACTATGAATCCGAAACCGTCGTTGAAAATATCATCCGTGAAATCGACGGCCAGGAACCAAAACCGACATTTGACGGACATGCGACATGCTTCATCTGCTCGGGCTACGAGAAAGCGTTTCTGATCGACTTCAATTACGAATACGAGCCCCTTCCGGGAAAGTTTCCGTTTCCAGGTCTCGGACCGTTCAGCCTGCTGGGCGACAGCTACCTCAACTACTGGGGTAAAATGATGTTTAAATGGGTATATTGGAACATGATGCTGAAAGGTGTAGAATTGCCCCTTGAAGATCAATTGACAATGGCCGGTAAAATGCGTCACGTACTGACCGAACAACAAGGAGGTGCCAAATGACGAACGAAGAACAAATTATGGAGCGACTCGATCGCATCGAGGCCCAACTGGCACCCATTTCTCAGACAGCCGGCAACCTGAGAGAACTCAGGGATGATTTGATTCCTCTGAGCGGGCAGGCGTTTCGGCTTTTGATCCGGGAGTTGGAGGACGTGGAATCGGGCTTCCAACTGGAGGATCTGATGGGTCTGACGAAGCGGTTTTTGCGGAGTATGAAATACATTCAATTCAGTTTAGAGCAGCTGGAAAACATCGTGGACTTCGTCAACACCATCGAGCCTTTGCTGAAATCCGCCGTACCGCAGATGATTAATTATCTGGACGACCTTGAACAACGCGGGGTATTGCGGATCCTCACCGCCATGCTGGATGTTCGTGCTAAAATTGCATCGGCATACGATGCCGACGATATTGAGGAAATTGGCGACGGTGCCGTAGCCGCCCTCGGCCTGATGAAAAAGCTCAGCGATCCGAAAGCCAGTGAATTTCTCGAAAAATTCGCCGAACTGCCATCCAAAGTCGATCTGGCGCGGGCGAAACCCGTGGGTCTCTTTGGAATGATAGGGGCGCTATCCAGCAAACAAGCCCGGGAGGGTCTCGGCGTATTGATGGAATTGACCAAGGCCATGGGCCGGCTGAAAAACGGCGACGGTACCGCAGGCGAACAGCGCGAAATTATTGCCTGATCAGCCAAACAGCATGCCCGCATGAAATCAGCTAAATGCGCGCAGAGAATCGCGCGCGGCTGATATACCGAAAATCAATATCACGTTAAACGGGCAGGAGAGGTGTAATGGAAAAACATATGGTTCAATGTGAGGATGGGCGTCGCCGTCAGGCGCGCATCCATGGAATGCCCAGGGAAGAAGGGGAATTCAAAATTTGGAGGGCCGGCGTCAGGTTAAAAGGCAAACACGTCTCCGGTGAGGCATGGTTCAGCTTTAAAACCAAAACCTGGTACTTTTTAGCCGATCCGGAAGGCAAGCATTCCCATCTGATGGACCGGCTCAATGCGCAACTCAGGGAAGAATCCCTCAGACAACTGCAGGATCAGTTAAAGGTACTGGAATCCCGACATCACATTGCGCAGAAAAAAATCGCGGAGCATCGTGCCGTCAAAGACGAACTGGAAAAAGAACTAGATGCCGTTAAGGCCAAAATTGCCGGCTTGCAATCCGGAGCTCCGCTTGAGCCGAGCAAGCCGCTGGAATATTCGCGCCTTGTAAAACGGCAGTAAGGTCGTATTCCAAATAGCGCAACCACCGTGAGGTCGATGGTCGCCGCCGCTGCCGGCGAATTTTAGCTCGGTTGATCGGCCAAGCCTGCAGCGTGGGCTTGGCCGGCCAGATCAAAGGCAGAGCCGGGCCACATGAGGATAGGAATTCCTTCTTGATTGGCTCTTTCGATTGTCTCTTGATCCGGGGACTGACCTCCAGTAAGAACAATCGCCGCCATTTCATGCAGCACGGCCACACTGACAATATTTTGGTGGGTTTGCACCGTGAGCCATATGCAGCCGGTAGGGGCATTGGCCATGACATCGCTTAAAAGATCACCGCAATAGCCCCCCAGAATTTGACGATCCAGCTCATGTTGCCCTGCGGCCACATACAAACTAAAGCGTTCCACGAATTCCTTGACGTTCATGGATTATTCAGCCTTCCTCTCTTTTATTTATTTCGATTCGAACCACAAACCTTAATCGAACCCAGTGTTACGGCATTCCACGAAAATGAGAACGGGTAATCAAAAAATCGTAATGATATCTACAATATCAATATACTTAGCTGGAATTCAAGATCTTTTTGGTTAACGGATTTCAAACACGCTTTTCATCGCTTTCGGGATCTTCTGAACAAGAGCCGGAATTTAATTGGAATTGATAAATCACGTGCTTTTCGTTATAGTGGGATCGAAATGCGGCAAGTTTGCAAGGCCGCAGGTGTGTTATTCCGAACAGATCTGACTATGTCCGAAAAAAAACGCTTCTCTGACAATGGGCCGGTGACGCCATCCACTATATTGAAACTGAATCTGAATCATATTGTCGACCTTCTTCCATGCTACATCTCTATTCAAGATCGAGACCTTCGTATTCTTTTTGTTAATGAAAATTTTAAACGGGACTTTGGCGATGCAACCGGTAAATTGTGTTATACAATTTACAAAGGGTCCCGCGAGATCTGCCCGAATTGTCCGGTACAGAAAACGTTCCTTGACAGACGTGTCCATATTACGGAGGAAACCGTGCAACTGGCCAACGGGAAAATTTGTCAAATTCTGATTCAAACCTCCCCTATTCTGGACGATAATGGCAACGTAACGGCAGTTATCGAAATGGCGACCAATATCACGCGCGTAAAAATAGATCAAAAAGAATTGGTCACCCTTGGCCAGTCCATCGCCCTCTTATCTCACGGCATAAAAAACATCCTGGAAGGTCTGCAGGGCGGCGCCTATGTGGTTGATGAAGGCTTCAAGGACGGGGATCTGGAGCTTGCTAGCAAAGGATGGAATATTGTTAGCAAGAATATTTACGACATAACCGATGTCGTAAAAAATGTCTTATATTCATCAAAGAACCGACCGCTCAAATATGATATTGCGTCACCCGGTCAAATGGTTAAGGATTCAATGGCATTGTTCGCAGAAAAAGCCGCCGCCATGCACGTCAAACTCAGACAACAAATCAACCCCTATGCACCCGATATTAAGGTGGACGTGGGCAGTGTTCGTCAAATGTTAAACAATCTGATCTGGAACGCACTGGAAGCGTGTCTCAACGACAAGAAAAAGAAGAACCATTTTGTAAGCGTCAAAACGGACGTTTATGATGACCATCACATGATGTTCGAAATAACGGATAATGGCGTCGGAATGGATCAAAGAACCCAGAGAAACATTTTTGAGGAATTCTATTCAACCAAGGGGAGCGGTGGAACCGGCCTCGGCCTGGCTGTTGTGGAAAAGGTTGTTAACAAGCACGGCGGCAGAATCGAAGTTAGTTCGAATCCTGGAAAGGGTACAACATTCAAAGTTATATTGAAAATTAAGTGAACCATACGTCAAATGCAAATGACCTTGACGGATCTGACCCTTAAGGACGGCAAATTTGCGGTTCTTGAATCGAATGCGTCCATCGGCTAAGAGTTGTCGATAATTTATGGTTGAACGTCTTAAGTTGGTCCATCTTTAGACTTGACGTCATGTCACGATTAGTAATATCGTAGTGAACCACTATAGTATATCCTTACAGCAGATCAAGCTCTGGAGTATCATCATAATTTTAACGTGAGCCAAAAGGAGAAAATCATGGAAAAAAGCCTCAAAATCATAGTCATAGATGATAATACCGATTACCTTTTTACCATGGAAACCTTTCTTCAACGCAATGGCTTTGAGGTATTGACTGCCGATGAGGGTCAAAAGGGACTGGACTTAATCCGCAAAGAGCGACCTGATTTGATATTGCTCGATGTAATGATGGAGACGTTGTTCTCCGGGTTTGAGGTATGCAAGCAGGTACGTTCTGATGATGATCTAAAGGATATACCGATCATCGGTATTTCCGGCATCGGGAATGAATTGGAGATCAACTACCGCCAATGGCCGGATTTTGAATATTTCAGTCCGGACACATTTTTAGAAAAGCCTGTGGACAAACAACGGTTGCTTCAGATGATTCCGGAAGTTATCAAGAAAGCTCAGAAGCGCAAACGTCGACCAAAATGGGAAAAAGAAAGAGAAAAGGAATGGGCCAAAAAGGCCTCTCAATCGCGACCGAAATGACATCAAAATAGCGTGCGTGACGTTTGGAGACGTCATCTTGCATAGCAGGCTAAATAAACCTTGCTTCCAACCGCAGACCTGAAAACCTCTAAGGTCAACGTGACGTATAACGCATGTTCGATTATCTCTTCTATACTTCGCTGGTTGTTTTTCTCCTCGGGTTGATCTATAAGATTTCAACCTGGTTTACCAAACATATCGGCGTCTTTGGAAGTGACCTCAACGCTAAAAAAAGAATCCTGTCAGCCTCTAAAGGCATTACTCAAGTCATCTTCAGCCGCAAGGCATTCTCGCTTCTCGAAACATTCGTATTGGATGTCGTATTTCAACATCGAGTTTTACGAGAAAACGCTGTCCGTTGGCTGGCACATATGTTGATATTTTACGGCTTCCTGCTCCTGCTGCTAATGCACGCTTTGGAAAACGTAGTGTCCGAGGCCATATTCAGTGACTATTATTCGACAGTCAATCCGTTTTTCTTTCTCAGAGATTTTTTCGGTGCCATGGTCTTGGCCGGCATAATTTTGGCGGCAATTCGCCGTTACATTTCAAAACCTCAACGATTAAAAACCAGCCGGATGGACCATTACGCCATCATTATCGTGGCGGCTATCATGCTGTCCGGCATCGGTCTGGAAGGTCTCAAAATTGCCTCTCACAGCGAATTTCAGAGAATGGTTGAGGACTATGCAGGGATGGATGATGAAGAGGAAATTCAAGCGCTTGAAGCTGTCTGGGTGCGTGATTACGGCGTTGTTTCACCCAATCTCAGGGAACCGTTTGACGAAGATCTGATCGAGGCTGGTCAAGAGGCTCACGCGAACAATTGCAAGGATTGCCACGCCTCTCCCCAATGGGCGTTTAACGGGTATGCTGTGGCAAAGCTAATTAAACCGGTGGCATTATGGCTGGATAAAATCGGCAGTATCACCCTGGTATGGTATATTCATATCATCGCCTGCTTTATTGGGTTGGCATATCTGCCTTTCAGCAAAATGTTTCATATCATCGCCACCCCGCTTTCCCTGCTTGCCAATAAGGTCATGGATCCCGCCACGTCTTCACCAGCCAATATCCTGACTCGTCAAATCATAGAACTGGACGCCTGCACCCATTGCGGAAGCTGCAGCCTGCATTGCTCGGCTGCGATGATATACGAGGCAATCGGCAATGAATATATTCTGCCTTCCGAGAAAATGGCCTCACTGAAGCAACTTGCCTCGGGTAAAAAACTGAGTGACTCGCAGTCAGCGGCTATCCGAGAGGGCGTCTATTTATGCACGAACTGTGACAGATGCACGGTTCGCTGCCCATCCGGAATCCGGTTAAAAGAACTGTGGTACAGTGTGCGTGAAGAGTTGGTGGCAAGCGGGACACCGCTTATGCATGTATTGAGTCCTTATTCCTTTGCGCGGGGCTTGATCATTCAAGACAGCATACCGGCCGATACCTATGCCTACCCGATCGCGGCAGCCCGTCAAACGGTGTCCGGCGGATTTGACAAATTAATCAATCCCAACATGGCGATTCCTTTAAATGCCCAGACTAGCCCGGAACCACCGTCAACAGTAGGAGATCATACATATAGTCAATGTTTTAGCTGTCAGAGCTGCACAGTGGTGTGCCCGGTTGTCGGCAACTACGAACATCCTGAGCAGGTACTTGGACTTTTACCGCATCAAATTATGTGCTGTCTCGCTCTGGGATTGACAGAGATGGCCTCCGGCGCCCAAATGATCTGGGATTGTTTGACATGTTATAAATGCCAAGAAAATTGTCCTCAGCAGGTCGAGGTGTGCGATGTTTTATATCGATTGAAAAATGTCGCTGTAGAAACGGCTGACATCTCTTGAGCGCGGATACTCAATGGGTCGTTTCTAGCTATGCGTTGGATGTTAACTGAAGTGCCAAAGAATTTTATGCTGATCGTATAAGGTAATACCTATGAAGTTCGCGTTGTTCCAAGGTTGCAACATTCCGGCCAGACTAGAGCAATACGCCGACGCTACGCAAGCCGTGTTATCAAAACTGGACATTGAGCTCATCGAAATTGCCGACTTCAATTGCTGCGGATATCCGGCACGCAACACGGATTATCGCGCTTTTGTTCTTTCGGCCGCCAAAAACTTAGCCGAAGCCGAAAGAGCCGGTCTTGATATGCTGGTAATGTGCAAATGCTGTTATGGAAGCTTGAAAAAAGCCGAATATCTTTTGAACCAGGATCCAGACTTAAAAGCAAATATCAACCAATCTCTGAAAAAAGAAAATCTCGAATATAAAAACGGTATTCAGGTGAAGCATCTGCTGTCCGTATTGTATCACGATGTGGGAACAGACCGGTTGAAAAGCAGTATTGTAAAAACATACGGCGGTCTTCAAATCGCTGTAAGTTACGGTTGTCACGCGTTGCGCCCAAGCAATGTAACCGGTTTTGACGATCCGGTTTCACCGCGCTTATTCGACGAACTCGTCGAACTCACCGGCGCATTCAGTGTCGAGTGGGCCCGCAAACTGGATTGTTGCGGAGCTCCTCTGACCGGTATAAATGATCCGCTCGCAATGGATATGACCCAAAAAAAAATATCCAGTGCCAGAGAAGCGGGGGCTAATTATATTTGCACGGCATGCCCCTATTCCCACCTTCAGTTTGATGTGGTTCAATCGCGTCTGGTTTCAAATCCTGAAACCCGGGACCCTCTTGCACCCATTCTCTACCCGCAGTTGCTTGGTTTATGCCTGGGTATCGAGGAAAAGAACCTGGGTATCGGGAAAAATAAAATCGACCTTTCCGGTATTTCATCATTTTTAATGACGGAGTGATTATGTCAGCAAAAGATGTCGGAGCGGTAATGGTTGTTGGCGGCGGTATCGCCGGAATGCAGGCATCCCTGGATCTTGCCGATTCCGGCTATTATGTTTATCTCGTCGAGAGTTCGAGCTCCATCGGGGGAATGATGTCCCAGCTTGACAAAACATTTCCTACCAATGACTGCGCCATGTGAATTATATCGCCCAAACTGGTCGAGGTCGGCCGGCACATCAACATCGAAATATTAACGCTTACCGAAGTTCAACATATTAGCGGCATCGAGGGTAACTTTAAGGTTGAGCTAACCCAAAATCCTCGCTACGTGGATATGGACAAATGTATCGCCTGCGGTGCCTGCTCGGAGAAATGTCCCAAAAAAGTATCCAATGTGTATGATAGTGGATTAAGCAAACGTAAAGCCGTTTACGTGCAGTATGCCCAGGCCGTACCTCTAAAATATGCGATAGATCCGGATCAATGCATTTATCTCCTTCGAGGCAAGTGCAAAGCGTGTGAAAAATTCTGTCCTGCGGATGCGATCTTTTTTGATGATCAGAAAAAAGAACGCTCATTAAATGTGGGCGCCATAATTTTAGCGGCCGGCAGTGAACCATTTGATCCTCGAACATACGATACATTCGGATATTCAAAATCGGATAATATCGTCACCAGCCTCGAATTTGAAAGGATTCTCTCCGCCTCCGGACCTTATGGAGGGCATTTGCTCAGGCCTTCCGACAAATCCGAACCTGAAAAAATTGCGTGGCTCCAGTGCGTGGGATCAAGAGACAGTCATATCGAAGCCAAGGGTTACTGCTCCGGAGTCTGCTGTACCTACGCCATCAAGGAAGCCATTTTGGCCAAAGAACACAGCAAAAACGGTTTGGATGCGGCGATCTTTTACATCGACATTCGGACCTTCGGAAAGGACTTTGAACGCTTTTATAATAAAGCGGAACAGCATATGGGGGTTCGGTTTATCAAGTCGCGCATCACGCATGTGGAGCCCATGGATGAAAACGGCAGGCACCTCATCCGCTATGTCGATCAGACAGGCAATACGATCAGTGAGGAATTCGATATCGTTGTTTTGTCAGTGGGCTTAGGGGTCCGCGAACAGGTCATATCCCTGGCGAAAAAGTTGGATATCGATTTGAATCATTACAACTTTGCCAAAACCGGAAGCTTTGACCCGGTCCAGAGCTCACGATCAGGCATATATGTTTGCGGTGCCTTTCAAGAGCCCAAGGACATCCCGACATCGGTGGTCGATGCTAGTGCGGCGGCGGGTAAGGTTGGAAGACGGCTATTTAATGCAAGGGGGACCCTTACCGCAACCAAAGAGTTGCCTGAGGAAATCGATATCAAAGGCGAGCCGCCGAGAGTCGGTGTCTTTGTCTGTTGCTGCGGAACCAATATTGCCGGATTTGTCGATGTGCCGGAGGTCGTGGATTTTGCCAAAAATTTACCCAATGTGGTCTACGCCGAACAAAACCTGTTTAGTTGTTCTCAAGATACGCAAAGTCAAATATCACACATTATAAAGGAGCATGGCCTCAACCGGGTTGTGGTAGCCGCCTGCACACCGAAGACCCACGAGCCTCTTTTCCAGGAAACGTTAATCAATGGCGGTCTGAATAAATATCTTTTTGAAATGGCGAACATTCGAAACCAGTGTTCATGGGTCCATAAGGAGGATAACGACAAAGCCACCGAAAAAGCTAAGGACTTGGTACGAATGTCGGTTGCTAAGGTTGCACTTCATGAACCTCTGGTGGAACCGGTGATGAAAATCAACCAGTCCGTCCTGGTGATCGGTGGTGGTGTTTCAGGCATGACAGCAGCACAAACCCTATCGGCCCAGGGATATAAAACCTACCTGATCGAAAAAAATGGGGAACTCGGGGGCCAAGCACTCCATCTCAATGAATCCTGGCAGTGCGAGCCTGTTGTCCCATATTTGCAGGAATTAATTAATGACGTGATATCCGACGAAAACATCGAACTTTATCTGAATACTGACATTGACACCGTTGACGGCTTCATAGGAAATTTCAAGACAACGATTCAAACCACGGGTGACACAAAAGTTTTGGAACATGGCGTGACCCTGATCGCTTGCGGTGCAAAAGAGTTTAAGCCCCAAGGATTTCTTTACGGCCATGACCAGCGCGTTGTAACGGGGTTGGAACTTCAAAACAAACTTAAGGATGAGAATCGGTTTGACACCTGCCGCACGGCCGTTTTCATCCAATGTGTCGGCTCTCGTATTCCGGAGCGCCCCTACTGTTCGAAGGTCTGTTGCACTCAATCAATCAAATCTGCTCTAGAATTGAAATCGCATTATCCCGATATGACCATCTTTATTTTATACCGGGATTTGAGGTCTTATGGTCTGCGTGAAGACCTCTACCGCGACGCACGCAGCCGCGGAATAAAGTTTATCCGATACGACAACGAAAAGGGCATCTCCGTCAACAATGTTGATGATGCTTTGCAAATCAATTTTTCCGATCGGGTGCTCCGCCGACAGATGATGATTCACAGTGATCTACTCATACTGGCAAGTGCCATCGTACCCGAAAAAAACAACCCCTTAGCCCAATTGTACAAAATACCCCAAAACGACGATGGTTTTTTTGCAGAAGCGCATGTCAAACTGCGACCGAATGATTTTGCCACGGATGGAGTGTTTTTATGCGGCCTGGCGCACGCACCGAAACCAATTGAGGAATCGATCGCACAAGCTCAAGCCGCCGCATCCAGAGCGGTAACCGTGTTATCCGCCTTGGAATTATCGGTTAGCGGTATGGTGGCGTCGGTCGCTCCGAACTTCTGCAGCAGTTGCGGGGTGTGCACAGAAATCTGCCCATACTCGGCACCGCAATTCAATGCAACCACCGGCAAGGCGGAAATCCAGGCGACGTTGTGCAAGGGTTGCGGACTATGTGTAGCATCTTGTCGTTCCGGTGCCATCCATCTCAAAGGGTTCGACACCGGACAAATTATGGCAATGCTGCAGTCGTGCATGTTAGATAAAGCGCCCTTTGAGACGACATTTAGCTAATGGAAATGACGATTGACGATTGACGAATTAAGGATGTCGCTTCGCTCCGCCAATTATATTTAATCATGTATTACCAATTTGAAAATGGATAGCATTCCTTAACTAGTCAATCCTCATTCATAAATAGCCTACCACCTGGCGACAGGAGCAGATATGAAAACATTTAACAACTTGATTGAAGACGTACAAAAACCCGGTCTTTGCCATCGCTGCGGTGGTTGCGTTACCTTTTGCACGGCCGTTAATTACGGTGCGTTGGAGCTGGATACGGAAGGCAAACCCAGGTATGCAGATGAAGCCAAATGCATCGAATGCGGTCTGTGTTATTCTATTTGCCCGGAAATTGAAGAACTGGATGAGGAAACCCAAAAACGGCTGGCATGGAATCCTCCTATTGGACGGGTAATCGAAACCAGTATCGCGCGTGCATCGGATCCGGTCATTCGAAAAAAAGCAACGGATGGGGGTGTCGTCACTGCCCTACTCCTGCATTTATTTAAAAACGGCCGGATTGACGGTGCCATAGTTACCAAACAATCCAGTCCATTTATACGCGAACCCTTTCTTGCGGTATCTGAAGAAGACATTCGCAATGCTGCCGGCTTTTTCTTTGATACATCCCATGGAATGAAAAACTACAGCGATTATTATTTAACCTTTTCTCAAATCCGGGAATTCGACCCCTTAATCAAAAAAGGACTGCAACGGATCGCGTTCGTCGGCACGCCCTGTCAAATCAAGTCTGTCCGGCGCATGCAAACCCTTAATATCATACCGTCTGACACGATAAAATTTTGTCTGGGGCTGTTCTGTTCGGGTAACTTTGTTTTTGGTAAAAAGCAAAAGGAAAAAATTGCCAAAATTGGCGGTTTTCAATTTGAACAAGTAAAAAAGATAAATATAAAGGAAGATCTTATCATCCACCTCAACAGTGGCGACGTCAGAACCATAATGCTGGATGAACTTGAATTCATGAAGCGGTTTGCCTGCTACTTTTGCCCCGATTATTCTGCAGAGTATGCCGATATTTCCTTTGGCGGAATCGGCTCCGAGGAGGGCTGGACCACCGTGATTACTCGCACACCTGTTGGACGGGCGATTCTTGCCGATGCCCGCTCCAAGAAGGCGGTTGAAGATAATCGACAGGGTGACTATCAAAAACGTCTTTCTCAGACACTCAAAAAAGTAAAGATCTGGTCAGCCAAGAAAAAGGAAGCCGCACGTAAAAGCAGAAAAACCCTTGGAGGTAAGTTTCCAGGCATAAAGCAGGTCGATTAAGAATCACAATTGCTGTTTTTTTTCAGTTTTTGAAAAATTGAAAACCATTCATTCTATTCGCCACAGACCGACAAAAACAGACTTTTGTACGCGATCACAGGTTCCATCAATATTCAGTCTAATCTCTGCAATTACTCAACACCAAATGAGCAGCACATGTCCCTCAAAACTCTCCCAGGCTATAATCTAGGTTTTTTCACAATTGTTTAAAGTTTCTTTCGTGTTTTCCGATAATTATTTCGGATAAACCGTGAATGATGCCCTTCCCGAGCATATCCGACTTAGCACCTTATGCTCTTAAATAAATGCCCAAACGTGAAGCGGTTAAATCATATACCGCCAAGTTGTCATTTCGCAGCACGTTAGGTTTGCAATGATGGCAAAAATGGAGTCTGAAACGATCAACAGATTCATTGATAAATTAAGCTATTTTTTGAGCCCGTTGGAGCGTGATCTTGAAGAAAAATCAAAGAGAATTCTTTCC
>WOR8_10000083_pt1 | contig 83944 bp, 57 predicted proteins | sample DeeMarSeWOR38_10_FD_19890 | JGI IMG/M metagenome (IMG submission 19890)
AACGCTTTTCACACCAAGGTTCTCAGAAGTGTTTACACGTATACTTTCTTAACTATTCATATTTTTCAAATGCGCTCAATTTAAAAACTGTGATTTCAGCTTATCGAATTTCGATATACTCACTCGAACTAAATCACGATTCGATAATCGCTAATCGGATATCACAAATCCTATTAATGAGGAAGGATTGTAGAAGTACCACATATTTATCTTTACCTAATTCATCTGCTTTCCCCCACCCTTTTAAATTTCTAATTAAACACAGATTTTCATATCCTGTTTGTTCACACGGTAGAATACATTGTATATTTATCCATCAGAATTGTTTCTAAATTTTTTTTGTGTTTTATGATTACTGTAGATGAATTTCGAGAACATGCCCATCAGTTTGTTGACTGGATGGCAAATTTTTATCAGGATATTGAGTCCTATCCTGTAAAATCCCAGGTGAAACCGGGCGAAATACTTAATCAATTGCCTTTATCTGCTCCGGAAAAGGGTGAATCAATGAATATCATTTTTGATGATTTTAAAAAAATAATCCTGCCTGGCATGACCCACTGGCAAAGTCCGGGCTGGATGGCCTATTTCCCTGCCAATTCGAGTTATCCTTCAGTACTGGCTGAAATGTTAACAGCTACCTTAGGGGCGCAGTGCATGTCATGGGAAACATCACCAGCAGCCACGGAACTTGAAGAGCGTATGATGGAATGGTTAAAACACGCCATGGGCCTTCCTGATAATTTTATAGGTGTAATACAGGATACAGCTTCAACAGCGACATTATGTGCTTTGCTTTCCGCAAGGGAAAGAGCATCCGGATTTACCATTAACCAGGAAGGATTTGAGAATCATAAGAATTTCAGACTTTACTGTTCTACAGAAACACATTCTTCAATAGATAAAGCAGTAAGAATAGCGGGATTTGGTCAGAATAACCTGGTTAAAATACCTGTTAATGAAAAATTAGCGATTATACCTGATAAACTGGATGATGCCATCAGACAGGATATTTATGATGGGAATAAGCCTGTTGCCGTAATTGCCTCTATCGGAACTACGGGTACCATGGCGATCGATCCTTTAAAAGAGGTATCTGAAATCTGCCAGCGATACGATCTATGGCTTCATGTAGATGCAGCCTTTGCAGGTTCAGCTACTATCCTTCCGGAATGCCGGTGGATGATAGATGGACTAGAAAATGCAGATAGTTATGTATTTAATCCGCATAAATGGTTATTTACAAATTTCGATTTATCGGCTTACTATGTAAAAGATAAAAAAACCTTAATTAGAACATTTGCAATACTACCTGAATACCTTAAAACAACTGTGGATCAACGAGTTAATAATTACCGGGACTGGGGTATCCAACTGGGACGCCGTTTCAGGGCATTAAAACTTTGGTTCGTACTTCGAAACTTCGGATTGGATGGGATTCGTGAAAGAATTAGAAAACACAATCAGAATATTAGTGAATTAGTTGATAGACTGGCATCCTCACCTGAGATCGAAATTTTGGCTCCTACTTATCTGAATATGGTTTGTTTCAGATTTAATACCGGGAATATTCCTGAAGATAAGCTAAATGAAATAAATGAACGTATTCTCCGACGGGTAAACGATACCGGAAAAGTTTTTTTGACGCATACCAGGATCAATGGAAAATTCACTATTCGCCTGGTATCCGGACAGACATATGTTGAAAAAAGACATATCGAGCAGGCCTGGGAATTGTTGCAGCAATCGGCAAAAATAGAAATGAGCCATGGGTGAGGTCAGTAAACTTTTATCCAGAATCAAAGACAAAAGAGCTTTGCTGAAATTCCTGCAATGGCATATGACAGAAAAAAGGAGGTACCGTTTTGAAGAAGTACTGGCTTACCGGACACGTCATTTTACGATCGCTGTTGAAGACGTATATCAGGAAAGAAATGCCAGTGCAATTATCCGAACGGCAGATTGTTTTGGTATCCAGGATGTACATATCATTGAAAATGTCAATGAATATAAGATATCTTCTGGTATTTCAAAGGGGGCAGAAAAGTGGGTGAATATCCATCTCTATGATCGCTTCAAAAATAATACACTGACCTGCATTGAGCATCTCAAATCCCTTGGATATAGAATTATTGCCACTACTCCACACAGAAAAGATACATTTGTAGATGATTATGATATTCATATTAAATCAGCTTTTTTCCTTGGAGGAGAAAAGGATGGCTTGTCGCCAACCGTTTTAAATTTCGCAGATGGATTCGTAAAGCTACCCATGTTTGGCTTCACTGAAAGTTACAATATCTCAGTTGCCGGTGCTTTATTACTTGAGAACCTGACCCGCCGGCTGCATCAATCAAACATTTTTTGGCAACTCACTGAACAGGAAAAACTGGATCTGCAGCTGGACTGGACCATTAAAACCATCACAAGTGCGAAAAATCTCATTGAAAAGTTCATTGAATCAAATGAAAAATAATTTGATGTATATATCGACTAATTGTATGATAAGGAAAATCGCAGGACCAGATAATTGCTCGAAAACAAATAATCGGCACATATCAATATTTTAGTAACGTTGATAGATCCCGGAATAAGTCCGGGAAAGGAAAACATCCACAATTGGGAACAGGTCGAGAAGATTATTGAAAAAATTCAGGAATAATTAAAAGGAATTGTGACAAAAAAGCTTCAAGCAGTAGAATAATAGTTGACAAACCTGCTTAACCTATTTAATTGTAATGGCGTTTTTTACAATCTCAAGTTTTTCCGGATCTTTTTCCAGTGCCTCCCATGACCAGAATATCACACCCCAGGAAGGGGGTTCCAGCGATGAGCGCAAAGCTATTTCAAATTCTTCAACTGAAAACGAACTATCAAGGTATGCCCTACTTACCTGAATACTCGGGAGTATTTTATGAGTAGCATTTCTATCATAAAAGTTCAATACAATATCGTGCACGAAGTCAGGAGGTCTTTTTAACATATGGGTATAGCACATGGGTGAAATATAATCAACTAATGGGCTGAGAATATTTAAATCCTGCCCGGCAACTTTCCTGATAGCACCGTTAAAATCTGTATCTTTCCATGGTACAAAATGCAGATTAAATCGTAATGAAGGATCAATCTTGTTGAGTGTTTGTGTTATCTCCTGCACATAAGATGTTATTGTATTTACTTTAAAATCTGTCCATTCCAGATCAAGTTGTTCTAAAATATAATTCACTTTTTCTTTACGATTGTCAACATTTTCTGGATATCTAATATCATATTTTGCTGTGAATGTCGTAAGGCAGGTGTCATCAAAGCAAGTTTGTGGTAAATCCAAAATCGAATGATCCGGATACACTTTTTCCCAGAAAACAAAATACCGGATAAAGTCAATACTGATCCCATTGGGAGATAATTCTTCAACCAGGGACTTGAGATACTCAAGGTGGTTTCTTTTATAATTCTTCCGGTTCGGACAAATAAATTCTACCCAATCGTCAATGGCTATATTCCCTTCAGCTGTGATCGCATACAATGATGAATCCTGGTGTAGTACATCCGGATTATAAAAAGTCGGGACAATCAGGAAAACAGGCATACTTCTTTCTTTTGCTAGTGTTATGAATCCCTGCTTTCGGGCAAGTTCTGGACTTACAAACAAAGTATTGATCCCAGCAGATTCCAGGCTACCGAACAATTCATTCAGATCTCCCTGATGATCATAAATTTTGACGCCGATAATCTTTTCGTGATTAGCATTCTCCTGAATACAGGAACCTAATAAAAACAGGCAGAATAAAATACCTATTAAAAATACTCTCATCTTTACAGGAGGTTAGCGAATAAATTTAGTGTTTCTTTCTTTTTCGTGGATAGCTCGTATTATTTAAGTTATAAAAATTAAATCAGATCCAAATTAAGGAAAAGGAGCATAAAAGTTATAAAATTTTTTTATTTCTCGCGGAGGCCGCAATGAAAACGCCATAGTCGCGCAGAATGGTTTCAGGAGGATTATCCCATCATCTCAACCTTTAAACTTTTGGAAACTGCGTAAAAACTGACATTTTATGGTTCAGATTTTACCTAATGATCCTTTAGGGGTATATTTAATTTTTATTTATCAGCGATTGAATGATTAAAAATATCTGGGTTACCAGCCTGCGTAATTTATTCAGGAACAAGATCTATTCCTTTACAATCCTGTTAAGTCTAGGGATTGGATTCACTGTTGCCAATATCCTGGCGGCTTTTATTGTGCATGAATGGAATACAGATTCATTCCATCATAAAAAAGATCGTATTTACCGGCTTATCAGTGAAGATCCTTTTGGCCAGGGTCATAGATTAAGTTTCATCTCAAAAAAAAGTAAGGATTACTTCTCAAATAATTATCCTGAAATTTCTGCCGCCACGATGATGTATGTGATCAATCAACATGGTTTATCAGATCCTGTCAGTAATCGTAAACTAGAAGATCTGATCATCTTGGCTGTCGATAGCGCTTTTTTAAAGATATTTGATTATCCACTTAATCCTGGTTCCTACATAGATCCGGTTCGACCTGATCATCTGGTTCTTATGAACAAAACGGCTGAAAAATTATTGATTCAACGTAATCCCATAGGCGAAATGGTTAATCTACATACAGATACAAGTAAAATATCATTTATTGTATCTGGAATCATTGATAAACCCATTCATAATAGTCACCTGAATTTCGATGTATTGGTTTTATATTCCGATTTTAAAAAATTATGGGGTGGAGTCAGTTATGTATTATTATCTCCAGGAGTAAATATTTCCAATTTTGAAAAAAAAATCAATAACGATCCAAACACACCTGATATGATAGGTGAGGGGAATATTGATTATTATTTACAGGACCTCGATCAGGTTTATTCCGATGTGGACAACACAAGAAATTTTTCTAAAGCAAGAGATGAAATATTTATCTGGATAAGTTGGACTGTCATTATTTTAATTCTTTTTCTCGCTGGATTTAATTTTTTAAATCTGCTTTTCGTCTCGTTCCTCAAACGATGGAAAGAGTTTGGAATGAAAAAAGTATTGGGTGCTTCTCCTTTTGTATTCAAGTTAACTGCATTAATTGAAGTGAGCTCATATATAGTCTTATCTCTAATTTTATCATTTATTTTGATCCTTTGGTTCATGCCTATTTTTAACGACCTGATCAACACATCATTAACAATTACGTATTTTGCAGAAATAAATATTATAATGATTTCAGCTGCTATGATCTTTATAATTGCATTTTTTGTAATCCTAAAAATCACGGATTATCTGTACCATGAAAGGCTAATTTCACTTATTTCACATAATAAACGATTAAAAATTCGGTTCAACCGCGCGATGTTAAGCTTACAGTTTATCATATCCATCACCTTGATTGTTTGCGCAATTACCATGGTCGAACAAATGAATTATGTAAAAGAAAAACCACTGGGATTTAATAAAAACCTATTTGAACTCAGATTGCCATCGAACATTCAGGTACCTGATCCGTCCGTGATTAAAGCAAAACTGGTTGGTATCCCTGGTGTTGAATCAGTTTCAACTTGCAGCGGAAATCCAATTTCTGATAATATGATCGCACGGTATGATCTTGAAAACGGGAACTTTTATACACCCTATATTTACTTTGGAGATGATGATTATCTCCAAACAATGGGATTTAAGTTAATAAGAGGAACTTTCCCGGGAATTGCTAATACTCATGGCAGATTGGTAAATGAAGCATTCCTACGCTATTTTAATATGGAAGATGCTATTAATAAAAAGATTCCAGGGACCCAGGAAGACTATATCACCGGGATCGTAAAAGATTTTAATATCGGATCCTTGAAAAACAAGATTCCTCCTGCAATCATATCCCGATCCGATTTATCTTCCATTCTGATCGCGAAAATAAATCCGGAGACCATCACCTCTGTTTTACCAGCAATTGAGGATTATTGGAGAGAAATATATCCTGATAGATCCTTTAAATATATCTGGATCGACGATGAATTATTTTTAAAACATAAGGACGACCTGATTTTCAGTAAGATCATTATTACATCGTCTTTGATCAGTATCTTGATCAGCTGTTTTGGATTATTTGCCTTATCCTGGGGTACCTCTCACGAGCGTTCAAAGGAGATTGGTATACGAAAAGTGATCGGTGCTACCAGCGGTCAGATCTTTTTTCTTTTATCAAAGTTCTATATTAAATATATTCTGGTGGCCTTCATCATATCCGCACCGATCGCTTATTACCTTGTACGGTGGTGGCTTGAAAAATTCGTATTTAAAATTGATATTTCATTTTCCATATATTTAATCGCAGGTATTTCAATTATATTCATAACATTGATCACGATCAGCTTCCAGACCATCAGATCAAGTTTAACAGATCCGGTAAAAGAATTAAGATATGAATAAAAATATAATTGTTATCATGTGGTATTGACCACCACCTTTCCGGTAGTCCTGCCGGTTTGGAAAAATCGGACCGCCTTAATCAGGTCTTCGAATGGATAAATATGACCGACGTAAGGTTTACCGATATCGAGGTCCTGTAATTGTTTACTATATAAAGCTATTCGCTCCTTTTTATGATATAAATGGATCAAATTAAAGCCCATAACTGATTTATTCCATTCGATCATCCGTTGAGGATCAAGTTTTGGTCGTTTCCAATATTTCCAAACCAGTTTCAAATAATCCGGCCTATGTGTGGGTGAAGCATAATTTGCCGCACCATAAACAATCATACGACCTTCCGGTGCCAATAGCCTGAAACCGTCCCTGAAGATTTGTCCTCCTATGCATTCCAATACAATATTCAAATCTCTTTGACCCAGCTTTTTTCTCAGGTCTTCCCTGAAATTCGAGGAACGTACGATCCAGTCATCATACCCTTCAGCCTTTAATAATTCAATTTTATTTTCGGATCCTATTGTCCCGATGGTATAAGCGTTAAATCGTTTGGCAATGCGGTTAGCTAAAATACCAACTCCTCCGGCTGCTGAATGAATCATTACGGTTTGATTTTGCCGTATATCAGCCAGTTCTATCAATGCATAATAAGCAGTGAATGCCTGTACCAGGAAAGCAGTGCCTTCCTCATACTTCCAGTCAGCAGGTAATAGCACAACATAATCTTGATCAACATTTATTTGATCAGCATACCCTCCAAATCGAGTCACACCCATTACCCGGTCACCCTCTTTTAGATTTTTTACTTTTTTGCCCATAGCAATAACGTCCCCTGCATACTCCAGACCAGGTATGAAAGATCCCTCAGGTGTTGCACTGTACAAACCAAACATGGCAAAAATATCAGCAAAATTCAAACCGATGGATTTTACTTTTACCTGGACCTCTTCCTCTTTTGGAGGATCCAGAGACTCTTCCATCAATTTGAGGTTATTTATACTTCCAGCTTTAGGAACCATCCTGTAGACTCTTCTATTCATGAAAATCGATTATAGTGTATGATATGCTGTTCAAAAATAAATTAATATACTGGAAATACAATAAGTAACATTATTGACAGTATTTTTTGTAGGCTTCCGATCCCTTCAATTCTCCAAGATCCATTGATTTTTTAAAATATGTACATGCTTTTTCCTTATCACTAAGATTCAAAACGGTCAATCCCAGAAAATAATTTATATCTTCGAGCTCAGGATCCATTTCATAAGCTCTTTGTAACAATCGTTTTGCATTTTCGTTCCGACCTGTCTTCAGAAAATAAATGCCTTTATTGCGATATGCCAACTTGTTACCCGGATCTGTTTCAATACTTCTGTTAATCAATTCGAGTGCATCCTCATTTCTATCGACTTCCAGGAGGATATATCCTTTATTATTTAAATAAAAGGCATTCTCCGGATAAACAGCTAAAGCTCTGTCGATATATTTTAAGGCTTCATCGAATTCCTCTCTCTTATAAGATAGCATCGACCATACATTATAAATATCGGGATTGTCGATATTCATGATGCTAGCTTCTTTCAACAATGCTTCTGCTTCACTCAGTTGATCTGTATCCATATAAATGATCGCCAAGTTGATCAGGATCTCTTCATTATATTCATCATCTTTTAGCGCATTGAGAAAACTTTGAATTCCCTTTTCATATTTTTTTTGATAATAATAACATTCTCCTTTTAAAAAGTGTACAGTAGATGTATCAGGTAAATATAATTCTACAATTTCCAGGTCATTTAAAGCCATGTTATAATTTCCGATCCTGATATACGAATCTGCCCGGTTAAAATATGCACTCACAAGATCCGGGTCCTGAATGATCGCATTATCCAGGGAAATTATGGCATCTTTAAACTGGTTCAGTTTACTAAGTGCCACTCCTTTATTGTTCCATGCCTTGGCATAGGCCGGATCAATGGATAAAGCTTCATCGTAAAACCGGATTGCTTCATGATATTCTTGTTTTTCTAATGCACGGTTTCCCCGATTATAAAAACGATCCCTTTTGATTTCCTTGATATCACATCCCTGAATCATTAATAATATTAAAAATATTACAATCAGTATTAAAACTTTCATGGATATATGTATCGGATTGTCTCTGTACATCAGGATTAAAATCCAATTATATTTCAACTAATTTCCACCTGCCCCTTCTGAAGATCATTATAGCTACTATTGCAAGGAATAATTCCGAAATTAAAATAGCTATATAAACCCCTTTAATTTCGAGGGTTGTATTTATAGAAAGTATGTAAGCCAACGGTATCTGTAACAACCAGTAGCTCAAAAAGTTGATGACTGTAGGAGTTTTTGTATCACCCGCACCGTTAAAAGCCTGGCTGACTACCATCCCATAGGCAAAAAAGATATAGCCCAGACAAATATACCTCAACGCAATGACTCCATGTTTCACTACCAGCAAATCAGTGTTAAATATGCTTACAAAATTCTCTGCCAGAATAAAGAAAAAGATAGCAATGATTACCAGAAAAACCATATTAAAATAGGCACATTTCCAGACAGATTTTTCAGCACGATCAGGTTGACCAGATCCCAGATTTTGACCAACCAGCGTGGCTGCAGCGTTGGCTATTCCCCAGGATGGAAGAATTGTAAATATTATGATCCTGAATGATATGGTATAACCTGCCACTGCTTCACTGCCGAAGTAGGAAATGATCCTTACCAGTAATATCCAACTTGCCGTTCCTATCAGATATTGACCCATCCCACCCATAGATACTTTGATCAGAGTTTTCATGACCTTGCCTTTGAACAAAAGGTTCTTTTTAAGCATATGAATTACACCACTTCCCCTGAAAAGGATATATAGCTGATACATTACACCTATTCCTCGTCCTATGGTTGTAGCGATTGCTGCACCCTGCACACCCATCCCTTCCATGGGTCCAAATCCGAAAATAAAGAGTGGATCCAGGATTATGTTCAGGCCATTCGATAACCACAATACCCGCATAGCGATTGCTGCATCTCCAGCTCCACGAAATACGGCATTCAACACGAACAGAAGCATGATCGTAATGTTCCCACCGATCAATATTTTTGTATAACCATATCCGGTTTCAATGAGTGATTCCGAGGCTCCCATTAGCCTTAATAAATCTTTTGCATATATAAATCCCGTAAATCCGAAAATTGCAGCAATGAGAATTGCGACAAGGATAGCCTGGTAAGCCGCATCAGCAGCCTTGGATTTATTACCTTCACCTACACGCCGGGATACCATGGCAGTGACAGCGATACTTAAACCTACACCAATGGCATAAAGGATCATGATAATCGATTCGGTAAGGCCAACCGTTGCAATAGCATCAACACCCAATCGACCCACGAAAAAAACATCAACTACAGCAAACAGAGATTCCATAAGCATTTCCAGTACCATCGGAATGGATAACATAAAAATAGCCCTGTTAATACTGCCTTGAGTATAATTTGTTTCTTCTCCAAGGATAGCTTTCCGGATGTCCTTAAAGAAATTTTTTATATAAATTTTAAGTTGTTGATCACGCATATCAGGCTTATTTGGAGTTGGAAATTTGGAATAATAAAACCAATTGATTCGTGCTATAATTCCGTTAGCACGGCAAAATGATGAGGTATGTCAATCTGATCAACTTCATGTGCGTGATTTCAGATCATAAATATGAATTTTTTATTTATTTTTTCAAAATAGTTTGTAATTGAAAAATTCATGAACTATCAAATATTTAAAAAATAAATTACATTCCTTAAGTATGAATTTTATATAATTTGGGTTAAAACTGAATGCGGTAATTAAGTGAAGGGATGAAGCCTAATTGATATTTGGTTCTTACACTATTTAATTCTATATCATAATACTTGTATGCAATATTTTTCCGGTTTATTATATTTTGTACACCCAGTATTACAGATCTGCTATAATTCTTTTTATTTTTCTTAAAATACAATCCAATATCAATTCTGAAAAAATCTTTCAGCTTATTTGTGAATGTTTCTTCTTCGATGTAAACAGGAAATTGGATTTCTTTCGATAAGGTTTCGTCAATAGGAGTTTCCCAGGGTCCTCCATGATACAGGCATCTTGCATTGATTCCGAAAACACGTTGAAAGGATTTTTTTATTTTGATAAATTCCTTTCCAGATGTAATATTTAGACCATACTGTCCATTAAACCTTGTGTTTCTCCAGATACCATCGAGCGCCTGATAATTGGAATTATACCAGGTACCCGAGATTAATACATAATAATTTTTAATAAAATTCCGATTGATGATCAATTCAACTCCCAAATTTCTGGCATTTCCCTGGTTTGATAATACCTCATTAATATATGCATCTTGTGCGTTGACTATAGAATACGTATTCCCCGGATCTGGACTTACAGGTACATGGCTATGTTTCTGAAAATACCCTTCAAGTTTAATCTGTGTATGCTCATTAATCATTTGCTCGTAACCAATTAAAACTTGGTGTGATCTGGTAAAATCGAGATCCTTATTTGGATAAGAGGAATTTTGTTGATCAAATACATAATATGCCTGAGGAATCTGTGATTTACTCACCAATCCATATTGAAGTTGCAAAGACCTTTTGTTATCTGGATAATAAGATATTCCAAAACCAGGACCAATACTAAATCTCCTACTTAATGAATGATAAAGTCCATTAATTCCTGCATAAATTTTCCATTTTATATTTATTGGTTTTTCAATCTGAACATAAGGCTGGTGTAACCAAAAAGAACCTACACCTTTGATGATAGTCTGAAGATCATTTTGGATGGAATCTGCTGTCTGACTGAGCAAATTGAAGTTCTGTCTATCTGCAAAAAAACCAACTTTCAATAAATAATTTCCCAGGTTGGTGTTAAACTCAGAATTCATAGACAGTAATCCCTGGTCAAACTGGTCGTATTGAATAAGATTTTTTGAATAATCATCCAAAACATATATCCCTTTCCTGATACTGCTGATATATGAATATGATAATTTATTGGACCATGACGATAAATCTCCAATAGCCATTTGATGAGTGATTCCTGCACCTCCCATATCCGAATTGAACCGGGTATCTACACGATCTTCAATAATTTTCCATACACTCGAATCATTTTGTGCATCAAATCTTTCGTTACTTAATCCGCCTATACCAAATACTGTAAGTTTCCCGGCATCCTTGAGGTCAAATACGAGATTAAATGATAAATCCTGAAAATTGATAGATTCATCCCCAAGCTCCACACCTATTTGAGATAAAAGGCCTATGGTTGAATACCTGTAATTAATAAGATATGCATTTCTTTTATTATTGGACGCAGGCCCTTCAGCTGAGGCTTCTACTCCAAGCAATCCAGCCTGTAACGTAAATTCCGACTTTTGATGATTGCCTTCCCTTAAAAAAATATCAAAAACGCCAGATAAAGCATTTCCATAATTTGCCGGGAATGCCCCAGTCAGGATTCTACTTCTCTGAATTAACTGTGCGCTCAATATACTCACGCCACCTCCACTTACAGAAGACCTGTCACTGAAGGTACCCGCATTGGTCAGATGATTTGGATTCACAAAATTCAAGCCTTCAATTCGCCAGGTCAGTTCATTAGGTGAATTCCCGCGAATGCTGATATTATTGGATTGGTCATTCTGAATAGCAATCCCCGGATAACTAGTGACAATTCGAGCGGGATCATAAAATGTGGCTGGAATTCTGTCTGACATATCCATATCAAAACTCAATGAACTTAGTCTTGGAGAAATGGATAAAAAGACAGTATTATCCAGAATTTCAATATTTTTTAGTTGTGTTATGGCTGGTTTTAACTCAATTTGTAAATAAAGATCCTTCCCTCCTTGCAGGAGTACATCGTGATAGAAGTATGGAGTATAACCTATATGCGTTACTTTCAGGTGATACCTTCCTAGGGGTAATTCGTCCAAAATAAAATCCCCTTGTTCATTTGTCATTGTTATGAATGATTCAGCTCCATTATCGAGAATCAGATTGGCTAATGGGATCCCTTTTAAACTGATCAAATCAGAAACCTGACCACGCAGGGTTTGTGAGATTTCCTGGGCGGATGAATGAATGGAAATACTTAACAAAAAACATAAAAAAATATTTCGAGTCATATATCCTGAATCCGATCTTATGAATGATGTTTCAGTATCTGATCATTTGATAATTTATAAATATAGAGCAAAAAATACATAAAGCGATTGCAGGCTTTAGTTTTTAGTCAACCAAACAGGAAAATAAGCATAAAGCATAATTTCGATTAGAACTACATAAATCGAAGTCATCAAAATATAGTAATTAATCCGTTAAAAAAAATAACTGGAAGTTATAGATCGGATTAAGATTTGATTTTCAAGGAACCTAGTCGTAAATTGTAGGTGGCATAATTTTTTGTCCCTTTAATACAATAGCAGATACATTAATAAAAATTTAAACAGGAATAAATAAAAAAAAATATGAGTTTCAATAATTCAATTAAAAGAAGGGATTTTCTGGGAAAAGCTGGTTCGGCAGTTGCCGGATCGATGTTAATCAATTCAATGACATCCAGGCGATCAAAAGCAAATTCACTGGCAAAAAAAAGATTAGTGCTGGTAGGTACGGGAATCAGGGGTTCTACCTTCTGGGGTAAAAGAATCGTTGACAACTATAGCGATCTGGTAGAATTTGTAGGACTATGTGATATAAATCCGGGAAGACTTGAATTTGTTAAAAAATACATGGGTGTCGATTGTCCCACGTTTACTGATTTTGAAGTGATGATGAATGCCGTTAAACCGGATACTGTGATTGTTACCACAGTTGATGCTACACATCATGAATTTATCATTAAAGGATTAAACATGGGAGCAGATGTGATTACAGAAAAACCACTCACAACGGATGAGCAAAAACTGGGAGAAATACTGAAAGCCGAACGGGAAACAGGAGGTAAACTAATTGTAGGTTTTAATTACCGTTATGCACCATTGACAACACAAATTAAAGAGCTGCTTGCAGAGAAAAGAGTAGGCCAGATAACCTCGGTTGATTTTCATTGGTATCTGAATATTTATCACGGCGCCTCTTATTTTAGAAGATGGCATGGTATCCGGGAACGTAGTGGTACCCTGCTGGTACACAAAGCCACTCATCATTTTGATATTTTAAACTGGTGGGTAGATTCCGAACCTGTGGAAGTATATGCATATGGGGAACTGGAGCATTATGGAATTAATAATCAATTCAGAGGAGAAAAATGCCGTGGATGTCCCTACCAGAAACAGTGTAAATTTTACTGGGACATTACCAACGATAAATTTTTGATGGATTTGTATGTAGCTAATGAGGAATATGATGGATATATCCGGGATAACTGTCTATGGCGTCCTGAAATCAACATATATGATAAAATGGCCGTACAGATCAAGTATGCTAATGAAGTCCAGGTAAGTTATTCATTGACCACCTATTCCCCTTACGAAGGCTGGAGAATCGCCTTTAACGGATTTGATGGGCGTATTGACGCATGGGAAGGTATTCCCTGGCGCCGTGAGGAAAAAGTAAATCAGGCTGAATTGCATGCACAGGAAATGTCACAGGAAGAGCAGGAAGCGGGAACTAATTATGATGAAATTATGGTCATGGATAATTTTGGTGATTATCAGCTTCACAAGGTATTTCATACAGGTGGTGGACACGGAGGTGGTGATCAACGCCTACAGGATAAAATCTTCCGGAATCCGGACATGCCCGATCCGTTAAAACATGCTGCCGGAAGTCGTGATGGAGCAATGTCAATACTTATCGGAATAGCTGCCAGAAAGAGTATAGAGGAAAAACGGCCAGTAAAAATTTCTGAATTGACAGAGCTGAAACCTAAAATTATCAGACCCTAAAATGTTTTTTAATTTACATAAAGAGCCTTTGCAAAAAATGCGAAGGCTTTTATTTTAAAAAAACAATATGAAACGAGTAAGAAAATTTTTAACAATTTTTTTCATGGCAAAAATTTTAAACGGATGAAAAAAATATTTAAAATAAGCTTAATTCTTATTATTCCTTTAGCGATGTTTTCATGGGCTATACTGGAAAAATCGAGACTCTCGATCAAGGACATTGAAGGGGCAGAAAAAGTGATCAATTTGAATTTCACTGAAGCGGAAAAAGACTCTATGATCAGCGGGTTACGACAACTCACCAAATCATATGAACAAATCAGGAATTATTCACTGGATAATTCTGTCCCGCCTGCCTATTTATTCAATCCCATACCGTTAGAAATGCATATGGAAAAAAAAGATATAAAGAACATCTGGTCAATCCCTGAAGACGTATCTATTCCAGACAATCTGAATGATTTAGCCTTTTACAGTATTCCGGAACTTGCATCCCTCATAAAAAACGGAAAAATTTCTTCAAAAAAACTTACTGAATTTTTCATATCACGATTAAAGAAATATGGGGATACACTTAAATGTGTTGTTACCATTACTGAAGATCTTGCATACCAACAGGCGGAGAAAGCTGACCAATTGTTAAAAGAGGAAATCTATAAAGGCATTCTGCATGGAATACCCTATGGTGTAAAAGATTTACTGGCTGTTCCGGGTTATCCAACTACCTGGGGAGCTAATCCATACAAAGAACAGGAATTTGATTATACGGCAACAGTAGTTCAAAAACTTAATGAAGCTGGTGCCGTACTCATTGCCAAATTATCGATGGGGGCCCTGGCCTGGGGAGATGTATGGTTTAATGGGATTACTAAAAATCCATGGGATCTAACCAACGGTTCCAGCGGATCTTCTGCCGGATCAGCTTCAGCAACTGCGGCGGGGTTAGTGCCTTTCAGCATAGGAACAGAAACCTGGGGATCTATCGTCTCACCATCAAGCCGATGTGGTGTGACAGGCCTGCGACCGACTTTTGGCCGAGTAAGTCGATCTGGAGCAATGGCTCTCAGCTGGACGATGGACAAAATAGGCCCTATTGCCAGAAGTGCGAGGGATTGTGCCATTGTATTTGATATCATCCGTGGAAAAGATGGAATAGATCAATCGGTCATCGAAGCTCCTTTTATTTATTCACTGGAAACCCAATTGGGAAACCTCCGTTTAGGTTATTTTGAGTCGCTTTTCAATGAGAACTACCCGAATAAGAATAATGACCAGAAAACGCTAAACGCATTCCGCAATTTGGGTTTCGAATTGATTCCGGTTGAATTACCTGAAAACATTCCAACAGATGCATTAAGCCTGATTCTGGATACAGAAGCTGCCGCTGCTTTTGATGTTTTAACACGGTCGAATCAGGATTCCATGCTGGTTCGGCAGATTAAAAACGCATGGCCAAATGAGTTTAGAAAATCCAGGTTTATCCCGGCAGTAGAATATATCAATGCCAATCGAATTCGATTTCAATTAATTCAGGATCTGAATGTTATTTTAAAGGATTATGACGCGATCATTTCACCTTCTTTTGGAGGGGATCAGTTATTGATGACCAATCTGACCGGCCATCCTTGTATTGTCTTTCCAAACGGTTTTAGCAAAAATGGAAGGCTTGGAAGCATCAGTATCATCGGCAATTTATACGACGAAGCTAAGATTTTATTCCTCGCTGAAAAGTATCAGGAAATAACCGATTTTGAAAATAAACATCCAACATTATTTCAATAATATTGATCTACTTCGGTAGCTTGAAGCTATGAAGGCAAAAAAAGTATTAAGTAAAGTTCCTGTTTTTAAAGGGTTATCCAAATCCTACCTTGACAAGGTATTGCCTTTACTTGAAGAAGAGATATTCCCTTCTGACACATATATTATCAAAGAAGGTACGGTGGGAGATTCAATGTACATTATTTCGGAAGGAAGTGTCCGTGTATTAAAATCAGTCAACAATAACCAGGAGATCATTATTAATCACTTATATGGTGATACCTATTTTGGTGAACTTGCCTTGATTGATAATCTCCCAAGATCGGCCAGTGTTATAACGAACGAAAAAACTATTATCCTTCGTCTCCGGAAAAAAGTATTAGATCACTTGTTAAATAACAACCCAGAAATTGCCCGTGTTTTTTATAAAAATTGCCTGATGGATACATTTTCGAGATACCGGAAAATAACCTCAGATTTTACAACCTCAAAACAGGACCTGCAGGAAAAATCACATACCCTGGAAGAAATCAGCAGAGATCTATCCAGTGCTAAGAAATTGCAGGATTTTTTTATTAATTCCCACACTTTAAATCACCTGGAATACCCAATTGAAGGTATGCGTCAATCATTCATTTATAATCCCTGCCAGGAGATTGGAGGTGATTTTTTAAATCTTGTTGAAGTAGGTCATAACAAATATGGCGTTGTGATTGCTGATGTGATGGGTCATGGAATAACGGCAGCACTTGCAACAGGTGCTTTCAAAAGTGCCTTTTCAATCATGATCAAAGATTCCGCTGAGAATCCTACCCTTTTGCTTGCCAGTCTTAACAACCATTTTTTCAAGGATATTTCTTCCCTGTTTGCATCCTGCATCTACTGTTTTTTTGATATGAGAAAGCGTGAAATTACTATCGCAAGGGCAGGCCACTATTATCCTGTCTTTTATAAAAAAAAGGATAAAAATCTCGTGAACCTAAGTATCGCAGGAACCGCACTTGGTATAAAAAAACATGCCAATTTTGAACAAATAATATTTCCTCTGGAATCTGGAGATAAAATACTTTATTTTACTGATGGGATCATAGAGCAAAAAAACAGTACGGGGGATATGTATTCTGAAGAAAGACTGAAACAAAAATTTCTGAAACTGGCTCAAAAAGATAATGAAGATATACTTTCTAAAATCGAAAAAGATCTGAATCATTTTTCCAACCTTGATAAAAAAGATGATGATATTACCTTACTTCTGATGGAGTTCAATTTTTAACCTTTGCCTGCTAATACATCCATCCTGTCCAGTACAACGAATCTAAATCAATTCTTATGCGTAATTATTTGTATCATTACAATTTAAATACAAATGGAAGAAGTTCTGGTGAAAGAAAGTTATTCTGTTAAAGGCATGACTTGTGCGGCCTGCGCAACCAGCCTGGAAACTTACCTGAAGGCCAGGGACGGTGTAATCAATGTCTCCGTTAATTTTCCAAATGAATCCGTTTTTATAGAATTCGACCAGGTTAAGATCGATTTGCCTCAGATAAAAAAAGCAGCGAATGAAATAGGTTATGATGTCCTGATCGAAACTGAAGAGGAAGCGCAAAAAGATTATGTATTACGACTGAATAAATTGCGTTTAAAGTTAATCATATCTGTAGCTTTATCCATTCCAGTTTTTATCATCTCCATGTTCTTCAAGGGATCTCTGCCATTTGAAAATTTCATTTTGCTTATTCTATCTGCTCCTGTTTTATTTTGGTCAGGATCCGAATTTTTTTTAATTGCCTGGAAAAAAGCCAGACATCTGTCCACTAATATGGATACGCTGGTTGCACTGAGTACAGGAACAGCTTTTGTTTTCAGCCTTTTTAATACAATTTACCCCAATTACTTATTGAACCGTGGGCTGGAACCTCATGTTTATTATGAATCAGCCACCGTCATTATTACCCTCATTCTACTTGGAAGGTACCTGGAGGAAAGAGCCAAATTCAAGACCACTGGAGCCATTAAAAAACTGATGGGGATACAACCCAAATTTGTGGATGTAATAAGAAATGGAAGGATCCATAATATCTTGATTAATGAGGTAAAAAAAGCTGAAATATTCATTGTAAAACCCGGTGAGAAAATTCCACTGGACGGATTTGTGAAAAGTGGATCTTCTTATGTGGATGAAAGTACGATCAATGGAGAACCTCTCCCGTCTTTGAAGCAAAACGGTGATCTGGTTTATGCAGGAACTATCAATAAGAATGGTACGCTGGAAGTGATCGTAGAAAAAGAATCAGGGAATACCCTTCTTTCTCAGATCATTGAATTGGTAAAAAAAGCACAAGCTTCTAAACCTCCCGTCCAGAAAGTTGTAGATAAGATTGCTGCAATCTTTGTACCCGTTGTTATGGTTATCGCAATAACTGCGGCAATCATTTGGTATTTCACTGGTCCGGAACCTCAATTCACCTATGCTTTTCTGATCTTGATCACAGTCCTTATTATTGCATGCCCCTGTGCATTAGGACTGGCTACGCCCACGGCACTTATGGTGGGTATTGGGAAAGGTGCCGAACTGGGTATTTTGATCAAAGATGCCCATAGTCTGGAAATTGCTCATAAAATTAATACCCTGGTACTGGATAAAACAGGAACCATAACAGAGGGGAAACCAACTGTTTCAGATATATACTGGAGTAAAAAAGCTGATATTGGCAGGGAACTAAAAATATTTGCTGCACTTGAGAATCGAAGCGAACATCCCCTGGCTAAAGCCATTACTCAATATCTGAATACGGATCATTGGGATGCTCCGGACCTTGAGGCAGAAAATATCCCGGGAAAAGGCATTACAGGGAAGATCAAAGGCACAGTATATTTTGCAGGTAGCCGCAGTTTGATAGAAGAAAATAAAATTCTGGTTCCCGAGGATCTGTTCGATGCTGAAGTAAAAATGAAGCAAAATGCCAGTACAATGGTTTATTTCGCAAATGATAAACAGTTACTTGCAATTCTGACCATTAATGATCCAATCAGGAATGGTGTTGAACAATCCATCAGGGAACTCAGAGAACATCAAATAGAGACTATAATCATCTCAGGAGATAATGAAAGAGCCACTGCCAGAATTGCTGAAAAGGTAGGTGTGCATCAATATAAAGGAAATGTTCTTCCGGATGGTAAAGGAGAGATTGTTAAGAAACTGAAACAGGAAGGTAAAATCGTTGCAATGGCAGGCGATGGTATCAATGACTCCCAGGCCTTAGCTGAAGCCGATATTGGCATGGCCATGGCCAGCGGTACGGATATAGCCATGGAAAGTGCAGGAATCACCCTCATGAACTCAGATATTCAACATATAAAACAGGCGATTTTATTATCGAGGGACACTGTTAAGACGATCAATCAGAATTTAATCTGGGCATTTGTTTATAACGTACTTGCCATTCCTATAGCTGCAGGAATATTATTTCCTTTAAATGGATTTTTATTAAATCCAATGATAGCCGGAGCAGCAATGGCATTCAGTTCCGTATCCGTAGTCACAAATAGTTTGAGATTAAGAAGGAAAAAAATGAAATAAAATGAAAACATACAAATTCAGGACCAATATCAATTGTGGAGGCTGTATAAAATCTGTGACACCCTACCTTGATCAATTGGAAATATCAGAATGGGAGGTAGATATCAACGACAAACGAAAAATACTTTCAGTAAAGTCTGAGAAAGTTACTGAGAAAGATATAATCAATAAGGTTATCGAAGCCGGATATACTATTGAACCTTTGAAAGAGGGGATCTGGCATAAGATTTTTAAATAATCAGAATTTTTCTCCTATCGAACGGTTATTTACTATACTGGTAGCACTCATATGTTTCCATTTCGCTCAATTCATTCGAATCAAAGGAATCTGAATTAAAATATAACTCCAATCTGCAGGACATTTTCAACAATTTTGGAATCATCTTCAAATTATCAAAATGTTCTAGAGCCCGTGATTTATCCAAACCTTTCTTGGACCAGTTAAAAAAATATCATAAATAAATACCAATGTCAGTAATGAAACCAAATTAATAAATTTTAAATATTTGTTTGGAGTATTAATTGCTTTATTATAATATTATAAATTCATTTTACCAGATACAGGGAAAATAAGTTTAAGTAATTGGTTTAGGTATTATATAATAATCGGAAATTGATTTTTAAACAAGGGCAGGATAATAACTATATTTTGTTAAATAATATTTATTTAAAAATAATATTCTTGCAAAAGCATCATTAAAAGGATCTCAAATAACACAATAACTATGATTTTCTCTATTAGATTAAGTAATTCATTTAAATTAACTTATGTGTATATGTATTTTCGAAAATATCTAATAAGAATAAACTTTCGATGCAATGTATTTGAACAAAAATAATTTCTAATGTTCAAGTTATAATGACAGTGTTCAATTATCAACCTTAATTTAAAATTATGGAATGTAAACATTTACTATTTAGAAAAGTAAGAACGAAAATCAAGCTACTATTCATGTTAGCGTTGGTATTCGTTTTTACCAGCGGCAGTATTTTAGCACAGGATATTACTATAACCGGAACTGTGACTGATTCACAGGATGGTTCAGTTCTCCCTGGTGTTAACATACTTATTGAGGGATCTACTACTGGAACCACAACAGATGGAAATGGAAATTATAGATTAGTTGTTCCTAGTTCTGAATCTATTTTGATTTTTTCCTATGTAGGATACATCAATGTGGAAGAAAGGGTAGGAAACAGATCTGTTATCGATGTCTCACTTGTACTTGATGTGACGCAACTATCGGAAATAGTGGTTACTTCTCTCGGTATAGAACGGGAGAAAAAAGCGATCACATATGCCGCTCAGGAGGTGAGAACCAATGAACTTACGGAAGCCCGGCCACTCAACCTGACGGAAGGATTATCGGGTAAAGTAGCCGGATTATCGGTAGCAAGGGTCGGTACTGGATTAGGATCTGAATCTAAGGTTATTCTCAGGGGTAACAGATCCATCGCAGGTAGTAGCCAACCTATTTATATCATCGATGGCGCTACTATGGGAGGTGATATCAGTAACCTCAGCCCCGATGATATTGAAACCATTACAGTACTAAAGGGAGCTAATGCAGCAGCTCTTTACGGAAGCCGTGCCCAGAATGGTGCTATCATTGTAACAACAAAAACTGGAAAAGGGAGAAAAGGATGGAATGTTGATGTGAATACCACCTACATGGGTGCAAGACCTATTCTGCTTACAAACTATCAGCAGGAATATGGCCAGGGTAGTGCCGGTACATATAGTCCAAATGCGGTCAGAGTATGGGGTTCCAAAATGGATGGAAGCCAGGTGGATACCTGGCGTTTAGATCCCGACGCCCCTGCCTCAGTTACTTATACCGGTCATCCTGATAATCACAAAGATTTCTTTGAAACCGGACATAATTTTGCTGCCAACCTGGGTGTTTCTACTTCTACTGATAATTCTGATGCCTATTTCTCATACACATTTACTGATGCCGGTGGTATTGTACCCAACAACGCGTATACAAGTCATAATTTAAATTTACGACTCAGCACGACAATCAGTAATAAATTCACAATTGATGGGAAGGCAAATTACATCCGTGAAGAACTTGATAATCAATTGGCTACGGGTGAATCTTTTAATAACCCGATCCGGGGTGGTTTCCGTATACCACCAAATATATCAACAGCAGACGCTGAAGTTTTCGAATATTTCGATGATGCCGGACTAAGAACTCAGAATTACTGGCGGCCAGACGATAATGGAAACGGAAATCCATACTGGATTGTCAATAGAAACAACAATAATATGTTACGGGAACGGTTTATTGGTCTGATCTCATTAAAGTATGAATTTTCAGAGAATTTAAGTTTACTGGCCAGATCTTCCATTGATAGAAGTAACTCAAGAAGGACTGATGAGCTTTATAACGACTCGTATATCATAGCTGCAAATGGTAATTATCAGATACATCATAGAGATGGTTACGAATGGAATTCTGATTTTTTGCTGAATTATAATGAGACTTGGGGTGAATGGTCCCTGGATGCTAATATTGGCGGTAACTTAAGAAATAACAAGTTTACCCAGCTGGACGTGAATGGTGACAGAGGAAGAAGCCAACTGAATGTTCCAAATCTTTTTGCGCTGAGTAATACAACTACATTAACAGCAACAGAAGATTTTCAGAAAAAACAAGTTCAATCTTTATACGGATTTGCAACTGTAGGCTGGAGAAACGCTATATTCCTGGATATTACCGGCCGGAATGACTGGAGTTCTACTTTGCCGAAAGACAACTGGTCTTACTTTTATCCGTCGATTGGTTTGTCAGCAGTACTCAGTGACTTGATCAGCATGCCAACCTGGTGGACATTTCTTAAGGTCAGGGGTTCTTATGCTGAGGTGGGTAATGATACCGATCCTTATCGAACAGCTCGTCTGGCTAATATCATAGCTGGTGGATCAGGGGGATTTTTACAGCTCTCGACAACCATTCCGATTGAAAACCTTCTGCCTGAATCTACTACATCTACTGAGGTTGGTTTCGATATGGCATTCCTACAGAACCGGTTAGGTTTTGAATTTACATGGTACAAGACGAATAGTAAAGACCAATTGTTTGCGGTTAATGTTCCGGTGGGTTCTGGCGCTTCTAATGTATTCCTGAATGGTGCAGATATAGAAAATAAAGGGGCTGAGCTGTCATTTTTTGCCAAAATTATCCAATCTCCCGGTGGATTTAACTGGAATCTGGACATAAATTGGGGTAGAAATAAGAGCACAGTAGTGTCAATTGCTGAAGGATTTGAAACTTTGAACGTCGGTGGTGCTGATTTTATGCGTCAGTTTAAATTAGTAGCTGGTGAACCATGGGGAGAAGTTTATTCACGCGGTTTTCTAAGGGATGAGAATACAGGAAATGTTATTATTCAGGCAGATGGCACCCCTGCCGTTACATCAGGCCTCGATGTACCGGTGGCAAATTTCAATCCTGACTGGCTCGGAGGAATCAGAAACACGTTTACATGGAAAGGATGGAGTTTATCAGGTTTGATCGATATCAGGCAGGGTGGGTCTGTCGTATCCCTGACAAATGCTATTATGTATGCCGACGGACTTACAGATGAGACACTTCAAGGTAGAGAAGGAGGTTTGATATTCGGAGACAACTTCTTCTCTCACGAAACTGCGGTAGATGAGGGTGGAAATCCAAATACTATTGCTACAGATGCGGAGACTTTCTGGTCATGGGTTGGTGGTCGAAATGCGCCAGTAGGAGAAGCATTTGTTAAGGATGCTTCAAACATTCGCCTTAGAGAATTAGTTTTCTCATATAACTTGCCATCATCAATACTTGAAAATACAGTTTTCACTGAGGTACGGGTCGGACTTGTTGGCAGAAACCTGTTCTTTATTTCTAACAAAGCGGACAACCTTGATCCTGAAATTTTCGTCAGTGCAGGTAATAACGCAGATGGATTCGAATCATTTGGTCCCCCAACTGTAAGAGAGGTTGGTATAAATTTAAGATTAGGATTTTAGTTGTTGGTATTAACTTTAAATTATTTAATTATGAAGTATCTAAAATATTATGTTTTCATTTTATCAGCGCTTTTATTTGCTAATAGCTGTACTGATAATTTTGAAGAGATAAATACAGATCCATTGGCTTTAACGGCAGACAAAGTCGATGCATCACTTATCGGATTGGCATTTGCCCAGACGCAATATAACACGGTTAATGGTGTACATTGGAGGTTCCAGATATCCCAGAATCTCTTTTCAGATCTCTTTTGTCAGTATTTTGCAACGACACAGCCAAACTTCGATTCAGACCGTTATACTCAGGTAGGTAGATGGTCCGATCTGGCTTGGTCGTCGTTCTATGGAGAAGCTGCTCCAAATATAAAATTCGTGGAAGAGTTTACAGCTGCAAACGAAGGATTTACTGTAGAAAATGCGATCGCAAAAGTCTGGAAAGTTTTTGGATATCATCGAATTACAGATTATTGGGGACCTGTCATCTACTCCAGTTTTGGCAATGGGGAAATAACTGTTCCTTATGATTTGCAGCAAGATATCTATAAAAGTTTTTTCCCGATTCTGGATGAAGCGGTTGCTGTATTAAAAAGTGGTGGAAATGGATTCGGCAATAATGACCAGATTTATGGAGGGGATGCCGCCTCATGGGTAAAATTTGCGGGATCCCTCAGACTACGGCTGGCCATGCGGTTGAAGTATGTAGACCCGGCTTTGGCAAAAACTCAGGCTGAAAAAGCAATTAGTGATGGTGTAATGGAAAGTAATGCAGATAATGCATTTCTGGCAACTACTGCAAACTCTCCGAATCCAATTAACACCATTACAAACTGGGGAGAATACAGGATGAGTGCTACCATGGAAAGTGTATTAAAAGGATATGCTGATCCACGGATGCCCATTTATTTCAGTCCTGCATTAGATGGTGATTCGGATGGAGATGGCATCCCATATGAAGGACTTCGGAACGGACAGTCTAAAATCGATATTTCAGCTGACCAGAATCGTCCTCACTCTGACCTGGGTCCTCAATTTCTACCAGCAGCTTTAGGAGAAAATATTCCTATTGTTGTAATCCGGGCTGCCGAAAGTTGGCTGTTGAGAGCCGAAGGGGCATTGGAAGGATGGAATATGGGAGTAACTGCCCAGCAGGGATATGAGGAAGGTATCAGAACTTCTATGAAGGAATGGACTACTGCTGATGATGCGGCAATTGATGCTTATATCAGCAGCCAGAATACGCCTGTAGAAGTTGGTGACATACATAATACCCCTCCATTAACAGATATTCCTGTTGCTTATTTATCGGGTGGAACCAAAGAAAAGCAACTCGAGCAGATTATTACCCAGAAGTGGCTGGCATTATATCCGGATGGCTGGGAAGCCTGGGCTGAATTGAGAAGGACAAAATATCCTTTACAATATGACCGCCTGAATTCAGATAATGTTGATGTAGGCGTAGGCGACATAATGGCACGGATGGTATATGTCACAGGTGAGTTTAATACCAATGAGGAAGCTGTAAATGCGGCAATCGCTTCATCAGAAATTGAAGGTGCCGATAAAGGAAGTACGAAAGTCTGGTGGGATAAGAAATAATTTTTACATTCTCATAAAAATAAAAGTGCCAACTAAAAATTGGCACTTTTTTTATTTTAATAATAAATCTGAAAAGAATAAATTACTTGTTCATGAACAAAGTGATTTACATCTGTATTGTGTTATTTTTCTTTTCCTGCAGGCAGAATATGGAGAAACTTTTTACTGAATTACCTCCATCCAGGACCGGAATAAAATTCAAAAATATAATCAGGGAGTCGGAAGAATTTAACGTATTGAATTATGCCTATTTATACAATGGAGGTGGAGTAGCCATTGGAGATATTAATAATGATCAGCTACCTGATATTTATTTTACCGGAAATCTTGTCGCCAGCCGTCTTTATTTGAATAAAGGCAATCTCAGATTTGAGGAGATCGCTGAAGATGCCAAAGTTGCTGCAGAAGGACTCTGGAATACCGGTACTACCATGGCCGATGTAAATGGTGACGGCTATCTCGACATTTATGTATGCAGATCGGCCGCGCGAATATCCGAGAGGAGAAGAAATCTGCTTTTTATAAATAATAAGGATTTAACATTTACTGAAAGTGCGGAAGAATATGGTTTGGAGGATCCTTCTTACTCAACACATGCTGCATTTTTTGATTATGATTGTGATGGAGACCTGGATGCTTTCATTTTAAATCATTCTCTGGATCAATATGCAGGTTTCAGCGATCAACTTGATCAACTAAAAAAGCAACGGGATGATAAATTCGCAGATAAGTTATTCAGAAATGAAAACGGAAAATTTACCGATGTCTCCGATGAAGCCGGTTTGATTAATAATGTACTTGGCTTCGGATTAGGTCTTGCCATTTTAGATGTGAACGCTGATAATTTCCCGGATATGTACATTTCTAATGACTACAACGAAGAAGATTATCTGTATATCAATCAAAGGGATGGCACGTTTAGGGAATGCATTAAAGAAGCAATGGGACACGTATCACTTTCTTCCATGGGTAACGAATCAGGTGATTTTAATAATGACCTCAGACCTGATATCATTTCATTGGACATGCTTCCGGAAGATTTTTATGACTATAAAATGTCAATCGGTCCTGAGCATTACGACAAATATAATCAGCTTATTGCTCAGGGATTTCATTATCAGACATTACGAAATATGCTTCAATTAAATAATGGAAACGGAACTTTCAGTGAAATTGGTCAGTTGGCTGGAATTTCAGCCACTTACTGGAGTTGGGCACCGCTTCTTGCGGATTATGACAATGACGGCTGGAAAGACCTTTTTATAAGTAATGGGTATGGTAAAAATTATCTTGATATGGATGTTATCAGTTATGTGGTTGATGAGAAATTAATGGCACAACGTGAAAACCGGCAACTTGTTTCGCTGGATTTGTTATCAAAAATACCTGATCTAATGTCCCATAATTACGCGTATCGGAATAACAGAAATTACACCTTTTCAAACGTTTCAGCTGAATGGGGATTCGAAGGTAATACGCTTTCGAACGGTGTTGCTTATGCCGATCTTGACAATGACGGGGATCTGGATCTCGTTATAAATAATATCAATGAATATGCACAGGTTTATCGCAATAATAGTGAGTCACTTACATCCAATAACTTCATTAAAATTCAGTTGAAGGGTCAAAATTGGAATACGTATGGAATAGGTTCAAAGATAATTGTTAAGACCGGTAAACAATCTCAGTACCAGGAATTAATCCCTTCGAGGGGATATCAGTCTTCAGTGAATCCGGAACTTGTTTTCGGTTTAGGAGATTATTCCAGCATAGATTCCCTGACCGTGATATGGCCGGATTCATCGATACAAGAACTGGAAAAAATCCCCGCCAATCAATTGCTTGTTCTTTATCAAAGGGATGCAAATAAAAAAAATAATCAGCACAAAGCTGCCATGCCGGTTTTTTTGGATGCAGATATGAATCTCGGTATTCATTTCTCTCATCGGGAAGAAATTTTTGTTGATTTCAAAGTTGACAGATTAATTCCGAGGGGACTTTCAAGAGGCGGCCCGTGTGTGGCATCTGGGGATATAAACAATGATGGTCTGGAAGATTTATATATAGGAGGAGCAAAAAATCAAAGTGCCAAACTCTACATTCAGAAAACTAACGGAACTTTTAATCTGGTAGCTCTAAAGGTTTTTGAAAATGACAGCATATATGAAGATACGGATGCAACATTTTTTGATGCGGATGGAGATGATGATCTGGATCTGTTCGTAACAAGCGGAGGTTATAATATAAAAAATAAACTTTTATTACAAGATAGATTATATGAAAACGATGGTAATGGAATGTTTTTTAAATCAGAAAATTCCTTGCCAGATCTGCGAACTAGCAATTCCTGTGTTACTACAGCAGATTTTGATGGTGATGAGGATCTCGATCTCTTTGTAGGCGGACAGATTATACCCGGAAGTTATCCTCTTCCACCACGAAGCTACATGCTTAAAAATACAGGAAATGGAAAATTTACGGATGTAACAAGAGAAATTTGTGAGAATTTACTGAATCCGGGCCTGGTAAGTGATGCTGTTTTCACTGATATTAATCAGGATGAAAAGCCTGATCTGATTCTGGTCGGAGAATGGATGAAAGTTTCGATTTTTTTAAACAAAAATGATTTTTTTATTGAGGGTGGAATAAACGGATTGGAAAATACACAAGGCTGGTGGAATTCAGTAGCTGTGGATGATTATGACGGGGATGGAGATATTGATATCGTTGCAGGAAATATGGGAATGAATAATGCATTTAATGCTACTCCTGAAAATCCAGTCCGTCTTTTTTATGGTGATTTTGATAATAATGGCAAAATTGATCCAATCATGACGTATGTCATAGATGGGATTAGAACACCAGCTTTCAGCCGGGATGAATTAATTGCACAAGTTAACTCCTTCACGTCAAATTTTCCTGATTATAATTCTTTTGCCAAAATTCAGGAAAAAGCTCTTTTTACCTTATTAAATGTTACTGATTTTGATTCATTATGGGCCACAAATTTTCAAACTTCATTATTCCTGAATGATGGTTATGGAAATTTTGAGATCCTTCCACTCCCGGTCGAAGCTCAATTTTCACCGGTTTATTCAATTTATTCAATGGATATCAATGATGATGAATTTCCAGACATTATTTTAGGTGGGAATCAATCAAACACAAGAGTAAGTACTGGAAAGTTCGATGCTATGTACGGAATCGTGTTAACTGGTAATGGAGATGGGCATTTTACCACCATGGATCCTGTAACTTCCGGATTAAAAGTAATTGGAGATATACGATCAATTATTGAGATCAAAAATCAACATGGCCAATTTTTACTATTTGCAATAAATAATGGCACAATTTATTTCTACAGGAAAAGTGATCGATTCTGATTAATTGACAAAGTATTATTCCTCATTTATTGAACAAAGGTTCTTTCATTGATTTATTAGTAACCGGCTTTATGCAAAATTACCAGTTTTCAATCAATTCAAGATAATTGTTTCTAGCAATTTCTGAGGGTGTATTATCAGCTACAATCTGTAATTTTTGTTTGAGTCTTTCTGCATCATTTGGCTTCATCCATGCTTTATTATTCTTTATGGATTCAGATACCTCTCCACTCAGTCGTTCTAGGTCCTTTTTATTATAGGAAGCGGAAATATTATGGTTTTCCAATATGTATAGAACCATTTCAAGATAACCCAGTTGAACAGAATAAAGACCATACTGCATCCTTTTATCCCTCTCATCCTCAGAATTCATAATTTTATTAGCCAGATCCAACTTCTTCTGGGTCACATTCAAACCAAAGATGTATAATTCCACTAATTCTTCGTGATAATACTGATCCCTATTTAAAACATTCGTGTATAATCTGATCAGTTCATTTTGTATACTTGAATAATATTGTATTTGATATGCTTTTTCACTCAGAGAAAGTGTATCTGAATAAAGAAAGGAAAAGTTTTCATCACTCAGCATTCGGTCAAAATAAACTCCGGATTTTTTACTGTTTTTTCTCGGGAGTGAAAATGGATTCGTTAATTTAAGTTTATTCAATTCAATAAATGAATTGATATAATCGTCTTGTGTCCATACCCTGTTATATTCCGGTAATCCCAATTCAAGATATTCCTTTTGAGAAAGAGATAAATCCTCTTTATCCGATTTCGAACAAAAGGTCATTGTCAAAAGATAAACAATTAAAATAAAATGGATAATCAATATGATACGCATACTTCTGTGTTTATTTGGTATTTCCCGTTATAATGATAGTTAGAACTTAATAAAATAGCAGTAAAATTCTGTAATAACGACACTTTCAAAAATAACCAGAATTAACTGAAATAATCAGGATGTATATTTTGAAAAACAGCTACTTGCCACATTGATCGCATACTCCTGTAACCAGAACACTTACTTCATCCGGATCAAAATAATCTGGTAATCTGATGTCTGGTATTTCAATTTTTTCAAGACAAATGGTTTTACCACATTTTTTACATTTAAAATGTACATGATCATGGTGGTGCCCAGAATTGCATGCCTCTGGACATAAAGCATATTTTATTATTCCCCTGTCATCCAGTACCTTATGAATAATTCCAGCATCCAAAAAAGACTTCAGAGTCCTGTAAATCGTTACCCTGTCATATTTATTGCTAAGGTTTTCCTCTAACAAAGCTTGGGATAGTGCATAAGGTTCATCAAAAAATAAATTCAACACATCCCTCCTGCAATTAGTTAAGCGCAATTCATGTTCCCTTAAAAAATTATCTGTTCTTTTAGTTGCAGTCATAAGAAAATTATCAATAAAATATTATTAATATACAAGTTGAATGAAATGCAATATTAAAAAAACTGTTATATTTTTGCATCAATGTTGCATAAATTTTTAAAAATACCACCACGGGGTCAAGTTAATTCGAAAAGTAAAAAATTTCTTATACGAATATGTTTTGTATTAATGATTCTCCCCCAATTGTTGTTAGGTCAGGGAGAAAGATACAGGTTGGAAGGAATTGTATACGATAAAGAAAGCGGTGAACCTTTACCGGGAACTGAAATTTATATCCATGAGCTGGTTAAGGGTACTGTTTCAGCTATCGATGGATCATTTTCATTCTCTAATCTAAAACCAGCCAGATATCATATACATGTGAAGTATGTAGGTTATCATAGTCTGTTTGAAAACATTAATCTCGATCATGATATTGTAGATCTTACCTTTCGGATGCAGTCATCATCGCTAGAATTGATGGAAGTGATTGTAGAAAGTGATCCGTTTAAAACGGGGCCTGTTGAAAAATCACTTGCCGTAGAAACCGTGACTTCCGGTTTTCTACAAAAGAATCCGAGTGGTACCATTATGAATTCGTTACAAAAAAAACCCGGTATTAACAGCATTAATTTAGGAGTAGGTATATCGAAACCGGTCATCCGTGGCTTGAGTTTCAACAGGGTAATTGTTGCGGACAGAGGTATAAAGCAGGAAGGCCAGCAATGGGGTGCAGATCACGGCTTAGAAATAGATCAGTTCGATCCGGAACAGATTGAAATTATCAAGGGACCTTCTTCCTTACAGTATGGATCCGATGGTTTGGGCGGAGTAATTGTCATCAATCAACCCTATCTGGCTGAGCAAAATTCATTCGAAGGTGAAATTGTCGGAATATACAAAAGCAATAACCAACTGATTGGGACTTCCGGAATGATCAGAGGGAATAATAATGGAAAAGTATTCCAATTGAGAGTGTCTACCCAGGATTATGGGGATTATCGTGTACCTGCCGATAATTTTACCTATAATGGTTATGTTTTACCCATTTATAATAATACACTAAAGAATACAGCAGGGAAAGAACGCAACCTTTCTGCCATGATGGGATTGAAAAAGGACTGGGGATTTTCAACTCTGACTTTTAGTAATTATTATTTGAGAGCTGGATTATTCCCTGGAGCGGTTGGAGTTCCTAGAGAATATCAACTTGAAGATGATGGTGACAACCGGAATATTGATTATCCACGTCAGATTTTGAACCACTTCAAAGTGATCAGTAATTCAAATATTCTATTTAAAAGCAACTGGCTTGAAATGAACCTGGGATTTCAATATAATAATAGAAATGAAGAAGGGCTACCCCATGTACATGGATACGCACTTTCTCCTGAAGGGAATCTGGCATTAGGATTAGATCTCTTAACCCTTACAGCGAACATAAGATACAATCAGGTAATTCATGAGAGCGCGAAAAGAATATTTGGCTTACAATATCAATATCAGGATAATGATTTTTCCGGATTTGAATTTTTACTGCCCGCTTTTACAGCGAATAATCTTGGATTTTTTATACATGAACAACACGATATCGGAGAAATTATATCACTGAATGGTGGTATTCGATTTGATTATGGAGATAGAAATATCATTGAGCATTATGAGCCGGATTTTTCAACCGAAAGCCCATCCGATACAATACTCAGGAATCCATCTATTTATAAAAATTTCTACAATATATCAGGAGCGGCCGGATTATCTTACTATCCCAATCACAACCTTAACATAAAGATTAACCTGGGATCCAGCTTCAGGATGCCAACCCCTGCCGAACTATCTATGAATGGAGTCCATCACGGTACCTTCAGACACGAACGTGGAGATCCAAACTTATCTTCTGAAAGAGGTTGGCAGTTTGACTTGAACTCAACCTATCATCAACATAAATTTTATCTCAGTATTTCTCCATTTTTTAATTTTTATCAGAATTATATCTATTTACGGCCAACCGTTGAATTTTCCACCCTGCCAGGAGGAGGCCAGATATTCCAGTTTACACAGAATGATGCTATATACACAGGAGGAGAATTGATAATAGATTATCACTTTTTAAAAAATCTTCACATGGAATTAAATATGGAATATGTATGGAATTATAATCTAAATACCAAACTCCCTTTACCTTTTACACCACCTTTTTCAACACTTGTAGAAACGGAATATACTTTCCCGGTATTTTCTGGTATATTTAAAAATACATTTATATTATTTGGCGGTCGATATACAGCAGCTCAGAATAGGGTAGACAGGAACGAAAACACAACTGATGGTTATTTTCTTCTACACATGGGGGCAGGAACCGATATAACATGGAAACAACAAAAAATAAAATTACTGCTTAATGTCCAGAATCTTCTGAATAGAAGTTATATGAACCATCTGAGCCGGTACAGATGGCTCAACTTGCCCGAACAAGGACAAAATTTCAATTTCTCTGTCATTTATCCATTTTATTTTGATTCAAACCGTAATTGATAAATCCATTTTTTCAATTGGTACTTATGGATTAATTTTGCCGCTGCCATAAAATTATAATCCAAATGAAGTACTATTGATATGAGAGCTGTAATAATTGTTTTGTTATTTCTCGTAATGTTGTCCTGCACTCCGGAAAATAAGGAGGATCAGACATCGGGAAAAGTATTCCCCTTTAAGATACATCAAAAATCCTTTCCCAATGATTTAAACGTTGTAACTGTCCCTTATGAAAGCCCGGGAATTGTTTCCTTTTATATAGTAGTCCGGGTGGGTTCAAGAGAAGAGGTAGAAGAAGGTAAAACAGGATTTGCTCATTTTTTTGAACATATGATGTTTCGAGGAACCGATAATTATACCAGGGAAGAGTATGATGCAATACTTAAATCAATTGGTGCCTCTGCCAATGCCAATACCTGGTTGGACCGTACAGTTTATCATATGACAGGTAATGCTGAAATGCTTGATAAAATGTTTGAGATTGAATCAGATAGGTTCTTTAACTTAAATTATTCACTACATGGTTTTAAAACTGAGGCGGGTGCTGTAAAAGGAGAATATACTAAAAATTATGCTAGTCCATTTATGCAGCTAAGTGAAAAAACGGCAGCTACTGCTTTCACAGAACACACGTATGAACATACTACTATGGGTTTATGGGAAGATGTAGTAGATATGCCAAATCAATATGAATATTCCTTACAGTTTTTCGAGCGGTTTTACAGGCCGGAATACTCTACTATACTTGTTGTGGGTGATGTTACACCTGAAAAAGTGAACTCACTGGCAGAAAAATATTTTGGTAATTGGGAAAGAGGTAATTATGTGCCGGAAATACCCGTTGAGCCAGAACAAATGGAAACGCGGTATGCACATGTGCAAAATCCAAATTTTCCACCATTTATTTCATTGAACTTTAAATCACCCGCTTTCAATCCGGAAAGAAAAGATAATGCAGCACTTGAAATTATTTCACAAATCTTATTCAGCGAGAAATCCGATTTGCACAAAAAACTGGTAATTGACGAAAATATAGCTAGAAATATTAATAGCAGATATCTTTATACCCGGGATCCATACCTGTTTAGTGTTGGAGTTTCGCTGAAAAAAGCCGAAGACCTTACTTATGTAAAAGAAGAGATTTTGGCAGCCATCAACAATCTGAAGGAAAATGGAATCGATCCACAGGTACTGGAAGATACCAAATCTCATATGAAGTATGCATTTGCTACCTCTCTCAACAGTTCATCATCCATTGCACAATCATTATCATACATGATTTGGGTAACAGGAGATCCCGGAGCGTTGAATTCTTACTATGATCAAGTTGATCGCCTGACGATTCAGGACTTACAGGAAATAGCAAAAAAATACCTCGTACCAGAAAAACTTACCATATCAACCATCTCACCCGCAGAGGAAGGAGGAGTATCATGAATAATCTAAAATTCTACATCAGTATATTTGTCTTATCTATCATTTCGATCCAGGTTATCGGCCAGGAATTAGCTGAATTAAAAAAAGAAACCTCCAATATTATTGTTTTAAAATATATGTTCAATGTGGGTTCCATGATGGACCCGGTTGGAAAGGAAGGACTGACCCAGTTGACTGCCAGCCTAATTATCGATGGTGGAACTGAGAAATATACTAAAAGTGAAATTGATGACTTGTTATATCCCATGGCCGGTGAATTGGGACTTACAGTTGACAAAGAGGTTACTGTATTTACTTTCGAAGTGCATGTCGATTTTACTGAAAATTTTTACAACATCATCAAAGGGCTTGTATTTAATCCTGCATTAAGTGAGAAAGATTTCAACAGAATTAAATCGAATCAGCTGAATTATGTTGATCAAATTATCAAAGCATCATCAGATGAGGAATACAGTAAAATGGCCCTGGAAGATTTACTCTTCAGAGGAACAAGGTATCAGCACATGGTTTCAGGGACCTCTTCAGGAGTAAATAATATTACGTTGGATGATGTCAGGAATCACTTTGCAACCTACTTTACAAAAGATAATCTTCTGATAGGTATTGCAGGAAAATATGCTGATTCTTTTAAAAACAAAATTGTGGTTGATGCAGCCAAATTACCTTCATTAACTACAGAACTACCTGAGCCACCGATAATCGATATGCCTGATGGGATCAGCGTAGAGATTGTAGAAAAAACAAATGCCCTGGGTTCTGCTATTTATACTGGCTACCCATTAAATGTGACAAGATCTAATGATGATTTTGCAGCCCTTATGGTTGCAAACTCATGGCTTGGTGAACATCGTAAATCATACGGACAATTGTACCAGAAAATCCGGGATACGAGGTCCATGAACTATGGAGATTATTCTTATATCGAATGGTACAGGAATGGAGGTAGATATCAATTACCACCACCTCATGTCCCAAGACATTCTAATTATTTTTCCTTATGGATTCGTCCTGTGCAGATAGCTGATCAATTACAGCAACAATACCCGGAATTGAATGGAATTAATGTGGGTCATGCACATTTTGCAATTCGTTTAGCCTTACGTGAAATAAACAGGCTCTTAAAAAATGGATTAAGTCAGGAAGATTTTGAATTAACAAGACAATTCCTGAGGAGTTATATCAAGCTTTATATACAAACCCCATCACAGGAACTTGGATATCTGATGGATTCCAGGTTTTATAACCGGGAAAATTATATCGAGGAATTGGATCAATTGCTGGCAACCCTTACCCTCGAAGACGTAAATTCGGCCATTAGAAAGTATCTTCAGATTGAAAATATGTATGTAGCTATCATTACAGATGATAGTGAAGCGGACCCATTAGCTCAAAGTCTTGAAAAAAATAATGCTTCTCCCATGAGCTATTCGAATCTTGTAAGGGAAGGTCTGTCTTTGGATGTTACCAATGAAGACGAAGAGATCGCTAACTTTACCTTAAATGTGAAAAGTGTGGAAATTGTTGATAGTAAGGAAACTTTCAAATAAACTTCTCTTCTAATGTAAATGTAAAAAACCTTTGAGATTTCTTTGCAACAATGTTGCAGAAGGATTATTATTGTATCTTTCAGTGGTAATAAAAATCAGATAGATGTTAAAATCCAAACATTCTCCTTTATTGATTTTGTTAATAGGGATGTTGAATGCATGTTCCAATAATAATTTATCACTTGATCTGACCCCACCCCTAATTGTAATTAACAATCCGAAAAATGGAGAAAAATTTGATGCTGGTAGTTTTATGATATTTAATGCTATCTTCTCAGATGATCGTGCGTTGGGCACTTTCAGCATAGATATTCACAATGTTTTTGATGGACATGGTCATGGCCGTAAAGTTGAGGATCCTGATCTGGTCAAATTTTCCTTTAAAAAGAACTATGAGCTTCCTAATGATAAAGTTTTCATTGTTGCTATGCCAGATGAGATAAAAGTACCAGACAATACTTTTGCAGGTCCCTATCATTTTATTGTACAGGCCATTGATATAGAAGGAAATGCTACCAGCTATCAGGATGCTTCTACTATTGAAAGAGAAATCCTGATTATGAATGAGTCTATGGCTCAAATCAACATTATCAATCTTGTTAACGATGAACTTGAAATAGAGGCAAATATACCTTTTGTAGTCGAAGGCTCAATTTCTGATCCACCACACCCTGCTTTATATGGAATAGAGGAGGTGTATATATCCCTGGGAGAACCCGAAGATGAACATGCTCATGATCATGGCCGGATTGCGGAAATGCTGTTTGAAAACTTTCTGGAAGGATCACAATTGGATCCGTATTACAAGCAGGATGGATCATTAAACCTTTCAGGAATGATCAATTTTACATTAGGTGATCAGGAATTATCTATATTGCAATCAGAAGGAGTCGAACATCTTGAACTGAATGTTGAAGTTCATGACATGCAGGGAAACATAACAATTGAGTCGGTAGGTGTTCATATTAATACCAATTAATATCCATTTTACCCCGATTATTATCGAATTTATCTAATTTTTCAAGTAATTTTTTCTTGTGTGTCTATATCATATTTATATTCCAATAACTGAATCTCTAATTAATCAAGTGAAATATCCACTGCACGTATTATTTTTTTTTGAAATTGATATTTTATTATCTTAGGCCCAATAATTGTGGAAAATTGCTCAGTATATTTTTTGATTGATAAACAGTAGAGAAACTGGAAAAGATTGATACAAAGGCCTTTGAAGATCTGTTCAAAAAGTATTTTTTACCGCTTACTTCCTTCGCGAGAAAATATACCGGTTCCCTTGATGACTCAAAAGACATTGTACATCAGGTATTTGCCAATCTTTGGGATAAACGCGAAAATCTGCATCAGAATACTTCACTTCGATCCTATTTATATACGTCTGTTTATAACAGGTGTCTGAATTATATTCGCGATCATAAAAAATTTGTGCGGGAGGATATCCCAGAAAACATTCAGGCTATGCATGTATATATCGACAACCAGAATTTCATCGAAACAGAAGAACTAAAAAACAAGATTTATGAAGCAATGAACCAGCTTCCAGGGGCATGTAAAAATATTTTTGTTGCCAGTAGATTTGAAGGCAAAAAATATAAGGAAATCGCTGATGAATTTCAGATCAGTATTAAAACTGTAGAATCACAAATGTCGAAGGCTTTAAAGATTCTAAGAGAAAAACTTGTAGATTATCTGGTGGTAATTGCCACTTTGTTTAGTCTTTTTTTTAAATTTTAAAAAAATCAGGGTAAATGAACGTTGGTGTGTGTAAATAGTAAATTGATCAATGGACAACAATAATCAAAATAGTATCCCTTATGATTTACTGGTAAAACATCTGAGTGGACAAACTTCACCGGATGAGAATAAATCAATCGATGAATGGTTGCACAAGAATCCTGAAAACCAGAAAACATTCCAGGAATTAAAAGATACCTGGAAATCCCTTGAGCAGGTAAAGGATATTATGGACATTGATCTGGAAGAAGAATGGATTAGACAAAAACGTACCATTGAATTTAAAAAACAACCGGAAAATGATAAAAATAAGTATTTTATCACCTGGAAAATCTCTAAGATTGCTGCTGTATTCCTGGTTTTAATCGCTGCAGTTTCAGTAGCATATTTTGTATTTCCTTTTTTCTTAAATAATAAGATTGTTACCAATGGAACAGTTCAATCCATTGAACTACCAGATGGGACCAACGTTACTTTAAACGCTAATACTTCATTTATATATCCAAAAAAATTCAAAGATAATATCAGAAAAGTTACCCTCAAGGGAGAAGCTTTTTTTGATGTAAAACCGGATCCGGAAAAACCATTTATTATTTCAGCAAAGGAAGCTGCTGTGGAGGTCATGGGGACATCATTCAATGTAAATGCATATGATCGGAATGAGGATATTACAGTAGTTGTTTCCACTGGTACCGTAGCCTTGTATATTACTTCTAATCCTTCTGAAAAATTGATTCTTCAAGAGGGAATCATGGGTATTCTAAATATAGAAGATCAAAGTTTGATAAAAAGAGCAAACACGGATAGAAACTTTCTTGCCTGGAAGACCAAACAGATCATATTCGAAAATGAAACACTCAATAAAGTTGTACAAAAACTTGAAGATGTCTATCGTACTCGGATCATCGTGAATAACCCTGCATTAAATAATTGCCGGATTACTGCCTCATTCGATCAACAATCGATCCAATCCGTGATAAAAGTGATAGAAGAAACATTGGATATCGAATTTAAGGAAGGAGACAATACTTACCTTATTGATGGAAAAGGATGTGACTGAACTGAGTTCTCATAAGATTTTTGTTCCGAATATCAAATCAATCGCTTGCATTGTCTTGCTCATTGTATGGTTAATCCCAGAGGGATTTAGCCAGGAAGTGGATTCATTACTTAACAGGAAAATATCTTTTACAATTAAAAATATACTATTGGAAGAAGCCTTACATACATTTTCTGAAAAATCAGGACTTCGGTTTTCGTACAATGCAAAAAGGATCTCAACAGATACGAATATTTCGATTGATGTGGAGAACGTTACAGTTAAAGAGGTACTTGATATGATTTGTACCCAGGCTGGTTTAACCTATGAAAGCGTTGAAAAACAAATAATCCTGAAAAAGGCCAAATCTGAATTAATCAAATCACAAATTGGTGTCGGTAAAGTAACTCTTAGCGGTTTCATCAGAGACGCTGATACTGGTGAGATCCTGATTGGTGCAGCAGTTTATCTCTCCGAATTAGAGACTGGTACCATTTCAAATGCCTATGGATTTTATTCCATTACTTTACCACAAGACTCTTATAACATAAAAATATCCTATATAGGTTATAATGAATTAAATAGAACTCTAAATTTATCCTCAAGCTATAAAATGGATATACAATTATCCAAATCGGAAATCCTTATGGAAGAAATTATTGTTATCCCTGATGATCGTATTTCATTCGTCGGAGCTTCCCAAATGAGTAATATGGATATTAATCCTGGTGACCTGATGCAGATGCCCGCCTTTCTCGGGGAGGGTGATGTGATCAAATCTTTACAATCTATTCCGGGAATTCAATTATTTGCTGATGGCTCCACGATGTTTTTTGTACGGGGAGGTGACAGGGATCAGAACCTGATCTTGCTGGATGAAGCTCCGATTTATAACCCTTCACATCTATTGGGCCTTTTTTCAACCTTTATCCCGGATGCTGTCAAAGATATAAATATTTATAAAGGAGATATTCCGGCAAGTTATGGAAGCAGGTTATCATCACTGATTGATATAAAGACCAATGATGGAAATCTCAATCGATTCAGCATGAATGGGTCCATTGGAATGCTTTCGACAAAACTGGGAATTGAAGCACCAATTGTCCGTGAAAAAGGATCATTCTTTTTATCCGGCAGGATGTCTCAGGTAGGTTGGGTATTCAAGAGATTGAATGATCGTGTCGAAGATTTTTATTTTTATGATGTCAATTCCAAGTTAAACTGGAAGTTTAATGATAGAAACCGCATCTTCCTGACTTTTTATTCCGGGGCTGATCTCTACAGTGAAAAATCCGATAACCTTAATTCGACCGGTATTAATTGGAAAAATAATGCTTTGACTTTCAGATGGAATCATGTTTTTTCAAAAAAGCTGTTTTCAAATACTACTTTATACGCAAGCAGTTATGATTATGCCTTATATACATCAATAGAAAATAGTAATTTCTGGAATTCCAGTATAGCTAACCTGACACTGAAAAGTGATTTTTCCTGGTTTATTAATCCTGCTATGACACTGTATTCTGGATTTGCTTTTAGTGGGCATAATATCAATCCTGGGAATTTTTTCATAAATAATCAGTTGACTTCTGCGGTTCCATATGTTTCTAAAAAGCATAATCGTGAATCGGCATTCTACGCTGAAAATGATCACCAGATCACAAAAAAACTAAATATCAGATATGGTATTCGATTAAGCATATGGGAAAATACCGGCGAAGCCATTGAGATCGAATATAACCAGGATCTGAACCCTGTAGATTCTTCCTACTACCCGCCGGGTAAAGCCTATCATAGTTTTTCTAATCTGACACCCAGGATTAGTTTAAGCTATCAGATCAATCCAAATACAGCTCTAAAAGCTTCATATACGCGTACAGCCCAGTATCTACACCTCATCAACAATTCCATCAGCCCTTTTACAACCCTTGATGTCTGGTTGCCAAGTGGGCCAAATATTCCTGATCAGACTGCTAATCAGATAGCAAGTGGTATAATATACCAAATCGAAAAAACCGGCATATTGTTAAGTAGTGAAATTTATTATAAAAAAATGAAAAATCAGATCGATTACATTGATCATGCAGAAATGCTACTTAATCCTTTTGTGGAAGGTGAATTACGATTTGGAAATGCATGGTCATATGGGCTGGAAGTATTGGCCGAGAAAAAGACAGGCCGACTCAGAGGGTGGATGGGATACGCTTACTCAAGGGCCTGGCGACAGTTTCCTGATACTAATAATGGCTTGAAATATCCTGCCTTTTACGATAGACCAAACGAATTTTCTTTTATGTTAATCTATGATATCAATTCAAGAGTTAATACCTCGATGAATTGGTATTATGCTTCTGGATCAGCCATTACAACTCCCTCGGGATTTTATTATTTCCAGGGCCATACCTTGCCCCTCTTTACAGAAAAAAACAATGATCGCTTTCCAAATTATCATCGATTAGATGTTTCCTTTCGATTCAGACTGAATAAAAATCCTCATAGATTCCAGCATTATCTTGGTTTATCAATTTATAACCTTTACGGAAGGAAAAATCCTGTTTTTATCAATTTTAACAAAATTGAAACGGAAACTAATGTATTTAAAACACCGGGAGACCTTGGATCTCTTCCAAATCTGATTACAACTCAAACTTTTATTTATAATGTTATACCATCTATAAATTATCATTTTCAACTTAAATGAGAAAACTAATAATATATATCTTATTTTTTATTTGCCTTTTTTCTTGTGAAGAAGAAACAGATTGGAACCTGGCTTCAATTGTTATACCAAGGCTGGTGGTTGACGGTATGATAACCAACCAGCGTGGACGACAGGAAGTTACACTGACACTCCCCGTAAAAAATATAAATGACATACCGGTTCCAGTTTCCGGGGCATTTGTGGCCATCACCGATCAGGAAAAAGTTTACTTTCTTACAGAAATCATTGAAAAACCCGGGACATATGTAACAGCAGATACAGTTCAAGGGGTAGTCGGTAAAATATATACGTTATACATACGTATTGCGGAATTTGAATTTGTAGCTAATTCCTATATGGTACCTGTAGAACCATTAAAAAATCCCTTTATCGTACCATGTGATAAACAAGAAAACTTTTATCATCTGATCCCGGAATCTGAAGGAGACCCATTTATGATGTTTATTTTTATTAACTGGATAAATACACCTTTTTGTAAGGATGATCACTCATGTCACGAAAGAATAAATCATTATCATCTGAACTCAATTGATGTAAATGAGTTTTTTAAACCGGATAAAGAAATCATTTGTTTTCCTTCAGGATCACAGATCATACGTAGAAAATTTTCACTCAATCCCGATCACCAGCGTTTTATCCGATCGATGCTGATGGAAACTGAATGGCGCGGTGGAATTTTTGATGTCCAGAGAGGAAATATTTTAAGCAATATGAGTCCGGGAGCTATCGGTTATTTTGCTGCTTCAACCGTGGTTACCGATACGCTGTACATTGAATAAACAAAAAAATATATGTATGGCATCAGGGTAAATTCAATTTCCAGTGTGATACAATCAAATAACAAAGAATCATTGGAAAGAAATTGTAAAACCCTAAATAGGAAAATCATGAAAACAAAAAATTTATTTGGATTTTTATTTGGAATTATGATCGTTGGTTTGATCATAAGTTGTGAGAATAATGATGAAATAGTGTTTCCGGAAGATTCCATACTTCCTGAGAATTTTAAGGTTGATATACCTAGTGCTCTAAGTCGTCAGGGGACAGCAAATGGAAGAATCGCTGTGGATACTCTGGACGGTAATTTGATTTATGTACACCTTACCAACTTCATATTTGCTGGTGAAGAAGCCGCCGAGATCGTGCAGGATATCATCCGGGGTATTGTGATCTATAGGATCAATCGACCCATGGCGTTATCGTTTGAAGGTGAGGAAGACGGCCGTACAAAAAACCTGGTCGTATTGGAAAACAGCTTTTTCGATGGTGAAAACTGGGAATTCCAGTTGACAATAACAGATGCTGCATCAGAAGTTAATGCTGATGGAGGTAAAGCCATCCAGATTTTCTGGAATCGTAATCCGATTAAGGGAATAGCAGTTTTAAAACCATATAATATTGATCGTACCCACGATGCAGAACTTGAACAGGCCATCTTTAGAATTGATTACAGTGAAGCTGGTGAGCATGGCTACGAAGCACATATGATCGTTCAAGCTGCTGATCTACCCCTGGAAGAACCACTGGATAATCCGTATTCCATGAGTGCATTGAAAATGTTCGTTGGGAAAAACGGAGATATAATCGATGTATATGGTAATTCAGATCATCCCAATGCCATATTTTTCTCCGGTCAGGCAGGTTTCAATTGGGCATTTGTGGCATCGGGTGACGACGTACAAAATATTGGTGCTGCAGAAGTTGGTTTGCCACCAAGCAATCTTGATGAACCGAGCAGAACCGTGATACTGGGCGATTATGCAATAAAAAATGTATTCACCGATGAAATCTATTCGGTGTGGCCAAATATTGATCCCCAGGTAGTGGAAGCATACCTCTACAATACAGATGCACCAGGATTCTTCTCACAAAGTGGATTTGTATCAGGGGGGACAAGTCCAGGACCTGAATATGACAACCTGGTCCTGAGATTACCGGATCTGAATCCATATAATCCTAAAGAAATCGCTACTTTAGCCATTTCCTTTAAATAAAAACAATAATATTCACAAAATAAATTAAAGGAACGTCTGTAGCCTGGCGTTCCTTTTTTTATATAAATTTGGACTATCAAAAAAAACATAATCCATGGTACTCGACTCATTGAAAAGTATTTTCGACAGGGATCTGGAAAAGGTCAAGCAGGAATTATCACAGTATAAAAACAAAGAGAATATCTGGAAAGTCCAAAATGATATCAAAAACTCTGGTGGAAATCTTGCCTTACATCTGATCGGCAATTTAAATTATTTTATTGGGAAAGTATTAGGAAATACTGATTATGTACGTGACCGTGATGCGGAGTTTACTGATAAACATATTCCTGTACAAGCCATGCTCAATCAACTGGATGAAGTAAAAACGATGATCCACAATACATTCGCCATGTTATCTTTTGTTGATCTGGAAAAAAAATACCCGGTGAATGTTTTTGGCTATGAAATGAATACCTTGTATTTTCTAATGCATTTAATTGCCCATCTCAATTATCACCTGGGACAAATCAACTATCACCGGAGGCTACTTGACAAATAAATGGGCACCAGTATAATGATGCTGATATATGTGAAGACTCCTCGTTCGACAAAATAATAATACCAATGACCATGGCTCATAATAGAAATTGGTGAAGTCAATTAAACTTTATCTGAATTATGAATTAATTATTATTAATAATAATTAATAATAACTGCTTGTCAATTAGCTGATAATATTAATAGACTCATGCTTTAATCCATAAATTGAATACAATCAGTCACATTGCATCATGTACAGTGTTTTTTCAGGGATATTAATATGGACGTTAATATCTTTATTATTTGATCACAATCATTAATATTAATATTAAAATTTCTTTGGTATATAAAATCTGATTTAACCAATAATCGTAACCAGTAACTAGTTTCCCTCGCTTCCTTTTAGGCAATATTTAATTTGGCCCCAAAATCTTTTCTCGAAAATCCTCCAATAGCCTCTTCAACATTTGCACCTATCGAAGTACCGCTTCTAGGCAATTGCCGTGAAAGGATATATTCTTTTTTCGTGAATCTTAAATCTTTATACAATTCAATGATTTTCAGGGCGAAATTGAAGGATTTATCCTGGATAATATTATTGTTTTTCATAGCTGGAATAAATCTAAATTGAATAATAAAATTAGAACGCATTGTAAATTAATTGAATCAATTCTAAATTTTAAATATTAATTCATAATTAATTATTATTAAGTCCTTAATCATGGAACTAAACAAAAGAATTAGTAATTATTATTTTAAAAACCATGATTCGTTATGTTTCCCACATTTTTAATACTCGGAGGTTATGGAAATGCCGGACGTCCTATTGCCGATCTTTTACTAAAGGAATCCCATGCAGAAATAATCATTTCCGGGCGAAATCTTAACAGAGCTGAAAATATTACCAAAGCCTTAAATAATAAATATCCTGACAACCGGGTTCGGGCCCTCCAGGTTGATGCCAAAGATCCTGACCAATTGAAAAAAGCGCTTAAAGGAGCAAACATGGTGATTGTGGCATCAAGTACTGTTGCTTTTACAAAAACAGTTGCTATGGCTGCTATTGAATCCGGACTTGATTATATGGATATTCAGTTATCAAAAGAAAAAATTAAAATACTGCAATCTCTGGAAGACAAAATTATAAAAGCAGGTCTGTGTTTTATTACGGATGGCGGGTATCACCCGGGAATACCTGCAGCCCTGGTACGCTATGCAGCAACCCGCTTTGATATCATCCATGAAGCGGTAGTTGGAGCTATCATGAATATCAACTGGCAAGGATACCAGTTCTCGGATGAAACCATCAAGGAATTTACGGATGAATTAAAAGGGGGAGCACCACTGGTATATAAAGATGATGAATGGGCTAAAGCCAAATGGGGAGGTATGTTTGATACCATAAAAATGGATTTTGGTGATCCATATGGCAAAAATGATCTCTTTCCCATATTTCTTGAAGAAATGAGAAATCTACCGGTAAAATTTCCCGAACTTAAAAAGACAGGTTTTTATATTGGAGGGATGGATTGGTTCAGTAATTGGATCTCTTTCCCATTGGCAACCTTCTGGTTTCAAATTTTCCCGAAAAGTGAAGCTTCATGGCTAAGTAACATTACATCCTGGGGGATGAAAAAATTTTCAAAACCTCCATTTTATACACGTATTAAACTGGAAAGCAAAGGTATTTCTTCCGGTAAGCCCTTTGAATATAACATAATTCTAACACATCCAGATGGATACATGTTTACTGCAATTCCTGTAGTTGCTTGCTTGAATCAATATATCGATGGTAAAATTAATAAACCTGGCCTTTTTACCCAGGGAGGTATAGTAGAGCCTACCCGGTTTATCAGGGATATTGAAAGGATGGGTATTCAATTGGAGGAAAAAATATTAGCTTAATCTACGACCTCAAATTACCTTTTAAAATCTGATAAAATTCGGAGTACCCGTCCAACTATTATTCCGCTGTCAAGGGGAAGTGGCCCCGACCTGTCGGGGACGAAGAGATTAACCTCCTTGAAAAAAGGAAGAGCGCTGGTTTTCAGCATTATGCTTGTGATAAAATAGTTATTTTTTTTAAAAAAATTCATTCTGGATTCTAAAGAAAAACCATTCAATTCATAATTTTTAAATCATAATTCTTTGTTAGTCTTTTCCTGTAAAATCTGGTCAGCTTCTTCCATCTCTTTTTAATCCTTCTGAAAACATTCATCTTCTCCGTTACCATAAAATTATATATGATCCTTGCCATTTGAGGAGTCCTCAAATACCCAAAGGATTTATGAGGGTTTTTTTCTCCATTTATTTCATAATTATTATGTACGATGAGATCAGTTACCTGTATTCCACGGTTGTTTGCATCAAAATTCTCACTTAGTCTGTATATAAGTGCAATCATATCCTCCAGATCGGAGAGATTATACCAATTCTTCCGTACCGCTTCCGGAGTCTTCAATTTATTCAGTTTCGGTAAAAATATATTTCTATCTGCTGCAATTTTACCCATAATCACAGGAAATCCGAGGGGAGAACCAATGGTAACAAATGTATCAATATCGATTTCATTTGTAATGTAATTGATCACATCATAACCTATGATTGAACCCATCGAATGACCAATCAGCATTATATCATCATTTATATGGTGGTCTAATTCCTTCAAGACACGCATTCGAATGACATTTCTGGCATTAATATCAGGATTCCCGGAATCTGGATTATCTATGGAATAATAATAATCTAATTCTTTGAAATAGCGATGAATAATGGAATCAGCGATTCCTGAAAAATTAATGGTTAAGTCTTCGTTCAGAAAAATGCTATCCAGTTGCTTTTCAACTATATCCAATACTTTCTGCCGGAAAGGATGTTCTTCCGGTATATCATTCATGGATGCAGGCACGTATTTTTCCGTCAGGTAAAGTGGATCGTTTTTGTCTGAAATATGCTCATCGAGTGGTTTTTCATGAAAAACATCTGCCCAGTAAATCATCTTAAAATCAAAATCCAATTGAGGTTTCCCAATCGCTATCAATCCTTCTTTTATTGAGGTTTCCCACCACTCCTTCAATATTTCTTTTGAAGGTTTATTCCCAAGACCATGAATTCCAATAATTACTTTTGACACGATCTTTTATGTATTTGTGACAACATTTTTTTCTGCATAATACCTGGCCAAAATTAATTTTCACAGCCATAATATTTAATAATAAATAAAAATATATAAAATCTATCAATGTGTTAAATATAGCAGGTTCATTGACCCAGATAATTCCAATTTTCAAAAATCAACTATAAATTAATTTTCAGTATTAAATGCTAAATGATGTTCGGATCTGAAACATTGAAGAATTTTAATCAGATTATTATCGATTCATTTAGGAAATCATAGGATTGAATACTAAAAAAATTAAATGTCCATTTATTATTGTGGATTGGATTTTTTACAGACAAAAGAAGGAATGGTAAATATATCTCCTTTATTTAAGGAAACTTGTGAAGGAACTAATAAGGATTTCCTATGTCTTGGATACCGAAGTCACCTAATTCATCCGGACAACTATATTGTGGATCGGTCAGGAGTTCATGATCCGTCAGGGTGAGCAGGAATGCCTTCAAATCCGCTTTCTCTTCTTCGGTCATCTGGACTCCGTTTTCCTTTACGTATTTCATGAGTGGATCAACATAATCGGAATATACCAGGCCTTCGGAATAAAAATCGATTACCTCATCCAATGTTTTGAACCTTCCGTCATGCATGTATGGCCCATTTATTTCGCAATTGATCAGAGAGGGAGCTTTGTATGCACCCTTGTTCATAAGATCACCTGTTACAGCAAATCGATCCCTTGGATCATTAAATACAGTATCCTTGGCATTGTTGAAATACTCATTCGTTGTCATTAACAAAGAGCCGGCATGGCAATGAAAACAATCCCCATCTTCAGAAAAGAACAGCTCGTAACCACGAAATTCCGCAGGTGTCAATTCAACTTCACGACGGACATATCTGTAAAATTTGAATCGATTAGCCACAATTGTACGGACAAACTGGGCGATGGCCTTGGAAATTCGGTCAATGTTTACTTCTTCCGTTCCATATGCAGCTTTGAACATGGATTTGTACATGGGTATGGAACCTATCAGGTTAACGGTTTTTTCAATTGATCCTGCCATTTCATGCTCAGCAACGATACCCATCCATACCAGGGATTCCAGGTACTTGAAATTGAGATGATCATCCCCCATAAAATCATATCCCTCAGGTCCTATTCGATCATTCGATTCATGAATCATTCCATTCCACAAATATCCGTTCGGATTGTAAACCAGATTAATTAAATGCATGGTATAATGAGGTGTAGGTTTTCCTTCCGGATAGTTTTCAGTAGGTAAACCGAAAGGGTGCCCATCCTTAAATTTTGGGTGATCCAAGCTTGTTTCAAATCCAGTGGATTGAATATGACATGTCGCACAGCTCATTAAAGAATCTGGATGAGTTCGACCGGAAAGTCTGCCATCATAAAATAAATATCTTCCAAGCTCAATCCCTTCAACTGTCATGGGATTCTGTTCAGGAATATTCAGTTCTGTTGGGAAATGTTGGACTTCAGGGAATACAAATGGGGTTGGGCCTTCCTGGATCGGAGCAGGATCTTCGGTATTACATGAATAGAAAATAACCGATATTAACAATAATTGCTCCCAGTAACTACCGAATACATTTTTTTGTGATCGAAGACCAGAATTTCTAAATATTCTCCCCATCATTCAAGAACACTACACTAAAGACATCGATTCCATTATCCTTGATTTTACCCATAGCCTCCTGGTTATTCATGATTTTACCACCATATTGATTATGATCATATTCATGTGGATTTTTGAACCAGTTTTCGATATTCATTTTAAACGCAATTCTGACAGTCTTTTCAGCAGGCATAGAAAATGAAGAAGATGGGATTTCCTTTTCGAACCAGTTTTGAACGAATTCAATAACTTCTCCCTGATCATTATAAATTTGCCCAACACCAATATGGAAATTAAAGGGTGTGCGTTCCAGATTTAAACTTCTCCAGAATCCATTTAATTTCATATAATGATACCCCCCTTCATCACCACCCATGTGATATGGCCATAACATATTACTTTCAGGAGGATCTGTAAACCTGTTAGGTATGTTTTTCTCACCTTTGATCCCAAACGTAAATCTGATTGATACATATTCACCGGTTGGTATATCCTGATCAATTTCCCAGATTTGTGTTTCAGGTATATCGGTATCAATATAATGGATCCAATCATCCCCTTCAAGAAGAAATTCATTGCCATTTTTATTTACCAATGTAATATCAGACATAAACCATTGAATATTGGTAATCTCATATACATTACCTGCGGCATTTTCGTAAATCAGTTGATCATATCTGACGTCAACTCCATTAATCTGATGTCCAAATTCGAATATTAATTTGCCAAATGAAGGTGATTCATTTTCGGATTGGCAATTAAAAAAAATTGCGATAACAATCAGTAAGATAGTAATTCTTGATCTCGTTTCCATATCACACCTCCTATAGATATCAACTATTTCTTACAATAAAAATTGTTTATAAGGTAAAAAAGTTCATTTAGGCAAATATAATCTTTTGGATCGGAAAATAAGAGTATCATAACATCACATTATTCAGATTTTGAACTGATTCTAAGACGCTACTAATAACACACTGAAACTTACTTTCCCAGTGTTTTATCAGTTAAATTCAAGCCGGTTAAGAAAACAGAAAGAAATATAAAAATAAATGGAAGCCAGGTACCCATCATACTCGAAAACATCACAAAACTTTTTTCAATCATTAAAGCCACTACAAAAACATCAAGTCCTATCACCATACAAATAAATATCAGTGCGGTAGTGATCGGGCTTGTATAATTAAAATATCTAAAATAAGAATAGGATAATCCTGTAAAAATTAAAGGCGCTGCAATAAAATGGATCAAAATTGCCAGATGCTCTTTAAAAAGGATTTCACTGATATAAAATATAAAACCACATAATCCCCAGCCAACCAGACCGTAGAGCATAATGACTATCGTTTTGATAAAATTTTTCATAAGGAATGATTTGTTTCGATATTTATATCGTTAATTCAATCCTGTTACCTTCAGGATCCATCACGACACTCTCAAAATAACCATCGCCGGTAATTCTGGGTTCACCAATAATAGCATATCCATCCTTCCGGAATTTTTCAGTTAGTTTTATAACCTTTTCTTTGGATCCAAGGCTCAATGCGATATGAGCCCATCCGTAATATTCCAGACTTTTATCCGGAAGATTAATAATATCACTGCGTTGCATCAGTTCAATTCTTGATTCCCCGGAAAAGTTAATAAAATAGGAAGCGTATTTTTTCCTGATATTTACATATTTATTCCCAGCATCAGCATTAAAATAATATTGATAAAACGTTTTCATTTTTTCGAGATCTTTTACCCAAATGGCTATATGCTCTATCTTTGCCATAATAATATTATCTGAAATCTCTTCCTCCATTTATATTAATTGTTTCACCATAGATAAATCCGGAAACAGGACTAGCAAGAAAAGTAATGAGTGATGCAATTTCCTCCGGATCTGCAGCTCTTCCGGAAAGCAATTTATTCTCCACGTATCCATCAGGCAGATGGGACATAGTTACTAAACCCATATCCGTCTTTGTCAGACCTGGAGCTATACAATTCACCCGAATACTGGGAGCAAGAGCTTTTGCAAGGCTTCGAGTAAGGTTGATAATTCCAGATTTTGCCGCTGCATAATGTACATGATGTGGTGCCCCTGTGTGTCCAGCTACACTAGATACCATCACAATGGATGAGGATTCATTAAAATGATTCTTCAGTGCATTTACGATGTAAAAAGGTCCACTCAGGTTAATTCTAATGATCTCATCCCATTCATCATTTTTTATTTCATGAAAAGGAGTAATGATATTATGCCCGGCATTTAAAACCAGAATATCCAACTTCCCGGCATGTTCTATAATCTCTTTAACACCTATATTCACTTCGTTATCATCAGTCATGTTCATTTTTACAAGCCAGGCTTTTTTACCCATGCGCCGGATTTCAAGAGCAATTCGCTCAGTTTCATCAAATTTAGTATTATAGCCCAGAAATAAATGACATCCCTCTTTGGCCAATATTCTGGCAGTCGCCGCTCCAATACCTCTTGAAGCACCGGTAACAAACGCAATTTTATTTTTGAGTTGAAGATCCATAGATAAAAAATAAAAGCACAGTAGTAATTAATGAAAAATATACTGGATTTCAAATAAATCAGTAAATTCCTTTTTGATAAGCATCAACAGTGGCTTTTAGTCCTTCTTTATAGGTTGGATATGTTAATTTCCATTCAAGTTGTTCTTTAGCTTTCAGATTGCTCACAACACAATTCGTCATCATTGTTTCTGTCACGTATTTTCCGAGCAATATGCGTAATAAAAATGTCGGTATTCTTTTAGGATTTATTTTTTTACCAGATATCAACTCAAAGAGATAAGAATTAAATTCCATGGTGGTGCATGGATAATCATCGCTAAAAATAAACTTTTCTCCTAGGGGCATTTTTTTAACTATGCAGGCATATCCTTCAGCTATATCTTCCACATGAATCCTGGGGATCCTGTTTTTACCATTACCGAAAACAATATACCGTTTTTGATACGCCATTCTTAATATCTTTAAAAACAGACCACCTGGCCCATAAATTTGCCCAGGGATTACCTGAATGACAGGTATTTTCCCCTCTTTTTCCAATTCACTTAACAAAGTATCGAAATACTGCCCTGCTATTGTCATGCCGAATCTATGAATTGGCCATGTTTCATCTGCGGTTTCATTTTTTCCTGTTTTATAACTGGTTCCGAGTGTAAATACCACCGGGCATTTTTGCTCCTTTACAAATTTTACAGTATTGTTCAAATATTTTTTAATTACCTGTGACAATTTATAAATATGTTTCCTGGTATTTCTACCCATTCTTACTGGAGGCATTGCCATATAAATCACCAGGTCCTGTTTCTCAACTTGCCCTGAAATTCTATCCATTTCACATAGATCACCGAAAACAACGTGTACTCCACGTCGGGCTAATAAATTACCTTTATCTTGATTTCTGGTTAAAACGGTTATCTGATGCTGATCTAATAATTTGGGAATTAAACGGGATCCTACAAATCCAGTACCTCCAATAATGAAGATATTCATGATATATATGTATCTTAATACCTGATTATTTTTAAAACATTTTAGCTGGGTAAAAAATTCCAAATAATTTTCAGAAAAATTCTTTAACAATCCCATATATCAAAACCTAAATAAAGTTTCTTGAATTAAATTTATCACCAATGGAATATTCTGGCAGACATACCTACTTATTTGAAAAGGGCGAATGGAGAGCTATTGGAACCTATTTTGATGAAAATGGAAAACCTGTAAGCGTTATCGGAGAATCCACCATGAACATACAAAAAAAAATATGGATATTGGAAGGATTTATGGAATTGCAAATGGATAAGCCGATAAAAATGTTCAACCGGTATCAGATAAAACCCTTTGAAGATGATAAAGACTATACTGCCTGGGTATCGGAAAATCCGGACCTGGGGAAATTGAATGGCAACTTTATAATAGTTAATGATATCATTATCTCTCAATTCAGATCTGAAAATAGCAAGTACTCAGGTTCAGAAATGCTTTTATTCATTGATGATGACCAATATCAGAATTGGGGTACGTTGTTTAATGGAAATGATAAAATGTCTTCCTGGGAAGTGATGTTGGAACGTATATCATAGTGATCTTTTTTAGTAATTGGAAATTATTTAATCAATAGGCAGCCTTATAATCAATTCGTATCACAATGTCTGTAACCTCTTTTTCATTAACTTTTATCAGGTTGACATATCCATATTCATCATAACGGTTGGCAAACAGTCCTTTCGGTTCCTTTACAAACAACGAATATGATCCAGGTTTAAGCTTTGCCCTGAAATTACCGTTTTCATCTGATGTCACTTTTTTTATCAGAGGTGTTTGAATGTTCTGATAAAATACATAATCCACAATTTCTGCCTGATTAGTATGAATTGGAGCATAAATGTATATTTCCCTGGTGACGGGTATTCCTTCAATGGGTTCCTTATCTATACCTGGCATTAGATCACCCTCAAACCATAATACTCTCCCTGTAATACCTTCTGATATAGTTCTGCTCATATTGCATGAAATAATAAAAACAAAATATACAGTAAAACATGTAAATAGAATCCTCCTCATTGGATATTATAATATGTTACATCAAAAACTGATGTTAATCATCTTTTCATTTAAAATTCATAACTAATTTAACACCTGTAAACGAAAATTAATATTTGTTATGAAAACTGCTCAAATTATTATCTATGCATCAATATTTTTTATTTTCTCATGTACTGGAGCCAATCAATCTGAAAAAGATAATTCGAATGAAACGCAATCGTCAGAGTTACAGATAGTACATGTTGATCAGATAATTGAGAATCCTGATGCTTTTGTAGATAAAAAAGTAAAAGTCGAAGGCCTTGTAACCCATGTGTGTAGACATTCAGGTAAAAGATTACATTTAACTTCTGTCTCTTCAAATAAAATGATCAGGATCGAGGCAGCTGAGGGCATTAACCAATTTGAAAGAGAACTCGAAGGGAATGATATAGTCGTTGAAGGTGTTTTCCATAAGCAGGTAATTGATGAAGATTATCTTGCCAAATGGGAAAATGAAGGTATGGAAGGAGAAGGAGTACATATGGAACATAATTCCGGCGAAGAAGAGGCTAAAGCAGAACAGATCCAGAATATGCGTAATCAACTGAAGGAAAGTGGCGAAAACCAGCTTGTAAGTTTATGGATTGATGGAAATAGCTTCCAGGTAAAATAGACATATGAAATGGCGGAAGTTAAACCGGCTCTTGCACAGAGATATCGGTTACTTTTTTTTTGGTATGTCCATCATTTACGGTATTTCAGGTATTGCATTAAATCATATTGATGACTGGGATCCCAGCTACAGCATACGAAATGAACAGGTTTCAATTGATCCTTCCCTGTTAAAAAAAACACTTTCCAGGGAAGATGCGAAAAATATACTGGATGAAATAGCGGTAAATAATCGATATAAAAATCACTATTATCCAGCTACAGATATTGTTAAAATATTTGTCAATGGGGGTTCCGTTTCGTTAAATGTGGTTACTGGAGCTGGTATCATTGAAACAATCTCAAGGCGACCGATCTTTTATCAGGTTAATTTTCTACACTATAATAATCCAAAGTTTTTATGGACCTGGTTTGCTGATATTTATGGTGCCGCACTGGTGATCATGGCTGCCACCGGTTTATTCATGCTGCAGGGCAAAAAAGGATTGACTGGAAGTGGCAAATGGTATGTTATTGCAGGCATCTTGATCCCCATTATCTTTCTTCTTTTATATTTATAAAGAGCTTCCGGTTGAATACTTTTGTAACTGAAAATGAATTATATTAAGTAATTAGACAGTCAGAATTTACTGATTGGGGAACTGGGGATTCGGTTAATTGTGGAACCGGTTATATATGGATTTACCATGGAATGATTAAAATCCCGTTTATCAGGGGATCAAACAATAATAATTTAATATAAATTACTCAATATCCAATGTGTGAAGAAACCAATTACCCATTAATTATATTAATTTTTGAGTAATTGGGATTTATTTGGATATTGAATATTAATTATTGCAAATTATCCGTCTTCCTTAACCAGATCTGTTGCATAAACAGGTTGTTTCTCCTTTATAACAGTTTGGGCGCTTAACCAGATTGTGTAAATCCCGATAATTGTTCCAATGGGAATAAACAACAGATAGATAATCCCAATAACCAGTCCCAGATTTTTTGACCAGTTTTTTTCCTGAAGATATCCAATACCCGCTATAATGGCAGGTATGGAAGTTGCCAGCAGAATTCCGCCAATCAGGCGGCTGAATATGGTGACTACCTGAATAACTTCCCATTCATCAACATAAATACTGACTACATTCATAGCAGCGAGTAAAGTAATACCACCTATCAGATTTATCGCGCCATATGCAATGAAAATAGCACCCAATATTTTCTGGTGCGTTTTAAAAGTGTTTTCCCTCATGATTAGTATATTTTGATTTTGACCTTATTCTTTTATGATCTTGCTTCCACTGGCCCTTTCACTCTGAATCATTGGATTTCCAGTATATCGTATTTCACTCCCGCCGGAAGCATCAATTTCCAGTATTTCAGAAGCATTAATTTTAATATGTGATAAACCAGATGCATCGATTTTAGCATTATTTACTCGAAATTCCGATGCGTCTAGGTTTGAAGCGCCTGCAACTGTGATATCAATCTTATCTCCATTGCCATATAAAACTAATTTGGACATACCAACCATATCGATATCTAGATCCTCAGCGATGATATCCATTTCAGCTGAGGAAGCTCCTGATAAATCGATCTGGATTAATGATTGATCAAATCCTTTCACCTCTGCCTTAGTAGCACCACTTAATTCTATACTTTCCAACTCCGGTAATTGTATATATACCCTTACAGCTACTCGATCGCGGTCCCAATTGGATATATCCCTGTTAAAATCAATTTCCAGATTATCATTTACCATCTTCAGTGCTACATCATCAAGGTCCTGATCTTTACCCTTCAACATAACTTCCCAATTATCCCCCTGTAAGATCTCTGCATTAAAAATACTTGCTATATGTATACTTTTAAAACCTTCCATATCATAGGTAAGTGTTTCACCCCATTCGTCAGCTTCCATGCCAGTATTTTCGGATGTATCATCATTTTCTGAACAGGTTATGCATTCTAATCCATCCGATGTAAACATCCATGTATTGCCTTCCATTTGATATTCCCTGTAACCATAATAATATATGGTATTCCGAATAATGTATTTCATGTCATAGTCCATCTGAAATTGACGATTGTAAGGCATAAACAGTGTCATTTCTAAACGTTGTCCTCTGAATTTCGCTCCTTCCATGAATTTGATGTTCGAATCAAAAGTTATAACTGAATCTTCAATATTGACCTGATAAGCAACCATTTTGGCATTCTCTATTGCTTCCATTCGTGATTTTCCAACGGCTTCAAATCTCTTTTCAAGACGAAAAAGAGAATCTTTATGTCCACGTAATCGTAATGAAGTCACTTCGTAATCCTCTAATCCAACCTGATTCAACTCAAGTCTTGTTATCTGTGGTGGCATATTAAAAGTTTCTACTTCAGTATGTACACCATCTCTGGAATACATGCCAATCAAAGGTGGAATGGTGAATAACATAATGATCAAACTGATTACCCACAACGAAAATAAAGACCACCCTAATTTTGCATTTAAGATCAGGTTTTTGGTAATAATGGAGATACCCAGGATGACAAGAAATATTGAAGGTATTAAACCAGCCAGGAAACCTGCTAATATAGGGAGTACAGATATATCTTGCCTGATGAGTTCCAATGGAAAATCAACATATTCCACAAAATATCCACCTGTAAATATCCCCAACGCTACGCCTCCCAGTATAAGCATGGAAAGTGTTAATGCTATGGCAGTCAAAACCAGTATCAGACCAAAAATTACACGTATCGCTTCTACGAGAAATGTAGCAATTGGACCCAATGCCTTTGATATAAATTGAATCACTGCAGCAATCAGCCGGAAAGGAAATAACAATATCTTTGCCCAGATGGACTCCTCTTCACCCTCGCCTACTTTGAGGCTTTTTTTAATGTTTGATTCAATATTCTTTAATGTGACAGGTTCTCCCTGCATTTCCATCTTATCTGTTATGGTGAGTGCTTCGGGAAGAATAATCCATAAAATGATATACAGAATCAAACCAGTCCCACCAAAAAAGATTAAAACAATGAATAGCAATCTGACCACTACCACATCAATGCCAAAATATGCAGATATACCACTGGCTACTCCTCCCAAAACCTTATCATCCGGATTACGAAACATTTTTTTGATTTTCTTCTGTTCTTCGAGTTCATAAGTCCCCGGTATGATGATCCATAATACGATATAGGCAATTGTTAATAGAGCAGGTGTGGCTGGCAGAAACCATACGCCAAAAAACAGAACGATGAAAATCAATCGAACCCATAGCGGATCGATGCTGAAATAATGGGCTATACCTGCCAGGACGCCGCCGAGAATTTTTCTTTTTTCATCCCGGTAAAGTTTCTTTGACTCGGCTGCATATGCTGTCCCTTCCGATTTACTGTAAGATCTTTCATAAGCCTCCTCGGGCTCTTCTTCAATTTCAATCTCTTTGAAATCTTTAATACCACCCATGGTAGCCATCAGGGATTCAACATCTTCCATGGTAATAACCTGTTTGCCCTCCTTGAGCTTTGTGAGAAATATTTCAGCTATCCTGTTTTCAATGTCTGCAATAATTTCTGAGGAATCATCATACGAAGCAAAGTATCGATGAATGGTATCGAGATATTCCTTTAGTTTTTCATATCCATCTTCTTCAATATGGAAAATAATGCCACTTATATTTATACTAATATTCTTTTTCATTTCTTGCGGATTTTTGATTTGGTACTTTTAAGGGTAATTATTCTAGTTGTTGATTTCATCAACTCATCCCAGGTTCCATCTAACTGATCTAAAAATACCTTCCCATCCTCGGTTAACCTGTAATATTTCCTTGGAGGACCTGAGGTCGATTCGACCCATTTATAGTCTACAAGGCCGGCTTTTCTCAACCTGGTCAGTAAAGGATATAAAGTACCTTCAACTACCATGATCTTTGCAGAAGTTAATTCCTCGAGCATATCCGATGCATAAACCTCCCCCCTGGAGATAATATGCAAGATACAAAACTCCAATATTCCCTTCCGCATTTGCACCTGTGTGTTTTCAACTTTCATTATTCATGATTTTAATTTTCGCCTTTAACTAATATACGATAAAGTACCTTGTATAGCCAAGTACCTAGCAAAAAATATTACTATGCATTAAATATTCTTTATATATTCATATAATATATTAATATAATTATATTTTTATATAAAAAATTAATACCTTTAATTGATTCCAGTTGATAAATTTTTTAGGTGCCGCGTAACTTGATATTGTATTTTAGTATTTTTATACGGCAAGGGAATGAACATTTACATGTGGAAATTGCGAAGACTTTTTATTATTATAACACTTATTTCAGGATTATGCTCAAACTTCCTTATCGCACAGGATAAAACACCTAAATACAGCAATGAATTTTTAGCTCTTGGTATTGGCGGAAGGGCAATGGCGATGGCCAATACTCAGGTGGCCATTACTGATGACGTAACGAGTAGTTACTGGAATCCGGCTGGATTATTACTAATTAAAAATAATTATGAGGGTTCAATTATGCATGCTGCTTATTTTGCCGGGATTGCCAATTATGATTATCTAGGATTTGCGACACCTATTGATTCACTGAGTCATATTGGAGCTACCATTATACGTTTTGCGGTTGATGATATTCCCGATACCCGTTATTTGTATGATGCCAATGGTGCGATAAATTATGATAATATTCGATTTTTTACTGCTGCTGATTATGCCTTTATACTATCTTATGCAAGACAAATACCCGCAATGAAAAATTTGCAAATAGGAGGAAATATCAAGGTGATCCATCGAAAAGTTGGAGAATTTGCAAGTGCATGGGGATTTGGTATAGATGCAGGCGCACAATTATGGCTGAAAAAATGGCGTTTTGGAATAATGTTTCGAGATGCTTTTGGTACATTCAATGCCTGGTCACATAATGCTGAACTTGTAGAAGATGTATATGCTCAAACGGGGAATATTATTCCTCAGAATTCAGTGGAGATTACATTGCCACGTGTAATAATTGGCCTGGGTCATGAATTCAGGATCAAAGAGAAATTTGGAATATTGCCTGCTCTTGATTTTGACCTTACTTTTGATGGTAAAAGAAATGTAGCTTTAAGTTCAGATCCTATATCACTGGATCCCAGAATAGGCATTGAATTTGACTATAGCCGTATCGCTTTCTTACGCTTCGGTGTAAATAATTTTCAGAAAATTAAGGATTTTGATGGAACAAACTATATATCTTATCAACCTACTTTTGGTCTCGGCATTAAATTTAAGGTTTTTACTGTAGATTACGCATTCCTTGATATCGGCGATCAATCAGAATCATTGTATTCACACGTGTTTTCATTAAAAGTATCATTTGACTGATGAAGAATATATCAATTATAGTGATTCTTTGTTTTTTACTTATGAAAATTTCTACTGTTCTGGGACAGAACTATGGTAACGAATGGATCAATCTTAACCAGGAATACTTTAAAATCCAAGTGGCTGAAAATGGAATATACCAGATCACCTACGATCATTTATCTCAGGCTGGGGCATTGGAAGGTAATCCGGATCCAAGGAATTTTCAACTTTACTTTCGAGGTGAAGAAATAGCCATACACCTGGAGGGACAGCTTGATGGTATTTTTGATCCTGGAGATTACATCTATTTTTATGGGATAAAAAATGACGGAAGCGGAGATAATGTATTATATGAAAACAATGCCCAACCACATTCTTTTTACAATCTTTATTCCGATTCATCCTGCTATTTCCTTACCTGGAATTTTGAAGATATCAGAGGTAAAAGGATTCCCAATTTCACACAAACGCAAAACGTAGACAATCTACCTCCGGAAAACTACCATTTTGCTCGAGTTTTAAAGCTTAAAACGTCTCAATTTTCCGATGGGCTTCAGTATCCATTTTATGATCAAAATCCAGAGGTAAAAAAAGCAGCTTTTGATTTTGGAGAAGGCTGGACAGGAAAGGCATATTCTAGAGGACAAACCTATTTAGATACGTTAATTAATATTACAAACCGATATGAGTCTGGTCCGGCTCCCCAACTGGAGATATTATTAGCTGGAAGGAATAATTTATCCCATAATGTGAGCATCATTGTAGGCCCAACGGCGTCAAATTTAAGATCTATTGGAATCTCTGAATTTGAGCGGCACTATAATCATCTTTTTAGTGCAAATCTTATGTGGACGGATATCAGTTCTGACGGAAATCTACATATACAAATCATTCCGAATGGTGTAAACGGGGCTGCCGACCGTATTTCAATATCCTACATCCTATTATCTTTTCCACAGCAACTTAATACAAATGGGCAATCTGATAAAATTTTCAATCTCCCTGAAAATCCGGGAAATATATCCTACATTGAAATTGACGGAATTATTTCTCCAGGATTACTTTGGGACATATCAGATGATAAAAATCCGGTCAATATCGTGTACCCTACCCCACAAACCACCCTGAATACATTGATCCCGAATACTTCCGTATCTAAAACCCTTATATATTCCGAGAACATATATTCCATTCCATACATTCACAAGGTGAGCTTCAAAAGTATTAATCCATCGCAACATAATTACCTGATGGTATACCATGGTGATTTTACAACATCCGCCGGATCTTATGTTAATCCAATTGAGGCTTATGCAGATTACCGTCGGACTGCAGGATTCAATCCACTTACGATTGAGGTCAGTATGTTGTATGACCAGTTTAACTATGGTGAAATCTCTCCCCAGGCCATCAGGAACTTCAGCCGTTATATGTTAGACAATGGAAATCCGGAATATCTTTTATTAATTGGCAAAGCGCTTACAGTCAATCATAATTATTATCGCAAAAGAACAGATCCGGCGTTTGATCAATTTAAAGATTGGGTGCCAACCGCTGGCAATCCTGGATCTGATATTTTATTCACATCCTACCTGAACGGATCAAGCCATGAGCCTGCCATTCCTACAGGTCGGATACCTGCAAAATCTGCAAATGAAGTAGCTGATTACCTGGATAAGGTAAAGGAGGCAGAATCTTTCAGTTTTAATAATTTGTGGAAAAAGGATATCATACAGTTGAGTGGAGGTATTCAATCCTTTGAACCTGAGGTTTTCAGATATTATATCGATCAGTTTAAACAGATAGAAGAGAACCTATACCTTGGAGGTAATGTGACAAACGTTAGTAAGGAAACAACCGAATCCGTTGAATTCATTAATATCACAGAAGAAGTGAATAAGGGCAAATCTCTCATATTGTTTTTTGGTCATTCAGGAACATTCGGGTCTGACATCGATATTGGGGAGGTGTCTGATCCACGGTTGGGTTATAATAACAGGGGTAAATATCCATTAATTTTCATGAATGGCTGTGATGCCGGAAATGTGTTCACAACCCTGAAAAGTTTTGGGGAAGACTGGATTGTAACCGAGGAAAAAGGTGCTATAACATTTACAGCTCATTCGGATGTGGGATATACCAGGGAACTAAGGAGGTATACGGATTCTTTTCTTGCTACCGGATATGGTGATTCATCTTTTATTTACAGACCATTGGGCGACATTTTAAAAGAGACCGCAACCAAATATTTTGGACGCTATGAGGTAATTGAAGAAAAACAAATTGCCCAGGTACAGCAAACAATATTACTGGGAGATCCATTTATCAAACTCTTTGGAGCAGAAAAACCAGATTACAATATAAGTGAGGATGAAATTTTTACTATAACAATTGATGACCAGCCTGTTACTACCGTCACTGATTCGTTTGATATTGCGATCATTACCAAAAATTTTGGACGGGCTGATACTAAGTCATTTTATATTTCCATTAAAAGAACCTATCCGGACAATTCGATCGAATTTCTGGATCCTGCGCTTTACCAACCGGTATACTATACTGATACCCTGTATTATACAATTAAGAATGATCCATTAAGGAGTTTCGGGCTTAATTTATTTGAAATACGGGTAGATCCTTTTGACTCGATTCCGGAACTGACTAAGAACAATAATACTGCAACTTTTAATTTGATCATAAACAAATTGGGGACCCAAAACCTTTTCCCATTTAACTATTCTATTGTCAGTGAAAATACTCCCAGATTGATAGCCCAGGCAACAAGTATTTCCGAAGCAACCCGTCAGTTTATATTCGAAGTGGACACATCCGCGGAATTTAACAGTACGGCAAAACAATCAGTCACGATTGCCCAGAAATGGATTGCCGAATGGGAAGTAGATCTTTTCAAAAACATTCCAAGTCAGGATACACTAGTTTTTTTCTGGCGAACCAGATTTTTGGATGTTCAACCAGGGGAAGAAAATGATTGGACGACCTTTTCATTTACATATATTTTTAATGGTCCTGAAGGTTGGGCACAAAGAAACCGGAATCAAATTACAGAAAATAATATGGAAGGAATGAGTTATGATCCAAATATTAACCAATGGAAATTTAACACATATGAGAATTCCATTGAAGTCACGACCTATGGAGCAAATCATCCTGAAAGAAATTATGAAGATATTATCCTTAAGATCAGTGGAAGTGCCTTTATTTATAATACACGATTATGTTCGGACAACAGCCTCAACGCACTCGCCTTTGACCGGATTACAACCAATCCTTACAAGGCATTGGATTTTGGTGTGCTATATGATATCCTTGATCGTCGCACCTGTGGACGTCAACCCCAGGTCATCAACAACATGCTAAATCAGGAAATACTGGGTTCGGAGGATTATCTCACCAGATATATTGATGCAGTAAATTTCGGTGACTACGTTCTGATCTTTTCGATTGGAGAAGTTACTTTTCAAAGCTGGCCCCAAAATATCAAAGATAAACTTCTGGAAATAGGCGTTTCATCAATAATTTTGGATAATCTATCAGATGGTGAACCTATCATCATTCTCGGCAAAAAAGGTGATCCGGAAGGTACAGCGACAGTAATCATAGGAGATGATTCATCAGGAACACCTCTTGATGAACAGGAAATTTTTATAAATACTTCTATTACTGGTCAATCTACATCTGGTAAAATTGTATCCAGATTAGTGGGACCCGCAAACTCCTGGAATTCGTTTTATAACACCACATATAGTCCGGATACCCCCGATAACGATATTTTTTATTTTTCCATCAAGGGGATTGATGCAAATAATTCTGAAACGGTACTTTTTGATGATATAAAGGATCAGATACTGGATATTACAACCATAAATCCATCTATTTACCCTTATCTCCGGTTAACATTCCACACATCTGACACTGTTTTATTGACTCCGCAACAATTACGTCATTGGATGGTCATTTATACTCCACTGCCGGAAGGAATTCTTTTACCGGCTGAAATTCAGCAATTAACCGGCATAAATAAGCAGGAAGGCGATTCTACTACAGCATTTTTTAATTTTAAAAATATCAGTAACAAAAATTTTCAGGTTGATTCTCTTTTAGTCAACCATATCCTCGTCAGTCAGACAACTTTAAATAAACAAACTGATAGCCTTTATATTCAAGCCCCCGGAGTTGGTGAAGAATCCCCATTCGATATACATCTGAAAACCAGAAATCAAGCTGGCAATAACGATTTTATTGTTAATGTTAATCCAGGTCTTATTCCTGAAAGATATTATACCAACAACATATTGTATTTTAAAGATTTCTTAATTGTTAAACCGGATAATGTCCACCCAACCATCGATGTAGCATTTGATGGCAGGTATATTCTCGATGGAGAAATCATATCTCCCACGCCCCTGATTTCTGTTTATCTGAAAGATGAAAACAAGTTTATTTTCAAGGAAGATACAACAGGAATAATCCTTGCCATAAAACCACCGGATAATGATAAATTTGAAAGGATAGCATTTTCAGATCCCAACCTGGTTTGGTCACCTGCCAGCGATAAAAAGGATTTTACCATTGAGTATAATTCTCCTCCTCTTGTTGATGGTATCTATACGTTGAGTGTTCAGGCTGAAGATGCCAGTGGAAATACTGCTGGTGCTGAGCCCTACGAAATCCGTTTCGAGGTGATCAATGAATCACAAATCACCAATTTTTACCCATTCCCAAATCCTTTTTCATCCTCCACAAGATTTGTATTTACACTTACCGGAAGCATCATTCCGGAAGAAATCAAAATTCAAGTTATGACGGTAAGCGGAAAGGTTGTACGGGAAATTATGCCTGATGAAATCGGTCCGATACATATTGGGAACAATATAACTGAATATGCATGGGACGGTAGAGATGAATACGGTGATCAGTTGGCAAATGGTGTTTACTTATACCGTGTAATTTTGAATAACCCTGGTGAAAATTTTAAACACCGGGAGACCTCGGGGGACCGCGGATTTACGAAAGGATTTGGCAAAATATACCTTTTGCGGTAAATAATATATAAAAATTAAAAATTTATTTCCCGATTACATCCGGGATCTTCGCTTTGTTCCGACCTGGATAAGAAATGTGACATATGCCACCTGTGATCAGATAAAATTGTGAGTGCTCTTAATTATAAATTTATCTCAAAATAGTATTGGTGAATTCTGAATAATCTCTTCCGCCCCGAAGAGTCGGGGCACCTCCCCTTTAAAAAAGGGGAGAGCATCGGTTTTCACAATGGATTTTTCGGAAAACAGAAAATTTCATATCCTCCTGATAATTCGTTTTGTATTTTCTGTTAGCCCGGCTAATTCTAATATCAAAAAGAACATAATTCCCATTTTGGGACTACCGTCTATTTTTGGGGAATACTCATTTTTAAAAACCTATCATTTAGCCCATCAATCCTCATTTTAAATCTGGCATCATTTTTATTCCTTATATAGCTCAATACGTCGTAATATGGAAAAGATAAATCGATTAATGATCATTGATGATGATGAGCTGAACAATTATATTACGACCAAAATCGTAGGATATGCCCAGCTAGCCAAAAAAGTTGACAGTTATCAGTCACCAAAAGAAGCACTTGAACTTCTCATTGAGAACAGCAAAACCCCAAATGGAAATACTCCTGAGCTTATTTTCCTTGATATTTCAATGCATGGGATGAATGGCTGGGAATTCTTAGATGAATACCAGAAACTTCCGGAAGATTACAAAAAAAGAATTCATATATTCATTTTAAGTACATCCATTTTTGACAGAGACAAACTGAGGGCCAGTGAATATGATTTCATTAAGGGATACATACAAAAACCCTTAACTGAACCCAAGATCAAGGAAATTCAAAAAATAATCAAATCAAGTAAGGGAATCGTTAAAAATACACTAAAAACGATATTAAATTTACTTTTCTGATCCACTCAATCAAAGTCGAAATAATCGTCTTCTTCTAACTCTACCTGTTTTGTTTTTTCATCCTTATTTTTTCTGAATAGATCTTTTAATTCATCTCCTTCTTTTTTAAGATCCTGTTTGATTTTTTCTGTCACAGCTCTGGTATCGTAGGCTACCTGATAATCAACAGCGGTTCCTGTCATTTTTAAAAACAAATTGGGAGGTCCTGAATCCCTTTGTTCAATTTCCCCAAATCTTTCATCAGGATCTGATCTTACAAATTGATCGAGTGGTATTTTAAAGTGATAATCTATTTCCTGGTTAAATCCATGTGTTCCTGATACATCTATATGGTATGCACTGGAGATGATCTCCATTTCGGGAATGACGACGGTTTTGTTGGTGATTTGAATATTATTCTGCAAATCTGAAAATTTAACCATAGATAGATCTTCATTCTTAAGGTATTTTGATAAACTTTGGATGGGTTTAAAATTGATCAACTGCCCCTGTTTGATAATAGCCTCAATGTCGGCATCTAATGTTGCAGGAAGTAATTTCAAATCCTCAGTAAGCACAAAATATGTATTAACTTTCGCATCTATCTGACCCTTTAAATTCCGATCGATAAGGAATTGTTGTTTAAAATTATTAAATACATAAAATACACTATCGATATATATATTATCGAGTAGTCCTTCAACAATGAATTCCCTGTTCACCACATGTTTTCCTACAATGGATCCACCCAAATACAATTGGCCTCCCATAGTACTCATGGATACCCCTTCTACAAAGGCAATCTGATCTTTGATGACTAATCTGCCTGAAATATTTTCACCATGAAATCTTTTTAAATCCGCCCGTTTAACATTACAATTAAAGTTGATATTCAATTTAGGAGAAATCCCTAAATGGTATTTGCTATCATCATTATTTTGATCGAGTGGCTTTTCACTAAAATTTAGTGTGAAAAGTTCATTCAAATTTAAATATCTTGATCTTAGGTCAGCATCTATACGAATAGGACTATCCTTTGTAAGAACATAGGGAATAAGATTTTTGAAAAGGCCGGATAATAAAAAATCACTCTTACCTATCAAGCCAGTAAAATTCTGGATTCCCAGATCGAGGTTATTGAAATAAAATCTCCCATTAAAATTTCTAAATGGTAATTCACTATAAATTGTTTTGATCCCCACATTCTCGAAATTTATTTCACCGGCTGTCTTTATTTCTTTGGCATAGTTCTGTTTAAGATTACGAAGTCTTCCTTTCAATCTTATATCAAAATCGATCAGTCCCTCTCCTCTGGTAATCTGTTTGACGGGAAACGTTTTGATAAATGAATTGAGATCAATTTTTCCGGAAAGTTTCAGATCCGAATTCAGGTTTTTTAAATCGGTTATGACCAGGTTTCCTCCTATCTGATGTCGATCTATAAAACCTGTAAAATCTTTGATCGTCAGTTGTGAAGATTGAATATTACGTTTTTCACCATTACTGAAATTTCCTGAAAAACTGATGTTCTGAAATGATTTATTATAACCCGGATATAAAAACGAAACCTTATCGCATTTAAATTCTGCTGTGATTTGTGGCCTGTTATTATTCCCGATTTCGCCCTGAATTGTTCCGGAAAATTCAATTTCACCCTTACTTTTATACCTCGACATGATATTTCTGATCTTTTCAGGTAGAAGGGAAATAATCGCCTGAATAGAATTATCTCTCGAATTGATCCGGAGATTCATATATTTTTTATCTCCGGAGCTGATCCTTCCATCCATTGTATAGGCATAATCATTCAGTACCAATGAAGATTCGTTAAATATCAGATCTTTAGAAGAAATGTCATACTCAAAATCGGTAGATAAGGTGATAACTTTATTCTTTAAATACGAGGACTTCTCGACCTCAAGTTCCTTATTAGTGATATCCCCTTTAACTTGAAAATACAATATATTATTGGCAGATTTTAATCTGTTTGAAAGTCGCTCGGTATATAGTGATATCTTTAAATCACTATTCTTCTCGGAATAATTAAACAAGGTGTTTTTCAGGACAATATTTTCTAAAAATAATTCCGGTAAATCCGTATTTGACTGATCCTTTTTTTTATTAAAAATGTTGAAATTGGTTTTGCCCTGATCAGCCATGGCCATATTTACAGTTGCATTTTCCAGGTACAGTGATTTAAGTTCATAATTTTTAAAAATAAGATTTAACAGATCAAATGACAGACTGATCTTTTCAGCACGGCATAAATAATCACCAGCTATTTCGGTTGACTCATGAACATATACTTCCTTCAGATTAATGGACACATCCGGAAAATGACCAAAAAGATCAAGTTCGATTTTTTTTATATCAACCGGGGTATTGATATTTTTATTAGCTTCACTCACAAATAACTTAATGAGATCATTCCGGTAATAATATGCCACACCCAGTCCTGTTGCGATGAGCAGGATAGAGGCTAGTAAAGTGAAAATCAATATGTTTTTAAGCTTTTTTACCATTAGTTGAATGGCTGTTTTATTTAAACGCTCTAAAATCCTACAAATGTATACATGAATGCTATCAAGAATCCCGCCAGATTGATTTTTGTACAAAAAAATTAATATAAAGTATTTGTTACAAATGAATTATAACATAGTTTTGTTTTCCTTTTAAAGCTCACCACCTACGCCAAGGCTACGGTGGTTGAAAAAAGATTAAAGTTTAATACTCAATGCTGAAAGCTCGAAGCTAGAGACTGCTAGCGGTAAGAGACATTGATTTAACTGGAAGGTCGAAGCTCGAAGGTGGGGGGTGAAAGTTCTTTACATTTGAAATTTTACTTTTACATTTTCAAATCCGGGCGCTTAGCTCAGCTGGTTCAGAGCACCTGCCTTACAAGCAGGGGGTCACTGGTTCGAATCCAGTAGCGCCCACAAACAGAAAAAGGTCGCCGGTAGGTGGCCTTTTTTTGTTTGCAGAAGGTACTATTGATGAGAAGCAGTCGGTTCGAAACCGAGATCGCGAGTAGCGGACGAGGTTCACGAAGGGTCCCGCGCATGCCTTGCGGGTATGAGTAATCCAGTAGCGCCCACAAACTTAAGCCCTTGCCATTAGGCAGGGGCTTTTTTATTGAATCGATGGCAAGCTTGCTTGCGTTCGATTTGATAAAAAAAGCCAATCGAGCATAACGAGTTGGGTTTGTGATTTGGAAATGCCCCAAAAGGAATCACCGTGCTTCTACGCTGAAGCTTCAGCGAAAGCGTAAGGTAATCCAGCCTGCCCGCCGAAATGAAACGAAGTGGAATGAAGGAGGGTAGCGCCCTCCTTCGCCTGCCATAGTCTGACATCAGGAGGACGATGGCGGGTTTTTCGATTTTCCTTCATTTTCATTAAATCGAGTTACTTAACAACGCGGGCTTCGGCGGGCATAGCCCACAAACAGAAAAAGGTCGCTGGTAGGTGACCCTATTATGGACAAATCACAAGCATTGCCAAAGGAAAACGGGAAAACAGATCATAGAATGGTAGAATCAACAATCTATTTAATCTCTTATCAACCAGTCTGAACTAAAAGCACGTATAAATCCAAGCTATACGCAAGATTGTCAAGTAAAACTGATTAGATTTAGCTCTTCCTGATGGTCACCAACATTGATTTCGATCACAAATTCCGAAACTTAATTCTACTCTACCGCTGTAGAAAATGATACTTCTACAAAATTCAAATTGCCATCTTCTGACATTGAACCGACAACAACTTTGTATTCCGTATCAGGAAGAAGGAATTTTTCAGGCAGCAAAAACGAGTTTTCTGAATCGGGTAATGTAGCTTCTATTTTCACATCCGAGTCTTCTTGTTCCACCTCGATCAGATATGCCTCCACACCTTCAATTGGGAACCATTTAATTTCAAGGCCTGTAATGCTCACGTCTTCAGCTTCATTAGCAGGATACTGAATGGCAACAGGAGATGGCAATGTGTGATTTAGTGTGGCTTCACTCATATAATCCGTACCGTCAGTAGTAGTTCCGGAAAATTTGTAAACACCTGATGGGTAGGCCTTTTTAATTGCTTCGATATCTTCCGGCTCTGGAGACTCCAATTGAAATTGCCGAATCCCCATTGTTGCAGGGTTAGGTACCTCAAAATCAATAACAATGCGGCCGTCCGGTGCGATTACCAAGAGTTTTGTCATGCCGTTATCTCCTGCTCGCGCATTGAAAACGACTTCGGCATCACCGTCAGTCGCATTTTGTTCAAAGTAAACTTCAGCCTTTTCAAATGGTTCGGAGGAACTGGTTTTTTTCTCTTCTTCCTGCGACATACATCGGACGCCTAAGAGGAATAAAACTGAGGAAATAATGAGTAAATGTTTTTTCATTCAATTTATATTGTGGATTGAATTTAGAAATCAAATTGCAGCTGAACCTGGAATAAATCATTGTCTGGGTCTTCTACTTGTTCTCTTTTGAATGTATATTCTGCCTGGATCTTGAGGTTATGCCCTCTGAGATAATAATTTATACCGATAGTAGTCCACATTAAATTATCCGTCTCAACATTATTATCCATATCGAATTCCTGGTAGCGCGTTGCCAGTTCAATTTTAGGGAAAATCATATATCCCGCCTGAACATACCATCCACTTCCATTTATATTTTGATCTCCTTCATGTGTCGCATCTTCTCTGTATGCATCATACTCCGCTTCAATCACAAGATTTCCGGTATTATAAAAAGCATCTACTCCATATGCAAATAAATGAAATTCCCTGTCGCCAATTTGTGCTTTTGAAAGGTATGCTGCATTGGCACTGATTGTCAGTCTTTTCCCCTGGCCATTGTATGAGCCTCTATAATCACCATAACCTCCGGGTGAAGCAGGATCAAAAAAATTATAGCCTATACGCCCCGTAAACATCGCCCCGTCAGATTTTCGAGATAATATGGTTGTATCCCCCAGTATTTCAAAGCCCAGATTGTCAAAAATTCCAGCCCCATAGGAAAGATGTCCATCCATAGGTCGTCCATGGACAAGAAAACCAACCGTATTATCAGCTATACCCAAAACTGTCAATCCGCCTTTTATCAGACTGCGATCCATCAACAGAAGTTTTGAATCTGAAGTCAGCGCATTCCGTGAAAATACCATATCGAACAATCCCCCGCGAATAATTAACGCATCTTTGATCTTAAAATCAAGCCAGGCATTTTCTACCTGGGCTACGGGAGTCCGGTTAAACTTTCCGGTATTATCTATCTTAACTTCAAAATAATAATTGGCTATATCATAAACTTTACCGCCGCCTTTAATCCGCAATCTGCGGATAAAGAAATCATTATTTCTATGGCCTTCTTCATCCCTTTCCAGATCATAACGGGTCTGGATACGGAGCCCAGGCGTAAAGGTAATATTGCCTTGCCCATCCGGGGTCAAAGCCCTATGCAGCACGGGAATTAAGGGATCGTAGTCTGCTGGATTTACTTTTGTGGAATCTACCTGTTGCGAAAGTAAAGGTGTTGTGATTATAAAAAAGGATAAAATTAGAAAAAAGTTACAAAAGGAATTGTATTCGCTACATTTATTCCAACTGAAATAATTTTTAACAGGGTTCAAAAATCTCATTTTTCTTGGTTTTAAGTGTCATGCTATTAACATCCTGTATGGATGGCGGTATATTCTGCCATCCATACAGTCGGTTTATTTGGTTTTTTATGTTTATTTCATTTGATCATTATTTAAAGCGATGGTATCATTTTCTGTTGATGTTGCTAATGGAATTGCAAATTTTAAATATAAAGATGGTAACACTAAAAGGTTCAATAGAGTTGATGTTACCAAACCACCCAGAATGACTATTGCCATGGGTAGTTCTATCTCATGGCCCGGAATATCTCCCGCTATTACAAGAGGAACAAGTGCAAGGCCAGTAGTTGTTGCAGTCATCAATATAGGAGCCAGCCGTTCTTTTGCTCCTCGCAATATCAAATGAGGTCCAAAAGTCTCTCCTTCATGTTTTTCAAGATGCTGGAAGTGGTTGATCATCAGAATACCGTTACGCGCCGCAATACCCAGAATGGTAAGGAACCCGACCATTGAGCCGAGTGAGATGATGCCGCTGCCGAAGTAGGCCGCTAGGGCACCTCCCACCAGGGCCGTTGGTAACAATAAGAAAGCCAAAGTAGCCAGGCGCGTACTTTTAAAAGAGGTATGCAGGAGTAGGTAGATGGCAATCAATGACAAGATTGCAAACATTAACATACGCTTCTGGACCATTTGCCGTTCTGCATACTCTCCAATTACTTCGGGATGATATTCATGTGGAAACTCAACTTCCGCAAGTGCTTCGTATACATCCTCGGCTACCTCTCCTAGATCACGTCCTTTTATATTTGCACCAACATCAAGTCGGCGAGCAAGATTTTCCCTTTCTATAACATTTGGAGTCGGAACAATTCTGACATCAGCAACATCTTTCAAACGGATATAACCTCCACCGGGAACATCGATCTGGAGGTTTTCAATATCCGTAAAACTATCACGTGATTCAGGCGTACTCCATACATTGATATCATACGCTTTTCCTTCTCTAAAAATATCACCAACTTCCTCGCCAGCTACCAGTGTTGTCGCCATACGGCGAATATCACCCGGCACGAGTCCATACTGTTTCGCTCTTTCGAGATCTACTTTGACCTGAACCAGCGGTATCTCTTCATTCAGTTCTACATGAAGATCAACGAGTCCTTCAATTCCGGCCATTGCATCTCTGACTTCTCTGGCCTTTATACGAAGAACTTCCAGCTCAGGACCGTAGAGCCGTACTACTAGGGTTTCAGAGGATCCGGTCAATACTTCTCTGATCCTTTCCTTCAAATAGGTCAAAACATCCCGGTAAAGCCCTGGATAACCATCTACTACCATTTGAATTTTATCGAGTGTTTCATGATAATCGACTTCAGGACTAACACTGATCCAATTTTCACCAAAATTCATACCCACTACTTCATCCATATAAAAAGCCTGCCCAATATGGGCGCCAAAGTTTTGTACTCCCGGAATGGCCCTAAGTTCCTTACTGCTTGCAATCGTAATTCTATTCATTTCAGGCCAGGAAGTACCCGGTTTGGTTACCCAGTGCATTAGGAAATCCCTTTCTTTAAACGAAGGAAGCAATGATTGCCCGAGTTGAGGTACTACTAATATACCAGCTAAAACAGTAAGTCCTACGACCATGTACGCACGACTTGGCACACTAACTATGTTGGACAATACGCGCATATATATACGATGCATCCACTTTAGAAGTAATGGTTCACGCTTCTCTAAAGGTGCTTTACGCAGTAAAATATAACTCATAGCAGGTGTGACGGTCAAAGCCACCAAAGTAGAGGCAGCGATAGCTATTGAATAAGATAGAGCCAGGGGCTGGAAAAATGCACCGGAGAGGCCCTTCATCACAAAGACCGGCACCAGGGCCGCCACTTCGATCAAGGTAGAGAAGATGATGGCGTGGCGTACCTCGAAAGAGGCCTCCAGGATGATCTTTCCAATGGGTATTTTCTGTCCTGCTTTGCGAGTCTCGCGCAAGCGCCGGACAATGTTTTCTACGTCGACAATAGCATCATCGACCACGGCGCCCAGAGCGATCACAAATCCAGTCAGTATCATGGTATTTATGGTAGTTCCACGAAAATAGAGTACCAGGGCTCCTGTCATAAGGGATAAGGGGATCGCCACACTACTTATTAATGTAACCCGCCATTCGAAAAGAAAAACAAAAAGTATAAAAACGACAAGTATACAAGAAATAAGTAATGCTTTGCTCAGGTTATTAATCGACATATCGATATAGGTGGCCGGCCGAAAAATAGTTGTATCGATATCCACACCCGGAAGACCAGGTTTTAGTTTTTCGATAGCTGCCTCTACCCCAATAGTAATATCTCGTGTATTACCCCAAGGAAGCTTTTCCACGATGAGCATCAGTCCTACATCATCATTAATAATGGCATCACCTACCATTTGTTGATGATCTTCAACAACTTTTGCCACATCACTCAGGAGCACCTTGGCTCCGTTTTTTCCAGTAATGACCACTTTTGCCAGGTCTTCCGGATCGGCAATTGGAAGTATATGCCTTATCCCATACCTTTTGCTACTCGTTTCGATCCATCCACCGGTTCCTATCATCGCTCCATCGGAATAAAATAACAATCCTGCATCCAGAGCGTCAGCAGTAGCCTCCATTATATCCTGAAGTGTAACACCATGTTCCTGCATCCATTCCGGTACCGCCTGAACAACCTGCATCTGTATCCGTTCACCCCAAATTGCAACGTGAGCAACACCTGGAACACTCATAATGGCATCATTGATCTTCCAATAAGTAAGCATGGAAAGATCGATTACAGACAAACTATCCGATGAAATACCGATTTTCATGCAACGGCTTGTTGCTGAAAGTGGTTGTAGCATGAACGGGGGTGCTGCCCAGGTTGGCAAAGTAGGTGTTGCAATGGCAATTCTTTCCGATACCAATTGTCGGGCAAGCATTAAGTCTGTTCCCGGTTCAAAAATCATTTTAATAGCAGATAATTGCGATACAGACTTGGAACGCATAACGTCAAGTCCGGGGATCCCATTGAAAGCTTGCTCCAATGGAACGGTTACAAATGCCTCTACCTGACTGGATTCCAGTCCAAAACATATTGTTTGAACTTCTACAATTGGTGGTGCGAATTCAGGGAAAACATCCACCGGCATATCGCGAAGCTGTTTGATACCAAAGTACATCATGGCTATCGCAAGAGCCAATATTATATATCGTAATTTAAGACTCGATTTAACTATTGTTCTAATCATTTTAATCTGTTTTTATAGGCACGGTAAAATTGATTCACCAAAGGCATTCCCTTGGTGTTTGTTTAACGTGCCTTAATGTCCAACATGATACTCAGTACCATACAATTCTGCTGCTCCTTGAGTTACCACCGTAGTACCAAATGGTGGACCCTCAAGCAAATATGCTTTATCACCTTCTATAAAGTCGACTTTAATTTCATTCCGTATGTAAACAAGCGGCTCAGGATTTGTATAAACCCATACACTACCTAGTGCATCATATATTACAGAAGCATAAGGAACGACTTTTTTAGTGTTATGTTCACCACTGCTTTCTGCAAGCAGCTCTTCGGTAACAGCAGCCGTCATAATCGAAAGCCTTTCAACTGCCTTTTCAGTTAGAATCAATTTACTCAGATCACTGTTTTCTATAGACTCCATATGGGAGGGATCTATTTTTTCATAGTTAGATTTCGGCTCCTGGCAGGCTTTAAACTGTAGTGCTACAATTATCACTGCTAGAAAAACTATTTTATGTTTAAATTTTTTCATATACTTTCTTTCAAGAATTTTTCAATGATCATTTTATGCAGAAACTGACTTATCGTCATCCAATTCAATCATTGCCTTTTCTTCCTCCATCAAAGTTTGAGTAACTTTTCCAAACTGTAAATAAAGGCCAGGTAATACAAACAGGTTGAGAAGCAGGGTAGTAATCACACCGCTAATTACAACCAACGACATAGGGAATATTATTTCCAGTCCGGGTACGTTGCCAAGAATGGCAAATGGAAGGAAGGCCAGTAATGTTATTATTGTGGTCATGAGGATAGGTCCCAGACGATCATGAACTCCACGCATTACCAAAAAAGGACCAAATGTTAATCCCTCCTGCATTTCAAGAGATTTAAAACATTTGATCAACAAGATAATATTTTGTGCAGCAATTCCCAATACTGCTAGAAATCCAACCAGAACACCAAGCGAAAAATTACCCCCACTCAACACGACACCAATCATACCACCTGAAAGTGCAAGAAATATTAGGGGAAATACAGCCAATGCCCTGCGCCAACTCCAAAAAGCAGCTTGGAGTAGAAGAAATATACCGATCAAAGCTGCAATAACAACACTTATAGCTCGTCTTCCCTCAACTTGAATTTCTTCAAATTCTCCAATCAACTCAGCATGGTGTTCCAACGGAAATTTGACGTTCTGGAGGCGAATGTTAATATTATTATTTAACGCAACCGTATTACTGCCAGAGAATGTAAAACTAACATCCATGTATCTAGAAATTTTTTCACGCTTTATTACGGCAGGATTTGGATTTTCACGCACATTTGCGACATCTCCGATTCGTACAGTGCCATTGCCACCTGGTATATCAACCAGGAGGTTTTCTACACTTTCTATGCTTTTACGTACTTCAGGAACACCCCACACGACAACATCAAAAATTTTCTGTCCCTCAAAAATGCTGCCTACTTCAATGCCTGCCAGCAACGTCGCGGCGGTTCTTCGGACATCTCCGGGTTTGATATTATATTGTCTTGCTTTCTCAAGATCTACCTCAATTTCAATAGTTGGTTCCATTTCAGGATATTCAATTTTAGCATCGGTTAGCCCACTTACACCGGAGATGGCATCTTTAATCTCTTCTGATATTTTAGTTAAGGTCTCCTGATTTTCACCGTATACCCGAATGGCATACTCCTTTCCAATTCCTGTTAGGGACCTACTAAGGCTTTGTTCCCCATAGGTCATTACATTACTATTCATGTCCGGGTATTCGCTTACGACTTTTTGAATGGAAGCTATTGTTGTAGTATAATCTGCATCATCATCAATACTGAGCCAAATTTCTCCGTAATGAACATTATTTATTTTATCTGACAACACAGCACGGCCAATATGCGCAGCGGCATTGTTAATGCCCGGTACAGTTCTTAATTTACTGATAACATCTTTAGTTATTTTTGCCATTTCAGGATGAGATGTACCATATTCTGCTTCCCATGTAATAACTATATCTCTCTCCTGAGGTTTCGGCAACTGTAGTCCAAAATCAGTCATTGGGATTAAGCCAAAACCGATTATTGCCAATATTCCCAGTATAACATAAGCCATTTTAGGTTTTTGGATAAAATAGGTAACTCCCGAACTGAAGCCATTGCGTAAATAAGCCAATATAGTAGATTCATGATATCCATTTGACGAATTTGAGTATAACCACATACACATTGCAGGTGTTACTAAAAGTGCCGTTACCGAGGAAGCAACCAATGCTAAAATATAGGAGAGTGCAAGAGGTTGAAGAAAGGATCCGGCTAATCCTCCCATAAAAAATAGTGGAAGTGCCGCTAATAAGAGGATGCCTGTTGCGAAAGCAATTGGACTCCGCATTTCAAGTGTAGCATCAAGGATAATGTCAGCGGTGTTTTTTTCGGTTCCATTGGTAAGTCGTTCAGACATACGTCGCCTGATGTTTTCAACTGTGCTAATGGCATCGTCGATTATAATTCCTAAGGCTACAACAAAACCAGCCATAACCATCATATCAAATATAACTCCGCGAAGATAGAGGATATAAGTTCCAGCAATCAGTGATAATAACATTGCAGTAAAAGAAATAATAGCAGCACGCCATTCATAAAAGAACAGGAAGAATAAAAAGGCAACAACCACAATACTTATGGTTATTCCAGTTGAAACATTTTCAAAAGAACTTTCAATGAATGTTGCAGGTTGATAAATTTCTGTATCAATAGCTATTCCGGATAGTCCGGGTGCCAGTTTATCCATTGCATCCTCTACAGCTTCGGAAACCTTCACCGTACTGGCCCATGGGAATTTCTCAATTACAAGTAGAAGGCCTTCGTTTCCATTAATAATGGCATCTCCAATAAGAGGCTGATGATTCTCCACAACTGTAGATATATCTCCAAGTACCAAATCTTTCCGTCCTTGCATGGAAACCTGTGCAAGTTCCTCCGGTGTGGAAATAGGCAATACGTGCCGGATTCCAATACGTTGATTAGGTGTATCGAAAAAACCACCGGTACCTGGTGTTGAAGAGTTTAAAAAACTTAATGGAGATATCCAAAGTGCTTCTCCAGTAGTTTGAATAACGTCGTGTAAGGTGATATCATTGTCAGCCAGTATTTGTGGATCAACCTGAACCTGTAACTGTCGTTTTCTCTGTCCCCAGATAGAGACATTTGCCACTCCTTCAACACCCAGTAAATAAGGCTGTATCGTCCAGCGAGCAAGCACAGAAAGATCAATTAGAGAAATATCCGGTGAACTGGGACTCAATCCAACCTTCATAATCCGGCTTGTTGAGGAATAGGGCTGTAGCATAAGTGGCGCTTTTGCAACATTTGGCAAGGCATGTGCCTGGGTTAAACGCTCCGCAACAACCTGCCGCGCTATCATTGGATCCGTTCCTGGTTCAAAGACACAGACAATCCTCGAAAGTCCGGGAATGGATTCAGACCAGATTTCTTTAACATAAGCTATACCATTGAGCAAATCCTGCTCCATAGCTACAGTAATAATTTGTTCGATTTCATTTGCAGAAAGTCCGAGGGCTTCCGTTTGAATTTCGATGTAAACCGGCGAATATTCAGGGAATACTCCAACCGGGATGTCGCGGAGTTGATAAATGCCAAAAAATATCAACAAAGCTGCCACCGAGATGACCAATACGCGTGACTGGATGCCTGTTAAAATTGTAGATCTCATCATAATAGTTAATATTAGATAAATAGATATATTTAAGTTACCCTTGAAATATTTGATGTAATTATCCACCCCCTTCTCAATACGAGAAAGGTCAATAATGTAATTTTTAGTATTTATGCAGAATATCGACTATAAAGATTTGCCCAACTTCCTTTAATCCATCCTATTTATGAAATAAGGCAACAATATGTCTGGGCGCCAGATAACAATATTCCGATTTCAATATAAAATATAATTTATTTTATACCTAATAAATTTGAAAAAATATTTTCATTTTCAAAAATTTCATGCTTTGAGCATAAATTACGCTATAATTAACATATATCATTCGGGTATATTTATTCTAAATCTGAAAAAAATCAAAAGTTTTAGTAAAACAGCATTTACACAAAAATTATCCTTATAAATATAGCAGCAAGCCTTTTCCATCATGGATTTTTTGAATTTATTTATTATATATTTTCACAACACATATCAAAATTTAAGGTGAAATATTGGTAATCATTTTCCACTTTAGTTACGTCTCTGGTTTCTGATTGTCTAATTTTTTAATAAAAAGGCATCTTTTAAAAAAAAATTAATACAAACTACTTCTCACGCGGAAAACAAGGTTCGGTTTCACCGTAAACTCGTTTGCTTTGCTTGAATGCACTTGCCTCCAGTTCAAGTGCTTTTTCACGTATATCTGCAATGCCTTCGGATCCTAATTTCAAAACATCGACCAGTTCTAGAAGTTCTGCGGAGGGATCATCACCTTTGTATCCTACCTGGATATTTCCAACTCCTTGTGCCCAGTATTTTAACTGAAAAATTCCCTCTTCCTCCAGGCTGGTTTCAGAAATCACCATTACATTATCGTAACAACCCATCGGAACGCAAATTTTTAACCCCATTTGATCAACTTTACCACGGTCAGTAAAATCAACAGCAGGGGCCCATCCTTGAGAATAACTATGAGAATCGATCCACGGGTTTGCTTGCATGGAAATCCCTGCAATTGCATTTCTGATACCTGAAATCCAGCATGGTGTAGCATCAATTTTTCCTTCTTCATCATATTCCTCAGGATATTCACCCATACGCCAGACATTGCCTTCTTTATCTTGTGCGAAGAATGCAAGTTCCGCTTCAACCAATTCGCCACTTTCATAATCCAAATCCCATGTAACGACACATTTTATGCCTTCAATTACCTTTACCAGATCCGTTACATGGATCAACACTCGATGCGGTATGCGGTTATCATCATCATCAAGGCTAGTACCAGCATAAACATACCGCATTCCAGGTTTTAAAGGCATCCAGTCATTCGTGATATTGATCGAATTGTCATCGAAGTCTTTGGGGTCGAATTCTTCCCATTGAGACTCTTCTGTTTGGGCATCCTGGGCAATTATCAGGTTACTGAATAAGAAGAGGCAGCTAAAAATGCCGCATAAAAATAAAGTCAACTTATGTTGTCTCGTACAGATTGATTTTAGATTCATGATAGTGCTTCTTTAACATAATAGGGTATACTAATTTAAAATGTGCAAGTTTTGGAACTTGATGAATTCAAGATAAAAATTAAAAATAAATAATAAAATTTTTTATAAAAAAACTTTATATATTTCTACTTTTCAGTAAAGAAGAAAGATAATTATTTCCTGCAAATACTCAATAAAATATTAAGGTCTATTTTAATAATGATGAATCTGATGTAAAACCAATTGATTACCAGGTACATGCTGGTTATTATTAATCATTATCATTCTTCTTCCTCTGGTGGCGGTTTACCAGCTTCGATTTCATCTTCAAATTGCAGATCTGCAGGTTTTTTCCTCTGGATTGTTTCTCCAAAACGGTAGGTAAAGCCCAAATAGATGATTTGTGAATTACGCCCATAAATTGTCTTTTGATACAAATCAGGTGTATCGGATATACTCTCCCACTCCACCGAACTGAACACATCTGAAATGGTCAGTGACAACGATGCCCTTTTTCTGAAAATATCCTGCCGGAATCCCAAATTAAACAACGGAACAGGTTCAAAACGTCCCTGAGGAGTTAATCGCGAAGATCGATAGTAGGCGTTTAATTGCGCATATGTAGTTTTTGTGATTGTAAAATTTGCCGCTAATTTGGCGTCCCAGTTAAACTGTGATAGATCGGAAGAATAACCTAAACTACTGGCATCCAATTTACTGTAAAAAAAGTTGGCACTGAAGTTCAATCCTACCCAGTCCAGCATATTGCTGGTAACTACAAACTCCAGACCACCCGCTTTTTCGACATCTAAATTGGAAAAACTGGTTTGTAAAACAGAATCTTCGACAATCTCTCTGATTTCAGTAAAAGCACCTAGTTTATGCCGGTAATATAATGCAGGTATAAATGAAAAATTTTCTTTTTCGATAGAGTACCCTAATTCAAGAGAATGAATGATCTCCGGTTTGATATGTGGATTCCCTACTTCTCTTGTTCTTGGATCATCATATTCCGGAAATGGATTGTGTTCATCACTATCAGCACGATTTACTCTCTTGCTATAATTCAACTGTATTTGTTCATTATCTCCCAGTTCGTAAGTCAAGTGCAATGAGGGGTAAAATTTGAAGTAGTCATTCGGGATTATGGAATCCGTTGGCTCCTGTATTAACTTGGAGGTAATATTTACCTGCTCAGCACGTAAGCCAGCAGAAAAACTAAAAGCATCAATTTCCTGGCTGAAAAGTGTCCAAACAGCATTAATATTTTGTCTAAAATCAAAAAAGTTGGTTCGGTTAAAATCAGTTATCCACCGTCCATTTGAGTCTTTGAATTCACTGATATTTGAAATGTAATCCGATAGAAATTCACCAAAATAACCAAGTTCTATTTCCCTGTCTCCTCCGATTGGATTGGCATATTCTACAGCTAGCTCAGTGATCGGACCTCCCTTTTTAATGAGATAATGTGTGATATCCTGCCTGGCTTCCGGAAGCGTAAATTTTTCATCAAAATAATTATCTTCTTCCTCGTCATAGCGGCCGAATGCAGCTTCAATTGCCAATGTATGATCTTCTTCTTCAAATTCATGTTCGAAAGCGGCCGCCATCTGCCACTCCTCTTCAAATCCTTTAAATATTCTATCGGTAGTGAATTCCGAATCTTCATCCGATTCTTTATCAGATGTCACCGTATTACCAGTAGAGTTATTATCCGCACCCAGATGAAAGTATTCACCTGAAATTTCAAGAGAACTCCCTTCTCCCATGGGAAAAATGACACCTCCATTAAGAATATTGGAAAATTCCTTGTAGTTTTCTTCGGTTTTTCTATTAAAATCATTGAGGACATTTCCATTTCCATCTTTTTCTGTTCTTATATCTGTAATATCCTGCGGAGTCGTGGTGTGACGAAAGCCATAATTCCCAAAAACACTTATATCATTTTTGGAATAACTGAGATCGACATTACCGGTATACCTACTGAGATTACCGACATTTCCCTGAACAGAACCTTCCCAGCCATCTGCAGCGCCTTTCAAAACAATATTGATAATACCACCTGCACCGTCGGGACGATATCTGGCGGATGGATTTGTAATTACTTCTATATATTCAATTGAGTTTGCCGGAATTGACTGCAGGTATGCAGTAGGATTCGCTCGCATCAAAGCCGATGGTCTTCCATTAATAAAAAAATTAATATTTGAAGTGCCCCTCAAACTAACCCTACCATTATAATCAATGGAAACTGAAGGTATATTATTTAAAATTTCCGTGACTGAACCGGTTTCACTCATGATGTCTTTTTCTACATTATAAATCTTCCGGTCAATATTGAGATTATAGGTCGATTTTTCACCGGTTACTTCTACCCCGCTTAAAAATTCAACAGATTCCTCGAGATTAATGACCTTTAAGTCTATCTGCTCGTCTTTGTTTTCAATTGAAAACTTTTTGGTTCTTTTGGTTTCAAAGCCCATGAAACTTATTTGAACAAAATATTCACCGATGGGAATTCCCTTTATCTGAAACGTTCCTAAGCTATCCGAAAAAACTCCTTTATTCCAGGCATCAGCCACTTTTGATGAATCCTCCGCCTCAGAATCGTAAATGACAACAGTTGTGAATCCTAATGGCTCGCCACTATAATAATCAACAACTTTGCCAGACACAGAAGCATTTGAGGCTTCCTGACCTAACACCGGATAAGAAATAATCTTTATCAAAAAGATGATCCGGATAAAGTTTTTAAACTTAATCATTTTTCAAACGGATGATTTGTATTAGTAAATGTGATATGATAACAACTAAATGGTTATACTTAAATTGACCAACCAAATTAAATTCTCAACTTATAAAAAAAAAGGCTTTTCATTCATCGTATTTCAAATATCGTCTCAATACAAAAAAACTATTGAAAGTACGATTGCCCTTTTTAATAGTAGAGATTAATACTTTCCTCAAGAGATCGAAACAATAAATACTGGTTAGTATTCACTATTTAGTTTAACTCCACCTTTCTTAATATTGATTAGTCTGATAGCGGAAATATACAAAAAATAATATATAAAATATAATTTCTTAAAAAAAATATGAAGCAAAAGCAATGGACGTCTATTCCGCCAGAATTGGTAGAGCAGATTAAAATATCGGACGATTGCTTACCAGACAAAAATATTTACATCGATAAAAATACTCTCATTCTATTCATCTCAGGCTAATCAGCATCCGCAGAAGTGGTTAATCTACAGAAAGAGGATGATAAAATCCCTATGGTCTCAATGAGCAGATGGATTTCTCTTGACACTTCATCAAATTATCTTCATTGTGTTTACTAACTAGAGAAAAGTATAACTATTGTTTAACACCTAATTTTTCGTTACATTAATATAGAATTTATATGAAGAGCAATAATGAAATCTATCCTGATCATAATTACTTCGTTGTGGATATTCGCACAGGATACATATTCACCATCTAACAAAGTGGTTTTGCTTACGGCTGATTGTGCTATACATCAGGCCTGTGCCGATTATATACATACCGGAATTGCAACTGCGGTAGAAACGGGAGCAGAGTGTGTAATTATTAAACTGAACACCCCGGGAGGATTGCTTAAATCGACAAGAGTGATTGTTACTGAGCTTCTCGAATCTGCGGTGCCAATTGTAGTTTATGTCTCACCTTCAGGGTCGCAGGCAGCTTCAGCGGGTGTATTTATAACAATGGCCGGCCACATAGCAGCAATGGCACCGGGAACAAACATAGGTGCGGCACATCCAGTCTCACTTTTAGGGCAACAGGATTCCGTAATGATGGAAAAAGCCACTAACGATGCGGCAGCTTTTATAAGAACCATCAGTGAAAAGCGACACAGAAATGTACAATGGGCTGAAGATGCAGTTAGAAAAAGTCTTTCCATCACTGAAACTGAAGCATTGGAAGAAAATGTAATAGATGTCGTAGCAAATGATGTCAGTGACCTTCTTGAATTGATCGATGGAATGGAGGTTGAAACAGTAAAAGGGATGAAGATATTGAATACTAAGGATGCTGATATTGTAAATATAGAAATGACTTTATCACAGAAGCTTTTGAGCATTTTAAGTGATCCAAACCTGGCTTATATTTTATTAATGTTTGGAATCTATGGTATCTTTTTCGAACTATATAATCCCGGAGCCATTTTTCCGGGAGTAATTGGTGGAATCTGTTTGATACTTGGATTTTATTCCATGCACGCATTACCTGTGAATTATACAGGACTTGCGTTAATTATTTTTGCAGTTATTCTTTTTATTCTCGAAATTAAGGTCGTTAGCCATGGTATTCTAACTATTGGGGGAATAATTTCTCTTTTACTAGGCTCGATGATGTTGATTGACAGGGAATCTTTTTTAGAAGCAATGGAGATTTCAATGGAATTAATAATTCTTATAGTGATTTTAACTGCAGCTTTCTTTTTGTTTGCCATTACGTTTGGTATAAGAGCGCAAAGAAAGAAGATTGCTACTGGCCTGGAAGGTATAGTTGGCGAAAAAGGAGTTGCTATGTCAAGTCTAAAGCCGGAGGGAGAAATCAAAATCCATGGTGAAATATGGAATGCAGAAAGCATTGACGGTGATATTAAAAAGGGAACTTCTGTTTCGGTAATTGGAATAGAAAATTTAAAATTAAAAGTAAAAAAGATTCAAAGGTTCGAGGTTCATAGTTCAAATGTTTGATTAAATGAGAATCAAGAAATTTGAAGAAATAGAAGCATGGCAATCAGCCCGATATTGAACAAAAAAACTCAAACCGGGAACGTTAAACGGTAACATGATAACCTGTTTGTTAACAAACTTTAGTATGTATAATTTTTAAAATAACCAAAAGAATATAGCAATGGAAGGAACATCAATGTATTTAGGTATAATTATACTCTTCGTTA
>WOR8_10000088_pt1 | contig 83041 bp, 76 predicted proteins | sample DeeMarSeWOR38_10_FD_19890 | JGI IMG/M metagenome (IMG submission 19890)
TAAGGGATTTTAAATATGAGGTCTATTTTTGAGAAATAGGAAGAAAAACAGATTCCTAATAAAACAAAAAAAGAAAACAAAAAAGAAAAAAAATGGCATACTCCCTATTTTAGGGGTGCATTCAAAATTTAACCTTAAAATTATGGAGGAGATTAAACCTCCTTTTGATAAAAAAACTCAAAAAAAGTTGAGAAACCAAAGATAGGATACTGTTTCCTATTTTAATTCTATCTTACTAGAATAAATTCTCTTTGAATTAATTGATACTTACCTTATTCAGTTTGGTTTTGAGAAAAATTTGTTTAGAAAATTGTTAATAAAATGGAGATAAGAATGAGGAACAGAATGAATGTATAAAGAATCCTTGTTGTTCCTTTCCATAGAAATAATGCAGAAAAACTATGAAATAGGCTAGTTATTAGTAAAAAAATGGGATTATTTAGAAAAATTAACCCAAGAATTGAAGGGAGAATTAGTATTCCTGATAGAATATGAGAATAATAATTTAATCTTGCTTTGATAGGGACATTAATTTTTAATTTGTTTTTATAGGAAGGATAGCAATTAATATTTTCCCTTTCTCTTTTAAAATCAATGAAAAAAGGTTGTAACCAAAGAATTTTCTGTTCTCGGGATAATTTTCCCCAAATATAAGGAGATCCATTCAGATTTAATTTAAATTTCTTATATTGTTTAATATTGAATTCAGAATACGAATGAGGCGCATTAAGTTCTGATCCAAAAGAATAAATAATTCTCTTATTGTCGATGTTGCCAAAATAATAGTTTGGATCTTTTGAAATATCATAGAAATCAATTCCGGAAAAAAGATTAAACCTACGTTTAGCTTGTTTTATTAATCTTGAAGTTGCACAGTCAACAGGAATCCAGCCATAATTTTCAATGAAACATTCTGACCAAGCATGTGGTCCTGTTTTCCCTAAACTTATTGTCCACCAACCGAATATAACCCTTGCAGGAATATTAAGGGCACGACAGAGAGAAACAAAGAGGAAGCTCATATTTCCACAATCCGCCTTCTTTGTACTTAAAGCAATAAGATTCCCAAAATTATCCGATGGCTTTTTATATTTGATATTCTCAATAATCCAAGTAAATAATAACTTAGCTCGTTTTATAGGCTCTTTTTCGTCTTTAACAATGTTTTGTGCAAGGTTTTTAATCTCATTATTAATTTGAATAAGCTGTTGACTGCATGTAAATCTCTTATATTCTTTGGTTGAGAGTTCTGTTACTGAAGTAGGTTTTTCAAGTTTCAATTCAGAAATAACATAGTGACATCTGATATAAATTCGGATGGAAGATTTACACTCAAAATAAGCAACTTTATTGTCTTCTATATTCAAATATTCAAGGGGAGGAGGAGAAATTTCTTTGATGAGGATATTACTTTGATTTAAATGTTCACTAGGAATTGAAAAGTAAATATTTACTTGAGTTATACCACTAGGGATTTTAAGAGGGATAGTGTGAGTAATGTCAATTTTCTTAGAATTTTGAAACCTCATCTTCCTTAATGCATAAAACCCAGATGAAACTAAAAAAATTTGTTATTGGGAATTAGGATTTTAGATTTCTCTTATAATAATGTATATACTCTGGATCTATTTTTTGAAACCCTAAAAAGTTTCAAATTAAATCAGCTTTTTTCAAAAGGAACAGCCAGAGCAGTGGGTGCACCTACAATACTTTTCACCTTTTTTCCAGATAGTATTATACCCCAAATCGCGAGAAAAAGTATAGTAGAGAGATGAGGAGCCATTTTTAAGACTGGTGTTGGTAGGAGTAGTTGAAAATAGTATTGCATTACATCAAAGGCTCCAAATACATAAGACCCGAGAAAAGCGCCAAGTGGATTCCACAACGCAACAACGACTAAGGCAATTACAATCCATCCTCTTCCTTGTGTTATTCCTTCTGACCAAAAGTTAAGATAACCTAGTGATAAATATGCTCCTCCTAGTCCTGACATCATTCCCCCAAAAATTACGCATAAATATCTTATAAGATTAACATTAATACCTTGGTTGTATGCAGCTTCAGGATTTTCTCCTACAGATCTAATCAAAATACCTATTCTTGTTTTATATAGAATAAACCAACAGATTGGGACAAGAAGATATGATATATAGACTATTATTGGGTGTTCGAAAAATATTTCTCCAATATATGGTATTTCGCTTAATATTGGAATATTAACGTTTTCTAATGTGTCTATTGCTTTTCCAACAACTCCACGACCAAGGATACCACTTAATCCTGTTCCAAGTATTGTTAATCCAATACCAGAAACAACTTGTGTTCTTGTAAAGGTAATAGAGACTATTGCATGAATTGCAGAGAGTACAGCTCCTAATAGCATTCCAAAGAGCACACCAAGCCATACATTTTGAGTACTATAGGCTATGGCATATGAAAAGGCTGCTGAAGCAATAATCATACCTTCTATTCCGAGATTTAATATTCCAGATCGCTCTGCATAAATCTCACCAAGGGTGGGTAAAAGGAAAAATGTTGCTGCGGCAACAATCGAATTGAACATAAGAATTGTATTGACCATTTAGGATAACTTCCTTGATTTTATAGTAAAACGAAAAAAGAATTCACTTAAGAGAACAAAGAAGATTACAATACCACTAAATAATTGTAAGACAGTAGAAGGAATACCAGTTAGAGCTAGTCCTCCAACTTTAAGTGCAGCAAAGAATAACGCGCTTACAATAATACCTAAGGGATTTAACCCCCCAAGATAAGCCACAGCGATTCCTGTAAACCCATAACCTTGGCTTTTTACACCCAAGCGTAAGGAGTTTCCTGCAACTTCACCTACACCAGCTATAGCGGCCATCCCCCCAGAGAAGGTCATTGTGATTAGTATTACTTTAAAAAAACTCATCCCTGCGACTCGACCAGCTAGAGGATTTTTACCTAAAACATTTATTTCATACCCTAATTTGGTTTTAGGAATCCCATTTACGGTTCTGAATAAATAATAGTATATCAATAATGCAATAGCAAGAACCAAAAAAATCGAAATATAAATAGGGGTTCCTGGGATTTTGGGTATTCGAGCATTAACTGGTAGTAGCGAACTATATGTGAAACCTGTTTCAGGATCCCGCCATGGATCGCTGACTAACCATTCCATTAAATATAATGCAGGAAAAACTAAGAGAAAACTTACTACTACATCAGCTCCTTGAAATCCTCCTTTTGCACGAAATAAGACAACTGGAATGGCCCAAATTGCTCCTAATATAAATGAATTAATAAACATAAGTGGAATAAGAATTATTGCAGGTAAGTCAGGAAATAAGAACGCTGTACCAGCAGCTGTTAACATTCCAATAATATATTGACCCTCAGCTCCTATATTATCAACTCTAGTCTTAAATGGAACCGCTAATCCAATTCCAATTGCTAATAGAGGTATAAATCGTGCAATAGTGTTCGGAATCAATAATAAATTAACCTGTATCATATCATAGTATGCTTGTATAGGATTTATCCCGTTAAAAAGAAAAATTAATCCTGCAACACCTAATCCTAACAAGAGAAAGGAGATTCTAACAAATACAGCTTTAATACCTGTTATAGGGTCTATTCTTTTTTGAAAATATATCTCTGTACCGTAAATTTTCATGCTAGTACCTCCTTCGAACTTGACAAGTTTGCTCCACCCATCATTAATCCGATATTTTCTCTAGTCGCTTCTTCTCTAGTCAATACACCCATTATCTTGCCTTTGTAAATTACTGCAATCTCATCACAGAGACTCAAAATTTCTGTTAAATCACTTGATACGAGAAGAATTGCAGCTCCTTCAGCGCGTTTTCTCAGGAGTTCTTCACGTACAAATTGGGTAGTTCCTACATCTAATCCAAAAGTAGGGTTTTCTGCAATCAATATCAAATCTTTACCTTTTCTAAGAGAAAATTCTCTTGCAACGACGACTTTTTGTCTATTCCCACCACTTAAACTTCTCACAGGTGAAAGCGGACTTGTTGCTTTAATATTATACTGTTTGATTAATGCTTCTGTTTCAGAAACAATTTCTGAATAGTTTATAAAAAATGAGGGCGATAGTTTATACGAATTTAACATTAAATTATCTCGTACCGATAGATCAAAAACTAGGGCCTTTTGTCTATCTTCGGGGATATAAGCTACGCCTAACTTTCTAACTTCATTTATTGATTTATTTGTAATGTCTTTTCCCCTTATTATGATTTTTCCTGATTCTAAATTTCGCCATCTAAATAAACCTTCAATCAATTCTCTTTGTCCATTACCTGAAATCCCTGCTAAACCTAGAATACTATTGGCTTTTAATTTAAGATTTATCCCGAGTACGACAGTATCACCCATGTCATTATTTACAATGGCATCTTTTATTTCAACAACAATACTTCCTGAATGAATAGTTTCTCTGTGCAAATTATATAGAACATCTTTTCCAACCATTAAAGAAGCAAGATATCTTATAGATTCATTCTCATTCCCTCTATGATCTCTCATTTTTTCGGTTTCGAGAGTTTCAACGACTTTTCCGTGTCTAAGAACAGTAATTCTGTCACTAAAATTAATGGCTTCTTCAAGGTGGTGGGTAATAACCACAATTGAGACCCCTTTCGATTTTAATTGATACAATAAATTAAAGAGACTTTTTATTTCAGGTGGAGTTAACATAGCGGTTGGTTCATCTAGAATTAAAATATCTGGGTTGGTAATCAATGCCTTAAGAATTTCTACTCGTTGTTTTTCTCCTCCTGATAATTTCCAGACCTTTGCTTTAGGATTAATATCTCCTAAATCAAATTTTTGTAATGCTTTTTTGATTTCACGTTCAATTTCTGTTATTGAAAGAAAAAATCCTTCTGAAAAACTTAAAATGTTTTCAGCAACTGTATGGCGTTCGATAAGAGATTTTGAAAGATCTTGACGCGCAATCGCTAATTTATAATCTTTAATTGCAGTTAAAGGATTATCTAAATCTACTTCTTTCCTATTGATTAAAATAACTCCTGAATCGGGGGGAAAAAATAAAGCATTCACCAATGTCGATTTACCAGCTCCATTTTCACCTAATAAGGCATGAATTTCCCCCTTCCTTAACGTAAAATTCACATGATCATTAGCCTTTACAACAATCCCATCGCCATAAAAAGTCTTACAAATTTCTTTCATTTCTAAAACTAGTTCCATACTATTATCTCCAGCTATTAATCACAAAAAGTACCATCGAACATTTAGAAGGGATTTAAATGCTATGTTGCTATAGATATAAAAAATAAAAAATGGAATAAAAATTCATTCTCTGAATAATTTAAGACCCTTTAACTAAATTTTAGTAGTTGAAGCTTTTAAATTTAATTATTCTCCAAAAAAACAAATTATTTAATTTTAATTTAAGAAAAAAAAGAAAATGGGGATTGGTTAATGGTTTTTATCCAGGTATCCCAATTACACCATCAACAAACCAATCCATATAAGTAAACAAGTCAGCTATAGTCGCTTGTACCCCAGATGCAAACATAAGTGTCCCATTTTGGGCATATATCGGACCAGTAAATGGGAAGAATGTTTCAGCTTCCATTTGATCATGTTTTGTCATGATAAAGTTGTATGAAGTCGTTGAATCAACTGTAATACTTTGTAACTCAGGAACAAAGATAGGATTAATTGGAACATTAAAATTACCACCCAATTCAACTGCTCCTTCTTTTAAGAACCACAGATAGTCAACAGAAGCTAAATTTGTAGAATTATAAGTACCATCATGGACCTTAGATAATATATCATCGTACATAATTTCCCAATGGACTAATTGCCCCGAAATAGTGCTTTGTGGGGCATATTCTTGCATAGGAGAATAGTGTGAGAAGGCATAAACATCGTCTTCAGCTTCTGCTGCCTGCATAACTGCTGGACTATCCTCAGTAAAAGCTAACATATCGATTCCTTTGCCAATAAGAGCATTAGCAGCACTAGTAGCAGCTGTGGGGTCATACCAAGAATTTATCCAAGTAACCTCGACTGTTGAATCATTATTGGCTGCTTTCATACCTAATGTGAAAGCGTTGATATGACGAATAACTTCAGGTATTGGAAAAGCACCCACGTATCCAGCTTTAGTTGTATTCGACAAATAACCTGCCATCATTCCATTAAGATAGTACATTTGATATAGATCTGCAAAATATGTTCCTACATTCACAGCTCGCTTATAACCAGAGCAATGGAAAAATAATGTCTCTGGATGTTCAGTAGCAGCTTCAATAGTACCATCCATAAATCCAAAAGAAGTAGTAAAGATCACATCACATCCTTTAACTGTTATAAGGGTGTCAGCTGCTTCTTTAACGGACGCAATATCCTCACCAACGGTTTCAAGGTATTCTGTTTCTAACCAGTCGTATTTATTCTCTACAAAGAGTCTACCAACGTCATGTGCGTTAGTCCAGCCATAATCACCTATTGGTCCTACATAGATGAATCCTGCTTTTAACTTACCTTCAGCTGGGGTTGTACAGCCTGATAAAGCAAGTGTAAGCATTAATATACTAAATATCAATAAAATTCTAGAGTAAGTTGATCTTTTCATAGGTCATCAACCAGCTCAAGAAAGGGTTTTTTCGAATATTTAAATATTTTTTAAGGATGGATGTAAAACCATTCTCCATAAGATAGCAGTAGTACGTTATATTTTTAATTTCACCAATTTTTCATTCATCACTAAATTGAAATACTGAATAAATTAGCTATTACTATTGTGGTCTTCATTCACTCTCTGAGAGATTAAGAATCAATAGTGCTTATTGTACTATCTAAAAACCTAGTTAGTTTATGTGGAGAAATCACATTAAGAACCAAGAGAATCGGTATCAGGTAAAGCAGGAATAGTCAAAGGCTCCTGAGAAATCTGAGGTTGCCATTCAACACGGACAAGATCACCTGGGACTAATAAAAGTGCTTTTACTTGTTTTTTGGGTAAATAGATCACATAGTTATTACTGATTATAGAAGTGATCATTGCGCCTGAAGTAGTATAAACTCGTACTAAATCACCAATTTTAAACGGAATTTTTCGTATTAAGGGTTTAGGGATATAAATGGTTTCTTTCTTCGACAAAACCCATAAAAAACTAAAATCAAACTCGTTGGGCTGCAATTTATCTTCATAACTCATTTATAATTTTACTTTATAAATTCTTTCCGCCTTAAACGGGTACCGACCTTTGTTATCGGATAATTTAGTTCGAAAGCTTTCAAAAGTCCTTAGATGCTTTATTTCATATGGATAAAGCAATTTCCTTGCATTTCATTTTTATTTAAATACTTTGATTTTAGGAAGGTTTATTAATATCTAGAAAACTTCGATATTATGTGATTTAGTGATCTTCCCTCTTCCGGGTAGCGCCTTCTCTCTCCGTGTTTGATCAATGTAGTCAATTCTTCGAGCTTTTTGCTCATTTTCCTTCCTTTGTCGATCTTTCTCCATCATGTTCTCTTTCCTGCGTTTTCCCCTTCTGAGGGTCATTTCGATTTCGGGTATCTTATCATCCTCTGTCTTGGTGTCCCTTCTCTGGGGTGTTTCCTTCATGTCAGAAAAAAAATCGCTTTTCCAAAAGCTTCGCGATGATCTACGACGTAGTTCCTCTGGTCAGCTTCATCGTAAGTCCTCCTACGAGCTTTTTGGTTTTGAGCGTGATCCTTTTCTCTCCCCTCGGGACCTTTTTGACGAGAATCTATTTATTGAACGGGATATGGTTCTTTCGGATTTAGTTAAGGCTTTGGGGGCCTGTTGTTTTAGTCATTTTCAGGCTGATTCATCCTCTCCTTTTCGCCATCTTCTTTTACATGGTTTACGTGGTTCGGGTAAGTCTTCTATGGTTCAGTTTCTTACTCGTAATTGGGATCAAATAGATTTACATGGTTTTCAATCAGTTTATGTTGATCTTTTCTCTTGGCAGGCACCGTTTAATTTGGACGGGGAAATTCTTTCTTCTGATGCTAGTCCCATTAATTATGATCGCTTTCTTGTATCTCTTGCTTCTTTTACTACCCCTATCATTCTTTTTGTTGATGGTATTGATTTAACTTTAACTGGATCCTTCGCTATTCCTCGTCTTGGCGAACTTTTTCAGGCTTTAAACTCTCGTCTTCCTCATGGATTTATATTTGTTGGCCTTATGAGTTCATTAGGCTTAGCTAGTCTTTCTTCTGACTTACGTCAGTATTTATTCAGTTATTTTTCAGATTTTTTCTTTTATCCTGTTTTTTCTCGTCTTGAATTGCGTGATATGCTTCTTAAGCGTATGGCTGGTGCTCGCTCTCCCTTTGAGCTTTTTTCGACCAAAACTCTTGATCTAATTATAGAGAATAGTTTCGGATTACCTCATCTCGCTTTATTTCTTGCTAAGGTTTGTCTTGATCGTTTAATTTTACTGAAGCGTTTTGAGGGTACTGATAAATTAACAGCTTCTCTTACTTTACGTATTCTTGAGGAGTACCGTTTTTCGGTTGCTAAACAGCTGATTGAATCGCTTGATTCTGAGGATGAATCTGATTCGTTTATTGCTATGTTGACTCCAAAACGAAAAGAAATTTTAGCTGCTGTTCTATTCGAACAGTATCGTGCTCGACATTTTTTCTCTGACGCACGTGTTGATGGTTTACGTAATTCTGAGCTTGCAGATATGTTTCTTGTTAATTTATCAACAATGAATTATCATCTGAAGCCTCTATTATTATCCAAACTTCTTTCTGAGGGTAAACACCCACAGGATTATCGCTCTAAATTGCTATCGTTTGAATGGGATTCTCCTATTGCATTTGCTGCGGAGATTTATATTGTTTATCATCATCTTCGAGACAAGACTTTTGCTCTCGAACCAGCTGCTCTCTTATTATCTCGGAGGACTGAGGACTAATGTCAGTTCTCCTGTTTTCTATTGGTGTGGTGGAGTTTATATTGATATTTAATTTATTGAGGGTTTATTATGAAAAATAATGTTGATTTATTAGAATTGGAAGAATTAACTTTAGAGTATTGTCGACAACGGGGCTTTGTTGTCGATCGAAATTTTCATCATCTTGGTGACAGCCGTTTAAATCTTCTTATACAGAATGGGTCTAATGATGATCCTATTGGAGTGATCATTAAGGATTGGAAGCGTGCTGTTGGTGTTGACATTATCATTCGCTCCGAGCAGGTTTTAAAGGATAATCGTTCCTTAGGAAAAGTTTTGATCATTGCCAATGTTTTTTCTGATCCTGCTCGTTCTTTAGCAGAGAAAATAGGGATTTTTTTGCTGACGCGTAATGATTTATTACGTATTTTAGCTTCAGATATTTCATCAAGTTCTGTTAATGATTCAAATAAACAGCAAGATATTATGATGTATTAATAGGTATTTTGTCTTAAACTAATTATTTTGGGGGGATTTTGCTTCTATTCTTTTTTTCAAGTCTCTTTTAAGTACTTCACTTTACTAAAATTTTTGTGTTTCAAAACAGAAAATACTATTATTCTTATTCTGTATATATAATGATTAGATTGAATCTAAAATTTGTTAATCTGGGGATTCTGTCATCGTCGTCGACGGAATTTTACTTCTCCTTTCTCGGGTGTTTTAGGCTTTTCACCAAAACTTTCTGTCAATTCTCTCAGATCTTTCAGCTGACTTTTTTGTTCACGAATCCCAGTTTCACGAATCACGCTACTACTCATTTCCTTTGAGAGTACTTTCTGTGTTTGTCGTGAACTTCGAACGGTGAAGATGACGAATACCACTCCTGCTAGAACTGCTCCTCCAATAATTATAGTTGGTGCAAAGAGATCACTTACAGGTGATGTTCGGGTTTGGGTGGTTGTTGTTACAGTCTCTGACGTATCTCCCCCTGATGCATCATAATGGATTCTCAACATTTCTACCAGATAATAGAGATCTCTATCTCCATACGCATCTGCTGCTGCTATCATAAAATTCTTTTGTTCTCCAACTACCAGTCCTACTATTTCTTCTTTGAATTTCAACAGATAGCTAGCACTTGCTTGGGGAAATAATGCTTGAATACTCGCAGGTACTGTTGAGGAAGTTGAAAGATAAATATAGGTTAGATCAACATCTATATTCCCTGAAATAGGAATTGTATGAGCAGCATCTTCCCATAACGAATAATTTATATCTACGACATCCCCCCAATCTGATATTACTTCTGCTTTTACGATACCTGTCCAGAAGCTTAATACAATTACGAGAATGAGTATTTTCCGGTATATCACTGTGTTTTCGACCAACATATCTTTCTATTGAAGTATTTTAGAGTGATTTTTTATAATTTTCATTTCTTTTTTATACTAAATACTTAGGTTTTTATTTTCCATTAGCAAATATATTTTTGATAATTAGGCAGCTTTCGGATCTTAACTCCCCAAACAATAATCAAGGATTTACCTAATTAATTTCATTATAGATAAATATTTCAGCTCTTCAGCCACTTTCCTGAGGCACACTAGATTATACAATGACATCTCATAATGGTTCTTTGAGACGCGTTTCAGTAATGGTTTAACATCCTAATCCTTTAGCGGGTATACCATCATTTATGACCTCTTTGGCCCAATCCATTCCGTTCCGATATGTTCCTCATGTTATCTACATTGGATGACATGATTAAGACCTGCAAAAACTTCCTAATCATAAAAGTAATATGTGGAAACTCATTTGCCTAGACGGAAAACTTCAAAGAAGACTCGCTCTACACCTCCGACTCCACCCTCTCTACTTCGAAAAGGTGTTACTTACTTATTTGAAGGTGAAGAACCGTCTAAAGCGTTTTTAACATTTAAAAAAGTTCTTTCTGAAAAGAAGAAAGGTCTTTGTATTTCCCGTCGCTATCCTCCTCATCTCAAAGAGGATTTTCAACTTGATCAGATTCCTATTTACTGGCTTACTCGTCGTAAGGATGAAATGACCCTAGATCCTGTTCAATTGAATGGTATTTCGCATATTGTTCAACAATTTATCGATATATCATCTCCCACAATTGTTCTCCTTGATGGTATCGAATATCTCATTATACAAAATGATTTCAAACCTGTTCTTCGATTTATACAACATATACGTGATGAAGTTTTGATTCAAGGTTCAAATTTACTCCTTACACTTTCGCCAGAAACATTATCTCTTAGTGAGGTTAGACTCTTAGAGCGAGATTTAGAAGTATTTGAAGTTGAAAAGCAAAGTGAAAGGTAATTAATCATGTCAAACCGCATTGAACTTATTCCATCAGGCGTTGAAGGTTTAGATACACTTTTAGGAGGAGGTTTTCCTCTGGGATGGGTAATAGTCATTGCAGGGGGACCTGGTAGTGGTAAAACTACTCTTGCTACTCAATTCGTTGTTCAGGGTTGTCTGAAAGGAGAACCAGGTATTTTAGTTACCATGAACGAGCCTCGTTCTCATGTTTTGACTACGATGAGCAATTTTGGATGGGATCTAGAATTTCTTGAACGTGAAGAACTTCTAACTATTCTAGATTATTCAGCAACGAATGTTCTCTACTCAATCCACAAACAGGGTATGAAGGATGGTGGTCCTAGTTTAAATTTTATGATTGATCAACTACAGGATACTATTGATAAAACTGGGGCTATTCGATTGATGATTGATCCACTAAACGCGTTCTCTTTTCTTTTTAAAGACAACTTTTCCATGCGTCGTGAACTGCACAAATTTTTTGGAATGTTAGCTGGTCGAAAAACCGTTTCTCTAGCAACACTTGAACTGGGTTCAAGCGAAGAAGCTTTCACCGTTGAAGAGTTCCTTGCTTATGGGGTTGTGCGTATTTACCACAAAAAGATAGGAAGAAATCGTGAACGGTCAATTGAGGTTGTTAAAATGCGTGGATTAAGTCAAGAGCGGTCTACTTTTCCTTTTGAGATAGGCCCCCAAGGATGTCGTGTTTATGAGAGCTCTGACACCTTTGATTACTAAGTCTTTCTTATAGATTCTTATTAAAGCTAACTTCCAAAATTATTTCGTACATTTGAATCCCTATTGTTCCGTTCTGGATATTTATCGAGATTTCTTGGTCTCTCAACCATACCAAGATCATTTCTCCTGCAACAAATGGAAACACCACGATTTTCACGGTTATATCTGTCTCCTCAAAGTAATTTATTGTGCTCTTCAAAGTTGTGCTTCCATTTCCTACGTGTCCTATTTCTCCATCAAGAAGATAGTGATAAAAATCAAGAATAACGGTCCACGTAGTATTTCTTACAGCAGTTAAATTATACCCCCATAATGGATCTCCTAGCAATCCGAGTGTTAAGTCAAAAGTAAATATATTTTCATTCAGAGAATATGTTGGAGAACTAATTTCTTTAATATAAAAAATATTAGGAGATAAACCGATTTTAAAATCTGGTCCTTCCTCCACCAAAAGTTCCACCGTTTTTTGGTTAATTTTAAGGGTGAGATGTAATTTTTGAACCTTTGGATTTAAAGGTTTATCATTTAGTATTTGTTCAAACATCCATTGCAACTCGGATTGATTCATATTTAGTGTAAAGGAATTATTTGTAAGACCTGGTTTTATTATTGTACTAGGAAGGATTGCTGATCCTAAAAACCCATATTGCTCATCCTCCAGGTTAAAAGAACCATTTAAAATATTCAAGTCGATACTATGAGGATTGTTCAATTCCATTTCAGTTACTAAAAGAGTTCCAGGAGGAAGTGGATGGAGGTGAATCAAAGAAAAACTTGGAAAAAAGTCTTCTCCTAATGAATATGACTCATATTTGAATGGTATAGAGAAAAAAGATGTTAAATATACTCTTCCTGTTATTTCTATAGCACTTTTGTTGATCAATGCTTCTAAAAAGGTTTCAAGAGAATTTAGAGTAAATCTGAAATTAATATTCTCTAAAATGACTGTATTTTTTTTAATAGTGAACGATGATAAAGTATTTCCTGTTGTTAATATGATTGACGCTTTTTCCACAGTATGCGTTAATTTACAGGTTACTTTTTCGATGTTTATTGTCTGTTTTACGGCACTAGTAAAATTTAAATTTAATTTCAAATCTAGCGAGTTATCATCAATGCGCGTTATCCGTATCTCTTCAAATATAAATTGGGGAATTGAGAAATAAGGTGTTAATACGATTGAGAACACCATTAAAAGAAGAATTCCAACTAGAACGGTTATAAATCCAAATAACCTTCGCTTTTTTAAAAGAAGCTGTGAAATCTTTTTCCCACGTATTATTAAGGGATTAAAATCGTGCTGAGGCATTCTTTTTTCCCAAATTTTGATCAATTAGAATAACAAATCGTTCTTTTCATGGTGTCTGATTTATTGATGAAAAATCTTATTAAAAGATATTTGAAATATCGATTAAATACTAAGATTATTAGAATTTCTTTCTATATTTTCTTGATCTTTTGCTGAAAAGAGGTTTAAAAATGGAATCAAAAACATCTGAACTAATTTTAAGAACTGATCCCGATAAAACGATTTGTGAATGTACAACTGATGTTAAACCTGATTATGTGATTGTTGGGTTTCCTGGTCATGGATTAGTCGGAAATATTGCTGCTAAACACATGATAAAGGAGCTTAAACTTGAATGGATTGGATCTATTAGATCCCCATTAATCCCTCCAGTTTCTGTTTTTATTGATGGAGTATTAGCTTATCCTTATCGAATTTATGGCTGTAAGGATAAAAATTTAGTTATTTTAATTGGAGAATCACCTTGTCCTCCTCAAGCTTACTATTATCTAGCCCATGCTATGCTTGAATGGGCTATTAGTCTCGGGGTTAAACAGGTGATCTGTTTAGATGGATTTATTGTTGAACAGGGTAGTGAAGAATTTAATGATGTCTTTTTAGTTGGTGAACCCCAAATTTATGAGGAAAATGTAGAATTCATTAAACATAATTTTAAAAAACCTCATACTGGATTTATTTCTGGATTATCAGGTGCTATTATGAATGAAGCGTTGCTCACTCGAATTCAAGGGTTAACCCTGCTTGCAGCGATTAATACACCTTATCCTGATCCTGGTGGTGCTGCTAAACTAATTGAAGCCGTCAACAAAGTCAAAGGTTTTTCTATTGACACAACAAAGTTGATATCAGATGCTAAACAGATTCAAAAATCCATGTTAGAACTAGCTGAACGCAATCGCCAAGTTTCGGAACAAGAAATTGTCGGACCACGTCGTGGACTCTATGTTTAGTCTACTTCTTCTTATTTTTTTATTGACCAATCAATTAAGACGTCCCAATTATTGAAATGTACTGCTAAACTATTGACTATTTTTGTCGAAGTGGATCGTTTCGCATTAGTTAGTGATAATAGATCCTTAAAGGGGACTTTTAGGATCCACTTGTCATTCTGAGTTTCTAATTTATGTATTTTGGACATTTCAAGAAATTCTTTGGAATTTAAGATGAAATAATGTTTTTCAATTTTTCCTTTTACATCTGGTAGTCTTGCTGTCAAAATTATAAAACTCTCATTGTTTAAAAAAAAGGATATTTCCAGTTCCCAAATTAGCTCATTATTACTTTTTTTACCTGTACACACCTTGATATCGGCATACCTTACTTCCCTACCATCCTCTGATCGGATAATCATATCAACTTTTCCTTTGCTAGCATAAGGACTAAAGGATTCTATTCCCATTTGGTAAAGTTTTAACTGGGTATCAAGTTCGTCTAAGCCACTTAGCTCCCTAAATTCAATTGATTCATCAGGATTCAACCTAATTATTACCCCTTTATTTTTTCAAGTATTGCCTCATGGGATTTCCTACACAAATCATGATATATAGTTTTTGATCCCCCAAAAAAATATTAGTTTGATATTCAGGTTTTTATTGAGTAACATTCATTGACATTAATAAAAGGTTTTTGAAATTAATTTCAGCTTAAGATAACAGACTAAATTTCTAAGTTCTAATTCTTGAATCAACTCCCAATTAGTCACTAAACACCGTCATTCGACTGTGACATATCGGACAATCTCCAAAGACCTTTAACCATTCTAATAAGTGGTTTTTATGGAATGAATTTTGGCATATTTGACATTGGACTTTGGCTTCTGAAGAGTGGATAGGATGACGACATATAATACATTGCTCACTTCGGGGATCAGTGCGTGCTGATTCGGGCCAAGATACATCTTCATCGATTCTCACTCCTGGGGGAGTTTTTGTTATAGTAAGAATGTATTCTCCATTCTCTCGTGGCTCAAATCCCCCTTCTAATTCCCCAGTACTTAATGCGTGTGATAATATTCGAGTAAAAACCTGTTCATCCAATGGGTAACCTTTCATGCTTTTTTGAAGTTTAAAAAATAAATAATCTGCTTCTATTTCATGTCGTGGTCGACTTATATGCCTTTTGATAGTATTAAACATGATTTGTCTGGTTTTTGCTAAGAATAGTATATTTTTTCGTTTTTGGTCTAATTCTTCTAAAGTCTGAGCTGCAGTCTGTAATATTTTCCTAAATTCTGTTTGGATCTCTTCATTCTGGGTAGGAGCATTATCTATTGATGCTTCTTCAGATGTTAATTTGGCCAAGTTTTCAATCTCATGTCTTAAACTATCTAATTCAGTAAGAATAGTGTTTACCGAGGTTAATGGGTGAAGAAGTTCAATCAATTCGGCCTGAACTGATGCCTGTTGTATTGAAAATCGGCGTGACTTAAGTTCTTCTGTATATCGGTTAATTTCATTGAAAAAAGGTTTTCTCATATGCCGATTAACAAGAATCGAAAAGAAAAATCCTACAAGCAGTCCTCCTATTATGATAATGGATTCGAATGTCGATGAGATACCTTTAATATAGCCATTAATCAACAGAGCGATGCTTAGAATTAATGAGAATGTAATTATGACATTTCCTGTTGTTTTACTCCTTGAGAGCCTAAGAAGCTTCGCTACTGCAGTAGTCATTTCAACCCCAAATAAGAAGAAATCTACATCTTCATGTAAACCAAGTAAATAATAGTATATAAATTTAATAAAAGAGTAACTAGATAGTAAGTCGTAAATTTATTTTATTACGACTTATGTTTATTCTAATCGCGAGAAATCATTATTTTCTAGGAAACTTTGATGATATTCAAACTCGAGTAACGCATTAGTGTGGCTTTCTTTTACAATTGTATTTGGTAACACAACACAATTTCGTAAGTTGACCCCAGATTGCACTTCACAATTATCACCAATTACTGAACTTTCAATTTTACATAGAACAGCGATATTAACATTCTTCCCAATCCAATTCTTTTTTGCACCTTGCTCCTGAAGGAATTTCATATTTAAATGCCAGCAATCATAGGGTGTACTTAAATGAAATACCCTTTTTGTTATAACTCCACCAACTCGTTTTCCTTTATTAATGACAGCATTGATAGCTGTTGCTAATTCATATTCATTTCTTTCTGATCTACTAATGGTTTGAAGGGCATTGAAGATAGATCTTGAAAAAATATATAATGCAGAAGAATTATAATTACTTAATATTTCTACTTCGGATTCAGGCTTTTCTTTTATTTGCCAAATTTGACCTTCACGGTAATCAACCGTTGAAGAATGCCTCATTAGTTTAAAGGGCATCTCTTCTAACGAAAGTGTGATTGTATTTTCTTCTGAAAGATGTTTCTCTCGCATTTCGCTTATTGTAGATTGATAAAACAAGGAATCACCTGCTTGTACTAAGAAACTATCAGCAGTGAAATAATTTTTAGTTTGAAGCACAGCATGACCTGTTCCTAGCGCCTCTGATTGAATAACATACGTTATATCTAATGTTGGAAAGTATTGCGATAAAGTGGATTGAATCAGATTCTCATTCTTGCTAATAACAACTATTATCTCTAAAAAACCAGCTGCTAGTAGTTGTTCTATTGAATGAACGATTAGGGGTTTATTTAGTATAGGAAATAAGGGTTTAGAATATTTCTGCGAAAATGGAAACATACGTGTTCCTTTACCTGCAGCAAGTATAATAGCGGGGAAATCCAAAGGGAATTATCATCTCTCACTCAAGATACCCATCAATCGATATTCTCTAAACTATTACAATTCTTTTATATATTCAAATGGAATAGTGTTAAAAATAGTTTATACATCTACTCTCTACATTATCCCCTTTGAGCTTTAAGTGATTATATAAAAAGAGGTACTTTCAGAATGGTCCGATTAAGAGCAGTTTACTTAATCACTGATACGGGTTTAACTATTTATAATCAATCTTTTGGAGCTACAGAACAAGATCAAGACATGGTTGGTTCCTTGATCATGGCATTGACTAGTTTTGGAAAGGAAGCTTTAGGAGGGGCACTTTCGGATGTTGGATTTGGTGAAGGAGCTTCTATGATTCTTCAAGAAGGAAAAAAAGGTGTTATTGCAATAGCTATTGTGGTTCTTGATAAAGAACATAAAGAGAAAGAAGAATTTACTATTCGCAATCAGCTTTATCGTTTTGTTCAGAAATTTGAAGAAAAGTATTCTGAAAAATTAAAAGATCCAATTTTTCAAAAAAGCTCATTTCCAGGTGTGGGAACAATGGTCTCTTCGGAGTTCTTTCGAGATAAAATGTCACGAATCTATCGCCAGGAATTTGACTCTATAAATCAGTATCTCAAGTTTCCTTCAACTCTTTTATTCGAAATAACTCCCCGTGGAGAAAAAATTTATTCTTTTTACCGTGAATATCCTCAATTTCTTGAAATCCTTGGAGATATCCCCATTGAAGAATTTGACCGATTACTAGATAATATGGAAGATACACGTAGTATGGTATCGTTAAGTGACTGTTTAGATTGGTTTGGGGAAGAAAAAGCTTCCTTAATTTTAAAGGTATTTCAATTTTTAACTTCTAAGGGGATGTTTGAGGCCTACAATTTCGAACGTATTCATTTTTAGTCAACTGTATGAAGATTCTATCGAAATCTGTGTTTTAACTCAAAGATCTTTAACCCAGTCTACTAGAAATTACTAAAACAGATTTAATACTTAATTTAAAATAAGAAAATTAATAAAGTAGTATTTTTTCCTATATGAAGTTTGGTTGATGACATCCTTTTTCCCACAATTACCACAGGTAAAGCCCCAAGATTTTCCAAGATGTGGTCATTCTTTACTACGCTGTGATTTAACAATAAACGCAGTCATTTTCTTCATTTCTTTTTCCATGTATTCTAGTTGAGTATTAACTTTCGTTTGAACCGCAGTGTCAATTTCTTGCTGAATTACTTGTGGTAATGCAGAAATATTTTGATTCATTCTTTCGATAGAAGTTGTGAGTCGTTTTAGGCTTTCATCTTGATAAGCCATTCGTTCGGAAACAGAAGTTTTTAGCTCATTTACTGATGCTTCTAGATAAATAACAATCCGATCTCTTAGAGATGATAATTCTACTTGAATGATCGCATTTACTCGGTCTCGGAGCTCTCCAACGGTGGCGAGTTGGTCAGCTTGATTTTCGAGCAAAGAATTCAATCTGCTTTCAATTTGTTGCAATGTTTCATTAATTACGGTAAAAAGCAATTGAGTGGCTTCATATTCTTCCTTTGTTTTTTCAGTTGAAGTTTTCACCATGTCACTTATTTGTGAAGAAAGATTTCGCATATTACCAACGACATCTTCCACATAACTGACTTTAATAAACTTCAGATCGTCTCGTGTTTCTGTAGCTAGAGATTTAAATGCCTCCTGAAAAGACGAGATAGATTGTTCTAGGGTTTGAATGATCTGAGGTAATGCCTGAATTGAATTCTGTAAAGTTCCACTTATTCTTGTATTTTGAATTTCTTGAGATAACTGATCAGTTGTTAATTTAAGATCTCCAACCGAAGCAACCATTATTTTAAAAGATGAAGTGATTTCGCCAAATCTTCCCATCATCTCTTTTGTTATTTGCTCAATATTTCTCAGTGTTTCCTCGATTCCCATATTAAAACCTCACTAAGTATTTTTTATCTTTAAATATTATCTCGGAATCGTTTTTATTAGACCATGTACTTAATTAATATGTTTCAATAAGGATTTTTAGGTGTATAAAATATCCTTTGACTTGAATCGATGTATTTCATATGAAGAACCATTCTATTTTAAACGTCTTAAATAGCGAACAAATCTTTCATTAGCCAAAACAGAATCATTGATTTTATGGATTAGGATCATTGTCTCTGAATAAAGGAATTGTCTGAATTCATCCTGTGGGTACATATTCATTTCCTGATAACAAGATTTAACAATATTAAAAGATACGTTTGGAATTCGAGTTTCCAAATCGCCTGAACCGAGGTTAAAACCCCGTAATACATTCATGGATACTCTTAGTGAATCAGAAAGGTTTCTTTTACCCATTAGAAAAGCAGAGACATTAAAAAAATATTGTTTAATTATTTCTTGGACCTCTTCTTTTTCAAAAGGTAGAATTTCCTTTCCTGTTTCATCAGGAAATAATTTTTTTAAATTCTGTAACAAACGAGCTGATGGAGCTTCTCTTAATAATTTTTCAATCAGTTCCTGTAATTTTTGGGAAGGGATCTGGTATATCTCATGATCAGGAACAGTATTTATTTCGTCTTGAATTCTAAATCGAAAAATCTCTTTACAGCCTTCAAAATAATAATAAGGAAATGCAATGTGAGATAGATTGGAATAATTATCCATGAATGATCTCAGTGATTCTATCAATCCCCAAGAATCTGTATAAGAAGGGTTTAAGTCAAAAACACCGATTTGTTCTTTTGCAGTTGTAACAGTTTTCGATTGATCATCTATTTCCATTATCAAAGTTTCTTTTGGAATGTCTGTTTCAAGTAATCCATCTAATTTTGATTGAAGAGTTGTTATTTTTTCTATCAACTGTAAATCAGAATCAGGCTGAGCTTGGAGGGCGATAATGAAATCATTGATTAATCGTATTTCTCGCATTATGTCTTCTGGCACAGGTAGGGATTCTGATTGTTTTAGAAGGATTTTTATAGTGAGATTTAGAGTAAGGACATTTAATCCTACTAAGACATTGATTTTTTCTCCCATATTTCCTCGTGATTTCCAAAATTCTGTATTTAAATCAGAAGGTAGAGGCAGTGAGGGAGATTCATTATTAGAATCTGTAGGGGGTGAATTTTTCTCATCCACTTTTTTCCAACACCTTATGTTGATTTCTGTTCTGGTGTAAAATAATACCCAAATAATTTCTCAAGATCATTTACTGCATTAATTAACTCTTCTCGGGTTGTACCTTTTGACCTCTTGAACCAATGTTGTTTTAACTCTGAATCGCCGCTGTGTAATTGAATCAATGATTTGGCCTCTTCTAGAATGTCATGAAGTTCTGGAATCTTTGGGAGTCCAAATAAGAGAAGCAAGGAAGCTTTGGTTGCTTCATCATCATAAGCACAATAAGTTGGAGAAATGCTTGCTCCTTTAGCTAGAAAAGGTGTAAGTGATTTTTTTAGAAATGGATCAAACTCAACCCGAGCAATGTCACGGGATCCACTCAAAACAGAAAATACTGATGAGGCAGCAGGATTATTACCCATATTGGTAAGACTACAATTTGAAACAGTATATTCAACTGCTGTGTTTAACTGTGACCCCATTCCCCCGACTTCAGGGAATATTGTTAAATCGTTGAACATTGCTGGAACTACGACACTATCAAGTTTTAATGCGAAGTCTCCGATATCAGTAGTGGGAAGTACCTCTTTTCCCAATTCAGGAACTCCAGGTGAAAGCATTTCAGCGATCGATTCAAGTGCAAGAGGATTTATTAACTCCACAAATTGTTCTTCCAGTTGTGTTGGAAATTCAGTGGAATCTTGTCCTAATATTATGGGAGTTGTCGCCTGTAATTTCTCTTTACTTAAATCAGCTAAATCTTTTCCAGTTTGCCTACTTAAAAGATCTACAGATTCTCCTCTTTGCATACTAAGAACCCGTTCAAGCATTGTTCGATTAGAAAGGAGGAGTATTAAATCAGGCCCCATATTTCCTTCCTCAAGTTGCAATCGAAGAAGCTTTGACAAGGCCCAAACACTATTAACCGCTTCGCTTGACTGGTTATTAAATGGTAGAACTCCAAAAACATAAATGAAAATCTTCCGTTTTTCTTGTTCTGCAAACCTTTTTCTTAATAAACGTATTAACGCAGGAGTTCCTCCACAACCTGTTCCTCCTCCAAAACTAGTGAAAATACAAAATCCACTAATTCCTTCATATCCAAGAGCTTGTAATTGATTGAGTATAATATCTTCAGAGCTAATTACCGCATCATAACCTGCAGAGAATTTTCCACCCACACCAATTTCAGCATCAGAATAAAGTAAAGTTCGTTTTGACGATATCGAATATTTTTGTCTCGCTTTAAGTAGATCACCACGGTCTGTATTCATTACCAGATATTCACGAATTCGGGGTGGTAACTCTCCTTTCTTAGATCTAGCTAAGTAGCTACCTACAAGATTACTACCACATTCTCCTAATCCTATACAAAATACCTGTGATGCACTTGAATTAACATTTTCCATTTTGGTTACCAATTGAGATTTTTTTATTTTTCCTATAAATTTCTCATCTTTATATTCTTTTACTATATTAGAATGCTAGATTTACATTAATGATGCTCCAGACTTCAATTCAATGAATAATCTCATTGCTAAAGATAAATAGACACGAATCACCCTATTATTAGGATAAGTTTCCGATATTTTCTTTTCAATCTCCTTGAATTGTCGAATATTTTCCTCAGGACTATCTGTTGGAATATACCTTGGTCGAAACATCCTTATTGCTTTATGCCACTTATTTAGCTGAATAGCAACTTTTTTCCATTCTTCACGTTGCTCATCAATTTGGGGAAGAAGGACTAAAATAAAATGTAAATCATGCGAAGACATCAATTCTTCACGATCATTTACCAGCTTTGATAAAGGGAAAATTTTTTTCGATGCTTCCTTTGTATAACGCTTATAAACTTCTTGTATATTCGAATAATATTCAAATTTCCCTAGTTCAGTCTGGACTGCAGTATTTTGTTCTTTTTCTATTTGTTTAACAATATTTACTACAATTTGACGAACTCCAGCTAATTCTAAGATAGCTTTTGTTAATCTACCAACATGATTGGTAGCTGCGGTCTCCTGAAATTTGTTTAAGTATATTAAATCAATACGCTCATCATGTCGTAAATCTTTTTGGTAATTCACAAAGATATATTCAATAGTTTTTTGAATTTCGGTTATATATTTCGCCCCCATGTCTCTTATAGCTTTACATGCTTTTGGATCGTTTTGTAATTGATCAATTTCGACAAAAACTTCTGTAAGCTCCCTTAATTGAACATCTTCTTGGTTTTTCACAATAACTTGACTAAATCGTTCAATATAATGACCGACATATTCAATGATATTTATTCCAACTTCTTTCAAATCATTTACATTTTTTAAGACATTTCGCGATTCATTAACTGCTTGTGATAACAAGAGAGCTACAATCTCTGTGTCATATAAGAAAATTAATTGTCTTAATTTGTGAGCAAGACGTTCATGGGAGACTTCTTCAGGTTCAAAATTCGATATTTTTTCTTCTGCACTAAATATTACTGGATCAAGAGGTGTTATTTCATTAATTCGTGGTAAACTGACTCTAATCCAGTTATATAAATTCTGATGAAGCTTTGCAAGGGAATCTTTTGCCATCTGCAAACTTTCAAGACTATAACTTTCGAAAATATTAACTAGACGAACAATATCCTTATGAGTTTTTATTTCTTCCATTCGTTCTTTCATTAAATCAACAGTTTTGTCAAAAAACTCTGCATACTGTCTTGGTAATTTGGAATAGTCTTGAATATGAGAAGAAATCTCTCTTTCCATTTGTTCCGTAAGTGTTGCAGATTTACGCTCAATATACGACATTAATTGCCAGTATTCTGTTAATGCTTCGGAAAAATCAAGATTTTCAAATTCTCTCTCAGGTGTATAAGAAACCAAAACTTTTTTAGCCTTAAATAATCGATAAAGGCGTTTATCTACACCCTCTAAGTTTTCTAATCGTGTTTTTAACTCAACCAATATCTCATTTTTATTTTCCTCGATCTTTTCTAGGAATGAGATATAATTCCGAACTATTGATTCGATATCACCTGCTTCAGCAAATTTATCAACCAATGAAACTATCTCATTTCGTTTTTCACGTAAATCGTATTGTGTTTCAATTGGAAGGAGGGGAAAAGGGATTGTTTTCAGATTTTCCCGAACGCGGGTGGATATTTTATATTTCCAAACAGGGATTTTTTCATATTCATCCACTAACTCTTGAATTGAGCCTTCTGAAGCAATATTAATGTCTTCACGAAAACCTTTAAGATCATCTAAGACTAGAGGAGGAACATGAGACTTCAATTTTGGGGGAATTGTCTCCAAGCTTGTCAAATGATTAAGAATAGGATGAATTTCGTTATCAATAGCATTCCAAAGTTCATTTTTAATACTTTGATTAAGACGGTTTAAACTTTCAATCTCTTTAACAAGTTCCCTTATCTCAATATCATCAGGGCTTTTTTGTTCTTTTAGTTCTTCTATTTTTTCTTTGAGCTCATTCGAGAGAATTTTTTGAATGTTCTCGCGAGAATCATAAACATTTATCAAATTTTGACGTAAACTTTGCTGCGCAGGTTTTGAAAAGAACGCAACAAGTCGAGTTTCCCATTCCTTAATTTCTCGTGCCTTATTAACTAGTTCACTTGAAGTAAGGGAATCAAAATCCTTTATTGTTGGAATTTGAGGACCATTACTAACATTAATCACTTCTTGGATATGTGGATTTTCTAATAAACGGAAAAAGTAATTTTGACAACCTTCTGCTAATAGAGATTTTAGATCATAATATCGTTTAATTAAGAATACCCAATTCTGAAGACCCTGAGTTTTTTCAGCTTCCTTTTCAATCTCACGTACATTTTCAACAAAATTTTCAGGAGTTGGGATTTTCATCGCCCCAATAGTTTTTGAGGCATTGATTAATTCTGCAGTTCCTACTAATTTTTTCGCATTTAACAATTGTTGTTGGTGCCAAGACCGAAGTTTTTCAATATCTTGTATTATAATAGGAATCGAAGAAGTAGAAACATCAATTTCTGGACTTGAGGTGTTGGTTATATCTAATGGCTGATCTCCAACAATTTGGAGAATCCGACCAATTTGATCCTCTGTTTCTGTTTTTAGTGAAATTTCGTAGGTTCGTAATAAATTAATATATTCTTTGCCTAAATTATTTAATCGCTTTTCTAAATCAAGTAATTCTTCAACAGAGGTTGTTCCTTCAATTTTTGTTCGGATTTCATGTAGTTCTTGTTTCAAGCTAGAAGGTTTATCTCCTAGATTTAATCCAATAGATTCAACTGTATCTAGATGCTGTTGTAGTTCTGAGATCATTTGGATGATTGCAACTTGAATTTTACCTTCAGTTCCCTTTTGTTTTTGTTTTAAATAGGCATTCTCTGTTTCTAAATCATCATATAAGGTTAATAAATCGGGAATAGTCATTACGTGGATACTAGCTTTTGTCGTTTTATTAGTTAAACGAATTTTTTCTTCATTAAATTCCACGAATTTACCATATAAATCAACAATTTCGCGATTGAAAACAAGAGTTGAAAGGGTTTTGCCTCTTAATACTTCAGAGATTTGATTATAAATTTTCAAAACTGTAGAACTAAATTTTATAATTTGGTCAGGATCAAAACTCGGGATTTGAAGCTTTCTAATCGCTTCTGTCTCTTGAGGGATAAACTTGGCAATTTCTTTGATATTATTTGCTAAATCAAAATAAATTTTTCTAAATCCAACAAGTAATGTATTTAAAAGGTCTTCTGTAAGTTTTTTATACGTAATAAGGTTTTGGTCAAGAGATTTTTTTAATCCTCTTTTTTTAAAGAACCCAGCAGTTCTAAGCTCTCTTTCTATTCTTTCAATCTCAATTACTAGTTTCTGGGCCTCATTCACTGTTGAAACTTGAACTGTGGGGTCAATTGAACGTAATTCAGTAGTTAAATCACGAATGACCACTATTTGAGCCTTGGAAACTAGATCTTTGTGTTCCGATGACATTTTTCTAGCATCCTTAGAATAATCTCTTGCTTTCTTTCATTGAGAAAGTTTCTCATCGATACTATATAATTTAATATTATGCTAAAAACATTCTTTCACAAAAGTTTTACCTTATTAAAAGATAATCTAATTCAATTACTTAAAATATTCTAATCAAACATGCTGGCTGTTAATGACTTAATCTGAGAATGAATCTCTTAGTAATCCAAATCAACATATGTAAATTCAATAGAATTTATTATTTTATCATCTAAAATTTATCCATTAATGGTGCTCTTGATGAACCAAGTCTTAATAATATCAATTGGAAATGAATTGCTTTCTGGAAAAACAGTTAATACAAATTCCACTTTTCTTGCAGAAAAATTTACTAATCTTGGATTAACTGTGAAAAAAATCATAACTATTCCTGATGAAAAAGAAATAGTTGTATCAGAATTAACTAATGCCTTAAGAGAAAAGAATTATAGAATAATAATAGTAACAGGAGGATTAGGCCCTACTTGGGATGACTCTACTGCGAAATTTTTAGCAGAGACCTTAAATGTTCCCCTTAAGATCCATCCTGAAGGAATTAGCATTGTCACTCAGCGGTACCATGAATTGTATAAAAAAGGATTGGTTGATACAGAGGAAATCACCTCTGCACGAAAAAAAATGGCATATTTGCCTGTAGGTGCTCAACCCATTTATAATCCTGTTGGAACAGCACCAGGCATATTTTTCGATCATGAACCTTCGAATTGTTGGATCTTTTGTTTACCTGGAGTTCCAAAAGAAATGCAAGAAATGTTTTCCATTATTGAACCTCAATTCCATGATATTCAGAAAAAAGAACATTTAGAATTCTATGAAGAAAATCTAATCGTTCCATTTACTGATGAATCATTGTTAGCACCTTTTTTAGATCAAGTAAGAGACAAATTCAATGTATGGATTAAGTCCCTTCCAAAAACATATCAAGAAAGGGAAAATATAACGTTAATTATATCTTCTTCGTCTGATAAGAGTGGGGAAGCAAAAAATTTGGTTTTAGAGGCAAAAAAATATCTTGAATTATTGATTAAATCAAACTGATTCAGTGTTTCTTATTTTGAGCTTTATTTTAGTTTGATCTATTACAAATGATTTATTAGGTATTTATTATTGTAGATTAAGTGAAAATTGGTAACTGCGGGCTAATTTCCACACTTCTCGTTTTCTAGTGATGAATAGCCATTTGGTTTTATATTCAATTATTTAAATAAAGATGTACTTTTTTACTAATAACGGTATTATGCATTTGGAAAATTGATGAAAAATGTCTGATGAGGATAAAGGTCTAACACTAAAGGTCGCTGAAGCAAACCAAAGTGATGTTGGACGAGGATTAGTAAGAATTGATTATTCAATTATGCGGGAATTTGACCTAGAAACTGGTGATATCGTTGAAATTTCTAGTGAAAGACAGGGGGGAAGGAAAACTGGGGCATTGGTCATTCCAGGTAGAAGAGAAGACCGAGGAAAACGTATTATACGGATGGATGGCCTTATTAGAGGCAATGTTGGTACAAGTTTGGGAGAAACTGTCCGTGTTAGAGCAATTAAAAAACGAGAAGCAAAACATATTACTATTGCTCCTGCAGAAGAAAGAATTCGTTTACTTGTTAAATCAGATATTATTAGAGAACGATTACAAAATCATCCTATTTCAAGAGGAGATTTACTTGTAATAACAGGGCAGATCCGCAAAATCCCACCATCTGGAGGTGTACCTGGAAAAGGGATGGATGAATTTATTTCAAGATTTTTCGGAGCATCTAGTCCAGTTAGTCTCGGGGAAATAAAAGTAGTTGTAGTTAACACTGATCCTGATGGAATTGTTACCGTAGGGGATGGAACAGAAGTTCATATTATTGAGGAAGCTCCTAAGGATCTTCGTATGCTTCCTCGAGTCACATATGAGGATATCGGGGGACTAGCGGAAGAAATTAAAAGGGTTAGGGAAATGATCGAACTTCCTATGAAACATCCTGAGCTATTTGAACGGTTAGGAATAGATCCACCTAAAGGAGTTCTTCTCCATGGTCCACCTGGAACTGGAAAAACTCTTCTTGCCAAAGCAGTAGCTAATGAGTCGGGAGTAAATTTTGTATCAATAGCAGGACCAGAAATCATGTCTAAATTTTATGGGGAAAGCGAACAACGCATAAGAGAAATTTTTCAACAGTCAGAAAAGGATGCTCCTTCTATTATATTTATAGATGAATTAGATTCGATTGCTGCAAAACGCGAAGAAGTAACAGGAGAGGTTGAACGTCGTGTGGTTGCCCAACTCCTTGCTCTCATGGATGGGTTAAAAAGTCGTGGAAAAGTCATTGTAATTGGGGCTACCAATCGTCCTAATGCCCTTGATCCTGCTTTGAGACGTCCTGGGCGGTTTGATAGGGAGATTGAAATAGGAGTTCCTTCAAGAATGGGTAGATATGAAGTTCTTCTTGTACATACCCGAGGAATGCCCTTAGCTGAAGATGTTGATTTAGAAGAGTACGCAGCTAAAACCCATGGATTTGTTGGAGCTGATATCGCTGCTTTAACCAAAGAAGCTGCTATGCATACTCTAAGAAAAATCTTACCAAAAATTGATTTTGATAAACCATTAACTCCAGAAATTCTTTCTAAATTAGTCGTTTCAAAAGAAAACTTCGATGAAGCTTTGAAAATCACTGAACCTTCTGCAATGCGAGAAGTTTTACTAGAAATACCTAATGTAAAGTGGGAAGACGTTGGAGGGCTAGAGGATGTCAAACAAAAATTAATTGAATCTGTAGATTGGCCTATTACGCATCCAGAAATTTTCAAACGACATGGCGTCAGACCTCCTCATGGTATATTATTATTTGGTCCACCAGGAACAGGAAAAACGTTATTAGCAAAAGCAGTTGCTACTGAAAGTCAAGCCAATTTTATTGCTGTTAGGGGGCCCGAATTATTATCAAAATGGGTTGGAGAAAGTGAAAAAGCTGTTCGAGAAGTCTTTCGAAAAGCCAAACAAGCCTCTCCTTCAATTATATTCTTAGATGAATTAGATTCAATTGCACCGAGAAGAGGAGCCTTTAGTGGAGGAAGTCTTGTGACCGAAAGTGTCGTTAATCAAATTTTATCTCTTTTAGATGGTTTAGAAAGTCTATCAGATGTGGTAGTTTTAGCTGCTAGTAACCGTCCTGATATGATAGATCCAGCACTTTTAAGGCCTGGACGATTTGATCGACTTTTACTTGTACCCCCTCCTGATGAGCATTCACGAATAAAGATTCTAAAGATCCATACTAAAAGTATGAAACTCTCACCTAATGTTGACCTACCTAACATTGCACAAAGGCTAGAAGGTTATGTCGGATCTGATATCGAAGCCATATGCCGTGAAGCGGTCATGATTGCCCTTAGAGAGGATTTAAAGACTCAAAGAATAGAATTAAGACACTTTGAAGATGCAATGAAATCTGTCCATCCGAGTTCTAGTGATAAAATTATGAAAGAGTTTAAGGAAATTGAGAAAAAATTTCTCGGAAGATCAGAAATTGGTCGTAAAGACATTCTAGGTTTGAAGGATTATTTATAGGTAAATTTATTCATCATTTTCCTCGGAATCTTGCTTAGGTTTATATATATCAAGCGGCCATTGTTTTCTAATTAATTTAGTAAGTACATGTGAATCAAATTGATCAATTTCAATTGAGGAGGAGGCAGTTTTCATCAAACGTTCTGCAATTAACTTTGAACGAACAACCGAGTCAGAATATCCAATTATCATTCCCACAACGAGGGGATGGGTTTTAACAACTACTAGTTGGAGATCAGAAGCTGTTATTACTTCCATTCCTACAGGATTTTTCAATAATTGACTCATTGTTTCGCTTATCCCACTATTAAACTGATCTAATATACTCTTGGAGATATTTGCAAACTTTGCAGTCCAAATCGAATGTGAATCTAAATCAATCATAATAACTACACGGAGTTTACAGCGAAAAGTTGATTCAGATCCTGACAATACATCTGCTAACCAATCAAAAGCATCATAAAAATTCTCCCCTGTCTTTGCTGAAATTCGGAATAATCCAACTGGACGAGAAGAACGAACAGCATGGGTTAAATTCAAATCTTTAACAATAGAATCGAATGGTCTAGCACCTGGAAGATCAATTTTATTAGCAATGAAAAGTACAGGTGCCTCAGGATTATGTTTAATAGACTCCCAAAATGCTTCAGAAGCTTCTTTTAATCTAATATCTGCAGAGTCTAGTACAAAGGCAATAGCTGAAATATGTTTTTCAAGTGCTGGTTTCCATAGTAGATTTCTATATATTTCTTGACCACCTAAATCAACGATGTTAAATATTATCTGACGGTATTTCACAGTTCGATAATTAACACCTAATGTTCTGGTTGTTGGGATATATTCAGATCGTAGCATTCGGTTTACAATCGTTGTTTTTCCTGCATTATCTAGGCCAATGATAACAATTTCATAGTTTATGGTATCTTTCCCTTTGAAAATTCTACGTAGAATACTTGACATGAAAAAACACCAAAACTAAGGAGTATATCATAAAATCTTATAAAATTGCATAGTAGGGGGTTGAAAGATTGTTTTACTATCTTCACTTAATTAATTATATCCTGATTCAAAAATCTTCACAAATAATGTCAATAGAACAAAATTTAATTAGATTTACTAGAAGACGATAGAAAAATGTATTACTCAATATGTCAGCAAAAAGAGGAATAATCATGTCAATTGACTTTGCAATTACCAAGGAGTATACGGAACTTAAAGATACAATGAAGGACATCCAAAACCTCATCATCCAAGGTGCTACAAATGTCGCAATTTACGGTGTACGAGCATTTGCTAAGCATACTCAAACAGTTCCATTATCCGGTAAAGAATTAATACATCATCTTGAATATATAGTTGAGCAATTAAGTAGTGTCAGAGTGACTGAACCCGCGCTAAGAAATGGATTAAGATTTGTTATGACTGGTGTACGAGGGGAATTAGGAAAGGAAAATGCAATTAAACTAGGTGAGTCTTATATCGAGTTAATTAACAAAGCTATGAAGAAGATATGTAAAATTGGGGCAGAAAGAATTCAAAATGGGGCTAGAGTATTTACTCATTGCCACTCTTCGACTACAGTAGGCATTTTTTTAGAAGCTGCAAAACAGGGTAAAGAATTTGAAGTAATCAATACAGAAACCCGACCATTATATCAAGGACGTAAAACTGCGAAAATCCTTTTAAGTAACAATATCAAAGTAACCCACATTGTAGATTCAGCAATGAGGTGGGCAATGAATAAATTTAACCCTCATATGATTTTTCTAGGAGCAGATGCCATAACAGTTGAGGGAGTAGCTCTAAATAAAATTGGCTCCCGATTATGTGCTTTAGCATCTGAAGAAGAGCATATTCCACTATATATCTGCACACCTTTACTTAAATATGATCAAGCTACTAGTATTGGTCGTCTTAGTGAGATTGAAATGAGAGCACCCTTTGAAGTATGGAATGAGAATGTACCTCCAGGTATTAAGATCTTAAATCCCGCTTTTGAAACAATCGATCGCCGAAATATCGCGGCATATATTACAGAAGCTGGAATTATACCTCCTCAAATAATCAGTTATACCTTTAATAACTTATATGGCAAGAAAATCAAGGATTTTCTTCATTTCTGGTAAATTATTGAATTTCTCTATCTAATGTCGGGGCCATCCCCCAAATAATAAGCATCATCTTCAATGAAGCCGATTTTCTCAAATTCTACTCTCACACTTTTTAAAATTAGCTCGGTTTCAGAATCATCATCTTCATATGGCCAAAAGGTATAACCAAGGATTATCTCAGTAAGATGAGTCTCTTCATCAAAATTATCTAACTCAACAGTGAATGCACGGGCAGTACCGGCAAATTCTTGTTCTAGGTTACGTGCTACATCATGAAGTTCAGAATCAACATCAATATATGTGATAGATTCCTCCCCTTCTCTAAATACTCCATTAAATACGTAATATCTAGTAATGGCAGCAGTTAATGAATCATAATAAACCATTGATTAATACTCACATCTCCTTGGAACATAAATCTATCCTTAAATAATTTTAAAATAGGAACACTTCTTCTCTATCATAATTTTCAATCTTTAATCCTTAATAAGACTGTTGTTTAAGACTTATAAAAAAATCATCTAATGTCTTTCTATTTAAAATAGGACTCCTACGATAATAGTAAATAATAGGAATAGTTAACCGTTTTTCAACATATTTTAAAGCGTCTGCTAAAGAATCAAATTTAGCATGTGGTTGATTTAATGACTTTCTCATATTTTCACGAACTTGCCACACTCCAAGAGGAATGGCATAACCTCTGCCAACCTCACGGATTGTAATAACTGAAGCTATCCTTTTTAATCGCTCTAGTTTTTCAAGAACAGCTAATCTAGCAGCATAATAACCTCCAACAGTGTTTGTGGCATAAGATTTCCTACCATTAGGTCCTTCATTATCAGTTAAGATGTCTGGAGAAGGATCACTTGGATTCCATGAACTTCCTTGCTTCCAAGACTCATGGTAGTTAAATTGCCAGTAATCTTTAGGAATAAAGAGCGTCCAGAAATCATTATCCAAATAGGAATTATAAAATACTAAAAGCTCTTCTAAAGGTTTGTATGAACTAATTCTTTCCCGAATTGAATTTCCTATAATATCATCTGTTGCGGTTATACTCCATCTTGTTGGAACCAATTTTCGCTTATTTTTCTCCCCTAGGAGCCCAGCTGATAAAATTCGTGAAATCTGAGTCACAGAATACTTTGATTGATAAAGATTATCTACTGCAGTTAATGCATTAAGATCAGTATCATTAACAACTTTATCTAATATATTATTAATCTTTGGATTAGATACCATTGTTAAGGAGTCAATTTTAAATCGAACTCCTAATGGTTGGGTATAATTATTAAAACTGAGATCGATCTTGGGTTTATTACTAAATTTTATCTCTAAATCAATAGGATTATCAGCTTGTATTTGCTCTTGAGTTACTTCCAAGATTTTACTCGATGAAGATATATTAGAAACATTAATTGGTTCTCCCATGAATCGAAAAAGCTTCGCTCGTAAGTTAATAACATTTTCAAGAGCAAAGTCAGTCTTCCATTTATCAGGTTCATCCATCAATTCAATATTATCCCAGTTCAATGAACCCATCGGACCAATAAAGACTTTTGGGTACCCAAATCGACCTACAAATATACTAGGAGGGCTAGGTCCATAATATTTATTTTTCAAAGACGGAAGGATTTTACGTATTGGAGCTAATGCCTTATTTTTGACAATAATAGGACAATAAGAAATACCACAAAGAAATTTCCCCCCTTTACATCTTAAACATAATTCTTTTTTCATTCCACAAATACCACATGTTTTGGCTCATAATTGTGTCTGAATTGGTGTATTAGATCGAACTACGTTGATATCCTGATAGTTACCTTTTTTTCCTATCTTCAATGAGCCATATGTACCATCATACCCATAAGGATGAAATGTAAAGATACCATTCTTCACTTGAATAATTGCATTAATTAAATTCTCATCTATTTGTCCTTCTAAAGAATCCTTGAGTTCAGAGATTGGAAGTTGCCAAAGTGTACTTTCAGGACCAACAATTTCAATTATTTTCTGGTACAAAAAAATGAGACGTTTAGCTGTTTTAGTCTTAATTTTATAGACATCACTAAGAATATCAATCAATGGAACCATTCTAATAAATTTATTATGAATTTGAAATTCACCTAAATGTCTATCACCATTTTGAGCCTTACTTATCTCACAGCATCGTTGATATACCCCAATGGTCAATGTTTTATTACATATAGGACAAATATCATTTGTTGGAACATGTTGAGGAGAAAAATAGCAGTATTCTTTCAAACCATGTTTTCCTGGACTCTTTCTTCCAGGACGATGACCAGTCAAAAAGAATCTCCCCTCTTCAGGTGGAAATTCAGCTGTAAGTTCAATTTTTTTATTTCTTAAAGAAGAAATCATTTTAGGATAGGTTACTTTAGGTAAACTAATGATAGTAAATTCCCTTCCTACACGATGTAGAGCTCCAGAGTGAGCATCAGAGCAGGAAATCAGTACACGATTATCCAGTTCAGGAATAAGGGATAAAAATTCAGGATCTGCAGAAAGACCAGTTTCAACAATAGTAATTCGGGATGAAACATCACCAAAAAACTCTTTAAGTCTATTCACTCTGATATCTGATCCATAAATCCCCTGTGGAGTCATTATATGTGCTGGTATTGCTTCAATCAAATCATCTATGTCTAGGATGGAATTTAACCTAGTAGATACTTCGTTTGGAGATTGACATTTAATAAAAGGTCTAGCCATTTTTTCATGCTTTACATCCCATAAATTCAAATACTCACGAAACCGGTCAACCGAATTAAAGCTTGGAAAAAGGAAGAGAACGTGAACAATTTTAGATCGTGTCCCTATGGGAGCTGTAAAAATAACCTCGCTCTGTAAAACAAATTTTGTATTTCTATTATCAGGAATCACAAAAATACCATTATCTTCTTCTACAAGTATGTTTTTGAGTATTTTTGTCCAAGGCAAAAACTGACAATCACCCGTCCCTATAATATCGATTCCTTTTAATGGCATCGTTTGATTTGTTATTTCTAAGTGTTTTAATGCTTTTTTCTTATTCTCCTTCATAAATTCAGAGGTAAGTTTTAAGGCCTGAGTTCCCCCAGCAAAAACAGAATGAGCATGGAGGTCTATGGTAATTTTCATAATTATTCAGATCTTATTTTATTTCTTATTTTGATATTCTAGAGCTTGCTCACTTACCAGTTTTAATAGTCCTACTCCTTTTGTTGAGTCACCGACCATGAATAAAGACATTTCATTTGTACTATTCCTTGCCCATTCCAAAGCAATTGTATTAGAACCGTGTTGAGACATTACAATTTGTACCAATGATGTTCGAAAGAGACGAGCGCATAAATGATTAATTTCTTTATATATTTGGCAAACAAATGCGTGTTTTCTAGTTGTTAACTCGTTACTTGATCTTAAAGCTGTCACCTTATTATTAGAACATTTTAACAGAGAAACATCTGAAATTATAGGAGAATATCCCCTTAAAAATTCAAAACTAGCATTGATATAGTCACTATCAGGAAAAAGATCGGTTTTATTCTCAATAGTTGTCTTATATCTTGAAATATGAACCTTTGGTTTAAATGCATTCCGTACATTCATTTCCCATAATATTTCCCTGAAAATTCGGAATAGGCTTCCCAATCTTCCTTTTCCAGAACTAAAAGCGATAATAAAATTATTCTCAATCGCGATAAGATAAAATTGCTGATTATTATAGGTTTTTCCATGAATCTCGATAGGAAGGGCATCAAAGAAAGTTCCTGATATTTTCAATTCTTCTTCGTAATCTACAATCAATGAATGGATTTGATTTACAAGTGAAATTATTTCAGGAGATAATATAAGATTATGAACAGCTCTTATTGTGCCATCAGATATGACTACAGTTTCCTTTTCCGTACACATTTCACTAACAATGCTTTGGATAGAGCTATCAATCTCTGTCAGTAATACTTTTTTAATGTTAGTAAATATTTTTTCTAAAATATATTCTGAATAGAATTGCTCATTATGAACTTTAATATCCTGAATCGCTTCCTGAAGTATATTTGAAACTGTTAATGAGTGTTGTAATAATTTGTCTTGGTGGGATCGAGGAATAAATAACATGAAACTTTCTATTCGATTTTTACCTCTGGCACGAGAGTCCTCTATAACAAATGAATGAATTAAAACTCGGCCTTGTATACCTGTTACATTAATTGGGATAATTGCTGTATCAGGTTCACCTGTAGGTTCACCAACTCCTATTGCCATCGTAAATAATGTAGTTGTCACCCCCTGTAAAATAATTTTAGGGATACTTAGTTCATGTGCGAAATACGATTTTAAAATTGGCCCATGTTCCTCATCGAAAATAATATGGGCTAAGAAAAATTGGGTAGGGTTACTCTTGCTTGAATGAAATGAACTCATTTCTGAAATTTCACACTCTTTTAGCTTTCTCTAACTTTTTTTCTTATTCTTTTTAGAAAAATTTGTTTTTTCATTTTTCTTCTCACTTAATCGCCTAATAACATCCCATTGTTGTTCTACATCAGATAATTCAGGTTGATTTAATTTGTCTTTCACACCTAAGATATCAAGAGCCCATTGTCTTTCCATTTCTCTTCTATTTTTCTTTTTTTGCTGCCTGTGGACTCCAGAACTTATCCAAGTTTTTAAAGCAGGTTCTTGCACCCCACATAGAGTACAAACATAAATTTTTTCTTCTGAATTCCAATACAGTGTACTTTTTTTACAATTCGGACAAGGGATACGAGAATCACGGATTGAAGGACGCACCATATACAATCACTTGTTCTATTTCAAAATTTCATCTAATTCAGCTTGAGAAATAGTTATTAATGAAGGTAAATCAGGTAGATTACGCTTGATCGATCCTTGTTGCAAAATTTCGAGAATAGCGTCAATTGCAGGAGATATAATCAGATTGAGCAATTCAAGATCAACGTATGGATCTGCTAGTATTCCTAAAAAGGCTATTCGACCCATATCCCGAAGTAATAACTTAAACTTATCACTTTCTGAGGTAAATGATACCCATGGGGAACTTCCTATTTCTTTACCTATAGTATCTAAACTTGAGTGTATACCTGCAACCAATGAACATAAGATTAAAGAACTTTCTTTCCCCATGGTTCCTTCTAAATTAACTTCTTCAATAAGAAGACCATCAGTATCAACACAGAATCCGGAATAAACTCCAGCATATGAGTTAACAATATCAGTTAGCACCTGATGAAGTGTTTTTGATTCTCTTGCTCTGTTATCTGATAGAGACATTAGTTTTCATCATCGATTTTACTTATGAGTCTGATGGTTTTGAGTACTTAGCGGGTATTTATACATTCTTACGTTTCAATTAACCTCTTACCATTTTTCCTAGGCAATGCTTTTTTTAAGTTGGAATGGAGGATTAGGTACGGAACAGTAGACTGGCTGGTTTAGCGGTCCAGCTGTACGTAATCGCTATATGACGGGTTTAAATCCAGAACTGAGAGACTGAAACCCTGAGCTGAAGTTCTCTGACCCTGTAGTAATGAAAGGTCCTCCTCCATGGTGACTTCACGCTGAGATTCTTCTGGAGAGAAGAATAAGAATGTAAGGTCAAATCGGATGAGGCATGGGAATGAGCAGTCCTAAGATCATGAGGTTATGCTTGAGAGGGTCTGGGCCTTGAGCTCAGTCAGATTAACTTCCCAGGTGTGGATGTAACGAAGTTCTGGTCTGTTCCACTATTTTTAATTCTTCCTTAGCTATTTTTTCGTGAAAAATATCGATATTTACCTTTTTCTCCTCTTTTCATCATAATTTATTGAAACAGAAATTATTTTTGAGAATAATTTTGTTTTTAAAATATAATTTGAGAAATTATGCATTAATAGCTACATTTATAAACACCAACAACACCAACACAAACAGATACTATATGAATTTTATACAAAAAAGGGAAGTAAATAAGATATGGGGGCCTTTCACATTCATATAAGTGTTGCTCTTGGAGAAATAATAAATGTTAAAAATCGATCTACCTGAAAGTAAATTAGATGAGTCGTACTCAGCAAATATTGAAATAATGACACTTCCACGAAGTGCTCAAATTGTTTTTGCAATTTTAAGTCAGGAAGGTCCCTTAACATCTGGGGATTTAGAAAAAAAGTGTTCTTATTCAGATCGGACGATTCGAAATGCACTAAAACGATTAATGAAGTTCGGTTTTGTTAAAAAAGTAGCGAACTTCAGTGATATGAGAACATCTTTATTCAAAGTGCATTTAAATGATGCAGCATGATTTCATTCTCAATACCTTCATTACCTAAATTCTCACTAATGAAAATAAAATCTCCCCATAATGCATGTACATTGTTTCCCAAACCCAATGTATTGGTAAACCAACTACATTATAATAATCCCCCAGAATTTCTTCAATCAAAATAGCCCCCAAATCTTGTATAGCATAACCCCCAGCTCGTAAATTCCATTTTTCATTATTCAGATAAAAATTAATTTCATTCTGAGATAAACATCTAAATTTTACCTTTGTTACGATTATTTTTTGATATTCTCTTATTTCAGGTAATATTAACAATGAGCACCCTGTAATTACTTCATGGAATTTATTAGAGAATCCCTCTAACATATATTTAGCTTCTTCAAATGTAAGAGGTTTTCCAATAATTTTTCCAGAATCATTTACAGTAATCGTATCACAGGCAATAATCACTGCTGAAATGTCATCTTGTTGTTCTAAAAGCTCGTTAGCAACAGTTAATGCCTTTTGAGAGGAAATTTTTGCAACTAATTCTTTGGGATTAGAAGATGATATTGTTTCGTCAATATTACTCGGTTTTATATCAAAAGAAAATCCTATCTGTGTCAGAACGTTAGCTCGAGCTGGTGATTTTGAAGCTAAAACAATTTTAGGTAATTTGAGCATTATACATCCAGTTTTTTGTTCAATCAAGAAAGCTCTTAAAGCCTATTTTAGGTAATTTCTCTTTGTCGAAATACAGAAAGCTCATTTCGAATTACACGGTTTTTTTTGATATTCCATTATAATATAGGCCCAACAGTATGGATTTGTTTTCATCATGAAAAAAAACTCTAAATCTCCAAAAACAGCCCAATATGCGAACAGAATTCGCGATATACAACCTTCAGGATTACGAAAATTATTTGACTTAGAGTATGAGTTGTTAAAATCATCTGATCTCAAAATTTTATCATTTGGACTAGGTAATTTAAACATTCCAGTTATGCCAGAAATTATTGAACAGCTTAAGAAGGAATTGAATGAACCAATAAGTCACAGCTACACTTCAAATGCTGGTCTTCTTGAATTAAGAATTGCAATTGCTGACAAATATCTTTCTCAATATCAAATTGATTATAATCCTGAACAAGTTTTAGTCACCTCAGGATGTTTAGAAGCACTTTTTGACACGTTTCTTACTCTTGTAGATCCCAATGATGAGGTTTTGATTCCAGATCCTGCTTTTGGATATTATCGTAACCAAGTTCGGATTTGTGGGGGAAAAATTATTTCTCTCCCTCTAAATGAACGCTTTGAACTCGATTGTGAAACAGTAAATGAAGCTATTACAAGTAAAACAAAAATTTTACTCCTTAATTTCCCATGTAACCCCACAGGAAGTGTAATGTCTAGACAGAAGATGAAAAATGTTATAGAAACTGCAAATGATGCAGGAATTTTAATAATCGCTGATGAAGCTTATGAGGGACTTACTTATGAAAATCACAGACATGTTTCTGCGGCAGAATTCGATCAAGAAAACGTATTAATTCTTTCTTCGTTTTCTAAAACTTATTGTATGACTGGTTTTCGTATTGGTTATATTATTGGTTCTTTAGATTATATTAAACCTATCAGTTTAATCCATCAATTAAATACAGCTTGTGCAAGTACACCAAGTCAAATTGCAGCAAAGATTGCTCTTCAATCACATCCTTCAATAAGAACAGCTATGCTTAAAGAACTTTCTCTGAGAAGAATTGAGGTAATAAAAGCTTTTACCTCTATTGATGGTATTTCTTTGAATTATAATCCTCTTGGTGCATTTTACATATATCCAGAAATTTCAGGAACTGAAATGACTGGAAAAGAATTTTCTGAGTATGCATTAAACCATGCTAAAATTGTTGTTGTACCGGGAGATGAATTTGGAGATATCACAACAAATAATATTAGAGTCTCATATGGGTACTTGTCAGTTCCTGAAATTAAAGAAGCAGGTTTTCGTCTTAAAAAATGTTTAGAAAACGTTTGAGGTTATATTATGACTGATTTTTGTAAACAATTACCACCCCCACCATTTAAAATCAAAATGATTGAACCTATTAAAATGACAACAAGACAAGAACGAAAAATAATCTTAGAGAACGCATCTTACAATATTTTTAATATTCCAGCAGAAAAGGTCTTTATTGATTTGTTAACAGATTCTGGAACCTCTGCAATGTCTGATTATCAATGGGCTGGAATTATGTTGGGAGACGAAGCATATGCTCAATGTAAAAATTTTTTCAACCTAAAAAAGATTGTTCAAGAGATTACTGGGTATAAATATGTTATACCCACACATCAAGGAAGAGCTGCAGAAAATCTTATATGTTATGCTTTGGGTTTAAACGAAACAAAAATAGTGATCTCAAACCAATTCTTTGATACAACCCTAGCTAATATTGAGACATCAGGTGCTAAAACTCGTGAGTTAGTAATCTCAGAAGCTTTTGACACCTCTATTAATTTAGATTTTAAAGGGAATATGAATATCCAGCTTTTAGAGAGTACCATTCGAAAAAACAATAATGTAGCTATGATCTTACTAACAATAACCAACAATACGGGGGGAGGTCAACCTGTTTCAATGCAAAACATATCTGAAGTCTCTAAAATAGCTAAAAAGTATAATATTCCTTTCTTTTTCGATGCTGCTCGTTTTGCAGAAAATTCATATTTCATTAAACTACGAGAAAAGAACTACGAAAATCTAACACCCCGAGAAATTGCTAGAAAAATGTTTTCATATGCAGATGGCTGTTTAATAAGTGCAAAAAAGGATGGGTTAGTTAACATTGGAGGATTTATTGGACTAGATGATGAGGAACTAGCTCGTAAAATTAAGGAACGCATGGTAGTTGTAGAAGGCTTTCCAACATATGGAGGATTAGCAGGACGAGATCTAGAAGCTTTAGCGAGAGGATTATCAGAAGTTTTAGAAGAAGATTATCTACGATACCGTTATCAACAACTTCAATATTTAGGAGAAGGATTGGAACATAAAAATGTCCCTATATTAAAGCCTATTGGAGGTCATTCAGTCAATATCGATGTTCGCAAATTTCTCCCTCATATCCCACAATCTGAATTTCCTGGATGGTCTTTAAGCCTTATGCTCTATGAATTATATGGTATTAGAGCAGTTGAATTAGGTTCAGTAATGTTTGCTCACAAACGAGAGGATGGGACATGGGATTTTCCTCCCTTAGACTTAGTCCGTTTAGCACTCCCCCGTCGAGTTTATTCTCAGGAACACCTTAATTATATTATTGAATCAATTGGGGAACTCTACGAGGAAAGAGATAAAATAAAAGGAGTTAATATGACTTATGATCCAGGAATCCTTCGCCATTTCACTGCAAAGTTTCAACCGATCATTTAAGAAGAAAAGGAAAAGGGGTTTACTTTCCCAAAGAATATATTAGTCTTTTTTCGCTTCCCCAACAATTTGAGACAAAAATTTCTGTGTAATTATGCAATCAATCTTCGGGAAATAAAATCAGATAATCGTTTATCTCGGGGTATTCTGGTGACAAAAGCGTCCATACCACATTCATTACACTTCATACGAAGGGCTCCATGATTAACAACTGTGGAGATTGTATGAGTATGACAAAATGGACACGAGAGTTCCATATCAGCCCGATGATGAAGATCAACATTCTCTTCAATTTCAATGGTCACTTTATTTAACCTCCTATAATCTTTTAGTTAGAAAACTTCCCAGAAAGGGCTTGTTTTCTGATACAGAAAACCTGTATCACACCGATTCTAAATCGGGAAATAACTGGCCGAGATACTTGAAATTAGTATCTCTCCATGCTGGAATAGAATCTTTCATCTATCTCTATAAAAATGTTGTGTTATGTAATGTAATAAATTAATTTATTACAAAAATTCAACCTCGTGAATTCCTTTATTAAAGAACTTAAAACTTTTAAACGATAAAATATAAAGAAATATTGACTGAAAAGCTAAATAGAAAGTTTTAAAGTTTTTAAGTATAAAATAATTTTATTTAAAATTATTTAAATCGATTTAATGGTAAAAAATCCTGTTAAAACATGATAAAACAATCAAATTTATTTTTGTCGAAGATTATATAGAAAAGAAACTTGAAAAAGGCTATTTTGGAATAATATCTCCCCAAATTGATTTTATTTCAGGAATCCTATCATAAAAAGTACTTTAAGAAAATAATGCAGTATATTTACAGGATCTATAGCTGGAAAGTATGTTGATTTCAATTTAAACATCTAAATTTTAATTGGAATAAAAATTGTCCTTTTTTTTAGCATCTGTTATTATAAGAACCAATTTAGTTTGCTATTAGCTTGAGTGTACCTAAGTAAATTATTACAGGTTTTATAATTTGGATGTAATCAAAGTGGCTGAATCACCCGTCTAAAAAATCAAAAAACCAAAAATACCTTTTTTTTATTCAATACAGAGTTAAGAGTGAATTAGAAAACGCTTATTCTAAAATTCTTTCTCTATTTTGAATATAGTTATTAAATAATGTTTGAAATTTAAATTACTCTTTGAATATGCTAAATCTTGTTAAATTACTCATAAATTTCTCATGATTAATCCATTAATTTTAATTTTTTAATTACACTTGTAAATGAATTTTATTTTAAGAATTATTTATAAAAGGAAATTTAATTGAAAATTAAATAGTATTAATAATTTAAGAAAATTTTAAAGGAAAATTAAGAAAAAAATTCATAAGGTATGGAAGTAGCTCTATTTTGGCACTCCTTAGAAAATTCTTTTCTAAATATGGATTAATCGGACCAGATTTAGAGTTAGAAGAAAATGTCCTTATAACAATTAACCAAGAAGGAAAAATTAAAGAAATTAATACAAAGGTTCGTTCACCTCCTACAGATAATGTTTCTTGTTACAATTCTCATTTATTAGTTCCAAAATTTATTAACGCGCATACACATATAGGAGATGCTTCTCTAAAAGATTTAGCATATAATAAGACTCTTGATGAAGCAGTAGGGGAGAATGGATTAAAGTTTGAAACAGAAAAAAACCCTAAATTTGACCGTATAAGAGCTATGAGATTAGCATTACTCGAAATGATCGAATGTGGAATTTCTACTTGTTTTGACTTTAGAGAAAATGGATTACAAGGAATACTCGAATTAATAGAAGCTTCAAAAGCTCTACCTATTAGTGTGTATATTTTAGGACGTCCTCAAAATTCCAATAACCTTGAAGAATTGGTTCCATATATTAAAGGGTTAGGTTTATCCACTCCTATTTATTATAAAATGGAAGAAATTCAATCTTTCAAATCATTTATTGAGAATAAGAATCTATGGCTTGGAACTCATATCGCTGAGACCCAAGAAGTAGTACTGAATGCCATTAATAAATTTGGAATCTCGGATCTTCAGTTAGCGTTAAAATATCTTAAACCTAATTTTCTTGTACATTGTACTTCTTTAAATCATGAGGAATTACTCTCTATTCCACCTGACATTTTTATAATATTCTGTCCCCGTTCAAACGCCTATTTTAGTCTTGGATTTCCCCCTATTAGCTATTTTATGTCGAATTTGGCTTATAAAATAGGATTAGGAACGGATAATGTGATGGTAACGCCTCCAAATATATTGGAAGAGTTACGATGGACACTTTATAGGTTAAAAGAAGAAAATATTCATCCCTCACCATTGCAGGCATTAAAAATGATAACTACCAATCCCTCTAGTTTTTTCTCCCTGAATACAGGAATAATTCAGGTAGGGGCATGGGCGGATTTATTGGTAATAAATCTTCATAATCCACGAACAGAATATGGTAGGAATCCAATTTTTTCTCTCCTTTTTCGTAGTATGATTCCTCAAGACATTGATTTAGATCTGTTCCATGGAGAGGTTATTATATATGAAGAACTCAAAAAGCAGAATTAATCGTCCATATGTTATTCTTTCAGCAGCCATGAGCTTGAATGGTTATATTAGCTCATTAGGAGGAGATTCAGAGTTATCAAACCCCCAAGATTGGCAAAGAGTTCATAATTTACGTATGAATTCAGATGCAATCATGGTAGGGAGTGAAACGATCAAAATAGATAATTCAAAGCTTACAGTCAAAGAAGAATATGTAAAAAATCCGATTTTACATCATCCAATCAGAATTGTGGTTAGTTCAAGGGGAGATATTCCAGTTAATTCTCGAGTAATTACTTTTAAGCCAGAGATAAAGACAATTATTGGAACAACATCACAATGTTCAGAACAAAAACAACAAGAACTGGAAAATTTAGGCTGTGTAGTCATTCTATGTGGAGATGGTCCATTAGTTGATCTTGAAATGCTATTAAAAGTGTTAAAAAAGGATTTTAAGATTAACATGTTGATGCTTGAGGGAGGAGGAACCTTAAACGCCCAAATGTTAAAATTAAAATTTATAGATGAGATTCAACTTACAATAGCACCAGTGATTTGTGGATCAGGAACGAATTTATTCAATGATAAGGATCTATTCCCTACTTTCGAAGATTCTCCTCTATTCTGCTTTGAGAATGTAAATCGCTTAGGAGACATGATTTATACTCGTATCGTACTTCAATATTCTCCTAGAATTCATTTTAATGTTTAGAAAAAGAAACCACCAAGTAATAAAGGTATCATAAAGGAAATTAATGCATAAATGATTATGATTACTAATGAATTTGATCCCTGAGAATCTAATTGCCTTATACTGAGATATATTAAGAGGATTCCATATAAAAAGATAATTAGATTCAAACCAGAGAGAAACCATTGGAGAATTTCGGAAGAGGGAGAAGCTAATAAATTCTGTAATTGAGTTTGACTCTCGATAATAGCAGCTCTTGGAGTTACAAAAATTACGTTGTGTAATATATTTATTAGCTCTTCAAGGATTCCAGGAAGAGAAGCCCATCCTATAACTGTTAGATTAACACGATAACTCCTCAATTCTGGTGGTACTTGTGCTGCAAAAAGTGAGTGTAGTATCCAAAGTATTACAGCGTTTATTACCCAATTTACTATTAATCCTAATGGAACAAATAACGCAGATAAATATAATGATATTTGAACGATCGAAGACAATTCAATATCACTAATTTCGCCTCCAGGTAACCCCAAACTACTAATATATTCCTCAGTAAAGGTTAAGGAAAGTTTAGAGAAAAAAATCATAAGTCCAATTCCCGATAAGGTTCCAACAATTAAAATTATTAACAATGGTTGCTTTATATTAGGCCGTTGGATGATACGTGCCATCTCTTCTTTAGGCGAAAAAAGTACTCCACGAAAGTGAGTAAAAAATGGTAAAGGGGGCTCAAAACGAAGTGGTTGAATCCGATATCCAGGTTGATGTGCTGAATCAGAAGTAGGTTTTGTCATAATAAAAGGCTTAGTTGGACTACTAGGGACAGCTTGTCCGCAATTCCCACAAAAAGTGGCATTTTCTATTAATTTTGATCCACAATTCCCGCAAAATTGTGGCTTTCCTATATCAATTTTTTCTGAATTCATTAAGATCAACCTATGATTTATTTAACTCAATTCTTAGCAATATAAAAAATTATGATTAGCTATAAAAAAATTGTTTTTCCAAACCAGAATAAGATAGGAAAAAGGTTAAAATCAGAAAAAATGGTAAGAGAATGATAATTATAGGGGTAATTTATCATTCTGATTTTAATAAGTGGTTAAGCTAATCGTTCTTTCAAAACAACTATTGTAAACCCAGCTGTTTCATCAGGAGTAATGATAATTTCTGATCGTGGCATTTCTACATAAACACTTTGTAATTTTCCATGATCCAATGCATCTGAGACACTTCGAACCTTTTTTATTAGTGCAGCAACATGTGCACTTACTCTTTCAGCATCTGACTGAGGTAGATTACTTTGGAGGGGTAAACCGTCTTCATCGCAAACCAAAATTCCTTTTACTCCCCTTCTTGCTGCTAGTCTCTTAATTGTATTCTGTAGGACTGAGGGAATAACATATTCATCTTCAACCATGTTAAATCACCAACCTACCTATCCGAAGAGAGAGTCATAGTACTACTCTCTCGCTTAACTAATGCAACAATAATAATTTCTGAATCATAATCTGGTATAATCTCAACATCTCCTACCTCTAATTCAAGTCTTATTGATCTAGCAATTTCATGTGAGATTTCTTGTGATATTGCTCTAACCTTTCCTACTAATGATGCGACATGAGCTGCTACACGCTCAGTATCGTCAGAAGGAAGACTTGACTGAAGAGGTAAACCATCTGTATCTGTCAATACGGCTCCATAAACACCTTTATGCTTTCCTACTGATTCTATAACCTTTTCTAACGCTTGATGAGATAGATATCCTGCTCCTTGGGACATTGTATTTCCGACTCTTTTTTACTAGATTTTTATTTAGTTTAATAGCTTAAAATATTAATGAAGCCACATTCAATTATTATTGAGGCTTCAAGTACAACCTACTTCAATTATCTTAGGTTTTCGTCTATAAAAGACGTTCTAATACGATTTTTTAAAAGATTCTTATCTTTTGATATATATAAGTCTTTTCAATCTTTTTTGATAAATAAAATTTTGAAGAGATAGTTTATTTCTATAATTAAATGAGTTTTTACGAGAATTCCTAAGCAAATAGTAAGTGAAATGACCTAACCACTAATTAACAGTTTGTATCCCTTACAGAATATTAAAAATTTGACCTCACGATAAAATTTCGATATTTCAAAGACTGTATAAAAAAATACTTTTTATTTAACCATGTTTTATTAGATTATCAAGAATCTTCTCTAGTTCCACATTGAGAAACCTTATATTCATGATCCTTTTTACTCTGATTAGTAGTGTGAAAAGGAGCCATTGAAAATGGGCTCAGAAAAACAAAAAAACCAGCTTTCATCAACTGATAAAATCGATTTGATTTTAGAAACAGTTATTTCTCTTAAAAAAGACATAGATATGCTTGATAACAGGATCTCAAGAATAGAAAACAATTTTAATCTCCCTAAACTAGATGGTATTGAAAGTGAATCCAAAAGATTCACTAATGCAATATTTCGTAGATTTGAGGAGTTGGATGATCATCTTAAAAGAACCTATCAAGTTATTGCTGATGAAAATAAACCTATGACAGCCTCAGAAGTAGCAGAACGAATGGGGCGTAGTCGAAGTACAACTAGTTATCATTTGAACCAGTTAGAAAAGCTTAACTTTTTAGAGAAAGTACCCGCACCTGAAGGAAAAGCACGTCATGTCTTTTTCCAGGCAAAACTTGATGATGTATAAGGGTAACAGGAAAAATCCAGGAAGGCTTTATTTTATAGTATACTCTAAAATTTGCTTCCCAAGTTCATTAAATGCTTCTTTAACACCAGTTCCAGATTTTGCACTTGTTTCAAGGAATTTTAGTCCTAGTTTAGTTGCAAGAGATTTACCTTCTTCAGTAGAGACAGCTTCCGCTCCTTCTTCACGAAGGTCAATTTTATTAGCAAGCAACACTACTGGAACCTTTCGATCACGTCCTGAATAAGACCACATGTCATTTAACCATTTTTCGACATTTTGAAAAGTCTGTCGACGAGTGACATCATAAACTACCACTCCACCAAATACTTTCGTGTAGTAAGCTTTAACAACATCTTTAAAGACAGGTTGACCTGCTAAATCCCATATTTGCCAACGAATGTGGGTATTTTTTATTTCAGTGTCATACAGCGCAAAATCAGCACCCATAGTACTCATATAATCTGTACTGAATCCTTCACCTAAGTACCTTTTTCGGAGGGAAGTTTTACCAACCGCCCCATCTCCAGCTAAAACAATTTTCCATAATCGTCGATCTTCACTCATTTTTTTCACCAATTTAAAATTTAGGTAGTTTTAGAGAAATTAAAGTGTCCTTTACCCAATTAGTAAAAGTAACATCTTTATTCAGAATTCTATCTACTTGAATTCTATAATCATTTGCTGCAACTTCAGTAGGAATAATTAAGAAAGTATCCTTATTTTCGATCGGTTGTAATCGAACCATTGGTTTTTCTAATTTTGAAGCATCATCTGCTGCTGCTAATTCTAATTCTAAAAGAAATAGGAAGTCCTGTGCTTTTATATCATTGAAACCAAATTTAACCATATTATCATTTGGTTTTAGATCAAGAAGAATTCGACTCCATTCAGATATCCAATATTCATCTGTAAACCAATGTTCTAAATATTCTCCGCTACGAGCTCTAATTTCACTTAATACAACCATATATCGAATCATGCCCTCACGAACCCGTTTCATAAGCTTTAGCCCAGGAACATCATATAATTCATTGAATTTTGCTCTTTCTTCGCTCAGAATTACCATTATTTTCACTATTTCCTCAAGTTCTTTATCTGAGGCGATGGGAACATATTTTGAGACTTTTTCAAGCCATTTAATTGTGGAATTGACTTCATCTGACGAGACTTCTTTACCACGGATTAAGGCTAGTGTCCGCTGAACCAATCCTTTATTCTTTATTAATTCCATTCTATCTGTCTCAGGATCCATTCTGCGGCGTTTTAACATTTCTTCAACTTTTATTGTTGCATACATATCATATTGGCGTTCCAAACAAATTCACTCCACTAAATATCAGTTATAAAACTTAATCAAGGAATTTTCTTTTAATTTCAGTGAAATCAGAAAGCATAAATTACTTATTCACTCTAAAACAAATAAACATATATATTATTTGATATCGACGCAATTGGTCCTGAAATTTCGATTCTTATGATTTTTGTTTAAAAAAAGGAAAATCAATCTAATTTTGAAAATAAAGTTTAAATTTTATATTAGACACATTAATCCTATCATTCGGGAGAAATAAGTCTTACATATCCTAATTTTCGTAATTCTTCTAAGCATTGAAGCTCAAGTATATCATCTCTCTTAGTTATTTTAGCTGCAGTTTCAGGAGAAAGTACGTTGGAGGTGAAAAGAGCTCTTGCTGTTGGTTTTAGCTTTTCAGGAAGGGACAAAATTGCTAAAGCATCATACGCCTGTATTTGAACATATTCAGGTGGTCTAGTGCAAGAACAAAGTAAATTTCCAGTTTTTTCCTCAATTTGATTTTTAAATTTGTGGGGATTTAAACCTAATTCAAGCAGATATTTATGGCGTGTATTATGAGCAGAAGTAAATTCTAACATTAATAAGAGCCTTATCTCTTCATTTTCCAGAAAGTTTTTAGCAAATTCTTTAAAAAGTTCTTCAGGATCGCCATGAAGGAGATCCCGTTGAGTTCCATAGCTCAAAATTTTATTACGTAGGGGTTCAGAAACTGTATGGATATCAAATATGTATAGCTCAAAAATTTGTTCGACAAGTGTATGTGCTTTCGAAAATCCTCCTATTCTCCCTGTTTTTGAAAAATCGATTATAGAATCTTTAAATTCTTTTTCAAACCTTTGAATACAATCAGAAAGGAGTGTTACCAACTGTTCATTTTCAATCGGAGTATAGAGAATTCCTAATACCATATTACCTTTTCTTAAATAGATCTTAACATTGCCATTATCGATGTAATGAAGATCTCCTCGTCTTCCTGCTGTTTCAGATACCATTTGAGCAATACTCATCATTGCAGCGGTTATTAAGGCTGGATTTTTCATCTCATCCTCTGCTTTTCCAAAGAAGTAATAATACATTGTAGCTCCTGAAACGGTATCAGTGAAGAATAAAGCAATTGGGCTTTCTTCACCATCTCTCTTTCTGTCTGGTTGTACTTGACTAGAGGCTGTAAATTCTTGAAATAATTCATTAATTTCTTTAAATATTTCATTCACTACTGAATTTGGATATTCAATTTGAAAGATGCCGTCATTATTAAAATTATTCAGTTCTTCTAGCCAAGGTATCATATACCATATAGGTTGTCTAATTTTTTTTTCTAATTCTTCTCTATACCTATCAAGTTTTGTTAGTAATAAGGGGGGTTTCACTTTATTAAATAATAATAGAGTTGGTTTAGTAAGAAAATTAAAGAAATTCTGAACCGCAGAACGGGTTAAGCTGACCTCAGGATACTTTTCAGTTGTCACAATCCAGATCATATCACTTTCGAGGATAGCATTCATGCTGATTGAATTCTCCTCAATACCTATAGGTAAGAGAAAGATTAAAAGATCTATTGTATTTCGGAAAAAAAGGGCATTTTTTCGATATTCTAATCTTTTCTTTTGATCTGGTATGCTAATTTGACATCCTGAAGATGGAAGAATTCGTAAAAATGACCCTTGATCCTGGTCTTCAAATATTGATAAGGCTTCATTGACTAGAATATCATCAGAAATCTCGCTTAAGAAATCTTTACTTGTAAAGGAAGATTTGCCATATTTATTTAACGAATACTGGAGTGTCTCGGGATCTAAAAAATCTACGATAAGAACCCTCATTCCTGGATTTATTTTGACATAAGACAAAAAAACATTCAATGCGATAGTTTTTTTCCCACAGCTAGAAGTACGCGAATAGATACTGATGACCTTTGGTAAGGACAAAGCTTTTCACACAATTATTTTTTACTGAATAAATCACTGAGGATTAATGTACACATAAATTATTGATTTAAACTAAATCATTGTAATATTTATAAAAACCTTATCCTGTTTTTCGTCCTAATTTTGCCACTTATACCATTTTCCTGAATAAGAGATAAATAGGAAATTTAGGCGCAAATTCTTTTACTAGAGAGTCAAGAAGGGGCAAAACTGTTTCTAAACCAATTAAATCTCCTAATGTTATAAATATAATCACACTTAAGGTGTATTATACGATTTAATGCCTATTTTTATTTATTTGGGTATTCAGATAATTCTGAAATAAGAATCAAAAATTTTTACCTAAAATTTCACACCCTTCTGAATTTTATCATTCTCTTCTGATGAATAATTAAAGCTAAGGAATTTGATATGGAATTAACAAAATACATTAAATATGGTAAAAAAACTTCCTGATCCCATAAATAAAACAATGTTGATAGTAAAAAATTAAAAAATCTCCATCAAATCTGTTCTGAAGTGTGTAAACAGATTGCTGAGAATTTTCATTAATTCTTCTTATCGAACTAGGATTGTTATCATTCGCATGTTCAATATACAGGATGTTATGTGGTATTATGTCCCAAGAACTACAAAATCAAACTCCAAATGTTAAAATTTCATTAGATGAAGTCGGTGTTACTGATTTTAAAACACAAATTTCAATTACTAGGGGTACTAAGATTTATCGGTATACAGCTACTGTAAGCGTGGTTATAAATTTACCTTCAAATCAAAAAGGTGCCCATTTATCACGCTTTATTGAAACAATATCTGAAGTCTTAAGTAGTGAAATAGAAACACATTATTCCCTTGAAGAAATGTCCATTCATGTTTTAAAAACACTTAATAATCGACACGATTTTAATAAAGCCTCAATCAGTTTAGATTTCCTTTTTTTTACTTCACGATTAACTCCAGTTACTAAAAAACCATCTAAAGAATACTATAAAGGAAAATTAATTACTCGGTGGAATAATAAAGAGATTGAACATAAGCTATCTCTGGGAACCTTTGGAAATACCGCTTGTCCTCATGCTCTTTCCCAAAATTCATCTCAAAGGACTCATATACAACGAGCGTATGCTGAAATTACTTTGAGTGGCAAGACAAAAGATATTCCTGATATGGAGGATTTAAGTGCAATTATTGATCAAAGTTTTTCTTCACCAACCTTTTCTCTCCTAAAATCTGAAGATGAACAGTGGGTAGTAGATAAAATGTATAATAATCCATTATTTGTTGAGGATGTTACTCGTAATCTTTTAGAACTAGCCTCAAAACACTATTCAAAGAAAAATTTAAGGATTAAAGCTCAAACAATATCGCAGGAATCAATCCATAAACACAATGTAGTGTCTCGCGGATCGATCCCTTAGAAATTTTAATGATTAAAATTTCTTCAATGATCCTTCTTACCTCTATCTCGGGCAACAAGGTCACGAAATTTCTTAGCTGCTGTAAAAATTCCTATTCCACCAACAGCTACAGCCTTTTTTCCAACAGTAAGTGCTAAGTCCATTTTTCCAACATCTCCTCTTTTGACTTTCTCTAAATATTCTATAAGATCTTCATAAGGGGGTAAAAAGTCAAATCGATAAATATCTGCTTCCCAATATCCCTTACCTCTTTGTATAGTATAAAAAAGCATTACAATGAGAAGGATTAAGACCATAAAAGCCATTGTAATATCATGATAGACTTCTGAAAGAGGGAGGGATCCAAATAGTAGTTCATAAGCAGAAGCAACTCCACTAAGTACTTGAAGCTGGATAAGATGAAATCCTAAATATAACCCTAAATATATTAAAACAATCCCCTCTCCTCCGACAAAACCAATAAATCTCCCTATACGGAAAGGATCTTCTTTTATTTTCTTCCTAGTATCGGTAGTATGAACAATTCCCTTTAATTTGACCCGACGAGAAATATTTTGTGCGGTATAAATAAGAGAAAAAAGAACAAAGATATAATCGAGACTTGAAACTACACTTTCTGTTCCACTCACTGAAGAAAGGAAAATTAGTATTTGATTGGGAAGGCTAATTATAAAGAAAACACCTAAAATAGTATTAAAGACATCATCAGAATAGATATACCCATTAACAACAAGTATGATGAGGAATGCAATTCCAGCTCCAATTATCCCTAGAACTAAATAACTGAATCTAATTTCAGTTAATCCTATGTAAACTAAAATAGAATTCCAAAATAAAGATAATAATGCAATTAATGACATTAATCCTGAAAAAATTGATTTTCTTTCGGAAACAGGTTTTCCTAAAAATAAGATACTCCCAGTAAGTTTATTTGACATCATCCCCTTCGTAAAAGTAAAGGCAGCTAACGGAGCCAAGAACGCCCAACTGAGAAAGGCGAACAATGGAAAAGCTTGGGTTAATAATTCAGCTATAAATTGAAAAGTATTATTATTTTGCGAAAAATAATATAAGATCTGAACGAGAAAAACGGTTATTAAAAGAATTATAAATCTTAGGATTACATTTAGTTTTTTAGAAAACAATCCTGCAATAATGAAGCCGATTGCAATGCTAATTTGTAATAAAAACACTAAATCAACTGTTAGTAAACTGATAAATGGTATATCTTGCCCTTGAAAAACAACTACTCCAGTTGTAATAACAGAAGTTATAAACAAAATTATAGAGAAAAGAATAAATCTTCTAGAAACAAGAATCCTTACCCCTGAAAACAAAGTTGATTTTAAATAGTCCCAAAATGCTTTTTCAACATAGCTCATATCAAAAACCTCTTAAGAATTTGATCAATACAGCGTTGAGGTACAACTTAATATTTTAGTTTAAAATCTCTTCGATCTCATCAGAAGCTATCGATTTTGGTTGAGATAACGCATTATAAAACGAATTCACAAAGGTGATCTTAATGGAATTACAAAATCTAGCAAAGCAAGTGAATGATTATGTTATTTCACACGGTGGATATTGGGATATTCCTTGGCTTCTTGCAGCAATTACTGAAGAACTAGGTGAACTAGCAAGAGCCCTACAGGATTATTTGAATATCCGTAACTTTGAAAAAAAGCGGCAGCTTGAATCCCCTTTACAATTTGTTAAAGAAGAATGTGGGGATCTCATGTTTTCACTTCTTTGTTTGACAAATTTTCTTGAAATAGATTTAGCAAACGCGCTATTAAAAACATTAGACAAGTATTCCACGCGTTAAAAGAAGCTTTATATTCAATTATACCAAAGAAGGATTAAATCTAGGCGTTTGAAGATTGAGCTCTTTTTTACGCTGCCGCAAGGCCTACTTATATATTAGTAAAAATATCTATTTAATTCCAAATAAAATAAAAATCTAGATGATTAAAATGGTAAGTACAGTAAAAATAATTGCTGGAATTTTCATTTTTCTTATAGGATTTCCAATATTCATTGGGGGTTCAGCGATCCTGCTAGTTGTTCCCGTATTTACTGATAACCAAGGGTATTTTATGACTAGAAACATGCGGATTAGCGAAAATGGAGTTCAAGCAATAAGATTGGATATTCCTCTGGACACGGTAAATATTGGAGTACGAATTGATCCCTCCAAATTCGTTACACTGAAGATGAATGCTTTCAATTCAACAGGACACCCTGTTTTTGTGGGACTATGTACTATGTCTAGTGCAGATCAGCTTCTTTCCAATAGTATCTCTTATTTGTATATTACAAATTTTGAATACTTTGAGAATTGGGATGGCGGTTCTGAACCATCATATACTATTGAATATACTAAAAGACCAAATGGTACAAATTGGGAGTTACCAAATGTGAGTTTAATATCATGGCTTGCAGGTGGAACACTAGGAAACGAATTTATATGGAACCCTACCTATGAACATGTAACCAGCGGAACCATATCCCTTATCGTCATGAATGCTGATTTTGGTGCTTCTAATTCAATTGATGTTACTTTCACTGTAGGTGCTAAAGTTCCAGTTATCAACGCAATTGGGTGGATTCTTGTTGTTTTTGGTGGTTTATTCGCTTTACTCGGTATTATATTAGTATGGAGTGGTATCAGAACAAAAAGAAGACCTGAAAGAGTACGATATTATCAAGGTGCCTCTACAAATATCGTCGAAGCTAAACCACGGTCTCAAGCGGAATTTATGTTGCAATGTACAAATTGTGGTTCATTAAATGAACGAGATAGCGCATTCTGTTCTCAATGTGGAGAAATATTACTCTCAGAGGATCAAAAAACGGTTAAAGAAGCAGTAAAGGGCAAAGAAAGCATTACGGTATACAAAGAATCTGTTGGTAACCGTCTTATTATTGCTGATTTTGGCTCACGTTTTTGGGCTTTTTTGATTGACCAAGTAATTGTAGGATTAATAACTTCTACATTAAGTTCAATATTATTCTTTAGTTTTGGATTCTGGGACTTTTGGGGTAATAGTTCAATCTCTATTTTTCCCTGGATATTTTCTATAGGTCCATCTTCTCTCTTATTCTTTATATATACCTTTTTAATGGAATATTATTATGGTCAGACATTGGGCAAAATGGCACTTAATCTAGAAGTAGTTTCTGAAAATACAGGTGAAAAACCTCTAATTGGTGACTTAATAATCTCTTCATTAGGTAGAGCATTCTTTTTACCAATAGATCTTATCTTAGGTAGAATTGTAAAAGATGAGTCTCAAATTCCTGATTTGAATCAACGATTGACTCAAAAATGGTCACGAACTGTTATTATCAGACAACAAAAACAGAAAGAAAAAACCCCTCAATTCGTCTCAAGCAGACTTTAAAGTCTGCCCTTTTTTTTTAACTACTATTTTTTACATATCTAGTTAAGACAAATATTCTTTTTTTAATATTTCATGAGACTCTTTCAATACTCTTGAATAATCCTCAAAGGTTAACATTGATAATGCTTCTTCAAATGTTACCCATTTCCAAGTAACATGTTCCTTGGAGATCTCAATATTCTGAGAATGGAAACGTACCAAAAAGAAAACTACTTTTTTTACAATGTTTATTGCGCCTCTTTTGGGAAAATAGATTGAATCACTGATTAAACGTTTTAAAATGTCAAAATCGCTTATCCCAGTCTCTTCTCTTATCTCTCGGATCGCGGTTTCTTCATATGTTTCCCCAAAATTTTGACGTCCTTTAGGAAAAGCCCAGTATTTATATGGCCCATTATGAAGGAGTAAAAGGTACAAAGGTTCTTGATTTTTTTCATCTGTAAAGTAAACTGGAACTCCTCCACATGAAACTTCATCAAAGGCGGAAGAGTCTACCGGTTTAACTGGCATTGTTTGAGAACTCACTTTTTTATTGATGGAAAGAACCTTATTCAAAGAATTATTAATAATCAATACATTACTAAAAATATTTAATTGAATAGAGTTAATTATTTTTCATTATAAGCCGAGCTATTTCTTGTATGTAAATAATATGGAAATGTTAACATAAGTACTTTTTAAAATTTAAAAATGTCTGAAAAAATCATCAATAAAACGTAGTTTTTCATCTAATAACTATCGGAGATGACACCTTGGAAGGATCTGATGCAAGTCAATACAGGATTATATTGAAAAGTGATGATTCAGATAATAATCTTAGAAATAAAAAGGGATTATTAACTTTTCACCAAAAAAAAATTAAATTTACCCCTGAAAATAACGATGTAGGACACTCTAAATCGTATTCTCTCAGTAATCTGAAAAGTGCAATCCTCGTGTCTCAAAGAGAACTATTGCGGAAAAAAGATCTCGTAAAACTTCAATTTTCCTACAAAGAAAGCATCTTAAACGTTCTTATTGAACCTTTAGATGTGTCTGCAAGATTCTTAATTGAAACTATAATCACAACAAAAGAAAACTCACAAAAATCCTCTTTGCAAGGTGTGCTTGGGTCATTTATTGAAAAGATGGGGGTTGAAAGTCAGAAATTTGTCAGAGAGGTTGGTGCGATTATTGAATCCTCATCAAAAGACCTTAGTCAAGCAATTGACCAATCAATCCAATTTGTTAGGGAAGCCATAAATACAGCGAACCTTTTGGAATCAATAGACTCCGATAGATTCAAAAAAGAAAAGACTCTCAACTTAGAAATAAAAGATATAGATGAAATCTTACGAAGATCACTTGCTTCTGATAAAATTGATGCAATGATTGCTGGACTTATTGCCAAAGGGTTAATCTCAGCACAAGATCAGAAAATTTCTGAAGCACTTGATGCTTTAAAAATTGCACGAGAAGCAGCGAAAAACGAAAATATGGAAGAATACAGTCGGGTAGCTGATGAAAACATTAAACAATTGGAAGAAAAAAGTGCCTTTAATCCCCAAGATCCAGAACTAAGTAAAAACGCAAAAAAATATGCTGAAGAAGCAAAACAAATAGTCGATGAGTGGGAAAAATCAAAACATGAGGCTTTTGATGACGAAACAGCATAAAAAATATGGAATAGGAATATTTATATTAATAAGCTTATTTTTTTTAATTCAAACCTCTTATTGGTATTCTTTTACTCTGAAAAGTCCAAATAATCTCTCTATAAAATATCTAGAACCTGTTTTTAATTCAACCAAGTCATTGGAACTAATTCATGAACAAATTAGTCTGGGACCACGTATTCCAGGTTCAAATGCAATTGAAAAGACACGACACCTTATTATTAATTCTTTACCAGATTGGAATATCATCTTTCAGAATTTTTCAAAGGATTGGGGTTCACTAGAAGATGTCCCAATTGTTAATCTTATATGTTATCCACCTTCTATCCAGCAGTCAGAACAAATATTTTTAATAATGGCCCATTATGACACTCGTCTTTGGGCAGATAAAGACCCAGACTATTCAAAACGGAAGGAACCAGTTCTTGGAGCAAATGATGGAGCTAGTGGCGTAGCTATTTCCTTAGAATTAGCCAGAGTATTGAATGAATATCATAATTTATCTAATTTTTACCTAATTTTTTTTGATGCCGAAGATCAAGGAAATATTAATGGATGGGATTGGATTCTTGGATCAAGGTATTTTGCTTCATCAGATATGTTGACAAATATAAATCCCTCTTTTGCAATACTTTTAGATATGGTAGGGGCAGAAAATGCTTCTTTTTTTAAAGAAATCAATTCTATAAAGTATGCAGGGGACTTAGTGAATTTCATATGGGATACAGCTCACACAATCGGTTATAACAACTATTTTATAAATAAATCAGGCAAATCAATAATTGATGATCATATCCCACTTTTAGAAAAAGGTTTTCCAGCAATTGACATTATCGATGATTTTAACTTTAGATTTACCCCATGGCATACAAGTTTTGATAATATAACTTTTATCGATATACAAACTCTTCATGCAGTTGGGACTACAGTGGAACTCAGTCTCGTTCTATTAAATAATGAACATACGAAATTATTTTCACTTTCTTCATTACATTATTCTTCTTCTTTTGAATTTTTCTGGATTCTAAGTACGGGAATTGTTTTAAAGTTACCTAGATATATTCGTTCTAAAAAAAATTGAGAATCAACTCTTAGGTTTTGTCCATAAAGTATTTATTTTTTAACCTAGATTCAATCCATTGTAGCAAGAGAGGATATAGATGACTCCAAAAAAAGAATTACACACTCAATTGGTATTTCGTTCCTTAACAACAAAAGACATTGACGCGATTATTCAGATAGATCAACAAATAATTCGCAGAGAAAGATCTCCATTATTTAAAGTGCAATTAATTGATCAAATTGAAAAACATGGAGAAGAAAGTTTTGGGGCGCTTACTCCTGAAGGGAAATTGGTAGGATACGTAATTGCAGAAACGAAAGTTTATATTTATGGTGATGATGATTTAAGCGCCTGGATTATCTTATTAGGCGTTGATCCAGAGTTTCAGGATAAAGGGATTGGTACTGCATTAGCTAAGCATGTTATCAATTACTTCTCTAAAAAGGGAATTAAAGTCATTCGGACAGTGACTGCTTGGAATTGGGGAGACTTAGTAGAGTTCTTCTCTTCAGTTGGTTTTAAACTCTCTACCTACCTCACTTTGGAATTAAACATCGGTAAAACATCCTAAGGGGCAAATTAATATTATGAGCGACTCAATAAGACAAAGTAAATTTGAAGTTTATGGAGAGGAGATGCTAGAAAAAGAAGTAAAAAAATCAGGTAACTCTGGAAGAGTTTATTTGCCTCCAAGTTGGATTGGAAAACGTGTTAAGATCATTCGGATGGACTAATCACTTCATCCCTTAACTCGGGTCATTATTCAACTTTTCTAATGCCTGTACTTCATCTACTTTTCTTTTGAGTAAGTTTGAGGCGTTGTCTCTTAATTCCGATACCATAGTTCCTGCTTCACGATAGAGAGAATTTACCTGATTTAAATCGAAAAAGAGATCATTCTTTAACCATTTATGTTTTCGAAATTTATATAGCTGAATAGATGCAATTCGTGATTCAATCTGGGGGATGTCCTTTACAAGTAGCTGATTAATTTCATCTTTTGAAATTTTAGATAGTTTTCCAAATACTTCTTCAACGAAAACTTTACAACATTCGAGTTCTGTTTTTATTTTACCTAATTCTCCACGATATTCCGCAATGATCGGTTCTCTAACAGATTTTACCTTCTGAACGATTGATTCATTCTCAATGTTAAAGAGATACTCATCAAATAGCTGAATGGCAACAAGTCTATCTCCCTCAGATGTTTTCTCAATTTCTGATATCACATCACTTTCAGAGAACTTTTTTAATGCTTCTATGGCTTTAGCTTGTACCTCCACATCTGTATCTTGAGTAGATTTAAGCAAAGGAATAATAGACCCTTTTTCTCCTATTTTTCCTAGTGCCTCAGCTGCATTTGCGCGTGTTTCTCTGTCGGAATCATTTAATTTTTGAACCAAAATGTCTATAGCTTGCTGATCGCCTAGTTCTCCTAATGACCATGTTATTTTCCGTTTTGCGTATTTATCTTTCTCTTTAGCTAGAGTTTCTTTTAAAGACCTTGTAGAGGGTTTATATTTAATTTTACCAAGTGCATAGGCCGCGTTCTCTCTGATCTCAGAATAATCTTGAGTTGATAATGCTTCAATTAATGCAGGTCCAGCTTCATGGGCAACAGATCCCATTTCTCCAAACTGTTTGGCAATCATTGCACGAAAATCGGGATCATCATCTTTTAGCAAATACTCAATTAAAGGCTTTATAGTACTTTTGTCTGCAATCTCTCCTAACGCTTCTACAGCTCCAAAACGGACAGTCCAATAGTCAATAGCAGGATCTAAAGCTGCTAAAATTTTTGGTAAAGCCATTTGGGAATGATTCAGTCCCAAATCTACTAATTGATTTACAGCTGATGTTCGAATCAATAATTGATGGCTTTCCAAAGCTCTAATCATCACATCACATAAAATATCTGGTGGTAGCTCTTGATCATCAGGAATCTGCATTATTCTTCTCAATTCAGGATCAATCTGTTCAGGGTCATCTTTTTCTTCAGGAACCATTGAGAGAACACCTATTTGTGAGTTCTTTAACAATAAATATATTGAGGAAGAGTATTATTAAATCTTTTTTTCTTCTTCATTTAAAGAGATTTACAAATCGAATCGAAAAAAACCAAGTTGTCTTAGAGTAAAAAGTATTTGTTTTTATTAACAAACAGGGAAATCCTGAGAAGTAATCAAGAGAAAGAAGAGTAAGTCTCCAAAAATTTGATGTAATCCTTCATCCGATTCTAACTTCAACTATTTGTTGTTTAGTTCTTAATTTAGTAGATAAGAATCGTCCCTCTGAAGATGAAAGCTCCAGAACTAATGGATTATCCATCCAAGAACAACGTATCGAAGTTCCTTCGAATGAATGGTCTGTAAATTCAGGATTCCCCCTTATAATGATTGGTTCTTGGAACTCTAATCCGCTTTCTCCCTCTTTAATTCCTATAGAAAAAACTGATAGTGCAATACCTCGTTTCATCATACTAGAGACATTTTCTTCAATTTCTAAAGCTTGAGTTTCGATATTCCAAGAGATTCGAGCTCTAATCCTGCGAGGTTCAGGCTGTTCTATATTGATAAATCTCATTCCAGTGATAAAAAACCCTGTTCTATTACGTCCATCTTCATCTTTCAAGCCCTTTACATTAAGGTGGCTATCTGTCCCTATAATTGGGTATAGCTCGATCTTCTTGATTTCATCTATCCTTGTCATCCTCTACACATCACATTTGTTATTCTAAGGAATTTTTTTTAAAAAATTTTCAACTAAATCTAAAGCAATCGTCATTTCATCTTCTTGGGGGAGAACTACTGATCGAAAATGACTTTTTCCTAGCTCTCCAAAGCCACTTCCAAAAACAAATAATACTCCTGTTTCCTTTAAAAGTTCCAGTACAAATTGACGATCTGGTATTTTTTTTTCAATTTTAGGAAAAGCATAGAAAGCTCCCTTGGGAGGAGAAACTGATAATCCGTCCATTTCATTTATCCTTTTAGCGAAATATAATGCACGGTTTTCTATTTTCTTTTTGGCTTTGGGGAGAAAATCCATTGGTTTGTTCAAAATTTTACTTACAGCAATCTGGATTGGAGAATTTGAACATAATCTGATTCGTGATTGTTTGGCCATAGCTTCCCAAAAACTAGTATATTTATCGTCATTATCTCTCAGGCTTGCCCATCCTAATCGCCATCCTGGAGATAAGAACGTTTTTGAAATGCCATTCAATTCTAAAACGGGAAGATCAGTTAATGAAGCTGTTGATTTATAATCATCCCTAAAACTCAAGAGATCATAGATTTCATCAGAAATGATGAGAAGGTTGTTCTCCCCAGCTAATTCGGTTATTTCTTTTATCACTTTGGGGGGATATACAGCCCCTGTTGGATTATTGGGATTGATAATAAGAATTACTCTCGTTTTAGGAGATATTTTATTTCTAATATCGTCAATATCAGGATACCAATGGTTTTTTTCATCAGTATTGTATTGTATCGGCTTTATATTAAAAAAATTGAAGTAAGAAAGATAAGAAGGGTATACTGGGGAAGGAACTAAAACTTCAATTCCTGGGGCTATGCTAGCTGCAATAAAAGATATAGCTTCAGAAACACCTGTTGTCACAAGGATTTTTTCTGGATTGAGTATAGTACCCCATAATCTTTCTTGTCTATGAGCAATCGCCTTTCTTAGATTTTGATTTCCTGCAGAATCACTATAGGCATTAGCAAATGGTTCATTTAATGCATTTATTAACGCTGATTTTAAATAGTCAGGTGTATCAAAATCAAATTTATTAGGATCTCCTATATTAAAATAATATAGCTTTTTCCCCTTTTTTTCAACCTCTTTTGCCGTAGAGACAATATCACGTATAGCATATTTAATACGTTCGACATTTGGAGATAATTCCATATTTTGACCATCTCTACTATTGTAATATCCATAATTATCGGGGTTACCTTGCTTAAAAAACTAAATGCACCGATATAGTGTTATTTAATAAGATTATAGTGGTTTGATAATCTTATTTGGAGATATTGCCCAACATTCCTATAAGTTTTACCTAGCCCGATATTTAAAGCTTGAACAAATTGATACCTTATTGAAAATTCGTAAATCTTATTTACAAACACTTTTTATCTTAAAATATATTTTTTATATAAGTTAATGTGCCAGACTGGGAAGGTAACTGAATGTCAACAGATGTTGAATCTTTATCCGTGTTAATCGCTTCAATTGTGGATTTAGGAGCTAAAATTTGTGTCTTATCCGATGAATCTGGTTTACCTATAATTACACGCTCAAAAGTAGATAATGAAGAAGTAGAACTGGCTTTAAGTGCATTAAGTAGTCTTGTTACCTCTACAGGAGATACAATATCGCGTGAGCTTTCAGGGAATTTTGTCAATATGACAGTGAGAACAACGGGAGGATTACTCCTTTCAACTGTAATTAATTCAACTCCAAAGGTTGTATTAACTGCAATTGTCGATGAGAACCTAGAAACGACAATTATTCATGAAATGAATCGACTAGAACCGACAATTGCGAACGCGATCGTTGGAATTGCAGTTGAAATCAAAGAGAGAGAAAAATTGCAATCAACTGATTCACGAAGAGTTTCTTCATTCTTTGATTCATTTGCTGGTAAAATTAAAACCGCTGATTCAGCTCATGCTATGGTAAATATAATTAGATCGAGTAAAGATGATCTTTTCACCCTTATTTTTTCAGGTACTATTTCCTATGAAATGAATCGTTTTGCTTTAAATCTCGAAAAACTGTCTCGCAATAAAACAATCACTCCTGAAAGTTTAAATAAAATAAAGGAAGAAATTCTAAAATCCGTTGATAATTGGAAATTGAGACTCTCTTAAATAATGCCAATGAAAAGAATATAAAATAGAGATTAACATAGAATAGAGCAGATAATTTCAATATTTTGATAAGTTGTTTAAGGATTCTTATGTCCTCATTGAAAACTTTCTACGAAAGGAAGAAAGAAAAATTGTAGGAATACTAATTTTGTCTGATGATTAGTCGCTTTTTAGATAAAAAACTATCCAGATAATAGAGATAACGGCTTTAAATCAGTAAATAACGATATTTCCTATTTAGAGTCGGATATTAATTTTTAAGATATGCATTTCAATGATGCTTGCCTCAGAAGAAGTGATATCAATGAGCCTTTTCCTCGAATTTGTAGTTTGTTAGGGATAAATTGTTGAAGCTCCTTGATGTGCACTACATCAATGGAGTAACTCGAGTTAGAACTTATTCATCAACATGATAGTACTAGGGAACATGATGCATTATCATGCTTATACTTTAAGGTATTTAGCAAAATATGTCATAAATTTAAAGAAAAAACGGTCTATTTAACTCTGTTTTCTTAAAAAAAGGAAATGTAAAAACAGGAAACCTTATAAGAAAGAAGGTATATTGGTTAAATAAGAAAAGAAAAGCGATTGTTCAATAACTTACTCTTCTTAAGGTTACTGCAACCGACTTTTCTTTTCACCTTTTCTCCCTTCATAAGTATTTTAGCATCAGATGCAAATTTTAAATTTGATTTTCAGTATTTCTAACATTATAATGCAAAATAATAATTTATCTCTTGTTTATCTGATTTATCAACTTTTACAGTCTATTTTCTTTAAAATAGTTAACGATTTTGAAGTAAATTAAATCTAGGCAATCCTTCTGATAATAAATTCAGTTTTTATTCTGCGGAAAGTTTTTGTACAAAGTTCATTACTTGACCTGCGTTTTCAGGGCCTTCTTTTTGAATTCCACAATTTGGACAGACGGAATATTCAACTTGTAAATTCTTTCCCCAATAATTGATCTGATATTTTCCTTTCCAATAATTCCCTCCACAACTACACTTGTTAGTAAGTTCTTCTTCGAAAGAAGGTAGTATTTCTTTTATTTGACTAACTACTTTCCTGAGGTATATAGAGGGATTTCCAATCGCATGGATACTTTTAGGATCATATCTAGTTTCTAAGAAGGTCATTTCCTTTAAAAAAGTGAATTTTGATAAGAATTCTTCACAAACTAAAGTAGGAATTAGTACTCCATTTGTTACAAATATATAATGAATATTTTCTAGGCCTTTGCCTTCAAGTCCAGCTAAACTCTCATTCAAGGAATAATCACCTTGAAAATGAGCAACCAATTCATCAAAGAAAACACTTTTTACAAAAGTTTTGTTTGAATTTGCATCTAATGTTAATATATCAGCAATATGTCCATCAATATAAGGAATAAGGGATTTAAAATCTTCTCTTGATGATAAAGGGTTTGCAGTCCTTGATAGTGCATGATGTGCGATTCTATGACTGTTAATCTTTAAATAATCAATAATTACCTGTAAATATAAAAATCGATCACGACTATCATCTTGCATATCTGTTTACTTCCATATTTTTATCAAAAAGAATAATCACAATTTAATTTAGTATATAATGATTTATATGTACAATCTCCATACAAGACTGACCAAATAATCATTTTAAAGTAAATGATACTATATTCTCTTTTACAGCTTATATGATAAGTATTAATTTAATTTATCAATATTTGGATATACTGGTAGAATTTACTATACTTTAGTTTATGAAACCATAAGTGTCTATATTATTTAAATCTGGTTTGTTACATGCAAGAACTAAAAGATTCTAAACGGGTTTTAATTATTGGATATGAAGTAGGATCATTAGTAAAATCGATTAAATCCCTCTTCCCAGAAATATTAATTGGATCTGTTGACCTTATGGGAAATCTTGAAGTAAGAAAATTTGCGAATTGGAAATTTTCAGTTGTTAAACAAGTAGCTTATGAAAAGATTTCTACTCCAAATCACCGTTCTATTGAACAGTACCTTTTTGAATTGTCTCTAATTATGATCGAGGAAGTTGAATTTGATTTTCTAATTGCTTGTTCCCCTTTCCATAGAAAATCAAAAGATTTATCTTCCGTTGTCAATAAGGTTAAAAACTATTTTCCTTATTTAAGAATAATTCACTTAAACCTCTCTGATTTTGAATTTATTAAAAAAATCAGTGAAGAATCAGTTATTCAATCCGATTTTGTTATCCAATCAATTACTGAGCTAGAAATTTCAGAGAATAATCCAATAATATTTGTTTGTCCTGAAAATACATTTTATATTCCATCTCAAACTATATTACAGGGAATTCACAAAAATTATCGGGGGATTACTTTACCTGCTTCCAAGATTCATTCTATAGCATTTATTACGAATCAAAAAGAACCAATTTGCTTAGGTCTTCAAACTCTAGTAAGACCAGGTAACCATCAATTTCTGCTTTATCCATTAGAAAAAAACGCATTAGTACCATTTAATGATACATCAAATTTAACCAAAGATTGGATTATTAATATATTTAAGAGGATTATCCATTTTCTAGAAATTAATAGTTTTATTACTTTTTATTTCGTAATTTCAGATAATAAATTGTTTCCATTTTCAATTATACCTACCTTTGATGAAAATTTCCGACTTTGGGAATTAAAATCAGGTCGTAACTTTCTTCAAAATATCATTAAAGATACTTTTATCCGAAAAATTGAACCTTATGGGATTAAACTCCCAATCTATTTCCCAAACTCTAAATTAGTACCAAAAATTCCTTTTGGGATTGCTTCCCACATAAACATTCCTAATAGTTTTTCTCAACCTGATTATCCAGTTTGTAAAATTTTTGGTATTGCTTCTACGATTGAAAAATTACAATACCATATGAATAAAAGAAAAAAAATTCTTTATTCACGTTTTAGTTTAGAATAAATCATTGATTTCTGCTACTGGATGTAGAGGAAGATTTTATTAATTCAGGATCCCAAGGTGTATCTTTTAACTCTAACCATGTTGGCTTATATAATCCTAATTCATTAGCAAGAATAAGATCTTTTTCAGTTTGCTCTATTTTTTCTATGAATCGCGAATAAATGCGTGAAACATTATTTTCATGAGAAATACCATATTTTTGGGCTAAATCAGCATTCTTCTGGTTTTGTATAACCTTTCCTTTGGCGATCTCCCATTCTAAATCACAGATAGGGGGCAATTTTCCTCCTGTCAGAAGAAGTATAATCACTGTATTTCAGGTATCATAACTAAACAAAAAGAAAGATATTGTAATCTAATTAAAATCCTTGGTCATTTGCAATGATAATTTCGAATAAAGTAGATTAATGATTTAGTTTGAAAAAAGTGTATGAATTTTAATTACTTGAATTATATTTTTTTTTGTTGTTCATTTATTTTAAAGAACAGGGGATGATTCATCTCTTCTAAAAACGTTGGAAGATCAAGTTTAAGAAAATCCCTGATTTTTTTAGCAATATTTGAAAGAAAAAATAAGATTTTCGACTTAAAATAAAAAAATAAATTCCAAAGAGGTGCTCTATTTCCTATTAAAGCCTAAAAATATGGAAACCTTTAATAAGGCAACGATTTAAGAGTCTCCCAGTGAACGATTGTGGTTGGAATAAATTTGGAAGAGAACATTCCTAAGGATGCCTTTAAAAAATGTTCCCCAGAGCTAGCTTTTCGCTTCTTTGGGAGTAATGGAAAAGTTATAGCTACAATTACCAATCTTTCCGAATTGATCTCAATTCTTCCAGAGATTCCAGCAACTATTGCTCAATTTCATGTCTTTAGAGAAACTACTCATGATTTTTTTGAAGATCGTGAATTAGATGGCCCAGTTATAAGGTCTGACTTGGCGTTATGGATTAATTATGTCTTGGGAGATGTTGAATTATCTCGTCGAATTTATGATATCGGTAAATCAATAAAAGACGCACAACCTCTAAAAAAAGCTGTTATAGAAGTACTCCGTAAACGTGAACAAGAATTAATTAATTTTATTCGTTCATTATAAATCTATAACAAATATTAGGTTTTTTATTCTTTTAATCTTTTATATTTCAGAGCTGTTTCACCTTTTTTAATCCCTCTTTTCCAATACTTTCAATGTAATTATTTTACTACAAACTTTCAAAAATAATATGAGAATCTAATTATTTTGTCAAAATATCCAATTACTTAAAGTCATTAATAATTATCAAGTGATTGTCATGTCCTTTTTAAAAAAATTCTTTCAACCAAATCCAGAACTTGATTTAGAGAAAGGTCAAGAAGCATTTTCGAAAAAACAATATAAAATAGCTTTAAAATCATTTCAAAAAGCATATAAACATTTTAAAAAGCAAGGATCTTTAGATAATCAGATTATTTGTTTGGATAATGCTGCACTAAGCGCAGAAAAAGCTGGAATGTTTGAAATTTCCCTTACGTCATATTATGACCTACTAGATACTCGTCTTCAGTCCAAATACACCATAAAAGAGATCTTGAAGGATCTTGAACGAGCTTCATTAATGGTTCGTCTAAGCGAAAATCCTCCCATTTCAACATTTAAATTTGAATACATGAAATTTCTTATTCATCTTGCTGATAAAGACTTCAAATTCTTATCTATAATGTATAAAAAACTTAAATTCGATCCTAAGGATGAATTTTCCAATTTTATCCAGATAAGCTGGAATCTTATTCATTCAAGTGATACATTCTTAGAAAAGAAAAGCCTCCCAAAAACAGGTCTTCCCCCTGGCTTTGATTCAATTTTAAAAACTGCAGAACTTGTAATGCAGAGGTCTTCCTTATGTGGAGTGGAAATAATTCTAACTAATCCAGAGATGAAAGACCAGATTCAAAAAGGTGAAGAATTCTCAGTTTCTGCTAAGCTTACAGCCCATGCACCTTTATCTATTAATACATTAAATATGAAAACCACTAATTTCAGGTTAATAAGCTCAACAATGCCTGACTTCCCTTTAAAAATGAGTACAGGGGAAAATTATACTGGTATTTTTACTTTAGTGCCAAATTTGCCTGGAGAATGGGAAGTAGGACCGGTTTCGTTACAATATTCTATTCCCTCGGAAGAAGGTGATTATCCAGGTGTATCGAATATCCTTTCTATCAATGTTAACGATGCTACCCCAGCTCTTAAGATAATTATGGAATCAGATACCATAGAAGAAGACTTGGACTATTTTGTGAGTATTCGAGCTGAAAATATTGGAAAACTTGCCCTTCAGAACCTTGAAATAAAAGTTCAAATCCCAGAAGAGGTTGAAATCTATGAGGGTACCTCTGAAAAGTTAATTTCGACTCTTGTTGAGGGTGAAACATTTAATTTTAGCATTGGGGTGAAATTTAGCTTAGATAAAACTCATTTTGAAGGACATGTTCTACGTGCAGAAGGTTTCATTGAAAATAAACAGATTAGACTGGCTAAATCATCTATTAAACTTGGAGGAAATCACGCAGATTAATAATCAAGGACAAATTATTTTCTAAAAGAAAATTATTTGGAGAATTTTCTTCTTAAATTACTTAAATGTCATTGTATTCTTCTTAGTGCAGACATCTCTCCCTTAAAAAGATTTATTTTTGCACTATATACGGTCTGACGCATATCTTCGAGGCATGGATGTCTTTCCACATATTCATCATCTAAAAGTCGTTTTAATGCATATCGAACTGACCGAGTAGAACAGGATACTCTTGACACAATTTCTTTTGAACTCAGAGGTCCTTCTTCTATAATAACGCTGAATACTTTTTTACAGGAATCAGGAAGTTCAGCTTCTTCTACTATTGTCTCAACCGTGAGAATAACCTCCAAGATTGCTAATGTGCTATTTTAATCTTTTAATGCATAGTCTATTTAAATAAGAGTTATGTTAAATGCAAATAAAAATATTTCAATGAAAATTATGACATGTTATGAAAATAATTTCGATAGTTATGTTGGTCTTAAACCCAATCGAGTAATAAATGTTGAATAAAAAGCAAAGCAATCAACAGATTCCTTTTCATCTAATGTAACAGATGAATGTACGATTCTATTTCTTAAATTGCGGAAATGAGCAATTTTTTTGTCATTTGGAAGATCAAATCCACGTTCTCTTAATTCTGTGATTTGAACCTGAAAATCTGGCTTACTATAGACATTATTAGAAACAATTTGCAAATAACGAGTAGTTAAAAGATTTTTTACAGCTGCATCTGCTTTTATTACAAAAAGCTCATAATTATTCTCTTTAAAGGCATGTTTAGCCTGATTCCAAAGGACACGAACATAATTGATATTTTTCAATGCTTGCGTAGGGTCAATACTCGGGACAATTATGCTTTCTGTTTTTGTGTGTGCATAATTATTAACAATATAATTTACACGACTAACTAATTGACTATAAGTGATATAGGATGAAATATTAATGAATAAAACAAAAATTGCTAAGATCACAGTGGGCCCCGCAAGAGTTAAAAATAACCCTGTGAGGTTAACAATATAGAATGGTAATAAATGCTCAGAAATCATTACAAAGGAAATAAAATTAATTAAATCAAAAATAAAAAGCCCAATCATGAAGAACATTATCCATTCGATTCGTCGTTTTATTCTTTTGCAGAACACTAAGGTTTCAGTCTCTGATGATTCTATAAAATTTAATAAGCCAAAAGTGGGGAAGGGAATACTTGAAATTCGAATTAAAATTGAATCATTCGGAACTTCTTTAATATTAAATAATCCACTAAAATTATATTTAAAAAATTTATAGGTTTCCTCTAGAGAAAATTCAACAGTCCACTGGTCTATACGATACCATCTTCCTGAATAATCCAAATATATTAGGGATCCTGGCAACACTAGTAGTAAGAGAAAGGTTAAAACTATAGAAAGTGGATTCCAAAGGAAGGGTTGAGGTATACGCGCTTCAAACAAGATACCAAAGTTCCCTACTGCATTACTTTGAGGAGAAATTACAATATAATATTTTCCTGCATCTAAAGAATCTGTATAATTAATTTCACCATCCCTTAGCTCTTGGCCTTCATCTCCAATGAAGAGTCGATTCTGTCCCCATTCATCGAAAATCTCCACGATAGCAAAATCTAAAACAGAATTAGCAGTGAAATTAAATTCAAAAACACTTATTTTTACTATTGAAGGACTGGAGTTTACTTCAAACCAGAAGTAGAACTTTATCCGGGGAGTATACCCCCTTTCAAGATTAACTGAGATTGTTTGATTATGAGGAAGGTTAATTGCTGTATCAAAATTGTACCCATTGTTTTGAGCTGAAAAGGAAATGTTATATATTCCAATAGGGAACCCTGCCTGAACTAAATGATTAATTCTTATGATATAAGTATCAGTTGACCTAGCAATCCAAGAAAAATTATATGACCCCTCTGCTGGTTTTATTTGAGTCCCTCTAATGACAGGGTTTTGTAATCCAATCGAACGTGGATAAATTGTGATTTCCGAATTCAAAAGTACATTTGGAGTTCCTTCTTTTAGAAATAAGGTACCATTTTGATTTTCAGCTAGCACCACCTTCCAATAATGCACTTCATGATTGTGAGAAAAATTGCCTAAGTATTGGCTTTTACTAATTAGTTCAGCAGAAGCTTCATTGAATTTAGTACCTGGAATGGATATTAATATATTATAGGATTGATAATTGGGAGTTGTAGAAATGTTAACTTGGATAAACCAGTCACCAGCACTTGATACAGTCCACGAACCCAAAAAGATTTGATCCAATCCTGGTGTTTCTTGATAAGGGATTTCTATTCCACTTGGATTAAACACTTTTACTAGCAATTCTGACTTAATTAAGCTATTATTTGGATAAATAGAGAAAAATACAACTTGACTTTGGGATAAATCTTCTAAGAGCCAATTATGTGCTTGAGAATCATTAGTAAAAAGGCCACCTTGAGCAATTCCATCCTCAATAACCGTATAATTTTCAAACTGGGATTTAAAAACGGGAATTCTTTCAAATTCATCCAATGTCGACACTAAACACGTTGGTTGGAAAATAATAATGGAATTAATATAAAGAAGGCCAATTATCAGTAATTTTAGCTTATTCATACCATTATTCCCAAGATTAAACATTATCAGATGAATTCTTACAAATGATCGTAATAGTAAATTAAAAATTACTCGTTTGATTAACTTTATTTATTGTTAAAATATATCACATTCTCAAATTAAGCTCCAAAAGTTTATGTATTTTTACGTTATGGTTTGGAATGATATTGAGTCAAAAGATACGTGTGTTTAAAAAACGAATCCAGATTTCTCAGAAAAAGTGGAATTCAGTCCAAAACGAATCCCTTCGAATAATAAACTCCATACTTACAATAATTTCTCGTTTAAGTCTGACTCAGAAAAATGGTACGTTTTCTGAAAGTTTATTGGAAAAACTCCCAGAAGTTCCAGATAGAATTGCATTTTATTTAACTGATATTATAAATCATAATATTTCCGATCTCAACTCTTACATTCAGCAATTTACAGAAATTCTTAATGAAATGAAGATAATTGAAAATGAATTTAAACAGGATTTTTCTGTTTTAATCAAAAAACAAGTAATTGACCATCGTAACCCATCTTCATTAGACTTAGAGATTATTGAGCAAGCAGAGGAGACCATTCAAGAGATAGTGGATATGTATCAAGTTGAACTTGCTTTGAGAAATCAAATTTTCCAAGAAATCCAAAATCCATGTGATTTCAAACCTGCAAGATTAACAGCAAATTTAGTTCTTTGGTCAGCTGAGGTATACATCGAATCCTCGCGCATTCGTGATTTATTCGAAGGATTTTCCTTAGTTGAGAAACTTTGTGAAAAAATCCAAACTGAAAATTCATTAAATTCTATATCTAAATCTTAAAAGTAAGTATTAAAACAAATTCAGCTTGCATGAAAATCAGTTGTTTGAAATAAATTTTCTAATGCTCCAGATTTATATCCGCTCACTAATAAACCCTGAATTTTATCATTAATTGCATACTCTGGTTCACCTTTCTCAAGGTACTTTTTAACTAGGTTCATAGAAAGCAATAAAGTATTTTTTGCTGCAGATTCCTGTCCTATAGCACAAACTGCCACTCCTCTTAACTGAATATCTGAGGGACCAATTTGAGATAAAAATACACATTGTTTATCACCAGCTGAAAGAAAATCAGGAGTATGACCAATTAAATCTGAACTCATTGACTGAATAGCAGAAAATAAGCCAGTGTAAAGACAAACTTCTTGACCTGCGGGTTTATGACTTGCAAAAAGAGGGAGTCCACTGTCATCAAAAATATAAACTTCAGATGAAGAAAATATTCTACTCAAAACGTTAAATCGTTCCTCTTCCTCTGAACATTCATTATCTAGGGGATTTTTTTTATCCTGCTTATTTGAAGACAATGTTTTTTGTTGATTCTCAATTAACTCATCAAATCCACTATGGCGGGGTAAGACACTGTCAACTGGATTATAATCAGTAAGAATTAATGAGATGTTGTACTCTTGAACGTCAGAATTAATTGAACTTGAAAATCTAATTTCAATTTCCTTACCAAATGTACTTGCTATTTTTTTGGTTATTTTATTCATAGAATGAAGACTTAATGGTTTTGATGCAATTACAGAGATAAAAATGATTTGTATCTTTTCAAATTCTTCTGGGAAGATCTTTACTAGTTGATCACCCACTATCGTTATTGCATCTTGTAAAGTCTCATCTAAATCAGTTGAATATGCTATTCCCTCTAGCAAAATTTTTGAATTTCCAAATATTTGAATTAAATCAGGAAAGGAGATACTTAATCCAGAATTAGGACTTAAACTTGTGATTAGGGAATCTAAAAGAACTTTGAACTTCTTACGATTCTTTTCAGAAGAAAAATCAAAATGAAAATAACAGGAACCTAAAAAATTGATTTGATGAGGTTTTAGTCCTGGTCCCGTATCAAAAAAGAGAGGAATTGAATCTGAAAATTCAATCGAAGCTAAAATACTTCCTAATATTTGAAAGATTCCAATTTCTGATGAATTAAACACAAAAAAAATAAAATAAGAATTTAAAAGAAATTGAACTTGAGAAAGCATTTTCTCTGAATCAAAGATTACTGCTTGATCACAGCTATCCGTTGGTAAGGTACTTGGAGCTAATAATAATAATGGAATCCTTGATTCAGTTTTTGAATTTAAAAACTCATTTAATAAGCGTAGCTCTCTACTTACAGTATCCCCAACACATACAATTTTCCCTCTTGGACGAAAATATTCTATTAATGAGTTATTTTCATATATAATGCTCAAGGTGATATTCTCTTCTTCAAGTTAATTAATTTCTTATCTTTTTTCAAGAGATTCTCATGTCAGAGATTACTAATAAGCAATAAAAATATTCATTGTGACTTCCTCTATCAACTCCCATAATATGAGAAGACTATCTCAATATAGTAGGCTCTCATTATTATTCCATATGGATTTATGTTTAAATAAGAAAATAAAGAATCAAGAAAATACTGAAATACAATATGAAATAAATTTAAAAAATAATTTAGGAGATAAGAATGTCATTTGAGATTTTTAAAGTAGAAGGATGTGGGAGATTAGGACAATTCAAAGATATTCAATTTGAAACTCCAAATTTGATTTTATCACGTTATTATTCCGAAAATGAATCACAAAGAAAACTTGACCATACTCTAGCTGGGATTAAGAAGCTTTCAGGGGTTCGAACTCCTTTGAATATGGACATATCAGACGATTACAGAATTGAATGTATTAATTATCCTTCATTACAATCTCAGAATAAAAATATTAATGAACTAAAAATATTAAAAGATTTATTTCCTCTAAATTCTTTAGAAACATCTGTACCCACCTTTCATGTCATTCCCTGGGATGCATCTAATCTCTATCTTAATGAAAGGGAAAGTTTCATTGATAAACTTAATCAATTAAAGCAAATAGATATAGGAAATTCAAATTTCTTTGTTTTAAATGTACCTTTTCAACAGAAAGAACTCACGATACCTCCTCCTTCTTATGTATCTGTTCTTATGCTTGGTGATATTTCTTCTCTCCTAAACCATCCAAAATTCTTAATACAATATATTCAATCAGTCCAGCGAATTACCCCTCCTAATGTTACATTTTTTGCTCCAATGGTACCAAGTAGTTATATGCCATTTTTAAGTTATTTAGGTATAGATTTCTTTGATTTTACATATTTAGACTTATTCTACTCAGATATTAAACCAAAAAATGATTTGATTTTAGATTTAAACCCAACTACTAAAAATTATATAGATGTTCTCACATTAATTAAGAGAGCAATTGGTTCAGGAAATTTAAGAGATTTAGTTAGGATCTATGCGAATTCAAATCCCTCTTTAAAGACAATGCTAAAATTAGCTGATTCTACAAATATTTTTGAAGAAAATACTCCTATCTATTTTAAGAAAGGGATGTTCTGTACTGATGAAACAGATTTAACTCGCGTTGAAGTTGAAAGATTTCGAGAAAGGATTGCTTCAAGGTATTTCCCTCCTTCTTTATTAAGAGGTGTGATTTTTCTTCCATGTTCTGCAAAGAAACCTTATTCAACTTCTAAATCCCATCGATTGTTTCATAATGTAATAAAACGGACTTTAAGAAGTAAGCGTCATTCAATCTTAGAATTAATACTTACAAGTCCTCTGGGGGTCGTTCCAAGAGAACTTGAATATACTTTTCCCGCAGGTCATTATGATATTCCAGTAACTGGTCAATGGAGCGATCTAGAAAAAAAACATCTTACCCAAGATATTAGTTCAATTCTATCAAAAATTGACCCCTCAATTCCTTTAGTAGGATATATAAAAGGATCTGAAAGAAAAGTCTTAAAAAAAGTTTGTGATATGTTTAATCGTGAAATAACACTTTTAGAGGATGATATATCATCATTAACTTCAAATGAGGGACTTCAACAATTTTCTTTATTATTAAAAGAAGCATTTAGTCAAACAGATACTTTTTTACCCAATAAACATACGCATCTTACTTTTTTAAGAACAATTGCTGATTTTCAATTTGGCAAAGGAGTTGGACAGATTCTATTACCCAATGATGTAAGAATTCATGGAAAAAAAGAATTAGGACTACGAGTGACTTTAAATAAATTTCATTTACTAACTTTTCGTCAAGATTCAGGTCTATTAAGTCTATCACTCCTTGCAGGAGAACGTCTTTTAGGTTATTCTAATAATGCTGTTACCTTTGATGGTGATCAGATTATAGGGTCTACCATATTTTGTAATGCTATCATAAAGGCAGACAGAGATATCAGACCTAATGATGAGGTTCTGGTTACAAATCGAGATGGAAAAATAATGGCTGTGGGAATCTCACAGCTCTCTGGACGTTTATTAGAAAGTATGACAAAAGGAAAAGGAATTATCCTCAGAAAAAAGGTGAAATAAAATCTTGTTGAGCATTAATCAACTTGTAGCTACTAAAGTTCTTCAATTACGCCACGAACATCTCAAGAAAATTACTGGAAAAGAACCAAAGTTATGGAGTGAAATTACTGAGTTTGATGAATACACTATTATAACCATTGTAATACCAACAAGAGGATGTAGTTGGGCACTTTCAGAATATGGTGGTTGCAGTGTTTGTGGATATGTTAATGATTCATCTAGAGATCTTTCAATACCGATTCCAACCATTCTATCTGAAATCGAGACCCTTCTAATAAAAACAGAAACAGATAGATATGTTATTCTTAAAATCTTTAACTCAGGGAGCTTTTTCGATGAATCTGATGTTCCAAGGAATCTTCGTGAAAATATTACCAAATTAATCCAGAAGTACCCTCATTGTTCTCAGCTTAGTGTTGAAAGTAGATCAGAATATGTTATCAATTACTCTAACATCATTGAAGCAACTAAGAAAGCAATAAAACCAGCTATTCTTGAAGTAGGGATAGGATTAGAGAGTTCAAATAATTCAATATTACGTGACTGTTGGAATAAGGGTATGAGAGTATCAGATTATGAGCAAGCAGTCCATATACTAAGAAAAATTGGTGTAAAAATTAAGACATATATTTTTGTCAAACCACCTTTTTTAACTGAGTATGAGGCTATAATTGATTCTATCTCAACTATCGATCATGCAATTTCTCAAGGAACAGATTTAATATCTATTAATCCATGTTCAGTTCAAAATGGAACTCTTGCTCATTATCTATTTAAAAAAGATAGATATCAACCTCCTTGGTTATGGTCGATATTATTTTTAGTCTCTACTACGAAAAAAAAGTATCCACAGATTAAATTAATATGTGAACCAACTGCAGGAGGTAAACCACGAGGAACTCATAATTGCGGAGAGTGTGATAAAAAAGTTCTGAGATACATCAAAGATATGATAGATAACCAGCCAGTTCCATCTGATTATTCAAAAATTTGTACCTGTGTAGTTCGCTGGCATACTTTAATAACTTCCCCTATTGAATTATTCAGAACTACAAAATTATCAAAGCTCCGATAGGGCCATTTTTTTTAAGGGATTTTAATTTATTTTTTAGGCGATAAGAACTTTTCAAGTTCTTTATTTGTTTGAAATATATACTTATTATCTATAGATCTCTTAATTTCTTCAAGAAAATTCTTAGACCTTTTATCAATCTTAGTAGGAATTTTGACCATTATTTGAATATACAGATCACCTTTAGCAGAAGAATTGGGAATGGGAGCTCCCTTTTTCTTAAGAGGAAAAATCGTTCCAGATTCGGTCCCAGGATCTATTTTTATAGTTTCAAATCCTTCAATTGTTGGGACTTCAATTTTTGTTCCTAAAACTGCATCGATAAAGCTAATTGGATATTCTAATATAATATCTGCACCATTTCTCTTGAAAAAAGGGTGCTGTTCTACTTCTAAAACGAGAATCAAATCACCAGGTGGTCCTCCAAGTTCACCAGGACGACCTTCGCCACGAATAACCATCCGCATGCCACTATCTACCCCTGGAGGGATTTCTGCTTCAACAGTTCGTGATTGTTTTACTTTGCCGACTCCATCACATGTCTGACAAGCTGATCCTTTAGGAACAGATTTACCTTCACCACGGCACCTAGTACAAGTTGAAATATTTACAATCTGGCCAAATGCTGATCGTTGAATCCGTCTCATTTCACCTGTACCGTTACAAGCAGAACATGATTGAAGTGAAGATCCTTCCTTAACACGATTTCCATGACAAGTAGGGCAAGTAGCCCAGTTCGGAACCTTAATTTTCTTTTTCAAACCTTTCATTGCTTCATCGAATGAAATTTCGAGATTTAATCGAACATCTTGTCCTTGTCTAGCTTGGCTTTGATAAGATCGCGGTCTCCCCCCAAAAGATCCAAAAAGATCACTGAATATTCCGAATCCACCGAATAAATCATCCAAGCTTATTCCTGAGAAATCTCTGAATGCTGTGCCATCTAATCCTGCATGACCAAAACGATCGTAATTGGCCCGTTTTTCATTGTCGGATAAAACATCGAAAGCTTCAGCAGCTTCTTTAAACTTTTCTTCTGCATTTGGATCATCAGGGTTAGTATCAGGATGATATTTTCGAGCTGCTTGACGAAATGCCTTTTTAATTGTCTGTAAATCGGCATTCCTTGAAACCCCGAGGACTTCATAATAGTCTCTTTTGGATCTACTCAAAAAAAATCACCCTTAAACTGGTTTATTTGTTTCAGAAGATTACTCCTCATCGTCTACTATTTCGTAATCTACGTCAACAACCTCTGAGTCATCAGTACTGGGTGCTCCTTGAAAACCAGCTCCTGGAGCACCTTGAAATCCACCAGCTTGAGGACCTTGACTTGCATAGAGTTTTTGGGCAAGTTCATGGGTCGTTTTCTCTATTTGTTCGGTTAATTTCTTCATTTCAGCAAGGTTGTTTGTTTTCATTGCATTTTTTAAAGATTCAATCTGCGATTCAGTTTTATTACGTAGTGAACTATCTACTTTATCTCCTAAATCCTTCAGCATTTTTTCAGTTTGATAAACAATTGAATCAGCTTTATTTCGTGTTTCAGCTTCTTCTAATCGCTTTTCATCGTCTTTTTCATATTGAGATGCCTCATTGACCATTCGGTTTATTTCTTGAGAGGATAACCCGCTTGAGCTTTTAATTGTAATTTTTTGTTCATTTCCTGTCCCTAAATCTTTTGCAGTAACATTTGCAATTCCATTTGCATCGATATCGAATGTAACTTCGATTTGGGGAACTCCTCTAGGAGCAGGAGGGATACCTACTAATTGAAATCTGCCAAGAGTGATGTTGTTAGCAACCATTTTTCTTTCGCCTTGCAGAACATGAATTTCTACAGATGGCTGATTATCAGCGGCAGTGGAAAATACTTGACTCTTTTTTGTAGGAATAGTTGTATTTCTTTCGATTAATTTCGTAAATACTCCACCTAAGGTTTCGATCCCTAATGAAAGGGGAGTAACATCTAGCAGGAGAATATCTTTTTTTTCTCCAAGCAGAATTGCTGCTTGAACAGCAGCACCCAAAGCGACACATTCATCAGGGTTTATTTCCTTTGTCGGTTCTTTACCAAAAAAGGCCCTAATAGCGGATTGAACAGCAGGAACCCTTGTTGAGCCGCCAACTAGTAATATTTTGTCGATTTGACTTGGATTTAACTTAGCATCAGACATAGCTTGTCGTGTAGGACCCATAGCAGCTTCTATGAGATCTGCGATCATGATTTCAAATTTAGAACGAGTTAATGTCATATTGAGGTGTTTTGGCCCTGAAGAGTCTGCAAAAACATAAGGAAGATTAATATCAGCTGATGTTTTTTGAGATAATTCGATTTTAGCTGATTCTGCAGCGTCTTTAAGGCGCTGCATTGCCATAGCATCTTTTGAAAGATCTAACCCAGAAGTTTTTTTAAACTCTTCAACCATCCAATCCATTATTCTTTGGTCAAAATCGTCTCCACCAAGTCTATTATTACCTGATGTGGCTTTAACCTCGAAGACTCCTTCAGATAACTCGAGAATGGAGACATCAAAAGTACCTCCTCCTAAATCAAAAACAAGGATTGTTTGCTCCTCTTCTTTATCAAGACCATATGCTAAAGATGCACTGGTGGGTTCATTTATAATTCTTAAAACATCTAATCCTGCTATCTTTCCTGCATCTTTGGTTGCCTGTCTTTGTGCGTCTGAAAAATAAGCAGGAACAGTAATAACAGCTTGGGTAATAGTTTCTCCTAGATATGCCTCAGCATCTCTTTTTAATTTTTGTAAGATCATGGCACTTATTTCAGGAGGTTTATACTGTTTACCATCAATGGTAACAGAAAATTTGGTACCCATTTCTCTTTTTATAGATCTGACTGTTCGTTCTGGATTAGAGATTGCTTGGCGTCTCGCTAGAGTACCAACAACTCTTTCTCCCTCTTTTGTTATGGTAACAACAGACGGAGTAATTCGTTGTCCCTCTGCATTGGGTATTATAACTGGCTTTCCACCTTCCATTGTAGCAATGGCGGAAAAAGTTGTTCCTAAATCTATTCCAATTGGTCTAGGCATGTTAAATGTCTCCTTTTATTTCTTTGAAATAATAACTTTTGTCGGTCTTATTACTTTTGATTTGAATAAATAACCTGTTTGTACTTCTTTTATGATTGTATTTTCTTCTAATTTTTCATCATTATGAACGAGAATTACCTCGTGGAAGTGAGGATCAAATTTCTCTCCTTTAGCTTTTATCTTTTCAACTCCCTCATTTTTTAAAACAGAGATAAATTGATCTTTGACTACACGAAATCCCTCAAGAACTGAATCTAATTTGAGATTAGAATTTTCTTCGAAATCAGCTGAAGCTCGTTGAAAAGTATCAGCAATTTCAAGCAGCTTTGTGATTAAAGATTCATTTGCATAAAAATAGTAATCATTTCTTTCCTTTGTTGTTCTTTTATGCAGATTATCATAATCTGCTAAAGCTCTTAAGTACTGATTATGAATTTTTTGGAGTTCTTTTTCTTTTTCTTCCAATTCAAGTTGTAATTTAGCTAATTCATCTTTAGTCAGTTCTTCTGTATATTTACTTTCATCTTTCTCTTTTGGAATTCCTGATTTGAGGCTTGAGTCCTCAATATGGTTTTCAATTTGACTGTCAATATCGAAAATTTCTTCATTCTTTTTATTAGATTTCTTTGGATTCATATTTATTACTCACTCCGAGTCAATATTCACAGCTGATTCTAATCGTTTCATGAATGCTAATGCATGAGCTGGTAATAAATCCTTTTCATGTAATCTCTTTAGAGATTCCAGTATTTCCTTTCGTTTAGTATTAAATTCTTTTTGGATCAGATTTATTGTAATAGGTGCTGAACTTGAGAATATAGTATAGGCTAATTCCCGATCCTTTCTATATTCATCTCCTCTAAGCTTAACAGAGATATCCTCGTTAATTTTTCCGGTAATGGAAAGTTTTCTACTTAAAATGAGATTTTCTATGGTTTCTAATTGATCTAAAACGGAATCTAACCGCCTTATGGCATCTAATTTTTGATCAGTAAGTTGAAACTTATCCTCAGCAAGAACATTAGAAATATTGTCCCATAAAACTCCGCTCAACTCATTAACCTGATCCAAAGGATCGGAATCATCTTTTATATCATTATTAAGAGTAATTTCGACGACACTGAAATCAAATGAGTGTTTACTCAAGGTAATGCGAACCGAAACATTTCGTGCAATATGATAATAATATCGTGCTGGCCCCTTACTTTGGTCATCTATTTCGTGTGAAATCCAACCTTTTTCTTCTAAACAATCCAAATGATGTTTTATAGATTGTTTGGATCGATCAAACTCCTGAGCGAGCTGAAAAAGATACTTAGGTTCACGAGCTATTGATCGTAAAATATTCCGCCTGGTATCATTTCCTATGAGCTCAAAAAAGTCAGATTCATTCACGAAAATATCACTTCCTGATCAATGAAGCCTTTATTTAAAAGCGAATAAATATATTTTTACTAGTAAAATATAGATTATACTAGTAAAATTAACTACTCTTCCTCATCAATGGTATCCATTTCCAGGAATTCAGGATTCTGCGACATCATTATTCGCATTTCATCTATAGATAACGTTTTTTTCTTTTTCTGGCTTAATTTCTCTTGAATCTTAGCACTTTGGATTTCTAACATTTCTGCTGTAGCCCTATCCCTTTCTATTTGGACCCTTTCTTTCCTTAATTTGCTATGTTCTCTAAAAATACTAGACTTCTCTCGGAGAATTTTACTAATACCGCGAAATTCCTCACGAAGTTCTCTAATTTCCTCTGCTCTTTCTAAGAATAGTTTATGCTTTAAATCAGCCTCATCCTTAGCTTTTTTCCCTTCATCATATAATTCACTTAGTAACTGATGAGAATTTTGTGAATTTTCAACTAACTCTTGAAAATCTTTCCAACTATGATCCAAAAAGCCTCTTAAATTATTGATTTCTCTGTTTAATTCTCTTCTTTCTTTCAATTTTTCTTCAGAAACAGAAATCTCTCCCAGTTGACCCATTAATGCATTTACTTGTTCAGTTAATTGTCTCTCCTCATTTACTCCCATTGTTGGAGTTGTTTGTATTCTCCAATCAAGCTCGTCAATTCTTTTACGGATGCTATGAGACTGACGGATTTCTTTTTCACTAATATCCATCGATTTAATTTCCTCTTGGAGCCCTTTTGCTTTTTCAATTAGTCCTTTCATTTCTTCCAAGACGTCTCTTCTTACTTCTTTGAGCTCTTGTATTGAACGATTATTCTTGTCTCTTTTTTCTTTCAACTCTCTGACTTGAGCAAACTTTTGAGAAGCAATTGTATTGAGTTCATCCCTTTCACCTTTGAACTGATTCCTTTCTTTCTCGCTTTCTCTAATTTTGTGGAGAAGGTCATCTTTCCGATTTCTAAGATCATAAATTTCATCTTTCAACGTTTTAAGGCTCGTTGAATCTAAGGCTTTAGCCATTTAGTCCACCATATAAAATTAAATCATTAACGTAGAAGTTTAGCATCCAATAAACGTCAAAAAAAACCATACAACCTTGATGAAAGAAAAAAAATCCAAATTTATAATATTATTTCTTTTACAATAGAGAGACAATTTCATCACCATTTTCAGGAATAATATATTAGGTGCTCTAAAAGTCATCTTACAAATTTTTAGTTATTATTCAATAAATAAGGGTAAAAAATTTATTAATTCATCCTTATCCTCGCTCTTAATAGTTAAAAATTATTATCAATTTAAAATTTAATCATCTTTATTCATAAATACTATCGGACGAATTAAAACATAGAAAAGAGCACATACACATCTTGTAAAGTGAGTTAGCAAATGGAAAAGCCTATTCACCACCAAGCAGTTATCTTCGACCTAGATGGAGTTTTGATAAATTCAATGGGCAATTTCTATGAAATGGTGATCAATGATATTCGAAAAAGAGGCATAGAAATTTCTTCAAATGTTTTGAAAACCCTTGGTAAGGAATTGATTGAGGATTATCAAACCCCAGGTCGGCGAGAATATTCTCCAATTATTCATTTATTTTGGAAGATTGGAAGAAGAGCTGGATTATCTAAATTTAGAGCCCTCTTTTTTGCACTACAATGTGTAAGGAAAGCAAAAGAAGTTTATTCGTCAGCTATTCCCTTTTCAGACACAATAGATAGTTTAACAAGATTGAAAGAGGCTGGTTTTGAACTTGGTATATTCACTTTAGCTTCAAAAAAACAATTAGCCCTTATTTTAGAAAAAAATGACCTATATCATTTCTTCAATCCAGATGCATTGGTCTCGCGTAATGAAGTAAAAAAACTAAAACCAGATCCTGAAGGATTAATCTTAGCTTTTGAGGGCTGTTCTTCATCACCAGATTTAGGGTTTTTTTTAGGTGATATGCCAGTGGATATAATTGCAGGAACAAGGGCTGGAGTGAAAACAATCGGTCTTACAACTGGATTAGTCAGTAAAGAGATATTGCAAGAGTATTCTTCTCCTACAATTATCGTGGATTCTTTAGAAGAAGCTTCTGATTGGATATTAGATCAAGAAATAAACATTAAGAGAATAAAGTGAATGAATTCATTTTTTTATCAAAATTTCTAATTTGAATAAGGTACTTTAATGACGATTTATAGTAAATTAATAAGTTATATTTTATTAATTGATCTTTAACTGCAGAAAGAACCGATTGAAAAACTTCAAAATGGTGAAAAATATGGGTAATAGATCTTTAGAGGAAGTTTTACAGCAAATGAGTCTGCTTGGTGCTTCTATAGAGCCATTAATGTATGATTTTCTACTTAAAGGTATTAATAAAGATTTTAAAGATTTAATAAAGTGGCAGACTTCTACTGGCGGAAAAAGGTTACGTCCTGCCTTAACTTTAGTTTTTGCTAAAGCATTTGGAGCTGCAACAGACGATTATGAAGTAAAAGCAGCAGCAGCAGGAATAGAACTAATTCACACTTATTCATTAATTCTTGATGACATCATTGATCGAGGAGATCTTCGTCGTGGAAAACCTACCACTAGAGCAAAATATGGTGATGAATTTGCCATTTTATCTGGAATAATTCATCGTGAAGCTGTATTTGAAGCTGCTAGAGGTACAGGTAAGCATTTTAACTCAACAATTGGTATATTTTCTGAAACAATTCGAGCATTAACTGAAGGGGAACGACTAGATGTTTTATTTGAACAAAAAGAAGATCGAACTCATAAATACTTTCGAACAAATCGCTTTAGACATGTTTCTTTTAG